>Ga0247812_10001698_pt1 | contig 12441 bp, 13 predicted proteins | sample UWRJL149409B1_FD_178011 | JGI IMG/M metagenome (GOLD analysis project Ga0247812, IMG submission 178011) | Plant litter microbial communities from Arlington Agricultural Research Station in Wisconsin, United States - UWRJ-L149-409B-1 | ecosystem: Environmental > Terrestrial > Plant litter >...
TCACGATAATAAGAAAGAACGTTTCGACAGCTACCAACACTTTTCTGAAAAACAGAAATTGCTTGATCTGTTTGTTGTGACTGCTCTAGTTTGCTAGTGTAGTACAGGTTTGTACTCTTGTCAATGATATTCCCTGACCTGATGTAGCCACCGTTTCATCCTATGCTTTCTGAATAAAGAAACAATTTGCATAGAATCACACATGATGAGTTATTAACGTACAAAATGCCCATAGATTAACGTACCACGGACTTGGATCATTAATCTACAAGATGGCAAGCATGCGGATTGTTTGGTGGAAGTGGCTATTTCATTCATTTTACTTCATTCTTCTCTTTACATAAGATATATACAGCACATCCTGACTTCATCAGGCCTCAATCTCTGGTCCGGCCTTATCCAGTTCCCCAACCAGCTCCGCATTAACTCTTATATTCTCCACCCCACTCAAGGCCCTTCCAACCATCGTCTCGCTCCTCTCCCTCACAATCCTTCGTAGAGCACTAACCAAAAACCCCGAAACCAAATCCACAGACCACGTATCTGGAATCAGTGCCAGAACATAACTGACATCAAACCAACCCCCGAAGCGTTCTAACAAGCTGCTCGTTTGCTCGATGCGGTTGCTAATATCTTCGATTTGGAGGAACTCGGTGAGAAGGTAACGAAATAGTGAAGCTTGTTGCTCGCGTGTGGGGAGGATTTCACGGGCTACGGTGCCAGAGATAGGGTGGTATATGCTGGAGCCACCAAGGAGACAGTAATTAATCGCGGTGTCGTAATCACCAAGGCCGTGTGTGAGAAGCCGCAGTGCATCTTCATGTAGCGACTGCCGACCATCAAGGATGATGACTTCTGGGACAAGCTCTTGGCTGTAGGGAGCTATGCGTGCTAGGATAGCGGGTACATTATATTGTGATGCTGATCCTTGATTACCGCCAAGAAGTTGAAGAAGCCGAAGACGGCTCTGCCACCATTCTTCAGCTATTGCGTTGTCGGTGATGAACTGTCTATATGTTGGTTTTGGGGGTCTTAAGGCTCGGTAGGATTCATAAGTTTGTGCGAGTATTGCACGAGCTTCTGGGGATTCTTCTAGCTTGGATGTGACAATATCCAGATAGTATGCGAGCAGCTCGTTGATATACTGCGTGTGCTGCTTTTCAAAAACCAGGTATTCAAGGTAATCCTTGACTGCTCCAGGAGCTCGCTCTCGCAGAAGCTTGACGACCTGGGTTGGTTCAAACTTGACCTGGCTCCTGTCCTCAGCAAACACCTGGACACCTAATTTTGGATTTCTTGTGGCCAACCAAACACCATACTCCTCAACTAAGGCCGGATTTCGTATCTTGGTTAGGTACTCTCGCGCCTTTTGTTCTCCGTCTCGAAACTCACCACCCTCATCAAGCTCACCTTCTACAATTCGCCGCCATGTGGCGAGGACCTCACCGGCCATTTTTCGGCTCTGATAAAGACGACTAAGAACATACAACCGGTGATGTGACTCCAAAAGGGCGATGGCTCGATCGAAGCAGTCCATGCCATGATCAACAAGATCATAAAGCTCAACTCTGACTGATTTGCCTTTCGGTGGACCACGAGGAGATGTACTATCAACTTCGAGAAGAACAACCAAGAGAGCTGCATCAACACTTTTGAACACTTCATCCAGATTTGATACACTTCCAAAGCCCTTTTTCTTCCGCCATGCAGCCAAAAACCTTCTCAGGAAGTGTAGTATATGACCAGACATATTTATGTCTTTTGCAGCTGATATGTCAGTTACACTATTGGTCACGAAGTTATCAGCTGCATCTCTGACGCCCCCATGGACCCATATACCATTCTTTCCTTCGACTATCTCATTTCGGAGAAATGGGATGATGGCTAAAATTACACGGGGATCAAGTCCTCCGTCCAATAGAGCTTCTTCTGCAGCTCGGTATTCCGGTTCACTAGGCTGCTCAGCCAAAGCATCCAGAATGCTGAGAAACAACATCAAGCCCGCTTTTTGCCTTAAATACCCAAGGCTTAAGAAGTCTGCTTCCGTTTTTGCCTCTCTTCCACGTAGAGAATTTATCAATTCGACAATCTTTTGCCTGTCTAGTGAGCTATAAACACCCGTGGGAGCCTGTGAACTCATCAGATCTGAGAGATTCGAATCGAGACGTAAAATCAACGGATTTCGAACGGTCCACCATATGTTTTTCCCGGACCACGCCACGACGTGAGTTCGCGACCGGCCTAACCTCTGAGCAAATTGAAGCTCTTCCTCATTTTTGTGTTGCTCCCAACCTTGTCTTGAAGGGTCCTCTCCTTCAGGTACCGCCCTTCTCAGTGACATTGCGGCATTGGAGTTGACTTTCCTAAGAGAAAGAATCGAAGAATCCATAGCTCTGGCCTTGAATGGTGAGAAACGTTTCAGTCGTAGTCTATCTACGACATCATCGAAAAACACATCTCCAGCATCCAGCACAGACCGTAAACCAATGCTCGGAGGCATATCCATCTCATTCACGTAACTGGCTGGCGGGGCTTCCAACCAATACTTTTGAGCTTCGCCTTCCCCTGGATCTAGATCCCAACGTTGTATTTCCACACCGTGGCGTAGACAATCCCCAAAACCGCGCGTCATAGACGCAAGGACATAACCTTCTTCGTCGTCCTCAAAATTACTCGTGGTTGGCTCTACACCGACTCCACGACCATCAGCAACTAGTTGGTCGGGATATTTGTCGAATTCTAGGGTTGAACGAGTAACATCACCTTCCAGATTCACAAACATGCCAACTCCTGGATCACGGGGTCCAGTTCCAGTCACTAAAAGAAATTCTTGAGGTGTAGGAGATACTATATGTGGTTTGAGAAGTACTGGATCAGGAGCAAGGGGGGCAGATGGTTGCTCTGTCGCGGTGTTCTCAGTTGGTGCTGCAGGGAGTGGCTTGTTACTTCCGGGACTTGGTTCTCGCGGCACTGGTGACCCTTCTCGAAATATATCTGGTGTACCTCGCCCAGATCGATCTCCACTAACTGTCCTGATACCTCTCGCATTCATAAAAGTGCCCAAACTTTTGCTCCGACCATGTGATCGATCATCAGTTGTCAAGGAATTGCTTCCTTGTGTTGAGGAAGTGCTTCTCGAAATCCCACCAGCTGCGTTGCCAGAGATATCCTCAACTCTACCACCCGTGCTTCCAGAATCATCCAATGACGAAATTGGGAAAAGCGGTATTTTAAGCTGGCGATCAACATCCAGTAATGCATATGACCTCGAGTCAGCTACACAAGCAAACGAATCGCGGCGTATCGACATGACACTTCCTGCAAAATCAATCACCTTGACCGCACGAGCATCCTCGCCGATCTTGATGACCCTCATCTTCTTATTGAGAGATACCAAGACCGCAACTGAATTACTCTTGGTGTCTTGTGCCGTGCCATCCCCAGAGTTCAAGTCCACGCCTCCAATCCAATTACAGGGCCGAATTTGCGTTGTTCCAAATACAGGGCTTAACTCGGGTAATGAGTAGAATGTAACTGTCCAATTGCACAGTATGCAAGCCTTATTAACCCGTGGCAGAAGTAGAATCTGTTGGACTCCCGGCCGCACTGGCGTGGTGGGCTCATGATAAGCCGGAGGCAGTCTAGAGGCAAGAATATAAGAAGCTTTGGAAGAGGCATCGCTAGGATCGGGAGGTATTTGAACAAAGTGGAGGATTTCAGAAGCGGAGGTGCCAATGTAGAGGTTGGAATCTGGTAGCTGAGTTAGACCGTGCTCCGAACCAATTGGTGGGACAACAAACCCAAGAACTCTACGCAATTAATCTCTATATCATCATCGCGTCCATCTGCAGACAAGGGAACGTCCTGAAGAAGGGACCGTAGAACGTATGGTCCAGTTTCCGTAGCTGGCGGTACTATGGCAGTGGAGCTCACCGGCTCGTCAGATTCCCTTTCTTCCATTCTGCGAAAGGTTCGCACAAAATTCTTGTTATGTCATATTCAGATGGAAAACATGTATAAGGTGCTACGAAGAATTTACAGCTGCTGACGCAGGTGTGATGTTGCGTGTCGTTATCCAGCAATCCAGCCTTCGTTATCAAGCTGGCCTGGTTAGGGAAGGCTGACGTTACTGTACCATGGGTCCCCACTTTTAAACATCCCTCCATGCACCTTGTTCTGGCTTAGCTTCATCTTTCTTCCAGTTTAGTTTTGAAGTGACTTGAAGATATAGGAATTGACTATTGATACTTTCAAGAGGCTTGTTCTGTTATCATTCATATCTATGCATAACTTCATCTATCATGGTAAGAACATAAATAAGAACAATTTAGGCAGCCCCATTGCACTAGCTAAACTCGGAATATATCACATATCAGGCTGTCTAAATAAAAACGTTGTAGATCTAAACTCAGCTACAATAGAATATATCGTAAAGGTTGACGGATTTTGCACTAGCCGAGACAAGTACACCCAAACCATGGGTTAGTGAGGGTTATTGAGGATTTCTACTATCATTTACCCTTCCTAAGCACGCCTAATTTAGACAACCGTAGTCCTGGTATATTGCCCAAACTCCCATCCAAAACTCCGAAGCAATAATATCCTCACGCAGCTTCATCCATTGCATCACCGCCAGCAACCAAACCCACGACCCTCTCCAAGTCCTCGACTTCTCCCTTTGCAAGCTTTCTTCCTTCTCCCTGCCACTCACCATCTCTCACCTCGCCTTGCTCACCCAATTCCAAGCCTCTTACATTTTCCAAATGCCTCCTCGTCTCCGTCTCTATAAACTCCAACCTTTCCCTCCTCCAACTCTTCTCACCCTCGCCTACCTGCCCTCCGCTCTTCAATTCTTTTAACCTCGGTTGCAAATCTTTCAATAATGATTTCAACGCCGGCAACTGGGACAACGTAAAAGAAGTGGTTGTGCTAATCGGCAACTTTCCATCCCCGGTCAAATCACCCTTCTTCTGCAAAAATGCAAAAGGCGGTTCCGTTACCATGCTCTCGTCCTCGCTCTCTTTCTTCATACCCTGACCCGATAACAAAGTCCTCAAAGCAGAAATCGTAGCATCATTCCTCGCCGTTTCCGCCTCTAATAGCGCATGTAGCTTCTGCGTCTCCCGTAATTTCCTCCGCTGCAACGAAATACTCTCACTACTGGGCGCATCCTCCCCGACGATGAAGTTCAACCCCTCATAATGTCCCAACTTCACCCAATTCCTCACCTCCGGCGGCACGCTCAAGATGTTGCGCAATGCATAAACCTCAAACTTATCAAAGTTCTTGTCAATTTTAGCCTCGAGCAGCGTTTCGAGCTGGTGGACGCCATTCTCGATTTCATTTTTCACGGAGTCTTGGATGGCGAGGGCGGCAGCAGAGGACTCGGGGGTGGTAGAGGGGGGGATTTGGAAACCGAGATTTATGGGATCGGCAGAGAGGAGCCCTTTTTCAACGGCATCGGTGGCTTTGAAGACGAGGATATTGATGCTGTTTATTATATCATCTATCAGGGCCTGGTGGTTGTTAGTATGGATCTAGCTGCTGTCGAGGTGAATATAGAACTCACTGCAGGTCTGTATGTGAGATGCTCCGTGAGCAGGGTGGTATCTGAAGTGATTTGTTCGCTCATGGTTGCTTGAGTTCAGGTATTTTGCGCCAGCGTCGACTGCGCCTGAACTATTCGCTGTGCAGCTTCAATTTCTATACCCAAACGATCGCACAGTTTTCTATGATCTATCTTGCAGCAAGCTATCGCGGATGCCCGTGCAATGCAACAATGATGCCTGGTCTCGTGAATTCGTGAATGTTTGTTTTCCCCTCCCCAAAAACTCAGTGACGCGCCCAAAGATCAACGCGTCGGTCATCACGTGCCAGTCGGTCTGGACCCCACCCCACTCTACCCCTGACAGTACCGAGCCATCGCTTGACTGCTTACTTGGCTTACTTGCTTACTTGCTTACTTTAGTGTTGGTTCATTTCTTCCCCCTTTTCTGCCACGGCTTCCCTCCTGCATCTGAGCTCAAACGCAAAAGTTTCAAGTCCAGCACCAGCAATCCAGACACTTTCCAACGCAACTGTTGGGCGATGACATCCCTCCTTTCGTATACCGTGCAGTACGTCTTCTGCGCTTTTGTTTCACCAGATGCGACTAGAGAAATGAAACGGTGAAACAAAACCCAGGAATGGGAATAGGGCAAAACGTCAGTCTTTGCGCCGCCGCCTTTTCACAAGGGGCTGCGAAAATCATACGATACGGATTATGATTTTCCCCTGGATTGAGGGTTGGAGTTACAGCCCTATGGCTTTCCTACATGGTAATGTCTCGGAGCTCTTTTGCCTGTTCGTGACCGTCCAGGTACAGAGGGCTGGGACCGAAGGGGTGGTGAGTTTGGAGATTTGACGGAGGTTGGATCCGAAGTCGGTATGATGGTAGCGGCATTGAGAACGTTCAGCTTATCAAGTGAAGTGGCTTGGATTTATTCAAGCCGTCTCTCAAGTTTGCAAAGGAGAATATCACGGGAAAGAAAGAAGGAAAGTATAGCAGAAATCCCCAAAGGTATTGTACTGTACTGTACAGTACTATTGCGCTATACCGTGCTAAACGATGCGGCTACTACTGATGATTTACCAAATACTAACGGTATGGAAACAGCTTCGTCCAGCTCAATCCGTTCGTCCACAAAGCGCAACCCACTCACTTGAGATACTAACTACCGTATGAATATACCGTATCGTAACATACCCAAACGGCGAATCCCCAACCCCATTCACCCATTCCATTCCCCTATCAAACCCAACCGAAAAGTTTGATCATCATCCATCATCTACCTTCGACTCACCAACATGCCTCTCCCGTTTCAGCCTCCAAGAACCTGCCAGCCTGCCGTCCCAAATGGCTCTCGCCAATCTCAGTCCGTGCCCCAACTCGGCGGCCTTCTCCCAGTCAATATCTTGGCCTTTTTCGTTAACGAGAAAAAGCTCGTGGGGCTCGCTTAACCGTATATAAACCCCTTCGCTAGAAAAGATGCGACATCTTCCCTCCTCACCCCTGAGTTTGCATCCCTGCAAAAGACCATTGTAGCTGAAATGTCGAGACAGCTTGTTTTGTCGTGCGCTGCTGGTGGTGGTATCCTGTAGGATGTAGATGGGGGGAGGCAGAGAGGAATCTTTGTTTCGAATGAAAAGGGAGAGGAAAATAATCGTAAGGGGGTATGGGCATGCCCATCCGGATCCACACCTCCCCAGCCACAGAGGTTCGGTAGCAGTATGCAATGAAAATGGTACTGCTGTACTGCTGTGCTACTATGTGCTCTGGGATTATGAGGAAGCGAAAAGGAAGAGAGAGAGTGTGTGCAAGAGATGGGTTATGGGAAAAGTCAAGTTCTTCCAATTCCAATCACACACATTTGGGAGGAAAAGGAAAAGCGGATATGTTTGGTGAAAGTATTTCTCATGTATTAAAAAATAATGCCTTCTCAGATCAGATATCGTGCGATTAGACAATGCTACTTCTTCGGTAACCATCGGCCAATCCCATTTTAGATTCTTTCATTCCCAGCCCATAAGCCCCCAAAAGCCAAGTCTTTCAAATTTCCCAAACCCAAAAGTCCACACAGTTCCATGTACATATAAAATTTCACCTCTCCAGAAGGGTATCCAAACGCCGCGGCTCATCTCACTCAGCACTTTGGTAGAAAGTCTCATTCTAATCCTAATCCTCCCCTTGTCTTCATTTCTTGAAGAACCAGTATTCCGCAGCGTACTGGACTTCGAAGGTAGTGTTGATGATACCTTCGCAAGTAGGAGGCGCGCTTCCACCAGCAGTGTTCACTCGGTAAACCTCCTGTAAGTTTCCTTGCACATCCCGTGTCAGCAATCTCAACCAAGGCACGGCGCCAAAACCCTTTCCTCCAATACCCGCAGAAGCACCCACTGGCGCAGGCGTGCTGCTATTCTTTGCACAGGCAATGCTTCCAAATTGTCCCCCAGGAGTGTTAAGGTCAAACACTGGCGTGGTCCCGTTGCTGAAGAAATGATGACCTGAGACCATCAGATTGGAGGGTGATAGGGCGGAGGTTGAGGGAGGAGTAGGGAATTGGAGCGCAAGGTTTGGGATGGCAAGCAGGAGGTCGGGGTAGGTGGATGCGATGCAGGAGGCGTTGTAAAGGGTTGCGACTGCGCCGAGGGCAGTTGGGGCGGCGGTAGCGTTAGAAGAGCAAGTGTAGTTTTGGGTACCACGGCCAATAGCTACGTGATAAACGGTAAGGCCGGAGGCAGGTGATGGAAGTGCTATTGAAGAAAGTTTAGTTAGTTTGCGTTTGGTATTGAAAAGAGACAAAATGATGGGAGACGGTAGGAACATACCGGATGCAGGTAGCTGTGCTCTGGCAAGATTGCAGACTGGGGCAGCAGCCATGTTTCGACCGGCTTGAATTTTGGAGGAAATGAGGCGGAAGTAGTCAGATAGAACCTTCATATCTGGTGTTACGGCCGCGGCGCCGGGAGAGTAGGAAAGTGTTGGAGCAGAGAAGGCCGTCGCGCACAGCGCGGAGATGAGGTAGACTTTTGCGAGCATGTTGAAGGTTTGAGAGGAGTAGATGGATATTAAGTGGTTATACCGTATTAGATGTGATGTGAAAGAAGGCGAGATAGGAAAGGTAAAGAAAAAGTCTTGTCGTCGAATCGTCCAGCCCAAACAAGGAAACCCAAATGGATGATCGACTAGATATATACTCCTCGCGTATAGGTGTAGGTACAATCGAAGGGAGAGTAGTGCGTGGCTGACAAGGAAGTGAGGTGAGGGTGAGGTAAGATGATTGACGAACGCACAGATGATGGGAAGATATAAAAGAAAGGGCTACCTGGTGTTGGGGTTTGAGAAGCGTCTTATACAAAGATGCCCATAGACCCAATTTTGCAAGAAATATCTAATCCTGGAAAGCGACAACCGCCCGTACCATGGAATCCGATCAAAAGAAGGTTGGGCCAAGGATTACTTGCAGACCAACCCTCACCTCCCATGGTTGAAGGTGCGCCAACCGGCCAGAAATACCCGTAGCGGGAGCGCGTAGGTTCGAACAGGTTCAGAATTAGAATGTGGGAAAGCGAGCACACTCATTGGCTGGGAGAGATGGATGGGAAGGATGGGTGGGTGGGTGGTGGTGTAGTGGTGGTGTACATACATACACAATACATACAGTAGTGGAGAATGGTCGTGGTGGTATGGTAGTTAATGGTAGTTTGTATGGTATGGTATGCACCGCCAAGGACCAGGGGGCTTAAGCGAGCGAAGCCATCGACAACTCGCGTTGGTCCTTCCGAGCCCTGCAAAAACAAAATAAACCCACCGGCTTGCCCAGACTCGCCACACCTAAACGCTATGGCCGCGCTGGTGGTGGCCCGCCTCTCGCCCACCTGTCCGCAAATCAGGGGTCGGCGAGGCGAGTGTGCAGGAGAGAAACGTGAAGCGTCTGGAGTTCTGCAATTCATCCTGTTGCTCAAACAGGAGATCGCCTTGGAGGAGAACAGGAAGAAGAAGATCATTGAGCACCGACAGAGAAAGGGTGTGGCACCTGTTAATCTGTCCCAGACTCGCCCATACAACTGACTGACTGACTGACCACTAGCTGGATGCACTCTCACTCGTGCCACAGATGTTTCCCCTTCCCCGTGTTTACAACGTAGATGTGAACGAGATAACCTGGTCTACTACTTACAGTACTACTGGACTGATATCAGAGAATACATCCGTGAGAAAGAGGGTGAGCAAGAATCACAAACTCCCCAAGATCCTTGGTGAAACTTCCACCAACGTTTAGTTAGCTGCATCTCCCGCTCGATTATACTGGTATAGACAGTACTACCATACATACGCAGGATGAACAGCGCTGCAACGACGAAGAAGAACCATCTCCGCAGCTAGATCATTTTGCCTATGGAGACAAATACCGGGAACAATAAACAAGCTGCATCCCATGGTGTCCCGTTGCTCAACCAATACTGTTGAATACTCCAAACAATTCTTGCCGGCGGTACAAAGCTTAGGAGCCCGCCTATGACTTGTACTGTAAGTATCCACCAGCCCAATCTAACCGGCAGATCATCGTCCAATTCAATATCTACCTATTACAGTACACCAGGCGACACGCCAGTCCAAGCTTTCCAAGAGGTGCAAATAATCGATAGACGCGATGCTCGGGTGGGCGAGTCCAACCGTTGCACGATCAGTATAGATTGCCGGGATAATTGCGCAAGCAGAAATAGCAAAGATTGCCCACTGGGGCCACAATTGGTCGGGCGCGTAAAACCAACTTTCTCAGTAACCACTTTATTTTTGGCATGCTGCAATGCGGCTCTGTGGACTTCAGCGCTTACACATGGCCAATCAACACCATCGCAATCCCTCAAGGAAACTCCACTTCCGGCAATACCATGCCGTGCGCGTCGAAAATGCGGGGATTCTCGCGAGATTATTTCCATCCAAGCAAGTACTGTACTACTATACTGTATTGTATGTTCGGTCATGATTTGACAGATGGGAGGGGGGGAGTACGTAACCGAGTCGTGGTGTTTAACTGTTCGTCAGGCGCTTCATCACAAGGAAGTAGGAAATTGCAATAGCACCTTCTGAATTCAAAAGGTCGTAGGAAATGCATGTGGACACGTTGGCAAAACCTGCTTTCGGAGGCTTCTGCTAGAAGGCGGGCGACGCGTGCAGTCTTACCCAATGTCTATTCCCAGAGGCGGGATGGAATGGCTCGCTTCCAGAATAGCCAGGCGTCGGATAGAAACCTACCCGTTTCCAGAATAATAAACATTCATCTGTATCCTCATGCTCACGTTTGTAGTCAGAATCTAGTAAGAATCTTGTAAGAATCTTGACAATGGAATCTCGAAATAGCCATTCACCGGAAAGAGCAACTTGGATCCGACCGTCTGGTTTATACTAGTCATTTTAGATTGAATGATCCCTTTGGGGGCTTCTATTATGGCATGTTAATACAGTAACCCAATCCCTCATTACGAGTTTTTCCCACTGAACCCCTCCTGATGCCAATCACCATGCTGAGAGTCTGCACCAGCTGCATTCGCCAGTGGTCCAGCTGCTGCTGCTACCACTGCTTGCCCGAGATTGCTCGCCTGCTGTTCTGCATCTGTTGTACCCAACCAATATATTGCAACGAACACCAGTAGATGCAATGCCACGCAATATCCGGCAAACAAGTTTCGACTCGTCCTCGTTGCAAGAACCATTCTTGTAATAGAAAATACGATTCTTTCTGGCAAGCTCATGCGTTTGAAAGCTCGAGCCGATTCGCGACCTCTAAAAGCAGCAAATGGGGATATGTTCGATTCGTATGCCGAACGATAGCGATCTAATGCCAGACCCGATGTTGTGGATGAAGACATCTGTACAGTAGATGGGTTTGGATTGGAAGGATATGTTGATGTTGTCGCTCCCGTTGCCCCACCTCGGTTGTAGGTTGAAACATATCTCGTCTTCTCATACAGATTTAAGTTGTCCTTTTGCAGCGACGCAATCTCCTGGCGCAATGAAGATACTGTGCGATGGCTATCAGATAATTCGTTCTCCAGCTGCGTATTTCTCTTCTTAAAGCGATCCCGCTGCGCAGTGATCATGGGAAGGATACCCGAACCTCCCCCAACCGGCTCCCCTGACCGTAGAGCTTCTAGAGAAGTCGTTCCTAAAGATGTCGATCTAGGATCAAAGCCGGATATTATGGAAGAGGTTGGTGAGATTCGACCTTTCCGTCCCGCGAACGAGTTTGCCGCAGGGTTTGCGGATGATTGTGGATGCCGACTTACATACGTGCCGGCAACAGATGCTCCTGAAGGATAAGCATTTGCGGTTTCGTGCACATTTGCGAGGTCATTCTCCAATGTGGCATTCAAGTGCTGGGCTCTTTCGAGATCTCCATTACTTCTGCTTAGATCTTCTTGCATCGATTGAATTCTGGTTTGTAAATCCTGGTGAGATACTCTTAAAATTGTGAGTTCGTCACTCAGCTTCTTGTTGCGTGCTAGGAGAAGCTGTTCCAAAGTATCTCCCTTCGTCTTCCCAGATGCTCCGTTTTCCAGTCCAGTGTCCCCAATCTCTGCAGGTTCGTCATCGTCGCCAGTAGAAAACTCTATACTCTTCAAAACTTCCAGCTCCTGCTTGACATCTTCATAATCGCTCCACTTCTGAACTTTTGTCTTGAGAGCGTCGCGCTCGTCCTTGAGTAACCCAATTTCTCTCTCCAAAGATCTCAATTTACCGTCAAGTTCTCTCTTCTTCGAATCTCTTTCGACTCTAGCTAGATCCAACTTTCTCAACAGAGATGAGTTTTCGGAGCGAATTCTCATGTATCCTGGATCGTCTTCCAAAACCAACGCTGGCTGACTAGGTACCTGTGATGCTGACTGTGCCAATTCAAT
>Ga0247812_10001700_pt1 | contig 12433 bp, 15 predicted proteins | sample UWRJL149409B1_FD_178011 | JGI IMG/M metagenome (GOLD analysis project Ga0247812, IMG submission 178011) | Plant litter microbial communities from Arlington Agricultural Research Station in Wisconsin, United States - UWRJ-L149-409B-1 | ecosystem: Environmental > Terrestrial > Plant litter >...
GCTTCTATAAATGCGGTGTAGTGCTCGTGGGTGAGTAGGGGATCTGGAAGTTCGCGGAAAAATTGTTTCAAGAGTCCTGCGACGCTGTTTACATCATGGTAAAAGCTCTCTGGGTTTCTGAAATCAACCTTGGTAGAGTCTACAATTTATTAGCAACAAATGTGGGAAGCTGATCGAGAACTTACCATTGTCGAAGATGGCCTTCAGCTTGCCAATGTGAGATTGAGTCCCGGATAAGCGATATAGACCTTCGATTTCTAATCCAAACAAATCTACGGCTTGGATGCACTGGTAAACCACCATTGGAACGGCGGATCCATCTCTTTCAAATAATTGCTCAAGACTGAGACCAAAGACAGGTTTCAAAGGAGGCAAATGGGCATTTGAGGTTACGGGAGACTGCGCATATGATTGCTGGAGAGCTGGGCCAGACGTTGGAATGTTTGAATGTTGGCTAGGTGGTCGAGCAGTGCCTGCAGTTTGAAATGGAAGATTTCCAAGCTGTGGTGGACCAGCTGAGCTAACAGAACCTCCGTTATAAGCAGCTCCAGCTGAGCCGACGGATCCAGCGTTATATGTGTGACCTCCAGCCGAGCTAATCGAACCAGGATTGTATGCACCATGTTGGGTTTGCTGGGTTTGCTGGGGCTGTTGAGGTGGCGGTCCGCCTCTTGAAGCTAGCGACTGGGAATTATATTGTTGCTGCTGTTGTGGCGGTGGTCCTTGACTGGGGGTTCTCTCATGCTGTTGCAAAGGCGGCGGTCCAGAGTTATATGGCTGGCTTATCTGCGTATGATGAGTTGCTTGAGTAGGAGGGCTACCAAAGGCTTGTGAGGGAGCAGAGCCGTAAGACTGCTGGGTGGGAGTAGTGCCATATGGTGACTGCTGGCTGGGGGATCCGCCAAAAGACTGCTGCTGAGGAGGTCCACCAAAAGACTGTTGTGGAGGGCCTTGTCTCGAAGCATAAGATGCAGAAGGATCTGCTTGGAATTGAGGTGGTGGAGCAGACTGCTGTTGAGATGGGCCTCCAAGTACCTAGGAGCAATTAGTAAGAAGTACTGGAAGATATGTAGGGTTTCAAACTTACAGCATTGCGTTCATATTTGATATCTGAGAGTCTAGCAGGGATCTTATTATGATAACTAGTAAGGAAGTTACTGTAATCTTTCTCATTGTCAATAGAGGAAACAACCTGGCGCAGACTGCGCGCAGGAGGACCCTGTGAGTTTTGCGATAATGGACTTATATTCAGGCCATTGCTAAGCAGCAGCTTTTCGTTGAACGCAGCTATGTTTGTGTCAGCAACTTGCAGTCCGATATTTAAGGAGGTTACCAACCAAACTTCTGCATCTGCAAGGTAGTTCCTGCATCCACCTCTTTGATCGCATCCTCCAATGCCCTGACAGCCTCCGGTCGCAGCTTGGACATAAGTTCGTTGCGCATGCTTTGGGTCGACTGTACTTTGGCGGCGTAATCGGCATCAGCAGCCTGAACCTTTCTCAGTAGATCCTCTTCATGCTGGGCAGCAGATTTGGGACCTTTTAAACCAAACTTTTTTCCTGGCTGACGGTCACCTGTCCTGGCTCTATCGTAGTCATCTGCGAGCCCGTCATATTTTGCCTTTGACTTTCTCAGCGCATTCTCTGCATCGGATACGCGCTGTTCAGATGCTAGGCCATTAGTCTTCCAGTGTTTCCGGATTCGCTCTGAAGCCAATGTAAGTTCCCATAGATCGTCATGCATCGTTGACAATGATATCGAAAACTGTTGCCCGTTATCTGCCATGCGCTCGTGTATCATCATCATCTCTTCGTAATTCTGTAGGAATGTCCCATGACGCTGGTCTGGCTTTCGGATGTTTTCGGCCGTCAATCTACACAGTCTCTTCAGCCCATTGCAATGCTCCTCCTCCACCGTAGCTCGTTTTTTCAGGAAGAGTGAGAATTCCTGCCCATGGTTAGCTGCGTAACGACAAGTCGTGCCGAGGTGCTCTTACCTTCGCAGACGCAATACTCTGTTTTAATCGGTTTAGCAGAGTTGAGACACCGATCTGATGTTTAGTTAGCTTTCTCACTAATCTCTATAATGCCTTCACGCATACCTCTGAGTTCACTACGAATGCAACCTTCTCTGCATTTGGATCTTGGGGCGGTCCGCTACCACCAGCAGTTGAAGCTTCACCATTGATACCAGATGCGCCGTCGCTGGTGCTGGGTGGAGCTCCAAATGCCATGCTTCCTTTTCTTTCTTGCTGTTGATGCTGATCTGCGAACTCGTGAGGTTCAGACATCAGTCGATCGGGGTTAGTCCCAGGCTTTTCCATTGTTGGTGGGTGGTGGTTTCCGCGATCAATATAGCTTATACAGTTAACTGAAGCTGATGTTGGCCTTGTTTGATCGTCGTTGCGGGTCTCGCAGAGGTATCTTGGGGTCACGCCCGCAAGTTTAAAGCTATTCTAGGACGAAACTCAAGCAGGCTCAAGTTGATGCCGAGGGAATCGGAGATCGTAGTAATATTGTGCATAACACGAGATGGGATGCTGTCACGCTAAGGCGAATGCGCGGCTAGGGGCAAAGTGAAGGCGACTAAAAGTTTGGGTGTGTGTTGGGTTTGTGTTGGGTGTTCGTCCCTTCGTGCCGTCATTCCCCCGTACTTTTCATTTGGTAAAAGAACTACCACAACCATCTACTGGACTACACAAAGCACACTGTCTCCGACAACCACCGAACTACCTGCTGTTGAATCCCCTGCTTCAGGTGATTGAAAGCACTGGCAATCGCTCCCCATATCCTCATTGCTAACTGCATCGCCTTCTTCCAGACCAAGCTAGTCCCTCGTGCTTCACCAAACAAATGAATCCTGATACTCCGACGACGCGGGACTTGCGGTCTTCAATCGCATGTGCATTATGTCGCAATCGCAAGGTTAAATGTAAAAATAAAGGTGCGGGATCAAGTTGCAAGTATTGCACTATGAAGAAGTTGAAATGCGAATACACTATAGTTAAGGGATGTTCTGTAAGAAAGAAAAACGAGGTTGAGGATTTAGTGAATAGCCCGGGGCTAACATTGCAAGCATGGCATGATTTGCTGAATCGCCGGAGTTTAAATTCGAAAGTATGGGATGAGATCTATAACAGCTTCATGGCGCGCTACTCAACGGAAATGCCGTTCCTTCATCCGCCTACCATCAGACAGCTAATACGTCAAATTATATCACCAGATTCTTCGATAGCATCAGCAGATCTAAAGAATGGAAAACTTCAGCTGTTATCGATTCTAACGCTTACAGCTAGGTTTCATACTGGACTGTATTCCAGCGAATACTACGCTGCGGCTCTCAAACAAGCTGTTGACTTTACAACTCTTTCAATTTACAACATCCAAGCCTACTTAATGCTTGGATTATATGAATGGGGTCAGACCAGAGAATTGAGCGCCTATCACTATATTGGTATTGCTATAAGATTGGCACAAGCAATGGAATTGTTTTATAAAGACCTTGACGAGGACCGCACATTTGACCTCACTCCCTTACACGACCAAGATATGAGGGGTCACAAGAGGACTATTGAGAAAGAGAGCGGGCGACGTACCACGTGGAGCTGCTTTATTATGGATCGGATGCTTTCTCAGATATACGGGTATACCATGATCTCGCTCGAGCAGTTAAAGATCCAGGTTCCTTGCTCTGAAAACGAATTCTTATTTGGCCAAGATGTAAAGACTCATCTTTTGACCAAGTCTACTCTACCCAACAATATTATAAACGACGATAGAATTCTCGCCATATACATTCAATTGGTTGAGGTTTTTGGTAGACTGTCAGAGTGGAGTTATGGCAGAGGTGGAAGCATCGAGACCAAACCTCCCTGGGACAGTTCAACTACATTCTTTAAGCTACAAAAAGAGCTGGGGAACTTTATTGATATGCTACCGTCGAACATGATCTTTACTCAGGCTAATCTGTCCGCTTATATCGAGAAAGGATATCCCATGGCTACAACTTACGTCTCTATACACACGCTCTACTCACAGTGCATTATTATGCTACACAGAGAGTACATCCAATTTATACCACCCTTGGGTCCGTTTCATGAAAACCATGTTCATGGCAACTTTTGGGAAAAGAGCGCGGAAGATATTTTTCAGGCAGCAACAGACATCGTGGATATTGTTCAGGCTTGCCAAGATAAATACGTTTTACTTGACTCGCCACAGATTGGATTTGCAGTCTGGCTAGCAGCTTTCGTGTGTGTGTATGCAAACTATTTTCAACAGATCAACATTGGTGAATATTTGTATCTACAATCTGGCCAGATTAGTGACTATTATCCGAACAAGGATTATATGGGTCAGGCAGAGAATATTCTTGTGAAGATGGTTCCAAGGCTAAAAATGGCTCAAAGATACCTCGACATGCTTGGAAAAATGCGCAATTACTTTTCAAAAATCATACCCCAATTTCAAGAGCAGATCTACCAAAAATGGTCCAGTGATGGAGATGATCTCAAGAGGAAGCTAAAAAGGATTGAAATGCATTATGAAATAGATGAAACTGTGACATTAGAAAGTTTAGATAGTGTTGACGACGAAATTTCCTCTAGATCAAGTATAGACGAGGGATTTGTCAACTCTGATGCTATACCGGATATTGAAGCTACACCTAAGACCAGAACTTGGGCTTCAACTGATGGTCAAATATTCCAGGGCAATACCAAATATCAGCAATCTCTAATGCAAAACCTAAACTCTCGAAGTCCGCCAGACAGCCTACAATATCAACAACATAACGCATTCATCACCCAATATATGCAATCTGCTCCTACTGCTCGAGGACAACAACATAGCAACCAAGTTGACCATCAATGGGTGGAGTGCCCTATTATGGGGATTGATTACAATAGCATAAATTGCATGCAGAATTCCACCGAATTCCAATTGTAGGGTGATTACAGAGCTTGAAACTCATCTCATCGAGGCGACCCGTCCTGATGGTCATCGACATGGAATGTTCCAAGCTCGGAGGCAGCTGAGCCAACAATTTCTTGGGTGGTAACATTGAGTTAATAGCTATAGCATGCATTTGAAACTTTTTTTTTGATAGTAGTTATAAGTTGGCATTCACCCTCTGCTCCTTCGGGGTAAGATTACTTATAGCAAAGATCTAAACTTTGTGCAAAGACCTTTTTTCCTTGTATCAACTTTGATAACAAGGGAAAGAATAAAGTAAATATATAGGGGGAAAAGAAAGAGAATATAAAGTAAAGATTAAGGATAATATATAAGCGGTACATCCTAATACATATTCAAAAAATCACTTGTGCTCTTATTTATAATAAACGATCGTATTCTAAAGCGGCCCCGCATTTATAAAATCAACCTGGACCGTTATCTAGATTCTATACTTATCCTTATACGTTATTTAATCACGAAGCTAAAGCTGCTCAAATTCTGCAGTAATAAATTCCACGCTAAAGTTATAATATTTATCAGCCGTTTTCTGCACTGTGCTCAGTTTTCATCAAACACTTCACCCCTCATTTCTGCCCACCAGGCACTTTGTCGTCCTAGTTCTCCTTCCATGCCTCCTGTCAACATCCACCACTTCCTCAAGAACCAAGGCCTGAACTCCCAGCTCCTATGATCCCAGGGGGTTCCAGTCCCAGTTGGCGAATCAGCGCCCCAGCATACTATTCCACCGCTGTCGATATCTTGCGTCAGATCGCTCTCATTAAAAATATCACTTCCAACCCCACCAATACTATTGATTACACATGCTCTCAGGGCCAGTATACGTTCTCTAAAAGCTGGGAATGGAAATACATCGATGTATAGTGCGTGTTCTTGTGTAACTTGAGCTATACATGGTCGGAGGTCCGGTTTGAGGAATTCGTAGCAGGAGGCTAAGTAGGTCTGCGTGATATTTAGACTGGTCCTTGTTGGAGAGAAGAATGGAGATCTCTCCTCTGATTTTTCACGTTTGTGGCCTGTATTGTCAGTTGGTTAGTTGTTAAACAGCAAATTCTGTATCAATCTTGTAAATCTCACAGGTAGAAATGGGTTTACGATGTATCTGTGTACCAGGTCCAAGTGTGTTTTGAAATCTGTATAGGGAAATATATTAGTGATTGTAAATTCATTGCGAGTTGCAGATGTTTTATTTCAGTACTTCCTTCGTCCTGTGATATAGACAACGGCGGCTTTTATTTCAATGGGATAATAACCTACTCTAAGCCGATATGTGCAGCATTTGCAACACAGGCTGCTATGAGTGATATTCGCACCATTGGAATATGGATTTTGGCAGGAGAAGGCATATACGCGGCTTGTGAGCCTGCAATTCTTGATGAACTTGCTGGGGATATCTCCCTCTGTCTTTTTTCCCGGATTGCTTTGCGACTGAGAGCTTCGAGACCCGCCAACATTACATCTTCGTATTTGATTTTGTTCTCATAGAACATTTTCGTCAGTTCCTAAGGAGAAAGCTTAGCAAGGTTCATAGATAGGTAGAGATTAAAGCTCATCAGCTTGAATCCTAGGATCATTGAGTTGTCATTATAAGTGTATCATAACGTCTCACATGTTCAGCGCTCGTTTTGATTTTGTGTTGGGTGTAAACATTGACTCAGTTCAACAAACATCAGGGTGTTTGAAATCTAGGACCGAACTCACTTCTCTTCCTCGATCTATGCTATTAGAAGGCATTTGTTCCTCAGCTGAAGTAGATGCCACATAGGCCACATTGGTGGAAGTGCCAGAAAAGGTCATTAATGGGGTTGCTGGCAACCAAGATTGTTCGATATTCTCTGATAGCCAGTAAGTGGAGTGATTGAGAGGATTCACATGATTCCCCAGGGCCTGGACTTCGACGGTTTTAGAACTGGAAGGGACCAAATTGATGTTCCTCCCTTTTAATGAATCCGTGGTCCAATACTCAACATTGCCGACCAATGGTTTGGAAGTAATTTGAGGTTGGTAGTCGAAGGCATCTGGAACTTCAGGGGGGGTGGAATTAGAATTATTTTCGTCTAAGTTAATCGTCGCAATGGCTCCGTCATTTTCATTAAGTTCATTATCGAGACTATCTGAATAGTCTATGTTATTTATCTGATCTCCGACCTCGCTTTCAAGTGAAACCCCAGTAAGATCCTCTAGACGCCGGGTCTTTTGTCTCTCACCTATATCTAGATCAACAAAGTCCAATAGCAAAATAATTTGGACAGCTTACGATACAATTTTTGAGCCCTGCGGTTTTGCTCTCGTCTATTCTGGGTTAAAGGCCGTTTCTTTTTCCGGGGCTCTCGAATCTCTTTTGCCGCCGGGGTACGGGACAGTATCTTTTTCATGGTGGTTTGATGGAACGTGTTACCACATATGGATTTGATTCTGGGCTTTCGTTCTGATTCCAAGTATCCGTGGTATTTGTCCGTTGGTTCCTCGAGTTAGGTCATTTCGGTATAAAACGTGATCTGGCTTATGCATGATACAGCCAATCAGGCAATCACTTTGATGGCTTATGAAAAGTGGAGAGGGTAAGCCATCGATTATCGGGCTTGTCATTTGGAATAGGCTATGGAAGCAATTACAACGAGTACGCGATTAAAGCAGAAGAGATGGAAGTTACTAAGCACTTATTAAAGTCTGCATTGTAATTCGCTTGGCTTACGATTCTTGTCCAAATGATGTGTTCCACCTCTTGACATGGATTATATGCCTGAAAAGAACAAAAGGTATATAAATACAGGTAATGTCCTAAGGTTTTTACAACATCACACATACTCTCTCTCTTTTAACTAAGTTCCAACAAACATTTTCACTCTACTAGTATCCTTTACGTTGAATATTTGCTACCTTTTCACTCAACAATGACTACTTTCAACCTATTTCATCGGACATCATAGTCAGTAGAACTTTCTCAAAAATCAATCCAGACATTCAGTGTCACTTTCAGGAAGGCATTTTTTCATACCCTCTCCGAGTTCAGCGATACAGAATTTCCCGATTCTTTGATTCCTGGTCAATTTCAATTTTCCAAAATCCATAATACAGTGAAGTCAATACAAATTGACAGATTTGGTTTCTGAGATATGTATTTTATTCACTGTTGGCATGCTTGGGAGATCAGTCTCAAATCTATTAGGAGGAAAAGATGAGCATTAGCGATCTTAGTTTTTATCAAAAATGTGTTGATAACTAACTGACGACCTGCTGTTCTAACAAAAGCTAACGCCAGTTCTCTTTAGTCCGGCTATTGATCCTTCAGCACCTGCAAACTCCCAAGCAGGACGAACAATCCTAATTACAGGAGGTGGGTCAGGTATTGGCTACGAGATTGCAAAATCTTTCCTCGCAGCATCCGCCGCGAAAGTAATCATAACCGGCCGAAACGTTGAGAGACTTGAGGCTGCTGTGGCTACTCTAGGTTCCTCCAAACCGACAGGGTCCACTGCTATCGTTCTATGGCGCCAACAGGATATAGCCGACATGTCGAGCATTGAGAGGCTCTGGGTGGATCTCAAGCACGATGGGGTGGAAGTTGATGTTCTGGTCTTGAATGCTATGGTTCCAGGAGCATTTGGCATCAGCGCCGGCTGGAAGAAAGTGTGGGCGTGCTTTGAGGCCAATGTTGGGGGAAATTTGCGAATGGCCGAAGCGTTCATCGCACAAGGACCTAAAAAGGGTAAAGTAAGAAAAATGCCTCAGCACCCCCATCACCCATTCAAATAAACTGTAACTAATGAACTAACGAAAAATTCAAAGGCTATTATCAATATCTCAACAGTGACCGCACACGCCAATCCAGCAACAAACAACGAGGTATACTCGTCCACTAAGGCAAGCTTCACGCACCTTTTACAGAACTATGCTGGCGAAGTACCGGTTGAAGAGTGCCAGATGATTAGTTGCCATCCTGGGAGAATTCTGACTCAGGGAGCTACGGATGCTGGTTATACGGCGGATAGTATCCCACATTGGGACAATGGTACGTGTCTCCCTCTGTATAAAAACACACACTAACATCAAAAAAGTTGATCTTCCTGGCTCGTGGAGCGTCTGGGCTGCCACTCCCCATGCAGCGTTTTTACATGGAAGATTCGTATGGGCTAGCTGGGATGTCGAAGAGCTTGCGCAAATGAAGAAGGAGTTTTCAGATCCCGGATTTTTACAATTCGGGTTACAAGGCATTCCTCCAGTTTCGTTATCCGGGTTTTTGGCTATGGCTTAATGTGGAGGCCGAGGTCAAAGTTGATATAATTATAGCTAACCATCGTCCCGTGCAATTTTATCAGAACATCATTTTATTCTTTATTGTACTGCAAAACAATCAATCTCTTCCATCACACTCTTCTTCGTCTCTTCATCAGCCCAACAAATCTCTACGGCGTTTTTTTCTAATCTTAATATCTCTCCATTGGTGAAATTGGAATGCTGCTTCAGTAACATCAGATTATCTATTACCCAATTTTCTTCCATAAGCGCGGGACCGTCGGAGCCAATTGTGATTTTGATGCCAGCGTCAAAGAGAGTTCGGATATAGCCAAACAATTTTGTTTCGGTATGATGTCGAACGTAAGCCCAAGGGCAGATAGTCATTCCCACAGCCTTCTTCTTAATAAGAGCAACTAGATTTGCATCCTCGGCCGCATCTAAGCCATGATCGATCCGGTCTCCTCCTGTTCCTCCAACACTCTCTGCTACCCTTTGGTTATAACATTAGGCGAGCTTTAATCTACAAGAAGGTGATAGTTACGTACTGGCGGATATGCACATGAGTGTTCTTCTGGGTAACGTCACAATGACAGGTAAGCTTGAACCCATCTGCTCGAGCTCGAAGGTAGAGCTCCTCAAATAATGCCGGCGGTCTATCATATTCGTTTGAATCAAGACCGATACCAACAATCATGTCTTTATAGGGGAGAGCAGCAATGTACATTTCCATTGCGTCTTCAGGTGATTGATCCCGGAGCATGCACATTATCCACTGTGATTTGACCTATGAAAAGATTAGCTGACGCTTATACGTTCAAATTTTCCTAGCAGCTAACTTGAAGACGCTCGTCCGCTTCAATCTGTGCTCTTCGAAACCCATTCATGACAGCTTCAAGAGCAACCCCACGTCGTGTATGAGCCTGTGGATCAAAGAACAGCTCGCTATAGCGGACATTCATCGAAGCAGCTCTCTCAAAGTAGATCATTGCCAAATCGTAGAAATCTTCTTCAACACGTAGAACCTCCATACCACCGAAGTAGGCATCAAAAAAAGCAGACACTTGGTTGGCGCCTTTGATACTACGTGGCTCTAAAAGATTATACATTGTTTTCAGTTCTTCTAGCGTATTGAACTCTTTCTTGAGCCGTTCGGACCTCAGCTTAATGCCATTGCGTTGCGCCAGTTTCCAACGTAGCTCGGGGAACAAAACGCCTTCAACGTGGATGTGTAGCTCGATCTTTGGGACTTTTCATAGATTGGACTCAGTCAACTCGATGCAATAAAAGAGCAACACATACTAACTGCCAGCTACGAAAGGATCTACAGCAGTTCGAATTTGCCGCTTCCACTGCTGTAAAGTCTCATACGGAATTGGAGCACTCATTTTCCAAGATGTGGTAACAGTAAACTCTAGACGGCCTATATTGATTTTTTATTACTCGAAAAAGAAAGTAGACGAGCTTTTTATGTATTCTGTAATGAAATATAGACAGGACCGAAGACTCCTCAGAAGCTAAACGCTTGTATGAAAGTTTCTTATCAATACTGTAGCTCCCAAAGTGCGGGCCTGCTTGGACTGAACCAACAGTGGGGTGGAGATCTTGACCTTCCACACCGCATCCATCATCGCTCGCCTGGCGCTTACTCGACATTAATTCTCAATTGGCATAATGAATACTCCACATAATTGAAAGACGGACTAGTAACAATATAATGGTAGTCCCGTGACTATAATAAATATGGAGCACTTCTATGAGTACCTGTCTGATAACAATTGGAAAATGTTTCAGATTTTTAAAGTCGAAGAGATAACGGAGAAAAATAAATGTCATATACTGATAGCCTGGTACTGGTGTTTCAAAAGGTTTACGATCGCAATTCTGTTTCTGTCATTTAAGTAAAAATTTGTCATTATAGTTCCCAATCGTGCAATACTCCAACACTCCAGTCCCGAGGGAACTCCATTCCCCAAGCCTCAACCAACCTTCGCAGTTCCTTCTCGCGTCCTGGTACAACATGCACAAACAGCCGATCTCCATCACTCATATCTGGTTCTGAATGCATAGCTGGCTCTCCGTGAGAAGAATTATACCCGTCAACCTTGAATACCACCAACTCCCCTTTGCCAATTTCCACGATTTCCATTCCTTTAACTGCCCTGGCCAAATCCACCCTTACAGATTCCGCCATATCTGCACATCCAAGACACCGGAAAGATGTACATACATGCTTCTCATCGACAGCATAGTGTCCCTTTTTTCTCTTTTCAGCATTTTTCCGATCCTCGATCTCCTTTTGCAACTGCCGAGCCCTCCTCCCATCTTTCAAGAACAAGGTTCCTGGTCCTATAAGTGCCGTGGCAATCTTCCAATTAGAAGGATTTTCTTCCATTCGTCTTTCATGGTGTTTACCATCGCGCTTCATACCTTTCTCGAACAAGTCCGCATCGAAGAATCTCCGGTCCACATGCCATCTGGGTTGAACAAAGTCCGAATTCGCTTTTTGAGCTCTGATACTCAGACAGTAGTGAGTCATATGTGTTTCTTTCATGAAGTTATGAATGAAGGTCAGAAACGGCATCAAGAGGGCAAGAATATCCCCTGAGTCAAATGTACCTCGAGACCATGTATGGTAACTCGGTGGGAGAGCATCGGGATCCAACGGGGCTCCTGTATAAGTCCATGTTGATGATGTGAGAATCCGGGGTTCTGAGAGAGGGGATTTTGGTGCTGACTGAAATCTGGAAGGCAGATATTTGTAGATCTCAAAATCGGCAGAGGAAGGAAGAGATATGGGCATACTGAGGGGTTACAACCCAGCGTTCAGACAAGTACGGAGGTAGAGGCTGGCAGTCACACTTACTCTATATACGGTAGAGTATATAACAACAACAATGACCTTTCGTTTAGGCGTTAGGACCTGGATGGCCTCATGTTCGGTCGTACTGGGCGGGGAGGTTCCAATTGGATGCCTTGCCCTTCCGGGGGCAGCATGACTGACCCCTGCTGCCCGATCCTACAGTGTTTATGCCGCAGTCGCCTTCCTCTTTCTATTATTTGCTCCGTATGCGATCTGGAAACTCACAAGAGAGAGCGAGAACAGCATTGAGACTCGATGCTAGGAGCAAGAGATGTGTGGGAGAGCGAAAATCCCAGAACGGTTGAATGGTGATGGTGAGTCTTGGTGGCGGCACGAGAGCTGAGCAATGCAGAAAATGACT
>Ga0247812_10001701_pt1 | contig 12432 bp, 10 predicted proteins | sample UWRJL149409B1_FD_178011 | JGI IMG/M metagenome (GOLD analysis project Ga0247812, IMG submission 178011) | Plant litter microbial communities from Arlington Agricultural Research Station in Wisconsin, United States - UWRJ-L149-409B-1 | ecosystem: Environmental > Terrestrial > Plant litter >...
GCAGTGGGTCTCCTGAAGGAAGTCGATGAGCGCTGCGATCGTGATGACCGGCACTCCCTCGCGTTCGCCGAGCTCGATGAGGCCGGGGAGGCGCATCATTTCGCCGTCTTCCGCGACGATCTCGGAGATCGCGCCGACGGGGATCAGCCCGGCGAGCTTGAGCAGGTCGATCGTGGCTTCGGTGTGGCCGTCACGTTCACGCACGCCGCCATCGACCGCACGAAGCGGAAGGATGTGACCGGGTCGGTTGAGGCTGGACGGCACGGAGTCGACGTTGGCCAGAACCCGAAGCGTGTGGGCGCGGTCGGCCGCGCTGATTCCCGTGCTCATGCGGTTGGCGGCATCCACCGAGACCGTGTAGTTGGTGGCGCGCGGATCCTGGTTGTCGGCGACCATGACGGGAAGTTCGAGCCGGTCAGCGATTTCGTTGGTCATCGGCGCGCAGATGAAGCCCGACGAATTGCGCACGAGCCAGGCCAGCCACTCCTGGCTGGCGAACTGGGCGGCGAGAACAACGTCGCCCTCGTTCTCGCGGCTCTCGTCGTCCACGACGATGACGGGTCGACCGGCGCGAAGCGCGTCGAGTGCCGTGGGGATGTCGGCGAGGCTCATGCGTTGCTCTTTTCTGTGGTGCTCGTGGTGTCGCCGAACAGCCCGTTGGCGACGGGCCGAACGTGGGCGCCTGATGCGGCGAATTCCTGCATTCGAGCGACGTGGCGGGCCAGGATGTCGGTTTCGATGTTGACGCTGTCGCCGACGGTCTTCGCGCCGAGCGTGGTGGCGACGAGGGTTTCGGGAATGAGCGATACCTCGAGCCAGTCGATTCCGACGGCGCTTACGGTGAGGGAGACTCCGTCGATCGCGATTGACCCCTTGCGGGCAACAAGCGGTGCAAGCTCCGGCGTGAGTGAGAAACGCAGTACGCGCCAGGCGCCGCCCTCGGTGACCGAGAGCAGGGTGCTCGTTCCGTCGATGTGGCCCTGCACGATGTGGCCGCCGAGCCGGTCGCCGACCTGCGCGGCACGTTCGATGTTGACGGTGCGGCCGGTGATCGCGCCGCCGAGGGTGCTCATCGCGATCGTCTCCGCCATGACGTCGGCCGTAAACCAGTCGTCACCCTGCTCAACGACGGTGAGGCACACGCCACTGACGCTGATCGAGTCACCGTGCTTCGCGTCGCTGACGGCGAGCGGTGCGCGGACGGTGAGTTTCGCGGCATCCGTCGTGGGTTCCCAGGCGAGGATCTCGCCGAGTTCTTCAATGATTCCAGTAAACATGGTTACAGCCTTTCGCTGTCGGAAGCGCCGCTCGCGGGGCGGGCGACAAACAGGATGTCGTCGCCGAGGTGCTCGATCGCGGTGATGGTGAGGCGGCGTTGGTCGCCGATGGTTGCGACCCCGATGTCGCCGAGTGCGGTGCGTGGCCCACCGAGGATGGTGGGCGCGAGGTAGATGAGAAATTCGTCGACGAGGCCGGCTTCCACGAGAGCGCTCGCGAGGACCGGTCCGCCCTCGACGAAGACGTGGCGGATGTCACGGGCGAACAGTCCGGCGAGAATGGCCGGCAGGTCGCGGCTGGCGGTCTCGATGAGTCCGGCTGGGTGCTGGTGCAACCGGGCATCCGCGGGGATGGGGCGTTCGCCGATCACGACGGGAATCGGCTGGTGGGGCAGCAGCTCGCCACCGTCGCCGCGGGCCGTGAGGGACGGATCGTCAGCGAGAACAGTACCGGTGCCGACGAGGATCGCGTCGGCGCGGGCGCGCTGCTCGTGCACCCGCTGGCGAGCGGCGGTTCCGGTGATCCACTGGCTCGTGCCGTCGGCCGCGGCCGCTCGACCGTCGAGGCTCGAGGCCCACTTCACGGTGACGAAAGGGCGACCGAGGGTCGCCGCGGTCAGCCATGGGCGAATGAACTCGCTGACCTCGCCCGCGAGTACGCCGCTGATGACCTCGACGCCCGCGGCCCGAAGGCGCTCGGCGCCTCCGCCGGCCTGGGCGCCGGGGTCGGAGACCGCGTAGACGACCCGGGTAATGCCCGCGTTGATGAGGGCGACGGCGCACGGCCCGGTGCGTCCGGTGTGGTTGCACGGCTCGAGCGTGACGATGGCGGTGAGGCCGGTGGCATCCTGGCCGGGCAGCTTGCTCAGCGCGTCGACCTCGGCGTGGGGGGTGCCGGCGCCACGGTGCCAGCCCTCGGTGGCGATTTCGCCGTTCTCGTAGACGAGTACGCAGCCGACCTGCGGGTTCACGCCCGTCGACGGCCCGTGGGCGGCGAGGGACAGAGCACGGCGCATCAGCGACTCGTAGTCTGGCGTGGTCATCCGGTTCCTGATCTTCCTTGAAGAAGACGGACTCCGGGCAGGTTCGGCGGTCACCAAACCTTTCGCTCCCGCCTCGATTGGCGATTGCGCGTGCTACCTCTCATCCGGACTGAGAGACCTCTCGATCTCATTACCGTCGGTTCCGGAATTCCACCGGCTCAGCCACGGACCGACTTTCGTCGAACCGCAGGTCGCGGACTATCACCGCCGGTTCGGATTCTCACCGACCCCGGAGCACGTTCTTACTTGCGTACGAGTGTATATAACGCCGGCGACTTCCGGTTATTCCCGCGTAACAGACGGTCGTCAGGACGTTGCGTGCCAAGTAGCGCGGCACATTCGCAACTCAGGCAGTTCGGTCGCGCTTCCTGTCGTGTGTGTTCGCAACTCAGGCAGTTTGTGGCCGACGTCGGTGGCACCTGTTCGTAATTCAGGCAGTTCTTGGGACATCGGATGGGCCGGCCCCGGTTTTCCGCGGCCCAAGCCCGTTGCATCCGCTCGCAGTAAGCCAACTGCCTGAGTTGCGAAACGGGCCCGAACCGCGCTGCCTGAGTTGCGAAACGGGCTGCGACCGTCCTGCCTGAGTTGCGATCAAGCTCGACCTCTTCACTCGTGAGCGATGAGCGGGTGGTTGTCCACAAGTGCGCGGATGCGCCGCCGTGGCGGCAACGGATGAGCGAAGAATCACCGGCATGGATCCAAAACGGGTATTCACGCCAACCACAGTCACCCTGACACGGCGACAAATGTTGGCTCACGGCGTGACGCCTGCCCGCCTTGCCGCTGAGGTGCGCGCGGGCACTCTAACGAGAGTGCGACGCGGCCACTACGCGCTGCCATCGACGGATGTCGCGACCCTTCAAGCCGTTCGCATCGGGGGCCGCGTGGCCTGCGTCTCCGCGGCCGCGCAACTCGGGATCTGGGTACCGAGGCCAGTATTCCCTCACGTGCATCTTCGGCGCGAGGCCTCGCGAATGCGCAGCCCGCGCAATCGGTTTGTTCCGCTCACACAAGACAATCGGGACGGCTGCGAACTGCACTGGTCACCCCTCATCGATCCGCTTGGAGCAGTACAACACCGGGTATCCGCGATTGACGCTCTCGCCCAGATCGTGAGATGCCAACCACGCCCGATTGCGGTGGCTGCCCTCGACAGTGCACTGCACACGGGACTACTGAAGTCGTCGCAGCTCGTGAGATTTTTCGAGTCGCTCCCGGCGAAATACTCAGCACTGCGCGGTGACCTCAACGGCCTCAGCATGTCCGGGCTCGAGACGATTGTGCGGTTGATCGCGACTGACGCGGGGCTCGAGTGCGAACTACAGAAGTACTTCGACGGCGTCGGGTTTGTTGATCTGGTCATTGCAGGATGCGTTGTGGTCGAAGTCGACGGACGCGCGTTCCACGAGAACTCGCAGCCCCGCGACTACCGGCGCGATGTTCAACTCGCGCGGCTCGACCACACCGTTCTCCGCTTTGACTACGACCTGGTGATGAACCATCCACATCTCGTATTGGAAGCGATTCTCGGAGCCGTCCGGAACCACCGCGCGGCGGTGTAGTCGGCCAGTCGGCCGAACTCCGTGCCCACTGGTCGTCGCTGGCGCCTCAGCGCAACTCAGGCTGCCCCCGGCGACCGGGCGCGCCAACTGTTCGCAACTCAGGCTGCCTTGCGTCGCCGGTCCGGCAATCGGTTCGCAACTCAGGCAGCGCGTGGATCGCACCGTTCGCAACTCAGGCAGTCGCGAACTTATGGATGTCACGACCCCTGTGTTTGCGGGCCCCACGCCCGTCGCATCCGATGTTCCGAAGAGGTTTGCCTGTGTTGCGAACGCACGGTGGCGGGGTTTGCCTGAGTTGCGAACGCACGGTGGCGGGGTTTGCCTGAGTTGCGAACGGCGGGGCTGGCTAGGGAGCGAGCAGGGCGGGCAGCTCGGCGAGGCCGCTGATGACGAGGACTCCGGATGCCGCAATCGCGTCATCCTCGCCGGCGGTCCGGGTGCCATTCCGGTTGAGCCACACGCCGGTGAGTCCCGCGTCGGCCGCGCCGATCGCATCCGTTCGTAGGCGGTCGCCGACGTAGACGGCCTCCGTGACCGGCACCCCGAAAACGGCGGCGGCATGCTCGAAGATGCGGGCATCCGGCTTGGCCGCACCGACGTCACCCGAGGCGATGACGTGCTCCATGCGGGGCGTCAGCCCGAGGGCGTCGAGCTTCGACTGCTGGAACGGCAGCTCAGCGTTGGTGATGATGCCGAAGCGAACGCCGGGAATCACCCGCTCGAGCTCGTCGAGGCAGGGGACCACGTCGTCGTGCAGCGTCCAGGCTCGCTCGTACTCGATCAGGTACGCGCCGAACCAGGCGTCGGCCGCGGCATCCGTCGACAGATCGACGCCGAACGGCGCAACGAACGACCGCGCCCGGTGGCGGCGCTGGTCGGTGTAGCCGACCTCGCCGCGGAGGTAGCGGTGGTAGTGGAACTCCTCGAGGTCCATCCAGCGCGCGACCTCGGTCGCGTCATCCGCTGCCGACAGTGCTCCACCCGATGCGCGCCGATGTGCGGTGACCCCGTTGGCCACCGCGCGGCGGTGCGCGAACAGGGTGTCATCGAGGTCGAAGAGAACAACCGTCACAGCGGCCAGCCATCGGTCTGCGCACGATCGTCGGAAACGAGCAGCGTGCCCTGCCAGGAGTCGAGCCGCTCTGCACGGTGTTCGATGGCACCCCGCAGCGAACCCTCGTAGCGAAACCCGGTGCGCCTGGCGACGAGCGCCGATGCGTGATTGCCGACGGCCGACTGCCACTGCAGCCGGGTGAGGCCGAGGCCGGCCTCGTCGAACGAATAGCGGATGAGCGCCCGAAGGGCCTCGGTCATGAGCCCGCGACCGCGGTGCTCCGCCCCGAGCCAGAAGCCGACGGTGGCCGACCGGAGAGGTTCGAACCGCAGCTCGATGAGTCCGAGGAGGCCGCGCTCGTCGCGGATCGCCCAGATCGTCAGGGTGTCGCCCGCCTCGGACGATCGCACGTGCGGCCCGACGAAGTAGTGCGCGTCCTCGATCGTGTACGGCTGCGGCACCGGAATCCAGCGCTGCAGGTCTTCGTCCTGGCAGTAGCGAAAAACCTCTTCTGCATCATCGGGCGTGAGCGCGTCAAGTCTGACGCGCTCTGCCTCGATGACCGCTGCTCTCATGCGCGTGGAAGGAAACCGATGTTGGCGTATGCCCGCGCGAGGGTCGCGTCGGCGATCTCCGCTGCGCGGTCGGCGTTGCGCGCGAGGATGCGGTCGAGTTCGGCCGGGTCGGCGAGGAGTTCCTTGACGCGGTCTCGGATCGGACCGAATTCTCCGACGACGACCTCGGCGAGATCTTTCTTGAAGTCGCCGTACCCGTGGTTGTGGTAGTCGAGCTCGAGCGACGGGATCGACCGGCCGGTGAGCACAGAGAAAATCGTGAGCAGGTTCGAGATGCCGGGCTTCTCGACGGCGTCGTAGCGGATCTCGCGCCCGCTGTCTGCGGTCGCGCTCTTGATCTTCTTGGTGAGCACGGCATCCTCGTCAAGCATCCACAGCACACCGGACGTGACCGACGCCGACTTGCTCATCTTGCTCGACGGGTCTTTGAGGTCATAGACCTTGGCGGTCTCTTTGAGGATCTGCACCTCCGGCACGACGAACGTCGGCCCGAAACGCGTGTTGTAGCGGTTCGCGAGATCGCGGGTCAGCTCGATGTGCTGGCGCTGGTCTTCTCCGACCGGCACGACGGCGGCGTCATAAAGAAGGATGTCGGCTGCCTGCAGGATCGGGTAGGTGAAGAGTCCGACGCTCGTGGAGTCGGAGCCCTGCTTGGCCGACTTGTCTTTGAACTGCGTCATGCGGCTTGCTTCGCCGAAGCCGGTGATCGTGTTGAGCACCCAGGCCAGCTGCGGGTGCGCGGCGACGTGCGACTGCACGAACAGGATCGAGTGCTCGGGGTCGATGCCGCCGGCGATGTACTGCGCGGCGGTCGAGCGGGTCTGGGCGCGGAGGGCTGCCGGATCCTGCGCGACGGTGATCGCGTGCAGGTCGACGACGCAGAAGACCGAGTCGTGGGTCTGCTGCATCTGCTTCCACTGCAGGAGCGCCCCGATGTAGTTACCAGCGTGAAGCGAATCCGCTGATGGCTGCATACCGGAGAACAAACGGGGCTGTGGAGTCATGGCCCCATTCTTTCAGGTGCGCGGCTGCCGCAGCGACGAACCGCGACTGCGGCGAATCAGATCTCGTAGTCAACGACGACCGGGGCGTGATCGCTCCAGCGAGTGTCCCACGCGCTCGCGCGGTCGATCTCGTAGTTCGTGACCTTTGGCGCGAGGGCCGGGCTCGCGAGCTGGTAGTCGATGCGCCATCCGGTGTTGGTGTCGAAAGCCTGCCCGCGCTGCGACCACCAGGTGTATGGTCCCTCGACCTCGCCGTGGAAGGTGCGCCCGACGTCGACCCAGCCGAGGCCGGGGCCGGTGGTGCCATCGACGCCCTCGACGGTTTCGCCGAGCGGGCCGAAGAAGCGGTCGAAGTAGGCGCGCTCCTGCAGCAGGAAGCCCGCGCTCTTGCGGTTGCCCTTCCAGTTCTTGATGTCGAGTTCGCGGTGGCCGACGTTGAGGTCTCCGACGACGACGGCGAGTTCGTTGTGCGCGACGAGCTCGGGCAGGCGCGTCGTCATGGCGTCGAGGAACTTGTACTTCTCGACCTGCTTGGGGGTATCGACCTCGCCAGAGTGTACGTAGGTGCTGACAACGGTGACGATCGAGTCGCCGACCTCGTAGTCGGCCTCGAGCCAGCGACCGGCACTGTCGAAGTCATCGTCGCCGAAGGTGACCCGGTGGATGCTCGCCTTGTTTCGGCTCGCCAGCGCGACACCCGCGCGACCCTTTGCCGTCGCGGCGTCGTGCAGGATGTCCCACTCCGGGCCGAGCAGGTCTTCGAGGATCTCGGTCGTCGCGCGAACCTCCTGCAGCGCGAGAATGTCGACGTTGCGGGCGGCGAGCCACTCGCCCATGCCCTTCTTGTAGGCGGCACGGACGCCGTTGACATTGACGGAGGCGATACGGAGGGAGGTCGACATGGCTTCGATCCTAACGAGGGCTACCGACGCTCGGATGCCTCGTCCGCGCGGTCGGTTCCGGATGCCGTTTGCTCGTCGATCTCGGACTGCTGGCGACGCCCGAGCAGCTTGCCGAGCCAGCGCGGACGGAACTCGGTGAGCACCTGCTGGCGCAGTTCTTCTTTCTCTCGACGCTCGTTCTCGAGGCGCTCGGCTTCGAGCGCCGGGTCGGCGGCAATTCCGCGATCCGCCATGCCGACCGCGATCCACGATGCGCCGAGCAGGATGACCTGGCAGATGAAGTTGAACCAGATCAGCAGACCGATGATCACCGCGAACGATGCGAGCAGCGGGTTGCTGCTCGCGCCACCGAGCAGCGCGCTACCCAGTGCCTTGAGCACGCCGAGCGCCGCGGCGCCGATCAGCGAGCCGCCGATGAGTCGACGAATCGGGATCGCGATTCCGGAGACGAGCCGGTAGAAAGTTCCGAGCACAACCGTGTCGAGGGCGAAAACTATGAAAAGCCCGAGAATCCGCACACTGTAGCGCGCGACATCCTCATCGGAGTCGATTCCGACCAAACCGAGCACCCACTCGAGCGCTGCGGTACTGCCCACCGACAGCGCCGCGGAGACAAGCAGCGCAGCGCCGAAGCCGAGTGCGAGGCCGAGATCCTTGAGCTTGAGCAGCAGGAAGTTGGAGGTGGCCGCACCGATTCCGAACATCACGCGCACGGCGTCGCGACCGGAGGCGAGCCAGCCGAGAGCTGTTCCGAGCAAACCGACGAGCGCGATCGCACCGGTCCAGGTCAACACTCCGGTTTCGAGCAGGGTTTCCGGGTTGATAACCCCTGATCCATCCCCGTTATCAATGAGTCCCGGCACCGAACTCGAGAGCACGCTGAACAACGCATCCTGCAGCGCGGGGTTCTGCTGAATCAACAGGCCGGCGACCGAGAAGCCCACCCAGATCGCCGCAAAAGTGGCGAAGAGAGCCTGGTACGAGAGGCCCGCGGCGAGCAGTGGACCACGCTTGCCGCTGTACGACAGGAACACGCGAACGGCCCGCAACGCCATGACCCGCGCGATGACGTTTTGTACCCAGGTCTGCTTTTTTTCGGTGGCCGGTGGCTCTTCGTCGCTCGGGTGCATCTTCTAACAATACGAGCGCGGCTAGGCTGTCACGAGGCAAGTGCTATTGAGAGGCAGAAACATGGATTTGCATGGTGTTGGAGTCGGACGCGGAGTAGCTGTCGGCCCCATTCTCAGGATGCCAGACCCCCTTCCCGAGCCGAAGGATGCCAAGCACGGTGGCGACGCAGCCGCGGAGTTCGCGGCTGTGGAATCCTCGCTCGCGGCCGTGGCAGCCGACCTGACCGCCAAGGGCGAAAAGGCCGGGGGAGCGGCAAAGGAAGTTCTCGAGGCCGCCGCCATGATGGCGCAGGACCCGACCCTCGTCGACGACGTGAAGGCTCGCATCGAAGCCGGCACGACGGGTGAGCGCGCGGTCTTCGACGCCTTCGCCGCGTTCCAGGAGATCCTCATCGGCATGGGTGGCTATATGGCCGAACGTGCCACCGACCTCGGCGACGTCGCCCAGCGCATCATCGCGAGCCTCCGCGGCGTCCCCGCCCCCGGCGTTCCGAGCAGCGACGAGCCGTTCATCCTCGTTGCCCCCGACCTCGCTCCGGCCGACACCGCACTGCTCGACCTCAGCAAGGTCCTCGGGCTGATCACGCGCGACGGCGGACCGACGAGCCACACCGCGATCCTCGCGCGCTCCAAGTCGATCCCGGCCATCGTCGGCGTCACCGGTGCACTCGACCTGGTCGACGGCACCGTGATCATCGCGGATGCCGCGAGCGGAGCCATCGCCGTCGACCCGAGCGCCGACGCTATCGCCGACGCGCGAGCGCGAATCGAGGAACGTGCCGCAGCGGCATCCGCCCCCATCACCGACGGCGCGCTTTCTGACGGAACCAAGGTTCCGCTTCTCGCCAACCTCGGTTCGCCGAAGGAGGCCGCAGCCGCCGTCGAGCTCGGCGCGGAGGGTGTCGGACTGTTTCGCACCGAGTTCCTCTTCCTCGATTCCTCGACCGCGCCGACCGTCGAAGACCAGACCACGCAATACACCGAGCTGCTCTCGCACTTCGCCGGCAAGAAGGTCGTCGTGCGCGCGCTCGACGCCGGGGCCGACAAGCCGCTCAGCTTCCTCAACGACGCCCACGAAGAGAACCCCGCTCTCGGCCTGCGTGGCCTGCGCGCACTGCGCGCGAGCGAGCAGATCCTGCGCGACCAGCTCACCGCTCTCGTCAACGCCCAGAACGCCACGGAGGCCGACCTCTGGGTCATGGCGCCGATGGTGTCGGATGCCGACGAGACCGAGTACTTCGTCTCGCTCGGCAAGGAACTCGGCCTGAAGACCGTCGGTGTCATGGCCGAGGTCCCCTCGCTCGCTGTTCTCGCCGACCAGGTTGCCGAGGTCAGTGACTTCGTCAGCATCGGCACCAACGACCTCACCCAGTACACCCTGGCCGCCGACCGCATGCTCGGATCCGTCGCGAGCTACCAGGACCCGTGGCACCCCTCGGTTCTCCGACTGGTCAAGCTTCTCGGTGACGCCGGCAAGGCAGCGGGCAAGCCGGTCGGCATCTGTGGCGAAGCCGCCGCCGACCCGCAGCTCGCCGTCGTGCTCGTCGGACTTGGTGCGACAACACTTTCGATGACTCCGGCCGCTCTCGCCGACGTGCGTGCCGAGCTCGCCGGGGTCACGATCGAGGACGCCCGCCGCAAGGCAACGGCGGCGCTCGCGGCGCGAACCGCATCGGCCGCACGCACCGCCGCAGCGGAGGCCTGAACCGAATCCCCGCATCCGTACCCCGGGGTGCAAGTGAGAGCGTTTCACTATTAGCTGGTGTTTTCGATACGTTTCGTAGAGAATGAATACCTAACCCGGGATCGGATAGGGGGAAATGAGTGGCAGCACTCTCCTAGAACTGAACAGCCCTGACGAGGTGCTCGTAGCGAGCTCGCGGCAGGGTGACAGGCGGGCCTTCGCCGAGCTCTGGCGCCGTCACTACCGATCCGGCCTCACAGTCGCACGCCAGTTCACCAGCATCGACGCAGATGACCTGGTGTCCGAATCATTTGCGCGCATCTACAAGCGCACGATGGAGGGCGGCGGCCCCAACGGAGCCTTCCGCCCCTACCTCTACACGACCATCCGCAATCTCGCCTGCACGTGGGGAAACCAGTCGTCACGCGACGTGCAGGTCGACGAGATCGACGACGTCGGCGAGGTTGAGAGCGCAGAAGAGCCGGTTGCCCGCTCGCTCGACAAGGCGCTCACCGTCAGTGCCTACCGCAGCCTTCCGTCCCGCTGGCAGACCGTGCTCTGGTACACCGAGGTCGAGGGTCTCGAGCCACACGAGGTCGCCCCGATCATGGGACTCACCTCTAACGCCGTCGCCGCGCTCGCCTACCGGGCCCGCGAGGGGCTTCGGAAGGCGTGGCTGCAGGCGCATGTGAAGGACGCCACGGCATCCGGTGCCTGCCAGTGGGTTGTCGCCCGCATCGGCGATCACTCGCGCCACTCCCTCACCGAGCGTGAAGAGCAGCGCCTGACCGGACATCTCGCCACCTGCGCGAAATGCTCGATCATCTCGGAAGAAGTCAACGACGTCGGCTCGCGCCTCGCTCTCGTGCTTTTGCCGATGATGCTCGGCGGTGTCGCCGGTGGAACGCTGCTCGCGTCGATGACCGGGTCTGCCGGAGTCGCCGGATCCGCCGCTGTCGCGAGCACGATCCCCGCGCTCCCGACGACGATCGGCGTCGCAACGGCGACCGCAACGGTCGGCACTGCCGCCGGTGTTGTCGCTGTCGCTGCGTCGACCGTCTTTGTCGCGGCCGTCGGCGTCAGCGCAATCGCGCCCCACGAATCGACGACGACGGCCGACGGCGACTCATCGACGTCGAACTCTTCGAACGGCTCCCTCGCCGACCCGCTCGGAATCGACGGCGAGTCGACCGATTCGTCCGCGAGCTCGACCTCCGATGCATCCGTCGATCTTGCCGTTACCGTGCCCCCGAGCCTGCTGACACCGATCGCCCCCGTCGTTGATGGGGTTACCGGTTCCAACGGCAACGGCAGCGGTAGTGACCCGATCCTCAAAAAGCCGCTCGACGGCGTCAACAACACCGTCGATGGCGTTACGGATGTCGTCGACAAGGTCGGTGACACGGTCGACAAGGTCGGGTCTGGCGTTGATGGGATCGTCGACAAGGTCATTCCACCCAAGTCCGGTGGAAAAGGCAGCCAGGTCGGTGAGGTCGTCGGGGGAGTCACCGACACTCTCGGTACCGTGACGGATTCGGTCGACGGTCTCGTCAACGGCGTCGTCGGTGGCCTCGGCGGCCTGCTCGGAGGGTAATCTCAGGGCGCTCGCGATACTCGAAAGTATGACTACTTCGCAGACCTGGCTGATCACCGGAGCGGGTCGCGGCCTCGGTCGCGCCATCGCCGAGGCCGCCCTCGAGGCCGGACACTCGGTGCTGGCGACGGTTCGTGGTGAGCATTCTCTTGCCCAGCACGAGCGGCTTGTCGTTCACGAACTCGACGTACGTGATCGCGCCGGCGCGAGCGACGCTGTCGCTCGAGCCGTTGAAGCATTCGGCTGCCTCGACGTTCTCGTCAACAACGCTGGCTACGGGTTGATCGGGGCCATCGAAGAGATCGATGAGGATGCCGCGAGGGCGATCGTCGACACCGACCTGTTCGGTGCGCTCTGGCTCACCCAGGCCGCGCTACCCGTCATGCGGGCAAGGGGGAGCGGCCAGATCGTGCAGATCTCGACGGTCGGTGCGGTGGGAACGATGCCGACGCTCGGACTCTACAACGCGGCAAAGTGGGCGCTCGAGGGGTTCAGTGAGGCGCTCGCGAACGAGGTGCGTGCCTTCGGTATTCGCGTGACGATCGCCGAAATCGGAGAGACCGACACCGAATGGGGAACGGGGAGCATGCGGTTTGCCGAGCGACCA
>Ga0247812_10001702_pt1 | contig 12432 bp, 9 predicted proteins | sample UWRJL149409B1_FD_178011 | JGI IMG/M metagenome (GOLD analysis project Ga0247812, IMG submission 178011) | Plant litter microbial communities from Arlington Agricultural Research Station in Wisconsin, United States - UWRJ-L149-409B-1 | ecosystem: Environmental > Terrestrial > Plant litter >...
CAATTTACGCAAAGTAGTACTGTTCAGACCAGTAGCAGGCTGCAAAGAGCCGATGAAAAGACTCTCCGAGCAGCCTTGGGGGAATACTGTCGTAGGTTACAATTGTGGTGTGGCTAATAGCGGTTGGTTGGTGGTGTGGTTGGTGTTAGGACAAAGCACTGACTCTCCTCAAGTTAATACAGTAGAGCCGCGAAACCTCAAACCTCGTAATGTATGGCATTCTAGGGGGCTGGCTGGCTGGCTGGCTGGCAGTGTCGACTCGACGCATGATCATGATATCACTCAACTCATCTCACCGGATTTCTTTTACGTTACACCCCGCGGTAAGTAAAGTTCGCATCAGCATAGCATGGTATTTCTGTTTGCGCGCTTCCATGTCTTACTGTAATGTTAGGTTACCTCCATACAGTACAGTACAGTCCATGTAGCCGCCGACTTTAATTGCCACATGACATTCCTCCCCTCCTCCTCCGCCGCAATCAATAACAATGATATATTCATTCTTTGATTTGTATCTTTTCAGGATCGCACGGGACGACGTCTTTTAAAACATGACGTGAGCCAAAATAAAACAAAATCAAACGTTCGAGACGTCCATCCATGGTGCTGAAACGTCGTCCAAGGGGTCTGGGCGCGAACTTTGAGACGAGGACCGGAAGCTTGTCGTTTCCCCAGAACGCAGTCCTTCCCGTCCAACCACTGTAGATCCCCATGTCAGTCTATATTGACCTGTACTTGGATTTTCGAATTGCATATATTATTATTGTAGCGATGGACGAGCCCGACTTCTTTTAGTTGCAATCCACTCGATTCAATCCTAGAATAGGCCACCACTGCCGGGCCAAGAGTATGAGACCATGTCTTCGACCAGTCAGCTTCCCACAAAAATACAAGGAAAGAAGATCCATCTACCTACGCCTCGCGAAGTCTTGCTACTTCATCGGTTCAAGGTTTGGAAACCCTTGTACAGGAAACGATTGTCGTGGAGCTCTTCGACGAGCTCGAGCTCCCGATTTCGAGTACTGTTTGGGGGGTTTGTATCCACGCGGTACATCAATGGGTCGAAGAGATTAACCTAAATATATCCAAACTTCAACTTCCTGCGCCCGTGCCCGTGCCTCGAAGATAGTGCTCCAGACAAAGTCTTCGGTATCGTGGATTTGCTTGAACTTATTCTTGAATGCTGCACATTATCAAGACCTGCTCTTTCATCTACCACCAGATATATAGCACGTGGAAGGCTATCATTGACAAGAACAAGATTATGCAGCACCATCTGATCTTTTCCATGGCAAAAAGAGAAATATTCTTGGCAGTGGCCAGAGTTCAATCCTTCCATGTTCAAAGCTTTCATGTTCATGCTTGCATATCAAAGTGGCGAAGACAGTAAGTAAGCCCGGCCGTTGCTATGACTGTGGATGCACCCAGAGTATGGGTCCAAGACACCGAAGACTTTTCTGAAAATGACAGCCGGACGGACCATGAAGGATACCAAACGAGAAATCTGGTCGCAATTCAATTGTGATAAAATCTAAGGCAATATAATAGACTTATGCGGGACCAGAAAAGATTTAATAATGCTGCCTCAGCAACCACTGACTAGAGTGTTATGGTTTCTTCTTGATCGCGAATCAGGAGGACAATCCTGATGTAACTCGGTTACGATCACGTGTCCCCCGATGGTAAGAGGATTAGCGACACTGGAGATGATGTTAGGTAATATATGAAGCTGTAAAGTGCGAAAAAAATATGTTTATCGGGTCCTTCAAAGCCATAAAGCGACACCAGATCGCTGGTGAGATTCATATTAAGGTGCAGCCAGCCGGGCAATTGGGAAGAAGTATGCTAGGGGATATCGTCCACTAACCTTGGCCCCTCGGATACTAATCGGATTTTAGGTACCAAATCACTTTCTGACGGTAATCCAGCAGTTTTCATCGCCATCATGTTTAGCTAATTGACATATCTCTTCGCACCCGGATCCGGAAAGAGTTTTAGGCTTCCTATCTTGAAAATATCAAATGTTTTCAAGTGCCTGGCCCATAAGGTTGGCGGCATCGGTGTTTTATTAACCGTGATTTGGTGAATAAACTCGGCGACCGAAAAACATTATTAATTTAAGAGTCAGCCAACCTTTCCTAGCAACAACAAGCAAGTCAATCAACCTACATAATTACAAAAATGGGATTGCTGGGAGTTATGATTGATTGATGGATTTAAATCCATTACATTTTGTAACGTCCGGTGACTTAATAGAAATTAGGACGCTCTACATCTAACACTCAATCCTGCTTACACCGAGGTAAGCATCAAGCCAATCACATTAAAAAAATATCATGTCCAAAAATGTCCCGTAGGTTTTTAGGAAACTCAGATGCTGTATCAAAGGAATTGTGAAGTAAATTGCTTTTCATTTCGGTCTGTCAACTTTTACACGCCATAATGTCAATCTTCATTCCAGAACTCCGCCCAAAGCTGATTTTTAACCCTAACCCACCCCTCCCATCCTTCGCCTTCTTGGCCAGTTCGCCTCTCAAAACTGGATTCTATCTCCCGGCTTGATGTTGAGCTTAGTTCTAGAGGGCGAACTGTTGTCTTTCCCTTTCCCTTTATCTTTCCCTACCGACAAAACCTGGCCCTTCTCCGGTTTTTCATGTGCTGAGTCGGGGATAATAATTCCCGAGGATGTAGTGGACTCCTGGTCGAGGTTCTTTACGATAACCCGGTCTTTTACGGGAGCTATTTTCATCGGTGATCTTTGTGATATTTCGGCCGGGGACAACGAGGTGGAAGGATTGAATGGACGCGCCAGTCCAATGGTAACAAATGTGAGAAGCAAAAAGGCTGAGCTAGGTGGCAGCATTTTGATAAACTTGATGTGAGTTGTATGAGTTGTATGAGTTTTGGAATCTCTTTGATATAGTTGTGAAGGTTATGGTGTTTGTATTCAGAAATGATATGGAATGGAAGAGAGTGACTGCGGCCAGACATTATATAGATAAATATAGCATCAATAAACCAGAGTAGATTCTATTTCGGTAGCCCTACACATGTTTATTTCATGTCGCCTCATCCTTTGTTATTCATCAAGGCTTGGGATCATAGGATTGGGTTTGATACACTCTTAGGTACTCACTAAAGGTTCTTCGTGGGTTACTGGAACCATACATAGGCAACGGCGGCGCTCACCAAAAGCCATGTTTTATAAGTCACTTGGAAGTCACTAAGACCACTAAAGTACTAGAACATGCTTAACATTACCAAGACAGGTGCCAAAATTATGCTGTATAGCCACTAGAGGAGCGCAGGGGAATTGGCCATAGTGGTAGTGCCGCGCGAAAGAACGCTGTGCAGCAGCCACTATAGGCGGTGGCTCATATCTAGGATTGCGAGAATTTTTACCCGAGCTCGCCAGTAACACAGCAATATGTGTGTAGGGTATGGTAAGATACTAAAAAAAAGCAGAGTGACTAAGAACACCACGTGTGAGAAACCAGCTCTCTCATTAATTACAAACACTAATCTCTGATCCTTCGACGAAAAGCTATGCAAATGCTATATCCTATGATCATCAATCACCCATTTAAATTTTGTTCAATCGTAAATGGGACTGCCATAACTGCCACAATTGCCCCACCTTTTACATGTGGAGTCATGTGATTCACTGTCACTCTCGCTTAACTCCTGACAGGTATCTAGATGCCCTCAGTACTTACTGTAGTTGCGCATTCTGTAGGTAGTTAACTACTTCAATGTATTGCTAGCCTTGCGAATTCTTTGTTTAATCATCTCGCCCCTTATAAGGACCAGCATGATAATTGCCACCATTAATTCACCCAGCCAAGACATTTAACCACTGAGCAAGGAAAAAGGCTGTCAAAGAAGTAGCACAAGGCTTTGCGCTCGTATATCGTAGGCATATACTTCAAAAATACGCTGCCAACTAGCCATAAACCCACCATTTTCACCTTTCCCTAGTATTTACGAGATGGCGGCCAAGGAACGAACCTATTATTGTAAGAAAAAGACACAAAAACGGTCGAACCATCTGGCACCACTTCACGAGTCATCATCCGAGACCAGCAGATAATACGAGCCGAAGGTCCTTTACTTCACGATATATAATGATGTTCCGGGTGTGGTACACTAATAGAGGATTATCTCGGCTTACTTAATAGCAAAGTAATATCCTCGCAGCTTATATCGCATTTTGCAAACGCAACCACCATTGTTAATCCTGATACTCTTCGTCATAACGTTAACTGCGCTCAAGTTACATCATCTAGCTGGAAGCTTTCTTGATAATCATGCATCTTCCCAGCACTTCACAAACCATTCAATTCTACTGCTAGATTCTATCTATGCCCAGAAGAGTAGCTGCGGCAAGCAGATCAAGCTACCCGGATTCCATTCATAGGACTCTACTTATCTAAGTCAGGACTAACATAGATACTCCTCCATGTATATGCAGTTATTAAGATTCCAACTTTTACATGTGGCGTGCCTTCTATTGACCGGGAAGGCTTCGCTTCCAGCCAAATGCTTAGCTGGTTAGATAAACGGCATGACACTGTTTCCTTGGGCAAGAAACCATAGAATCAGGGATAAAACTCAGTTAAGTCATTGCTTATTACCAATTGAGGCTTTGGTTTTTGACCCCCTGTAAATACCTCTGAAAGCGAACAACCCTAAATTTGGCACAAAAATAAAGAAGTTAATAGCAACTCAACCTATCATAATCTGCTGCGGATGAACATTTTGCATGTTTATTATTTTCATAGTTATAATATAGTTCCTATTCTAATCCTTTTAAGTAGAAAGATTTTGTATATAAAAGATAACGTCTGTCCCTGCGTCCCGAGACGCACTCCGTCACGAGACAAATTCATAGTTTAGCAATCACAACTTTTGTCTTAGCAAACTCATACCGTGTTCTTGAAGATCATCATGGCAATGTCTCCCACTCTACTTCATCAGCGTTAGGAGATCCTCGAGCGATGCATGGTCGGATACTTGCGAGTATACGCGAACGACACGTTCATAAGTAGAGATAGATTAATTGCATGAAAGGCGAAAGCCATGCCGACGTTGACTAGGAAGAGGTGAAACAGCGAGTCTCTGCGACGATCATCCGCCGGAGATTCGGGTGCTCTGAGTGATAGCTCGTTGACTTTTGTGCCACACATCTAATGTATGCAGGCACTTGCTTCGTGGAGGTACTTGGTTGGGCGTAACGATGTAATACAGTACAACACCTACTCGACGCCACGCCACGACACGCAAAAAGAGCCTCTCACAAACACACACAACGTTATGCCTTGCTTGTAGTGCGTAAATTGCTTTTCAAATTGGGAATAGTTGGTGAGTCACAGGATATTACCCCGCTTCTTATATATTATATTATGGAGTTCTACTTCCTCCTTCATAGAGGAATCGCTATTGCAGTGGAGCTGTTATTTAGATTCCTCACGCTATAATTAAGCTGCGTGCTTATAAACGTCGACTACATGCAAAGTAGTTTGGTATGTATGCGTCGCCTCTTTACTACTTACATGATGTCGCTTATTCTAAGGCTAAAACAGAAGCTTTGATTTGAAACTACCATAATGGTCACCTTTACAGGCGCCGTCATAGGCGCTGTCGCGACTTTCCCCCCCGCTGTCGCTCTTTTGACCCAGGCCGGCGCTGCTGGTGTAGGTGGCCTTATTGTTCCAGCTGTTGGAGCTGCTCAGGGTATCGCCAATCCTATTATGGCTATTTTGGCAGTGGGTGAAGGCGCCTTCGTCGGGGCGGGAGCCCTCGGCGGTGGCAGTAGCGCTGGCATCGCCCTTGCCACATTGGTCGGACCCATCGGCTGGGCTGTTGTGGGATGCAACAAGACTGATAATCACAACGGCGAGAGTGGCTACACTTGGGACTGCTGGAAGCCCGTCGTGATGGACGACTCGATCGGCCTCTCCCGCGGCATCACCCTTCGCGACCTCTGCAACCACCAGAATCTCAAGCAGATGACTGTCGACGGCAACAATTTCGTCGCGGAGAACATCCGCGGGGAGCAGTTCCGCCTCTCCCCGGTCGAGGTTAAAGGCACTCTCGCCTTTCATGCAACCCCGATCTAATATTCTAATCACCCTTAGGATCGAGTGGCCTGCGTATTCTGGCGAACTGGTGAAAGGTTTGAAGGATGCTTATTGTGGTACGGAACCTGGTATAAAGGTTCTCAATGTGAAGTTTAATGCGGCATGAAGTACGTTTTAAGTCTCGTTGCAGGATGCGTCTTCCGACCCAGGGATAGACGTTAAAAAGTTTGTTGATATATTTAAAGATAATTTATAAACAATGATGGCTTTTGGTACTCATAATACAAACGAGTTCTTAAATTGACGAACGATTTGCAAAATGCATTGTCAAAAATACTCTCTCTGAAGTTCAGTATAACACCAGATGATGACACTTTCATACTCTAAAACAAATGCTAACCTTTTATATATTCCCCTAGCCACTCTCTTATGTACTTAGCCATGCGTATTTAAAGAATGGATTTGTTTTCCACAGTCCCGCCAGTCCATGCTTAGATGAGCACCTCCCCTATTTCCTTTCCCAATTCAATCCCTTCTTCTCGATCCTCTTCTCCCTCCCTCAGCCTGATTCTTCAACATTGATTTCTCATGCCTTGAAGACTTCGGACCTCTTTTTGACCAAAGAGAAGACATCCTTAACCCCATTCTTCGAAATCAAGGGTGTGCACTTCTTATCACAGGCCTTAGCAAGAGTTCCTGGTGGGGGAACCTTCGCTGGGCCTCCCGGCAAAAGGAAAGACAAAATTTCGCCCCCGCGAAAGTTTGGACCGAGCTTCGCAGCGATATTCTCCTCCGCATGAAGCCCTGTTCCCGTCGATGAAGCAACGGCAAGAATGCCCTTCTCGCCCATGTAGACCGCGACTGCGAACGGGGTAGCTGTCACGCCGAATTTGGATGGGGTTTTCATTTGCACCAACATATCATCTTTCACCTGTAGCAGCCAGGTTTTCATTTCGGCAGGGCTGAGATCTTTGGCCACTTGGTATTGGCCCCAGAAATGCCCGTTTTCGTAGCCCATCCAGTGGCCACCTGGACCCATTGGGTTGAGACCTCGTCCTGCATGGACGAGGAGACTGGCGAGGGAAAGGACGAGGAGTACTGGGGTAAGGAATGAAGTATGCATGGTGGAGAAATGGAAAAGATTTGGTGGTAATAAGAATGATAACAGATTCTAGAAGCCAATGTTAGCTGTGTCGAGAAGAGAGGATATAGACTCAACGAACCTAACGTGGGCGATAGTTTGGAAGGGAGTATTTGCAGAGCCTGTAGCTGTTGTAATGAGGAGAAGCAAAGATAAAGAAAATGATCTTTTGAACGGTTTCTGTGTTGTTGAACTAATGATGGAGTAATTCAGAAAGCGAACTTCCCTATATTTATATCTTCATGTGCTCCATTTCCCAGTGGATGCAAAGGGCGATCGAGTAATCTCAACACGAATTAGTCACTCGAGGAAGAGCCACCATCCTGATCTCTAGCCCAGAATTCAAAATTGTGGAATTTTTCATTAGAAGGAACGCTCCTTGCTCCCGCAAGGTGGTTTCTGTAGCGGAAGTTCCAGAAATACTTTCGATTATGGGTTAGTTCTTACTCTCACGGACTCTTCGCTGTAGTATGGCACAAGACAAGAATTTTTTGGTGGCTGACGATATCTACAGGATCAATTCCTTAAGGCTGAATAGTTAGTGATGTATAGAATCAGGTTAGCAAATTCAGATGTCGATCCTGAGCCAATAGTTTGCATCGTTCCCTATAATCTTCTAACCAAAGTAAGCTACCTGCAATGAAGCGATTGGCTAACACTTAGAGACACGGTTCATCCAGGAGCCGCATGTACCCGCTCTCCATTGGCTGGTTCGTCTTATCCATATTCCATTTGAAGTTAGTGCGTTGCTTCGCCTCTGGAGATTTACCCGTATGAGAATATTCCCCCATGATTACTGTAAACTCTACATGGTGAATCTTGGTGAGATCTACTGTAACTACGGTATTCAGCAAGCATAGCTTTTTGATGTTTATGCTTTACAAGGCCAGGTTGTGACACCGGGCTGGCTTTGACCACTCAATTTTCAATAACTTACTAATTGGACCCATTTAGCCCCCAATATATACGGTATTTAATTATCGGGAAGAGAAAGCTATGAATCCTGTTACTTGTGGATTGAGGCTCTCTTAATTAGCCCTTCTATCATTAACACAGTAAGCTTATTCAGAACGCTGGTGGCGGAGGTGGTTTTAGTGGTCTATATATACCTCAGGGATTCGCGCTAAAGAGTGGGGTTCGCTTAGACTAATCTGTGCCGCATTGAGTTGTGTAAGCTCGCAGGCTCGGTAAGGTACCTTACAGTAGTACCTACCTAGGTACCTAGGTAGTTAGTTACCTGACGTGACCTGGGGTGTGGCTAAAAATATCAACAGCAATACCCAAGACGAACTCTCCCGTGCTAAACCTCCAACCAAACACTTTATTGGGGATAGCAATACCAATTATATTTCTCGCGTCTTTCCAATTCCATAATCCAACATGGTCAAAATCACATCTCTCTTTTCACAATATGAGCTATTGACAGAGACGTCAAAGTACCTTAGCACGCTCGACCTGCTTCATCTCGCGTCCACAAACTCCGAACTGTACGCTTTAATTCGCAAAAGCGAACATGTCTGGGATCATTTAAAGCGCAAAGCTCTTTGTGACGGAAACGGGCTCAAAGCTCGTCAAGAATTCTCACGAATCTACGCACTAGCTGAGCCTGATGATTTCATCTTTGGGGATGGTCGAGAAGCACGTTACGACGAAGAAGTTGAAGTGCGAGTATGGGACTTGAAATGTGATGCTGCGAATGTGCTTCCATGTCTCAAATGTGGAATAAATGTTTGCGAGGTTTGTCACATATCTGGCAGTTTTTTCAATTTATCAGAGGTAGCGTGCTGATTCAGCTGTTTATAGGAATGTCGATATATGCCACGTGTTCGCGATCTTCCTGGATGGAAAGCATATAGAAGACCGCATTTTGACCCAGCATGGGAAAGCCATACGATTATTTGCTATTGCAAGGAGTGTGACGAGAAGGTTGAGCGTGAGCTGCCGTCGTCACTCGAGGAGTTCTGCAACTGTGATCAGTATACGCGCTGGGTATGCTTGCCATGCAAGGAAAAAGAAAACAAGGAGGATGAAGATTATTTCTTGACGCGGACGAAGTTGCAGCATGAGAATAATTTCTTTTCTGATGAGAATGAAGGTAAATGGCTTGGAGACAACTCAGGTATTAGAGCTGTAAGTACTCCGATTATCTTCCTTCAACTTACATAATGCGGGCCGAAATGTAGCTACAAGCAGAAAAAGACGTATACATGCTAATTGGAAATTATAGTTTTGGTGTCCGTGTGGTGTCAGGGCTCCCAAGGATGCCAATGTTAGGTGTACCTGGTGTAAGAGAAGACATAATCTTGAGACCTGGAAGGACGGAGATCCTGACGAAATCCCATATTTTGATAACGTATGAATACTTTACCAATTTCTTCACCTAACGCTCAGAATAGCTTTAAATATGTAGTGCCTAGGCTAATATTCGTTCCAGGACCCCTGCTATCCTCAGATGCGGTAGAGCTAGGTTGTAGACATAGTTGTGCGCGGTTCATTCACAAAATACTAAGAAATAACCACTCGTGCTAGCTTGTAGCTTTAAATTTCAGTGTTTGGATTTAAATCAAATTTACATAGAGATTCTATTGTGCCCCTGTGAGCTACACTTCCTGCTATGGCTAGGGTATGGCGAGTGCCTGTAAATAAAGAAGTCGATCATTTGGAGTATCTTGCGGCTACCCAACAACCATAAATGCCAAGTATTCATACTATGTAAATAAACGATTGATTTCCACTGTAGTGTTCCTAGATTATGTACCTACATAGATGGGTGTGTGGGGGAGCCCTGTTTATGAGGCAGACGTAAGAACAGAAACCGTCGATTATCCCTATATTATAAACAATCATCATAGGAGAGTGCCATATAAATTATCTTTCATATAGAATAGAATTTAGAATAGTTTGAAAGTTAAACTTTTTTATCATGTTGATCTTAACATTTGCTCACTAACGAGGACCTCCGCAATTAAGACAATTTATATAATCAACACACTGCTTCTTAAAACTACAAGAAAGTAGAGGACGTTAAGCACACTGTAATTAGATAATACCTTCGTTGTTGTTCTTGAAAACATATTATTTTAGAGTTCGTTTTCTCCACCCGCATATGAGGTGAGGATAATGAATTCTGACGGTTAATGATGAGGTGGGTTACTAACCACCTTGGGAGTCGATTTATCAACGTGTTATGTGAAAGTCTACCGCTCCCAGAAAGCTTCAAACGCAATAGATCCCGATCATGAATTGGTTGGATACACCAACCTCCACTGGTCCAATTACATATTAATATCCATCCCATGGATCCATGATAAATGTCATCCCCAATTCTCCATCAAAATCCCACCAAAACAATAACCCTCATCGACATCCCCTTATCCCTTGAATACGCTCAAGGTCATCCTTCCCCAGGAAAACTGCTCTCCTCACAGCCTCTACAGACTCCATATCCATCCTTAAAGCCCAAGTCCGAGAAAGCAAGAGCTAAACTCCCTAAAGTTTCTTTAGATGAGCTTTTACTAGTCAGGCATTTAGAGCTTGCACTTGACGAGGTGCGACAAGTATTCGGCGAGAAATGGTGTCTGAATCGGGCAGAGGAAGAGCCAAATGGGGGCGAGAAGAGGAAAAGAAAACTAGAGGGGGATGAAGAGACTAAAGATGTCCTCCTCCCCCATGGAGAAGAATTGAGCGAGACTGGTGCTACAGAGGAACCTGTATTCTTCCATAACACGAGCGATACTCGAATAGGTATCACTATTAAGCCATCGCTCCAGGAATTCTCTGTACCTCCAAAGGCCACGGTACTCCAAGGTTCTATAGAAAACACTATAGAGATGTTCACCACCGAGGCTCCTGTGTTTGATCTCGTGATTCTGGATCCACCGTGGCCGAACCGTTCTGCGAGGAGGAAGGGTTCTTATTCTACTTCATGGGGCAATGACGAGATCAGATATTTGTTAGAGTCGATTCCTCTGCAGGATCATTTGGAACAGGAGGCATTTGTTGGTGTTTGGGTCACTAACAAATCTGCTTTCCGAGAAATGCTTGTGGGCGAGGGGGGACTGTTTAGAAAATGGGGTGTGTCCGTGATAGAAGAATGGATTTGGGTCAAGGTCACGGAGAAAGGAAAACCGATTTGTGACCTGGATAGCACATGGAGGAAACCGTATGAGGTTCTACTGATCGGAAAGAAGACCGTGGACGGCGAAGAGCAGAGAGCGGAGAAGCCCACTAGAAGGGTGATAATATCTGTACCAGATGTCCATTCTCGCAAACCGAACCTAAAACTTCTCTTTGATGCAATTATGGGGAAGAAAGGAGGTGAGTACAAAGCATTGGAGATCTTCGCTCGGAACCTGACCTCTAGCTGGTGGAGTTGGGGAAATGAAGTATTGAAGTTCCAGTCCCAAGATCATTGGATTCAGCCTTAGATACCATATTATACATAATATACACCTATTCTTTTTTAATCTTATAATCATCTTCCTATAGTGTGATATCCTTTTTGTCTTTACCCTCGCCTCGAACCCCCTCTCCGCCATCTTCTTCTTTTGGTAGCTCGACCTCTTGCTCAACTTCGACCAGACCTCCTACATCCTCCCAATCGCTGTCTGAAGTCGAATCTGGTGCCACTTCTCCTTGATCCCACCTAGCTTTCCACGCTCTTTCGCCCATGCGCTTTTTCGCCTGCTCAGCCATTGATCCCCGCTCCTTCGAGGCCGTTTGTCTGAATTCCGGCCTGAACTGTTCTTCTTCGTCATTCCTTGATTCACTTGCTGCATCATATGTCTGCTTATCCCATCTACAACATTGTTAGCCTAGCCCCAAAACCACACAAACAAATCCCAACCACAGGTGCGGATTCGGTCCAAAGGGGGTCCACATACGCAGAGAAATCTTTAGGCTCCTCGGGCCACAAAAAAGGCTGCTCCATCTCAACCGTCATCCGCTTGATACTTCTTGGTCTATGCCATCTCCTCGGCGAAGGTCTCTTCGCACCAGGCTTATCCTGCCGCATTTTCTGTAGTTGGATGTACGATCGTACGGAGTTGACCCGGATATCGTAGACATTCCAGAGGTAATCTCTCAGATCCAATTTATTGAGATTTAGCGGGACAATAAAGGTCGCAAAGGTAGGAGGGAGCGCTGGAGTGCGGAGGAGGGTGAGGGTGAAATTGGGTCTTGTGAAATATGTTAGTCCGAAATGTTTTGAGA
>Ga0247812_10001703_pt1 | contig 12426 bp, 9 predicted proteins | sample UWRJL149409B1_FD_178011 | JGI IMG/M metagenome (GOLD analysis project Ga0247812, IMG submission 178011) | Plant litter microbial communities from Arlington Agricultural Research Station in Wisconsin, United States - UWRJ-L149-409B-1 | ecosystem: Environmental > Terrestrial > Plant litter >...
TGTTGTTTATTGGTACACTACAGAAAGAAACTATAATATCCATATCATAATCACCCTAAGATACAAGAGATTGTGCTCATGCGCAGATTTACATGACGGAAAGTGTATGAAGAAGTCAAGTGTATGAAGGTGTCTTCCAGTTTCATTTCAGCGTGTGCCAAAAAGTCCACTTACTCAACCGTTGGCTTTATGGGAGTGCCGTTTGGCGCTGAGGTGATTTGCATCTTACAGTGAGTCTATGAAGAATCCCATCTTATTATAGGATCTGCTTCACAAGAACGCCATGTAGATGTAGGTGCTGCAGGTATATATGTATATGTAACTTTCACACAACACACCCAACGTGCATATGAATTTGCTTCACCGCCGTTCTCGAAAACAAAATGAAACGCGTATTATTAGACACTTTGGGACCCCCCTCCGCCCGTCTTCCTAATCTTGCAACGAGTCTCGTCAAGGAGGGCGAGGTGTATGTCCTTCTTCACTTTTGCCTAATTGAGCCACAGTAGATCAGGTCGTATCGGCGCGTCCGAGACGCTTGGCCATTCGCTGCGTCATTGATTCTAGATATTTTCCACGGCAATCAAGCTTTACAAGGACAGCGGCTGAAGATAGCTACAGTCCATGTACAGTACCTGTGCACGTGAAAATTCAACTGGCGGGCTGGTGGATCTGGCTCCATTCCATGGTGGACCGTGGAGGGAGGGCCACCTGAGTCAACATGCGCTGGTCCACGGTGTAATTTTATATTGTGTATGCCTTCTTCCTGCTTTGACTCTCATGACGCCATTGACTTTGAGGCCATCATGACTTTTTCTCGACTGATATTGGTGAATTGTGGAGAAGAGGAGCAATGAGAGTCTGGTGATTTGGATCAATTACTAGACAAGAACTGAGGTAATGTGAGAAGGTTTGGGGATTGAGTTTCGATAGACGCGAAAAGTACACGCTAGCGGTGGCTTGGCACGAACTCTAGAACTCTACGTGCGACGCGTGGGTTTGTTTACGTCGCCCGGAGACCAACCAACGCGACCTCATCACCACCTCACGGCCACAACCACCGGCCAGGCGACACTTTGCATGCAACCCCAGAGCCAATCGTTGCCATTGCCTTAGCTGCTTTCCAAACCCAAAGCAAAGCCGTCGCCGTCGTGGCCTTTCTTGAAACTCAAATTTCGTCGCTCTTTTGGCATTGCGCCCGCGGATGAAAAAGATTGCGAAAGAGTTTTCAGTCTTTCGCAGAGTAGCTCATTTCACCTACCAATGCAACCGATCCGAGCCATCCTGGCACGCTGATTGCTCTTAGCTTAATTCATACAGTCCAACGGCCATTCTGATATTGGCTACTACAAGTGTTACAGTACTATCTCCAACCGCTTGGATAGGCCAGCGCTAGCCAGCTAGCCAACAGCGAGAGTGACATCGTTCCTTGCTTTGCCGCCAAGGTCGTCGGAGTGGGCATACTTCGTACGATACCCATTCGATACCCATACTTTAACCAGGAGTCTAGCATAGTACGACGTATCCATTTGGTGCTCCGTCCCCACCGGCATATCACAGCTGGTTCTCCTCTGTTGTACGGAGGTACTGTACAGTCCTGAGTCCTCCCCCTCCCCTCCTCCCGCCGTACGGATTACTCTGGATCCTCCTGCAAAGTCTGCAGCAAGTTTTGTCCTTCCCCGCTCAAACCTACCGTGGTGCTCATCGTTCTCTTGCACCAGCCCTGTGCCGCGTATCTGACAGTCAGCCAGCTGGCCCATCCGTCCTCTTCCTCATCCTACGCACATCCGCCACATCTCCAACACAACTCACAACGACACACTACACCGCAGACAGTTCCGCATTTTCTCCAGCCATCGCATACGTCCATACCATTGATTGCAATATCCTACATTCAACGTGCTCCAGACCTCCTCGCCCTTGCTTCCTAGGTCGTTTGGGAATCCACAATAACCTCGCTCCACAATCCGATCGACCCTAGCCCAACCTCATCCACCTTAGGTACGCATAATCCCCCGATAACCTCATCCACCGTCTTCCAATTTTACTCCATCTAGCCTTCGAAGACACTGACATTCAAAAACGCAGCTGTTGCCATTGCAAACCACTATACTACGCGTAGCACAACCCCTATATCTTACCATCAGTTGAAGCGACATTCGCGACGTCGACTTCAAGATGGCGTCGACGCGTTATCAGCCGTTGCAAATCTACCAAGATCCAGTTGAGTCTTTCGACCATGCACCTATGCCTTCGATGCAGAATCCGTCGCAGCCCAAGAAGTCATCACCTCTTCGCTCAATAAAGAATGCCGCTTCGAGAAGGAATCCAGTGTTGAACCCTCCCCGGGCTGGAGTCGTTAAGCGCTCACCACTAAAGTCAGGACATCAATCATCCAGTTCACCCTCGAGAGTACCCTTTGGGAACAAGCTGAACTCCATATCAATGCCACCCCCTGGAGGACCTCATTTCAACACCGATTCTTTGCAGAAGAAGCAGCCCTTTATGTCGAAGTTTAAGCCACAAAAATCACACTTTGCAACCTTCGCACCTGTAGGACAAGTTGACAAGGAGAACTTCGTTCATTCCGACTACCACCAACCACAACCATCATATAACGGATTCCGGGCAGGCAACTTTTCTTTGGAGGGTCTATATCCACGAGCGGCCCCGAAGAGAGTATTGCTGGAGGCAGCAACAATTCACGAATCGAGACCCCTTAAGCGTGCAAAGTTAGTTGAAGAACCCGTTGAACAGGAAGAAAGCTTTGAAGACCAAGAACTCCCGGCACCGGACTCCTTTCCACCCCTTCATGACGATGGAACCAAGCCATCATATAGCTATGCTCAATTGATAGGAATGTCCATCTTAAGAGCACCAAACCGACGATTGACTCTTGCTCAAATTTACAAATGGATATCTGATACTTTCAGTTTCTACAGCCCTTCTACCGAGAGCGGCTGGCAAAACAGCATTCGCCATAATCTCAGTCTCAACAAGGCTTTCATCAAGCAGACCAGGCCGAAGAATGATACAGGAAAGGGAAACTATTGGGCTATTCAACCTGGCATGGAGCATCAGTTTCTCAAAGAAAAGGCGACAAGGAAGACTGGACCAAACGAAAATATTCCATTGCTGTCTACAAATCTCGCACCGGTCGAAGAGATTGAGAGCTCGCAACCTACATTCAAGTCATTACCAAGCCCAATGCCACCCCAGGAGCTTCCATCTCAGCCAATGTACGCCATGCCCGAACCTCAGCTACCAACTAACCCTGACCTATCATCCGATGCAACTATCCCAGCATCAGATGCTTTCGAACCAGAATTTGGTGATGTTCATGAACGTATGCCATCTTCCCCACTCATTCGCTCTTCACCACCACCTACAATGCATTCCTCGCCTCCAGTAGTCCGCCAAATCACCAGAAGACACGATACGCCACCTCCAGTACCCCCATTCCCATCTTCTTCCAGAGCTAGATCTCACAAGCGAAAGTTTGCATCCATGGATGATAGTGGATACTTCTCATCTTTAGACTCCTCTGCAATGAGATCAAACCAGCTAGGTAGATTTCTAACCTCAGACACCGATCGCCCAAGAATCAAGCGAGGTCGTGCTGAGGAGGAGATTGCAAGACTTCGTGGCTCGTCGTACGATAGCCCATCGAAAGGACGTGCGATGACCAACTATGGAATGCCATCCTCATCCCCTTTTCGTCAAGACTCCAGAAACACCTCTAGACAGATGTTGCCACCGCTGACACCTGCTTTGAAGCTAAAGGCGCCTACAAGACCCCCTCAGTCTGTATCGCCAAACACAAATCTTCAACTCCATCGTGATCGTGTTCGAGAGATGGTTGGCTCGCCTCTACGAGGAATAGAGTGCATTAACGAGGACCTGCCACCCTGGGACGAGGGATTCACTCTTGATGAAGCTTCTCTTGCTTTTGAGTTTGCCCCTGGCTTAGATTTCTTCTGTGAGAATTCAGAGTTACTTTCTGTTCCTGGCAATGGCTCTCCTGAAAAGAAATCAGCGAAGCGCCCTCGTCTAGATCGCTCCCGGTCAGCCAATATTCTAGCAGATATTACTAGCAGTGCAGGAAACAAGACCAGCCTTGGGACTCCGTCATTCAAGCTTACGCCAAACACCGGCACACAATCATTCTTCAATTCCCCACTCAAAGGACTTGGATTAATGAATTCGCCAAACAAATTCCTTGGCTTTGATCAATCACCATCTAAGATGGGCTCACCATTTAATATTTCTAATTTTGGCCTACCTGTTGAAGAAGAGTTCTCAGGTCTTGAGTTTCTATCGGAGGAGATGAACGAGTTTGGGGGGTTGGATATCATGCAGGGTTTCCAGAAGATTGGCGGTGGTGGCCCATCATCATCGCGCTCAACACCAAAGGCAACACATGCTCCTAGGCAGCCTTTAGGACGTAGTTTCACTTCTCGCTTCTGAGGCCTGGGTTTCGCATGAGAAGAACGAATGACGATTATAATTACCATCACAAACACACACACACACACTAATGACGAATGTTACGAGTTTACGAATTTGACAGAATATACCCTCCGCTGCACATTGTTGTAGCGAGGGAAATGGGAATGTTCTCACCCACCACCTGTTGGAGTATTGGGCGAGGGGAGACAGATATTGATACGAAGTAAAAGATCAGGAAGGCCTCGAGGCTTGAGTTGTTGACGAATAAATGAGGTGTCTGGTGTTTTATATGGCGGGTGCTTTGTGGCCCCAATTTGAGGTATTGCTTGATTCAACATTCCTTTCTTTTTATTATGGGTATTGGATGGCTTTCTTGCGTTAAAGCTGGGTGGGATGGAATGAATGGCATATAGCGGGTCGTGAAATTTGATTTCCCTTTCCCTTAAATAGGATAGGAGGACTGTTGAATACAAAATTCTTGCTCTCTATCCTGATCCCCTTGGTTTTTGCCGTGACATTTACCGTGTTTACCATTTGCTCCACGAACCCATCTAACCCTACTCATCTAGGATGGTTCAGCTTAATTAGTGATTATTCTCGATCTCCAATAGCAATCTGTATAGTTTCTTAATCTGCTGTAGCAGCATTGTGGCCTTACTCGTCTATAGGAACGACTTCTTCGCAGGTATTGGTATAATTCTTGATAAATTACTGTTTGTCGATCGCAAGTGAATCACGGTTACGATAGCAGAAGCCTTTCTCTCGGAAGAACATAAGACGCTATAAAATATTAAACGATGTCCAGAGAGCCATAACAGCTAATCCGCGGTTAAACTCTTGTCTGGTTCATGGGAAGCACTGAGGTTCTATTCCTACCACTATGAACGAGAACGACCTCTAGTTTAGTTCTGTAGTCCGAGGTTGTGCTGGTGAACTTGCTTAGACAACGAGTTTGTTAGATTGGAGATTATTGTCCATAGCAAAATCCTAGTCTTGTTCTAGGAAGTCAGAGAGATTATGGCAGTTTCGATTCTCATATTGTCAATGTTTACGTCCTTGCTTTACCACTCCAACCTTTGATGTTCTGTCTGCACTTTTTGATCTCTTTCGCCTGGCAAGATAATTACGGTCGCCAGGGTTGAGTATCTCCTATCTGTATATCTGGAAGAATAAATTACTAATTATAGTTCTTTTCTTGAGACCGGAAACCGTGTGCTATTATTCCGAAACGTGTCTCTGATTACGAAGCATAGTCTAGTAAGTTGGAGGTAGTGAGATCAACACACAGACTATTGTTTTCCCTTTTGGAGATATTCACTCCGCTCTTTGAAGAATCAAGACCTGAGCCTCGTTTGTTCTCAAGGTATTTGTAGAAGGGATTGAGGTGTTCTTCGTGTGCGAATATGCAGAGCCTTGGAAAATGACAGGCAAAATTGTAACTCGCCCTTAGGACTGTTCAATTATGTAGGCAGCCAATAGTGCCTTTCGTGGTTACGGCTGTTAAACCACACATGTACATACACAGACTGGCACCTACAGAAGCTAGCTTGATATGAGGCCAATGGAAAGTACTTATAAGCAGACTTGCTTATACAGAGAAGAATAATTAGAAGATCGCAAAACTCAAAAGTGGTTACGCTGTACCTATCGATCGAAAAAAGGTGGGGTTTAGGGGAGAGTAGACTTGTTGCTCATCCGGGATTATGGATTTTGACTTCACTAATCAGATATAATAGAAATGTGCTTATACTTTTCCCACCATCATCTATAACACAGAAAGAGTAACCAGATAATACAAAGAAGTTAAAAGAAACCATTTATAGAGATCGCCCTCATTGAGATTTGGGTTTCCATATAGTGTCGTAGTCTGTTAACAATCGTGTTCCATGTCGGCAACCCAAAAAGCAGTGAGGCAGAGGAATGAGTGAATATAAATAATTGTAACGGACTGTTGGCAAGCAATTCAGTCGTCACGTCCCGTTTACTCCCCCAACCCTCATCTATCCCATCCTTATAAAAACGCAAGAAAAACATAACCCGTAATCCATAAACCGTTATTCGTTGAAAGAGAAAGACGAAGATACTTAGTTTAGTTCTTGGTGACTGGGTTCACGGGCTCAGCTGGAGTGCCGATTCCAGACATCGGGCTAAGGGTGCCGCTTGGTGGAACAGGAATCTTAATATCTTCGGGGGAGCCAGGAATCATATCGGGCGCGAGGCCAGAAATCATGATGCGCTTGGCTTCGTTCTGGTATGCTGCAGGGATGATCTGTAAGGGTTGGTTATTAGCTGATTATTTTGATTAGGATAAAAAAGATGTGGATGTACGAACCTCAATAATCTCGTTACGAGGGAACTTCAAACTTGGAATGTGCATAGCATCACAGGCCATTAAGTAACCGTAAAGTACGCGGAGGACAGACTCGTGTGCAATGATCAAGAGATCATTCTGCTCACGTTCAAGCTCAAGGATGATAGGTTCAAGACGGACAGCAAGGTCATGGTAAGACTGAATGCAATTAGCAAATATAAAGTGTTCATAGGTAGGCGGCATACCTCGGCACGTGGGTAGCGATGATGATATGGATCCATCTCGTGTTTCTCAACCTCCTCGGGATAGATACGACGAATTGCACGCTCCGAGAGCTTCTCGCAGACACCGGGGTTAAGTTGGCTCATCTGAGGGCGTTGTCGGACTCGGAATCCCTTCTCCGTAAAGGCTTCCGCAGTTTCAGCAGTTCGCTTTCTGGTAGAGGTCCAGACTGTGAGAGGCTTGAGAGGAACATCGGATCCACCCCTGGCAATAGAATCGGCTCTCTCAGCCTCGCGGTGTTGAAGCAAAGTGTCTGCCATCTTCTGAGCGTATGCCTTACCATCCTCAGAAAGATTGGCATCTAATTTATACGAATCCTCCTGACTTGATGTACCAGCTCTAGCAAAGAAAGTCTGCCGAGCCTTAGTGTGAAGATTCATGAGGTAGAAAACAATACGGAAGGAGAGGTATCCGAAAGAAACGTTGTTGTATCTAAGGGATTCTCCTGCGTTGATCATCTTAACCCAATTAAGTTCAGGCTCGTCCATGGTCTCGAAAGACGGAATTCTCAAATCAATTCTCTTGAGATAGAGCTGAGCGGCCTCATCAGGTTCCATGCCCTGGAACTATGACTTGTTAATATAATGCTAAAAGCAAAGAGAGTGTGAGCATACATCTGGAGAGGATATCTTGACATTACGAGCGTTCTCTTGAAGAATCTTGGGATCGGTTACGTGGGACTCGAGGAAGAGAGTCTATTATTTTTATTAATAGACCAAAACGTATCAATTGAACATTAATTTACCTGCACGTCATGCTTCGCAAATTCTTTGGCAAGAGATCGACGTCCGCCAGAAAGAGGGTTGACAGCGTCATAAATGGCGACCTGGCCATTCTCATGGTTTAGCCAAGCATATATATCTTCACGGCACTTCTTCAAAATCTTCTGGCGGATCATAACAGATGCGGCTGAGGCATTAACGAAGAAGTAATCATCAGGAACTTCAACATCTGGTCCCATTGTAGCACGTCGATAATCGCCAAGATGGAAAACTCGAGTCTTTACACCAAGCCTGGTTAAGTCAGATCATCGTACTGCAAATACCAATGCTGGAACCTTACCATTGAAGATAACGGGAGAGCGAAACAGAGATGTGACTGTTTACGCGTTAGCTAGATCATATGACAAAATCCGAGTACTTACGTCTTGCCACGGGCTGGAGGACCAACTAATACAATTGCAATGCGTCCCGAATGGAACAGCCTTCCGGACATAGTGCTGTAGAGTTGGGCTGGTGCCATAGGCGAGGCCCTGTCATCGGGAAGATCATGTACCCCATCGATGAAAGTGGATGACCGACGGCGATACCTTGGAGAGTTTGCAGCAATCTCTGCGGTACTGTTGATATCAGTAAATGAATATAGGTTAACTGCATCTATCCGAATTTGCTTGAACAATGATTCATCTGCAGTGGCCTGGGAAAGAGAGATTGACCGTGCAATGCCGGAGTTCATTTTGAGGATTTTAGTATAGGTGAGCTTCGTCTCCTCTCTAACAGAAGGATTGACTTCCATCTCTTTATTTCTACTTTTGGCTGATGGCTTGCAATTGTTTTGAATGCGGTTACAGGAGTAAGCAGTGTGTGTTGGAGGTAACTTACAGGAGGGTGTCCATTTTTGAAAATTACCAATACTAGTATGGCAGCCTGACCACAATGCTAGCAAAGTTAAGACGAGTTCCTATTGCCTTGCTGAAAAGTCAATATAGAATAAGCGTAATGCGCAAACAACTCGTTTTGGAAACTGAGCAATTGATTATACAGCAAGATAACAAAACTATGCTCGCAAAACTATAACGTAAATCCTGTTGATAACGTTTGGTGAATCTGTTGACAATTGATCACTCCAAACTATGGGGGTTCCTGTTCTATCAATGTCAAACTGGCCTGTACAATATATAAAGAAGTATGGTTGATGTTTAGGTGGATGAGGTTTCGGGATATCTATATCTTGTAAGATAACTGGAACCCGAGCTAACCTCACCCCTTTAGCGTGCTCGGTTAAACGTTTCACATGATGTTGCCAAGATGCCAAGATATCGACTTTTAGCCTTAATTGAAAGGCAGAAATCCAGGCCGTCAACCTCACATCCCAGTCAAGAAATTTGCTGGAAGTGAGAGAAACAGCTTAACGACCAGGTCTGATATACAATTTCTCACCACCAACCATCTTCATTTGCTTGTCTTCCTACAGACCAACAAGCATCCTTATCAAAGCTCTTAGATATATTTTCCATCTATCCTCAACCAGACTTCATCCGAGTCTGTCCTTGGCTTCGTCACCATGTCTGCATTTGAGAAGGAAACATCGTCCCTGGACTTTTTGTATAATAATGCAGTAGCAACATCCATCTCAGAAACATACAGAGGTCTGCAGGAGCGGAGATCTGCGTTGGGCCTCTCAAACCCCGGCACCGTTGAGAACATTGCTCGGGAAGTCCAGCGCGATGTTTTCTTAAATAATTACGCATTCTCTGGCCTGAGGGCTGATCTCACCAAGGCATTCAGCATTGCGCCGTTGTTCCAGGTCTCCCATGCATTCTCCATTGGATCACAAGGCCTGCCTCCATACACATTTGCAGCTCTCTTTGGCACAAGCAAGGTTGGTGAAGACAGCTCTTGTCGCAAGGCTAGATTCTCAATGTCAAAGAAGCTAACTTCTACATAGATCTTCATGCAAGGGAATATTGACAATGAGGGACAACTATCAACAAGATTCAATTACAGATGGAACCCATCTTTTGTTACGAAGACTCAAATTCAAATTGCCCCTGGAAACCAAGCAATGGCTCAATTTGATAACGAATATACTGGAAACGATTTCACTGCATCATTGAAAACCCTCAACCCATCTGCTATCGATGGTGGGCTTACTGGTATTTTCATCGGAAGCTATCTGCAATCCGTTACACCAAGCTTAGCTCTCGGTGTCGAGGCTATCTGGCAACGCGCAGCTATGAACCAGGGCCCGGAAACCGCTCTATCATACTCAGCTAAGTACAAGGGAGATGACTGGGTCGCTAGTGCGCAGTTACAGGCTCAAGGTGCTGTTAGCACATCATACTGGAGACGATTGACGGACAAGGTCGAAGTCGGTACTGAGTTGAATCTACAATTTGCAGGCTTATCCGGTGCCGGAGGAATATTTGGAGGTCAAGTCAGGAAAGAGGGGACAGCCACTGTTGGCGCCAAGTATGACTTCCGGATGTCTACTTTCAGAGCCCAGGTCGACTCGGCTGGGAAGTTGAGCTGCTTGCTCGAGAAAAGGGTAGCGCAACCCGTGCAGTTGACCTTCGCTGCTGAGATGGATCACGCAAAGGTTTGTTATAGTCCACATCCTCTTCTCATATCCGAATATTGACCAAGCCCTCTAGCAAACTGCCAAAATAGGTATGGCCATATCCATTGAGTCTGGTGGTGAAGAGCTCCAGGAGCAACAAGAGATGGGTGGAGCTCCTCCAGTCAGCATCCCATTTTAAATATAATCTACAATACTCACCAACCCCGCTCTCGCACCAACCTAATCGATCGATAAATAATGCCTGTTCGGAAAGCCTCTTTGCAAAGAATTCTCACTGCATATATTAGGCGGTGTCACCAAAATTTTCCTTTTCAAATCTTCAATGTCTTATTAGAATCCCACCCAAAATTCGGAAGAGACACCCCGAGTTTGCGGCAGCTTCTTGTTATTTATCTCAAGCGAAACTTTTCTTGTAGTATCTGGAGTGGTTTTTGCATGGGTTGAAGAGACCAAACCACGCACGGATATGATGGATGATTCATAGATTTCCGCATTCATACTTACTTTGCAAACTGCATGTCTTGGTGCCAATGCTAGCGTGGTATTGGCCCAGATCGGGGTTATCTATGGTTGGGGGAATAACGTGTACTGTAATTATAGTGAACTCTCTGTGCAGCAAGGGCGATATGAATGCTGTGTAGATAGGTGTATAAAAAGATACGATATGCTCCAGCTTCTCTTGGACCTTGTGAATGTGCTAGACACCTCCATTTTTGCAATCTGCTCTTAAGGATGGTTATGTTGAACTATGTGTCTGCCGAATTGGATATATCCTTTCTAGAATATTGCTAACTTGCTGTTTGTTTACACCTACGCTTCCAGTTGAACATAGCTGGGCGGGCAAGTATGGCATCAGGAGAGCCTTTGACTATATTTTGTATTTGTCTTAGGTCAACCCTCACCCCAATTCATCCTGCTGCCTACTATAAGTCACACGTACTAGCTTCAAGGGAATTTCATGTAGGATGCCGAAGCGGAGATGTTTCAAGGCTATCGCGAGGAAACAGTCAGTTGTGGGATAGAGACCCACCATGAAACAGCGTCTGAAGCAAGCAGTTTGGGAGGCTCTGATGCCGTAGATAGCATTATTTAGACTTCGTATATGATGTTAGTGTTCTATCACGCACATAACTAAACTTAAAAAATACTATTCGGGTTTACCTTTACACACGATCGATCATCAGTCTTATTCTTTCCGCGAGCAGAGCAAAAATATATCTCAGAGCTCGAAAAAGAAATTCAGCACATGTAGTTATTGTGTGAGATGGTTTATAAGAGTAACAGAAGTGTTGAGATCCGATAGTGTACTGGTTCATGATTGAGGAGAAAGCATCCTCTCTATTGAATTCCGTCCAAATCCTTCACAAACTCGAGACTATGTAACGGCTTAGATCTCTTCGTCAATCTCAGCTTTTAAAGTGGAAGATTGATTCTCTCACATACCAATGCAAGTCCCATGAATGATTCCCAAACGCCTAACTGGTATCCCGAAGTAGTTGTTTCATTTCCCATAAACCAGAGCCATTTCCCCAGACCACCCTAATCGCTTGAAGCACAACCTCTACATCCGCAGCTTACACATTCCACTGCCTGATCCTCCTTCATCTGCGCCTTTGGCACGCGACATATACAAGTTGAATTGAAATTCGTTTCTTTCGTCTGTACACACCTCAAACAGCACAACTAATCACAACATGTTAGCCCGTCTTCTTAAAATCTTGATCTATAAAACGTAAAAAAAATATCTTACCTTCTCATAACCAGTCTTCTTCCACTTTGCAATTAACATTGCATCCGCGTAACCATTTTTTAACAGGTACTCATAAAGCTGCTTGGAAATTGCCTCCTTCTCATAATACAGCTCATAGACGTAACGACTGCGCTGATGCGAGATTTGAAAGATGGGCCAGTGGACTTGGTGACGGGGAACATTGGTTGAAGGTGCGTTTTCGGCATCCTTCATTTTATTGCTGAAGATTAGGAGGTCGTCTTCGATGTCGGAGAAGCCTGCTGGAGGTGCCTTGCGCTTGGAGGCATGGCGGATTGCTGGCATATTTGCTGAGGTGAGTTGAGCTTATATAGAA
>Ga0247812_10001704_pt1 | contig 12424 bp, 12 predicted proteins | sample UWRJL149409B1_FD_178011 | JGI IMG/M metagenome (GOLD analysis project Ga0247812, IMG submission 178011) | Plant litter microbial communities from Arlington Agricultural Research Station in Wisconsin, United States - UWRJ-L149-409B-1 | ecosystem: Environmental > Terrestrial > Plant litter >...
CTATTACCGGCGATTTTGAAGAGGCTGAAGTACAGCGCCTGAGTGATGTGATGCGCGGGGCGGCGTTGCGCTGGAATCAGACCCAAACCGAAGTGGCTAATGGCACCGGAGTACTGATTGCCGGTGGCATCTCCAGCGCGAAAGAACTGGCATCCTATGCCCCTGTAATGGCCAAATCTGCCACAGCTACGCGGGCAAGCATGGAGCACCTCGGTTCGGTGGCCATCGCCTTGAATGACAACCTGGGCATCGGTGCAGCTGGCTTTGAACGCTCGATGAATATTTTGGCCTACGCCGGTAAGCGGGGGCAGTTTGAGCTGGCAGACATGGCCAGGTGGTTGCCTCAACTCACACCACAATTTGCCGCCTTGGGCATTACCGGCGAACGTGCCGTGGCCGAGATCGGCGCCTCCCTGCAGATCGCTCGCAAAGGCGCTGGTAGCAACGATGAAGCGGCCAACAACTTCAAAAACTTCCTGGCCAAGATCACCGCACCGGACACACTCAAGGCATTCTCGGATGCCGGTATAGACCTGCAAGACACCATGCGCGGAATGATTGGCCAAGGCCTGACGCCAATGCAGGCCATGATGGAAACCATCACCAAATACACCAGCACCAAAGGCCCAGCCGCGACTGCACAGTTTCGTCACGCGATGTCGTTGAAAGATGAGCAGGAACGGCAGATCGCCTTGGACCGGCTGAATGAAGCCTACAAGCTCGGCGAAATCTTTCGTGACCAGCAGGCGCTGTCCTACATCCGGCCAGCAATGGCCAACCGAGCCGAACAAGCGAGCATTCAGCAGGGTGGCATGCAAGCAGCCGACCAGGGTGTTCAGGATCTGGACTGGGCACAGCGTATGGGCAGCCCTAAGGAACAGCTCAAAGCACTGACCATAGGCCTGACGGATGTCGGAATCGGTGTGGGTAGCATCCTGCTGCCAGCACTGCTCGATCTCACCGCAGCAGCTGTCCCTTTGGTGCGCCCCTTCTCAGCGTGGACAGCAGAAAATCCCGGCTTGGTCAGTGGCGTGATCAAAGTCACCGCCGGTATCGTCGCGCTAAAGTTAGGTCTAATAGGTTTGAAGTACGGGGCCAATCTCGGGGCGTCGGGTCTTAACAGTATTGGCACCACCATGGCGGTGCTCTCCGGCAAGGCGACCTTGCTCAATAACGCGTTGCTCTCCGCTCGATTCGCACCGTTCATCACTGGCGTGAAAGGGCTCACAACCGCACTGCCGGGGTTATCTGGTGCCATGGTTGCGTTTAGTGGCGCGATTGCTGCGACACCAATCGGCTGGATCGTAGGTGGAATCGTAGTTATCGCTGCATTGGGTTTAGCCATCTACAAAAACTGGGAGCCGCTCAAAGCTTGGATGATCGGGTTTTTCATCGGTTTAAAGGATGGACTCAAACCAATCGGTGATGCGTTCTCCGCCGCTTTTTCTCCCGTGGTCCCATTGCTGGCGAAATTGGGAGCGTTCATCAAACCAGTAATTGCCTGGTTCGGCGAGTTGCTCAGTCCGGTCCAGGTCTCGGGTGACGAACTCGGTCGGGCTACTTCAGCGGGCATCGAATTTGGCCGGTCTGTCGGCGCGGCGATCTCAGGATTGTTGATCCCGGTACGCTGGCTGATGGAAGGCATCGGCGAGATTCCCAAAGCCTTCGATAACGGTCTGGCGGGCGTGGCTGCGATGATCCTGAACTTCTCGCCTCTGGGCCTGTTCTACCGCGCCTTTTCCGGAGTAATGAGCTACTTCGGCGTGGAGCTGCCCGGCAAGTTCACCGAGTTCGGCAGCATGATCATTGACGGTCTGGTCAATGGTCTCAAAAACAAAGCCGCTGCCGCCAAGGATGCAGTACTTGGGTTGGGCACATCGATTAAAAACTGGTTCACCGGGGATCTGCAGATCCATTCCCCCAGTCGGGTCTTCGTGGGCTACGGCGCCAACATCAGTGAAGGTGCGGCCCTAGGTATCACCGCGCAATCCGACTTAGTGCGCAAAGCGGCATTGGGCATGGCGTCGCAGTCCAGGGTAAGCATGGCGCAGCCCAATCCTGCCAAGTTCTCGCTGGCAGGCATTCGGGAAAAACCAAAGGGGTTTGACGACCGTCCGGCAAATGACAGCTCTGCTCAAACCAGACTGATACAGCCAGCCCCTCTGGGCATGACTCCGCAACCCAAGTTCACCTTGGCAACGCCCAAGCCCGTCGACCTCTCGCTGGCGGGTATCACCGATCAATCAACGTCCTTTGACGCCAGCCTGGTCAATGACCTCTCGGCTCAAATCCAGTTGGCTCCTACTCCTACGTTGAACCTGGCACCTTCACCTCCCGTCAATCTGCCTGCGCCCAATCCTGCAGATGTGTCCATGGCCAGCATGATGGGCGGTAGTGGCATGAGCGGAAAAATCGACGTTAGTTTCTCGCCTCAAATCAAAGTGCCGGGTGGTCCTGGTGTGATGGAGCAAGTGAATCAGGGTCTACAGGCGAGTTACGCAGAGTTCCTGCGCATGATGGAGCGCTTCGAGCACGACAGACGCCGTCGCAGCTACGGCCCAATCGGTGGAGGACGCACCTGATGTTTGCCATTCTCGGCACCATCGAGTTCACCGTGGCCGGCGGCATCCGCGGCATGGAGCACAGCGGTTCGGCGGACTGGGCGGAACATCCGCGCATCCAGAACAAGCCACTGCTTGAGTGGATCGGTGAGGGGCTGGACGAGATCAACTTGACCATCGAACTGCACCCTTTGCTGGGCGATCCTGAAGCGCGTCTGCGTTCATTGCGCAAGGCGAAAAGCCAACACGAACCCTTGGCCTTCGTCATGGGTAGCGGCGACTATCTCGGCCCCTACGTCATTACCCACCTCGGCAATGCCATCCGCCGGGCAACCGCAGTCGGTCAAGTTTTTGCGTCAACCGTGCAGATCAGCCTGCGCGAGTACACCGGAGCCTTCACCCGTAAAATCATCCGCCAAGGCCTGCTCGATCCAGCGTTCAGCGGTGCCGCCGCTCTCGGTTCACCGGGGCTGCTCTCAAGCTTGACCCCTTCACCCAGCGCTACTCAACTGGCGATCAGTCACGCCAAGTCGGCCAGCAACGTCTTGAATGCTGGGAAAAGCCTGTATGAGTCCGTCAAAAGGGGCAATGCGTCGACCATCCTCGGGCAAGTCCCCCAGTTGCTCGGCGTTACCGCACGGGCCATCGAACCATTGCAAGGCCTATCCCTCGCTGCCGGCCTACTGAATGACGGCGCCGATCTATCACGCCTGGGCGAGGACGTGCTGGCGAGCGTGCAGGGTTCACGCACCAGCCTGAACCCCGTTGACCTGGGTAACATCGTCGACCGTTTTTCGGCCTCTCAGCAGTATCTGGGGCAGGCCCTCACCAGCATGGACGGCGCCAGCAAACGCTTGGCGGGTTTGGCCGCTGACGTTTTGACCCGGAGGGCCTGATGTTCATACCCCACGTAACGACTGAAGGGGAACGCTGGGACCAACTGGCTTGGCGCTACTACGGTGACGCTCATCGGTATTTGCCGATCGTTCAGGCCAACCCGCATGTGCCAATTACCGCCGCATTACCTGCCGGATTGACCTTGGCCATCCCAATGCTGGAGCCCGTGACCACCGCCGAGGATCTTCCCCCATGGATGCGTTAATTCCCAAGCAGGTGCCGGAGGCGCGCTTTGTGTTGACCTATCAACAGCGCAATATCACCCACAACATCAGCCTGCACCTGCTCTCACTGACGTACATCGACTACCTGTCCGGGCAAGCGGACAGCCTTGAAGTCGAGCTGGAGGACACCGAGGGCAAATGGCGTGATGCCTGGTATCCAGGTCACGGGGACACACTCACTTTGTCCATCGGCTGGGAGGGCGCCCCCCTTAGGACTTTGGGGCGCCTCGAAATCGATGAGGTTGAACTGCGTTGCCCACCTTCAACCGTGATCATCCATGCTTTGGCAACTGGCATTAACAGCGCGTTGCGCACCACCGAACATCGCGCCTATGAAAACCTCACCCTCGACGCCGTGGCTAAACAGGTCGCGACCCGCCAGGGATTGGAACTGATAGGCCGCATCGAACCCATCAAACTCGACCGCCTGACCCAGCAAGACTCCGATCTGACCTTCCTGAGTGAACTGGCGGAAGAATACGGCTATGCCTTCAAGGTCACTGGCAACAAGCTGGTGTTCCATGCCCTCAGCGAGCTGGCAAGAGGCAAACCGGTCGCCACACAGCTGCTGCAGGATCAGGCCAACGTGCACTTGCGCGACAAAATCAAGGACGTGCCGAGAGCGGTCGAGGTCAAGCACAAAGACCCAGTCAAGAAACAGTTGATCAGCTACCGGATCATCAACGGAGAGACGGTCGCAGTCCCGAGCAGCGCCAGCAAGACCACCACTAGTGCAGACACCAAAAAGAGCCGCAAACGCAGTGCCTCTGCCGAAGAATCCAAGGCCAAAGCCAAGGCCGAGCTGGCCAAGGCTAATCGTGAACGCACCACCGGCAGTTGGACCGCCATGGGCCACCCCAACCTGGTGAGCGGTAACGTGGTGACACTGGTCGCCGCAGGCAAGCTCGGCGGCAACTACCTAATTCTATCGTCGCAACACCGCATGATCCGCAGTGGCGGCTACACCGTGGACCAAGAAGTCTGTCGTGTGTCGGCACCGTTGATTGGTTTCACGCTAGATAACTCCAAACCTGACCTGGCACTGTCGAGTTACGGCATTGAGCAGGAAGTAGTGGTTTGATAATGAAGGACGCAGCAGATGGGTGTTGAACTGGAGTACGGCGAAGTCAGTGCCGTTGATTACAAAGGCTGCCGCATACGGGTTCGGCTGGATGATCGTGACGGGCTGCAGAGCTACTGGCTAAACGTACCGCAACGGAACACACAAGGTGTGCAGCGACGTCCGATCATGCCCGAATTGAATGAACAGGTCGCGATATTGCTGGATGCCGACGGTGTTGGTGGCGTGTACCTGGGCGGGCTTTACTCGACAGCTGAACCGCCGCCTGTAATAGATCAAGGCACTGACTTTGTGCGCTTCAAGGACGGCACCGTGATCACCTATGACCAGGAGGCTAGCGTGATGTCGTTGGATTGCGTGGGTGCGACTCTGCTCAAGTGTGCCAGGAACCTGACCGTCGAATCCGGGGAGCCAGTGGTGATCAAAGCACCCTCGGCATCATTAGCGATTCCTGAGGTCGCCTTGAAAGGCAACCTGCAGGTGGATGGCAACATCTACGCGACGGGTGAGATCAAGGATGTTGGTGGTAACTCTAACCACCATTCTCATTAGTCAGTAACTTTGGCGTGTCACGTTTAGCAATGGCCGCCAATGCGCCTTCAGGTAAGTTGGCAAACCTCTCGGCAATGATTTTCGGTCGACTGATCAGCTCTTCGACGATCAAATTGATCATGTCAAACATGATGGTGACGTGCTCCGGGTTTTCTTCAAGGGAGATTTCACCCGGATGGACTGCATGATTTCCTGTGACCCTCACATAGTCGAGCGCCTGCTGAATCTGTGGGGCCAGCCCATCACGCACCAGTTTGGCGATGTCGTCATTGATGTTTTTCCCATCGCCACCTAAATGAACGCAGAGTTTTTGCAAACAAAGCCGAAGTAATGCAGCGGCCCCACGAGGGGACTGAGATGAAATCTCACGTGCCTCGTCAAAATCCCGTCGACATTCTTCCGGAAGGTCGATGTGCCCTAAAGGAGCGACACAGGCTGAAGGGTTTAGCAAGCGACCAATCGATACATCATCACCTTCGAAATCAACTTCGTCTCCCTCATAGAGCCATAGACTTTTGGATTGGCAGTGGTTACAGATGCAGTCCCAACAATCCGTAAGGACGTAAGCTCCACCAGAGACAATTCGATGCTGACTCCATTTCATCGGCGCTAGCACATCACAAAAAATGCACGTGAATGCTTTTGCGTGAAAATGTGGTGGTACGTACTTCGCCATATCCTGAGCCCTTGAGATGTATCCAGTCGGAAACATATAACAGTGTTGGATCTTTAAAGTCGATTAAAAGCCTATTCGACTGAGGCCTCTCATCATGGGGGCATGACAACACCCACTACCTACACAAGCATCACAGCTGCTCACTGGCAGCCCGCCCTCGGCACCTCGGGCGAGGTGGTTGAGGGCCTGCGCGATATTGACCAGGCAATCCGGATCATCATGACCACGCCCAAGGGCAGTGATCCCCATCGACCCGAATTCGGTTCCGATCTCCACCTGTATCTCGACTGGCCCACCAACCGAGTGACCCCGCACCTTGTGCGTGAAGCCGTCGATGCCATCCGAGCTTGGGAAATTCGCGTCACGGTGGTCCAGGTGCGAGTCCTGACAGATGAATCGAAGATTACCGTGCGGGTGCTCTGGCGTGTCGCCGCCGGAATCGTTCAAGTAACGGAGGTGCCGTATGCGCGAGCTGCCTAAACCGGAATTCATCGAGATTGACCCAGCGGCCACCGAAGCAGACCTCATTGCGCGTTATGAAAAAAAGTCGGGTAAGACCCTATACCCCGCACAGATTGAGCGGCTGTTTATCGACCTGATTGCCTACTCGACCACCCGGTTAGAAATGGGGATTCAGAACGCCGGGGAACAACTCCTGGTCCGTTTCGCCCGTGGCCCCATCCTCGATTACCTCGGTGAGTTGGTGGCAACGGCCAGACTCTTGGCGCAAGCGGCACGATGCCCCTTGCGTTTCATCATGCCCGCAGCCGTGCAAACGCCAGTGCTGATTCCTGCCGGCACTCAAGTCAGTACACAAGACGCCAAGCTGACCTTTGCCACAGATCGGGACGTTTTTATCGCCGTTGGCCAAACGCAAGTCAGCGTCACCGCCACATGCCTGACAGGTGGCGAGAAAGGCAACGGCTGGGCGATTGGACAGATCAGCGCCCTGGGTAACCCCCCAGCGGCCGGCATGCTCGCCAGCAACACCAGCGTCACCGCTGACGGTATTGAAGACGAAGACGATGACCGATACCGCGAACGGATCATTCTGGCACCTGAGGCATTCAGCAATGCAGGCAGTCGCGCTGCTTACCGCTACCACGCCTTGGCAGTGCATCAATCCATCATCGATGTCGCCGTGCACGGTCCCGACGAAGGCCAAAAAGATGGCCACGTCGCGTTGTATCCGCTCACGGTCACCGGTTTGCCCTCTGAAGATCTGTTGCAACGCGTCAAAAACCAGGTCAGCGGCGAAAAGGTTCGTCCCCTGTGCGACACGGTCCACTCCCTGTCGCCGACCGAGGTGGCTTATCAGATCAAGGCGAAGATCACTTTTTACGCCGATGCGGAGCGCAGTGTTGCCATGGCAGCGGCGCAAACAGCTGCGGATGCGTACGCCACAGAGCGCCGGGCGGGACTTGGGCGCGACATAGTCCAGGAACAACTGACGGGGTTACTGCAGGTGCCTGGCGTGTATCGGGCAGTACTGGAATCACCGGCAGCACTGCGCGAGTTGCTGGGAAATGAATGGGCAAACTGCACTGCGATCCAGCTGCTCGATGCGGGCGTGGCCTATGGCTGATCAACAGTTACCACCTGCTTTGGCGGGTGATGAACGTTTTGTGCACCTATGCGAATTGCTCGACGAGACGCTGGCGAATCTCGATATCAAAGTGATGCTGGTTTACTTGATCGACTTGCTGAAGCCGTCATTACTTCCGGTCATGGCCGAGCAGTTTTCCCTTCTGGACGAGGCCGCCTGGCTGCTGGCCGAGTCCGAGGATGCCAAACGTAACCTGATCAAAAACTCGGTTGAACTGCATCGTTTTAAAGGCACGCCCTGGGCAATTCGTGAGGTCACTCGCTTGTTGGGTTTCGGCGAGGTGACGATTCAGGAGGGACTGAGTAGCCAGGTGCGTAACGGTGCCATTACCAGGGATGGAAATCACGTCCATGGCGATCCTTCCGCATGGGCCCGTTACAGAGTCTTTCTAAAGAGAGCCATCACCAATGACCAGGCCGCGCTCCTGCGTCGCCTCCTTCTTTCCGTTGCTCCGGCTCGCTGCCGCCTCATTGCTCTGGACTATCAGTCCGTGGCTGTTCGGCACAATGGCGTGGCTCGACGCGACGGCCAATACAATCATGGAAGCAGCTAATGGCCGATCTACCCGAACTCAACGAATGGCCGGAAGGCATCTACCAGCTTGAAACGTCCGACCCTGTGCTGGGCGGACCGGAAGGCATCGACAACCTGCAGGCCAAACAGCTGGCAAGTCGGACTAAATTCCTGAAAGCGAACGTCGACGCGCTGAAGTCAGGTAGCACCCCAGCAGGCAAAGCCAATGCACTGACCACTGCTCGTACAATCGCCTTGACGGGTGATGCCGCCTGGTCGGTGTCGTTCAGCGGTGCGGGCAACGTAACGGGCACACTCACACTAGCGAACACTGGTGTGAGCGCCGGCACCTACGGAAAGGTCACGGTAAATGCCAAAGGCCTGGTCACGGGAGGTACAAGCCTCGCGGCCACTGATATCCCCGCGCTCGACTGGTCGAAAATCACAACAGGTAAACCTACGACTCGGGCGGGTTACGGCATTACCGACGCACAACCGCTCGATGCAGACCTGACGGCGTTGGCCGGATTGGCGGTCAACGGCTTGTATGTCAGAACAGGCGCGGGAGCTGGAGCTGCACGCAGTATCGCGGTAGGGGCAGGCATCGGTGTGGCCAATGGCGATGGTGTGGCGGGCAATCCAACCCTGACAAACACCGGGGTGGTTTCGGCGACGGGCACTGCCAATCAGGTAATCGTGTCAACCACGAAAGGCAATGTAGTGTTTTCGTTGCCGCAAGCGATCCATAGCGGTGCAACTCCCGCATTTGGTCAGATGACGCTGGCGGCCGACCCAACGGCCGCGCTGCACGTCGCCACCAAACAATACGTCGACAACCTCATAAGTGGTCTTGACGTTAAATCCTCTGTGTTGGTGGCAACCACCGCCAATATCGCCCTGACTGGCGTTCAAACCGTAGATGGCATTGCCGTTACGGCAGGCGCCCGAGTGCTGGTCAAAAACCAAACCACCACTAGCCAGAACGGCCTTTACCTCTGTGCTACAGGCGCATGGTCTCGTGCAGCGGATGCCGACACCTGGAACGAGCTGATATCAGCGTTCGTCTTTGTCGAAAAAGGCACACAGAATGCCGACACAGGCTGGGTCTGCACATGCGATCCGGGCGGCACCATAGGCACTACGGCCGTCACCGTGGCGCAATTCGCTGGAGCCGGGACGGTCACCGCTGGTGCGGGCATTAAAGTAGTTGGCAATCAAGTCGCGCTTACTGTCAGTGGCATCCAAGCAGGGACCTATCCAAAAGTCACGGTCGACCAATACGGGCGAGTGACTGCCGGGGCGCCACTTGCGGCAGCGGACATTCCGAATCTCGACTGGAGCAAGATTACAGCGGGCAAGCCCACCACACTGTCCGGTTATGGAATTGCTCTGCCGACGCAGGCACAGGCCGAATCCGGTACCGACAACGCACTGCCGATGACACCACAGCGTGTATTTCAAGCCATCGCAAAAGTAATCGTACAAGCCAAAGAGGGGACCTTCGGGTGGTTAAAGATCGCTACACAGTCCCAGGTTGTCGCCGGCACCGATGATACGGCGGCCGTTACGTCAAAGAAGCTCCGAGCGGGATTCGTTCTCTATTGGTCAGATACAACGGCCGCAGGATACATAGCACTGCCAACCTGGTTAGGGGGATACATTGTCCAAACAGGGCTGATCAATGTGTCGGCGCAAGACGTTATCACCATCCTGCCTACCGCTTTTCCCAACACTTTCATGCAAGTGATGGTCTGTAACGCATACACCGCTGGATCGGGTGCCGTTGGCTATCTGTCGGCCTCCACTCGAGATAAATCCTCAATAGTATCTAGAGGATCAAGTGAGGGGCTTGGGGCTCGATTCATTGCAATTGGCAAATGAGGTGCTGAATGAAAATTTACTGGAGTTCTGAAACAGGTGGCTTTTATGACTCAAGAATCAACACTGATTTGCCCGCTGGATCCATAGAGATTACTACCGAATATCGCGAAACGCTTATCAAAGGTATGCAGGAAAAGCGTGTCGTGGTAGCAGACGCTGAAGGGTATCCGATCCTACAAGCCGCTCCTCCCCTGGCTACTGAACAAGTTGCGTACGGCGAACGCGTATGGAGAGATGAAGCGCTAGAGAGCGTTAAATGGCTAAGAGATCGTCATCGTGACGAACAGGATATGAATCTACCCACGACGCTCGCAGATAACCAATTCACGGAGCTTTTGAGCTATATGCAAGCATTACGTAACTGGCCGCAATCAGCTGAGTTCCCCGATAGTGAGCACCGACCTGTACCACCGGAATGGTGCGTCGACTGAACGTCCTAACCGAGTCTTTGCCGGCGGTCAGGGAGAAGATCGACGTGTTGTGCTACGACGGGGATGGGAAAGGGAAGCCGCCAAGGCCCAACAGCTAAGAGTTTCAGTTCGAGCCTTTTGCAATTCAATTGCACCGGCTGCAAAAGAATCTGAAGCAGTTTATCCCACGTAATGCCCCTCATTTTTCGCGCCCGGCATCAAAAAGGCTGAATGAAAGAAGGTGAGGGTAGGAACGGTCCTGATTTTTTGTATGGGATTGAGGGCGACTGATAGGGGGTTAATCTTTTCACTTTATCCCTGACCAATGCGATGCCTCCCATGATCAACAATCCTTACGCCACGCCTACGTCCAGCCTCGAAACAGTCGAACCTGGGGGCAGACTTTTTACGTCGTGAGCAAGCGCAAGTTCCTGTTGCTGTTCCTGACCACTCAAGGCTGGTTCGTGATGTATTGGTTCTATCGGTGTTGGCGCTGATTGAAAACTGACCCACCCTACCGAAGTAAAACTGACCCACCCCGGCGGTGCTTGAGGTCTGATCATTGTCGTGGCGAGGCCGTTTCTCTCGGCACCACCTGACTCGATTTCAGCTTGTCCTTGAGTCAATAACTCTGCCCGCTGACCTGGACGATATGTGCGTGGTGCAGAAGCCGATCCAGCAGCGCAGCGGTCAGTGTTGAGTCATCGGCGAAGGTCGTTGCCCACTGGCTGAAAGGCAAGTTGCTGGTCAGGAACGTATGACTGACCTGGCAAAGAGGTTGACAGTCAGCGAACGTACCTTGATACGCCGCTTCAATGCAGTGCTTGAACAGTCACCGCTGACTTACTTGCAGAATTTGCGCATCGATACAGCGCGGACGTTGCTGGAGGTCGGTGATCTGAGCACCGAACGCATCGCTCAATATGTTGGCTATAGCGACATCAGCTCGTTTTCACGGCTGTTTCGTGAGCGCGTGGGATTCACGCCGAGGGCCTATTGAACTCGGTTTCAGTTGCCTGAGGTTGATTAACTGAACTTAGAGATTGGACGCGCGCTGCTGCCAAAGACATTCGAGGAGGTGCATATCGGGGAGTGGCAGACGCCAATGTGGAAGCAGGCGCTCAGGCTGAAATACCCACGCATAGGGCTGCAGATCGATGACTAAAAAAATAATTGATGGGGATCGTGCCGATGACTGCCCTGGCATCAGCCAAGGGCAGTCATCGGACGGTGTGAGCATAGGCGTTACAGGTAGCCCCGTTCAGCCATCGATACGCAGCCTTCATGACCCACCACCACATGATCCAGTATTCGAGTACCGACCATGTTGAGGGCGTTCTTCAGGGTCGTGGTCAGAGTGCGATCGGCTTGGCTGGGCTCCGGGTCGCCAGAGGGATGGTTATGCACAAGGATCACGGCTGCAGCGTTGTGCTCCAGCGCGATCTTGACCACCTCCCGTGGGTACACGCTGGCTCCATCCAACGTGCCGCGAAGCAGTTCCCTGAACCCAATCACCCGGTGTTTGCTGTCGAGCAACAGTAGCGCAAAGACTTCGTACTCGTGGTATTGCAGTAGTGTTTGCAGGTGGCTGAAGACGTGTTTGGGCTCAGTCAATGCCTGGCCTTTAGACAGGCGACTCATCGCCAGTTGTTGAGCCATCTGCATAATGTCCGCTTCGGTGACCGGGGACTCCATGACATACGTCCCGGTCATTTCACCGGCTACGAGTTTGTGATATTTCATGCGGGTATTCCTGTACGAATGCGAAGGGCGGATTGAGAAGTCCGGTTATTGGACGGTGGGCTTGCTGTTGTGCCGCGTGACTTGCGACTCCAGCTTTTGGGCGAGTGAGGGTTTGGCAGGCGCTGCCCGTTGGGCTTTGGGCTCTACATGGCTGGGCTGAACTTCAATGGCGGGGAAGAACTCTTCGACGATGGCCCCGCTGTCCTCCTCGCTGTCTTCAAAGGCCCCATTGTTAAAACCCTCCCGGGCCGCGTGATCCAAGGCGCTCTGGTCAAAGCCC
>Ga0247812_10001709_pt1 | contig 12382 bp, 14 predicted proteins | sample UWRJL149409B1_FD_178011 | JGI IMG/M metagenome (GOLD analysis project Ga0247812, IMG submission 178011) | Plant litter microbial communities from Arlington Agricultural Research Station in Wisconsin, United States - UWRJ-L149-409B-1 | ecosystem: Environmental > Terrestrial > Plant litter >...
CCCAATAAAATGAAAGAAATAGCCGAATTTATTGAACCCTTCCGTCAAATGTGGGATACGAAATTTAATAAATTGGAGGAAGTCATGAAAAATTATAAAAAAGAATAACATGGAAGAAAAAACAAAAGTACATGCCGAAGACGGGAAACAGGAATTAATTATAACCCGAGAGTTTGACCTGCCTGTAGAATTGGTTTTCAAAGCCTACTCGGAAGCTGAACTGTTTGAACAATGGATGGGAACAAAAGTGTTAACTTGAAATCCAAAAACATGGAAGCTACGCATTTGAAACTTCCTACGAAGGGAACGTTGTATTCAAGGCAAACGAGTAATTCATGAGTTTGTTGAAAACGAAAAAATCACAAGGACTTTTGAAATGGAAAACACTCCGTTTCCGGTTCAGTTAGAATACCTGGAATTTGAAAAACTGACTGACACTACCAGCAGACTTACCATGCAAATAGTATTCAAATCAATAGAATTTAGAGACCAGTTGCTTAAAATGCCCTTTGCGCAAGGCATCAATATGGCGCATAACCGACTTCAGGAAATTGTTTCATCACTAAAATAAAAACATCATGACAAAAAGAAACAAAGTTATTTATTGGATCGCTACGGTTTGGCTGGCTTTAGGAATGGTTTCGACCGGAATCGTACAGCTCATCAAACTGAAAGAGGAAGTTGACAAAACGAATTTGCATTTAGGATACCCGGTTTACTTCCTTACCATTATTGGTACATGGAAATTACTGGGTTCAATTGCTGTACTCCTTCCCAAATTAAGATTAGTAAAAGAATGGGCTTATGCCGGGTTTTTCTTTTTAATGACCGGAGCTGTTTTCTCGCATTTTGCAGTTGGTGATACAGCCATTGAATATTTTGGTCCTATATTACTTTTATTATTGACTTTTCTATCCTGGTATTTTAGACCAGCTGATAGAAAATTGAGTTAGCTTATGATTTTAAAACATTTCATGGAACAAATTTTATCAGAAAAAATTTAAAACCTCAAATATATTGGTTACCTGTTGCAAGAAAAAATAAATATATTTGAAAAAAATAATACGATATAAACATTCGTATATCTATCCAAATTTGGGTAGATTGGCGAATGTTTATATCGCATATATACTAGTTGTGCGTGATTACTCCCAAATTGGAAAGTGAAAAACTAATTGACAGCCGAAATTGGAAAACTAAATATTGGAAGTCGAAAATTGGAAGTCGAAAATTGGAATCTAAAAAGCAGAAACTTGAAAGCTGGATTTTGACGAACCGAAACTTGAATATTTGGAATCTGAAAATCGGAAACTTTAAAGCTGGATTTGACAAACTAAAGCCGAAAAATTGGAATCTGGAAAATCGAAATCTAAAAGCAGAAAATAATATTGAAACCGCATAACCAAACTGTTTTCGATTTTCAGAATTTGCTCACTTTATGTGTCGCAACCTCGTACAACACACGTTTTGCCGTATTTGGGTTTTAGTGGAATTACCGTTTTAATTCATATATTCGTTTAGCCGAAAATACTCGGTTTCATGAGTTCCCAAACGCAACAAAGTGCGGGAACGTTCATGGCAATTATGAAAACCGAATACAACAAGATAAATAATTATTCAAAACAATTTTAATGAAACAAACATTTAAACTTTTAAACTTATTTTTAGCAACACTTTTTGTAAGTTGTAATAGTTACGGACAAAAAAATGACGACTATTCTTCTAAAATAGACAGTATTATAAAAACGACAACCCCAAGAAGTTTCAATGGAGTGATTTTAATTACTCAAAATGGTAAAACTAAATATAAAAATGCCTACGGATATTCAAATTTTGAAAAAAAGACTCCTTTAACAATCAAAGACAATTTTATAATTATGTCAAACAGCAAACAAATTACTGCTGTTCTGATTTTAAAAGAAGTTGAAAAAGGGAAAATTGATTTGAAAAGCCCTGTTAGAAAATATTTACCCGACTTGCCAAAAAGTTGGGCAGACACTGTCACGGTTCACCATTTATTAAACTTTTCTGCTGGAATAACCGACATTGACAAACCTTTACTTTTTAAGCCAGGTTCTGATTTTAAGTATGGCAACACGACATATATAATGCTTGGAAAGATTATAGAAAAAGTTACGGGCAGAAGATATATCGATTTGGCAAACGAATTGTTTAAAGAACTGAAAATGAAATACACATTTTGTTTTGAGCAAGACAAATTACAAAATCGAGTTCAAGGTTATCGTAATACAAACAATAATTTCGCATTGGTAGACAAGCCATTTGAGAGTAATGATATAGTTTCTGCTGCTGGAATTATCTCTAATGTAGCTGACTTAAATATCTGGGATAAACTATTACACAAAGGAAAAATCTTAAAACCAGAAACCTATAAGTTGATGACAACTTATACAATTACTTCACAGCATATCGCATTTGGGAAAGAAAAAATTGGTTACGGTTATGGCATAAGAGTAAGCGACAAAATACCAATTAAATATGTTGGTCATACGGGAGGTGGTTCAGGTTTTGTATCATTCAAAGTTTATTTTCCTGAAACAGATGTTGACGTCATTGTTTTGGAAAATCAATCTAATGATAACATAGACTTGTTTTATGAGTTTGAAATTAAAATTAGAGAAATTGTAATGAATAGTAACTTAATGAAGAAATAACTGCCAGCCAACAGCTACTACAACGGATTTGGGCATTTGACTTAATGGAAAGTTGATTTTGTATTTGAGATGATTTGGAAAATCCGAAGAATAGGGTTAATCTAATTCCAAACCCGCTGTAGTACCAAGACGTTAGCGGCTATTTGTATCGACCCCTAAGTATGAAATGGACAAATAACATAACACGAATACTAAACATCGAATACCCAATTATTCAAGCACCAATGTTTGGAGTAACGACCCCTGAAATGGTTGCAGCGACTTCAAACATAAATTGTTTGGGTTCGTTGGCTTTGGCTGACCTTAACGCTGAAAAATGCGTTGAATCAATTCGCTTGACAAAGCAACTCACAAAAAATCCTTTTGCAGTAAACATTTTCGTTCACGAAATACCCGAAATTACAGACAAGCTAAGAGCGGACTATGCAAAAACAAAAACATTCATTGAACACTTAGCGGAACAAAACAATTTAGACATAAACATTCCAACCATTGACCAACTAAAAATCAATAGCTACCACGAACAAATTGATACTATCATTTCCGAAAACTGTAAAGTTTTAAGTTTTACGTTTGGCAACCTTGACACATACAGCATTGACAAACTGAAAACCAACGAAACGATTTTAATTGGCACTTGCACTTCTGTAAGTGAAGCAAAAATCTTAGAGAATTCAGGAATTGACATTATTTGCGTCCAAGGATTGGAAGCAGGCGGACACAGAGGAAGTTTTATTTCAGAGGACATTCCTAAAATTGGCGGTTTATCATTATTAGCACAAGTAAGTGAAGCTGTAAAAGTACCAATCATTTACGCAGGTGGGATTTACAATGCAAAGACATTGTTGGCATCAAAAACTTTGGGTGCAAATGGTTTTCAAATTGGAAGTTTACTTTTAGGTTCAACAGAAAGTGCGTTGAAAGATTTTGAAAAAGACCGACTGAGAAAGGTAGTTGAAGCCGACATTATTTTGACAAAAAGTTTTTCGGGACGTTTTGCAAGAGGCATAAGAAACAGATTCATTAATGCAACCGAACAGACAGAATTTATTTTACCTTATCCCTACCAAAACAAATTGACAAACGAATTAAGAAGAGTGTCTAAACTCAATAATAATGTAGAGTTTGTAAACATTTGGGTCGGACAATCTATCAACGAGTTTAGCGGACAATCAACAACAGAAATTATTAAGAATTTAATTAAGCAAACAGAGTATAACATCCACTAACAAACGCTACAAACAATTTGGGCATTTGGTTTAATTTGAAATTGATTTTGTATTTGGAATATTTGGCTAATCCGAAATTAGGTCTTAATTTAATCCCAAACCCGCTGTAGTGCCAGATCTTTATAGCCAATGGTAAAAACTGACAAGACAATGAGAATCCCTACAATACACGGATATATTGACAGAAGAATTTTAATCAACTTCACAGCTGATCCAAAAGTGGTGGAGAAAATTATTCCGTTTCCTTTTAGACCAAAAATATACAAAGGCAAAGCTATCGTTGGAATTTGTTTAATCAGACTAAAAAACATAAAACCAAAAGGATTTCCTGATTTTATTGGATTAAACTCTGAAAATGGAGCTCACAGAATTGCTGTGGAATGGGACGAAAACAGCGAGACAAAATCAGGAGTTTATATTACACGCAGGGATACTTCATTAAAATTAAATACATGTGTTGGCGGTCGAATATTTCCCGGAAGACACTACCTCGCAAGATTCAATGTAAAAGAGAATAATGGAAATTATCATATTGATTTTAAAAGTTCAGACGACACAGAAATAATAATTGATGCTACAGAAACAATGCTGTTTGATCATCAATCTATTTTTGAAACATTAAGTAATACTTCTGAATTTTTTAAAAATGGAGATCTCGGCTATTCCCCAAACAAAGACAAATTTGACGGTCTAAGACTGAATGCCTATAAATGGGAAGTTAGACCGCTTGATGTTTCAAAAGTAAAATCAAGCTTTTTTGAAAATGAAGAAATTTTCCCTAATGGCTCGGTGACTTTTGACAACGCATTGCTTATGACAAACATTGAACACGAATGGAAAAGCCAAACGGACAAATAACCACTGGCTGTAACAGCTACTACAACCCATTTGGGCAATTGACTTAATGGAAAGTTTGTTTTGTATTTGGGATAATTTGACAAATCCGAAGAATGGGCTTAATTTAGTACCAAACCTGCTGTAGTACCAGAACGTTAACAGCAAGCAATATAAAGACTCAATATAAATAGGAAGCAAACAGAATTACCACAGCAATTTGAACAAGTAATTGAGAATAATGAAAAAATATTTTGGATTGGAAAACCAAAATTCATTCCTTTTTTGACGACAGCAATCGCTTTTTTAATAATTGTTATATATGGTTTCGTATTAATTACTTTGGCTTCATTAGAACCAAGTAATAGCGCCATAAACATTATCAGTAAGGCTGAACAGCCTCAATACACAACAATTATTTGACTTGACACTTCAACTACAAGTATTCTACCAATTTTTGCAGTAAACAATCCTCAAACTAAAAAAAATATCTTCAATGCTTTTTCCGAAAAAGATTCTAATTTTCTAACCTTTTCAATATTAACTTTCGTAAACGTTCTTCATGCTCATCTCCCCATCCACCAATGGCTGCAATTATGGGAATTAGCGTTTTTCCAAAATCGGTAAGACTATACTCAACTTTTGGCGGTACAACAGGATAAATTACTTTTGAAACAAGTTCATGATCTTCTAATTCCTTAAGCTGAATATTTAGAACCCTGCGTGAAGCATCCGGTATTTTGCGTTGCAATTCGCTCGGTCTTTGGAATCCTTCATTAATAAACCAAAGCAAACGTATCTTCCATTTGCCGTAGAGCACTTCACCTATAAGATCAAGTCCACAATTTAAGTTCGGTATTGTTTTTCTCTCATACATACTACAAAAGTAAGCCTATCTGCCAATTCCTGCAATAGGGGAAAAATTTATCCCTATCCGAATCGTAATTCCGTACTTGTGAGAAACTTACATACTTCAGAAATTTGTACCTAACAATTTTAAAACAAATGTAAGATGAATTATCAAAACGAATTATTAGGTAAAATTGCCTTAGTAACAGGAGGCACAAAAGGAGCCGGAAGAGCAATAGCAGAAAGACTGCTACAAGCTGGTGCAACGGTTATTATCACTGCAAGAAATGCATCGGAAAAGGAAAATAACAACCTGCACTTCATTGCATCCGACTTGAGTAAAGCAGAAGGAACGCAAAAAGTTGTCAGCGAAGTGCTGTCGGCTTACGGAAGGCTTGACATTTTGGTGAACAATCTTGGTTCTTCAACAACACCTGCCGGTGGCTTTACTGCATTATCAGATGAAGATTGGGAATCGACCCTGCAAGCTAATTTGCTTGCTCCGGTTCGACTGGACAGAGGTTTTTTACCTCAAATGATAGATCGAAAAAACGGAGTTATTATTCATATAGCTTCTATTCAAGGAATACTACCACTGTATGACTCTACTTTGCCTTATGCAGCTGCAAAAGCAGGATTGAGAAACTATAGTAAAAGTTTATCGAATGAAGTTTCGCCTAAAGGTGTTCGCGTGTTAACTGTCTCTCCGGGATGGATCAATACAGGAGCATCGAAAGCCTGGTTGGCTGAGATTGCAAGAAACGCCAATAGTACTGTAGAAGAAGCTCAGCAAGGTGTAATGGAAGCATTGGGCGGAATACCATACGGCAGACCTGCTGAACCGGAAGAAGTAGCTGAATTGGTTGGTTTTCTTGTTTCTCCGAGAGCCAGTTATTTATCAGGAACTGAATATGTAATCGATGGCGGTACTGTACCGACAATTTAATAATCTTTAAAAATAATAACAATGAACTTACCAAAAGTATTAACAGACTTGATTAAAGCACAGAACGAATTTGACGCCGTGAGGTATGCCAATTTGTTTTCAGAAACTGCCATAGTGTTTGACGAAGGTAAAACGCATAATGGAAGACTTGAAATAGAGCGTTGGATCGATCACTCAAACAAGAATTACCAATCAGTGATGAAACCACTGGAATATAACGAAAACGGTACAACAAGCATCTTAACTGCGGAATGTTCAGGAACATTTCCAGGAAGCCCTATTGCGCTAAAATTTCACTTTGATATTGTTGATGGGCAAATTCAGCATTTAAAAGTAACAGATTAAACAAAAAAGAGAGTGATTATCTTTGGTCACTCACTTTTTTAAAAATTCAAAAATATTCTATAAAAAATTATACAGTTTAAGTATAATTTATCTATCATTAAGATCTTTGTGTCGCTTTCCCCAATCTTCCATCTGTTGTATTATAGGCCTTAATTCATAGCCTATCTTCGTTAACTCATACTCTACTCTAGGAGGAACTTCGGCATATATTTTTCTTGTTATGATGTTATCTTTTTCTAATTTTCGCAGTTGCAACGTCAACATGCGTTCAGTTATATTAGGAATAGATTTCTTCAACTCTCCGAAACGCATTTTGCCTTGCAACAACCAAGAGCAAATTACAAGGGACCATTGACCGCCAATGATGTTTACCGCATATACCTCTGAACACTCCTCTGCCAGAGTCTTTTTGTTCTCAAAATTGGTGGAGGTCTCCTTAATCTTAGTCATTACTTACATTTTTGATAGTACCATACAATTGGGTGGCAATAATTTACTATGGCTTTTAAATTATAGCTTTGCAAAGTAATCCTGATACTAAACCGTTTTCAATTCAAATATAAATCAAAAATGTTAATGATGAAAAAAGCTTTTACACTTATTTTATTGCTTATTACAGTGCTAAATATCTATTCTCAAAATAAAAATTTAAAATCAAAAAAGTCAAATATTATGAACAATACAAAAATTTTGCTTGATGCAAATCAACTTGTAAGAGAAGGAAAATATGAAGAATATCTATCATACCTTACTGAAGACAGTAAATGGGTATTTGTTGGTGAGAGAACCCTTCTAGGAAAAGAAGCAGTAAGGCAGTATATAAAAGAATTTTATCTGGCTCCGCCGATATTTGATGCGGAAAGATACATTGAAGAAGGTAACTTTGTAACTGTAACGGGAAATATTTCCTTGAAAAATGAGGACGGAAGCTATAGCCATTACTATTACTGCGACATTTGGCGATTTGATAATAGTAAATTAGCGGAAGTAACAGCATATGTAATCGAGAAAAAAATTTAAAGTTTTTTGTGTTTCCTAATTCCAACTAAAGATAACAGCCTGTAACGGCAATCGCGGAGTTTTCAGTTTTAATGTAAATATAAACGGCAATACTACTATTTTTGATGGAAACTGGCATCATGTTGCTGTTGTTAGGGAAGCTAATGCTGGTATATCTTACCTCAAATCTTTTTTTATCACCAAATATTTCAAATCTGTTTTTCCAGCATTACTAATACCATGCTCTGCGTTGGGCGGACAATAAAAACTGGTATTTGGGCCGGCTGTTACGGTTTTTCCGTCGAGAAAGAATTGGGCAGTACCTTCGAGGATATAGAAAAATTCTTCTTCAGGATGATGGTGCGGTGCGTGGGTGGATTTTCCAGGTTCGACAATACTCATTTTGAGTGTATTTTCCTGAGTGAAGTTTTTGTCGGCAAACCAATATTGATAGCCTACTTTGGTTTTGGTGGCTTTATCTAACTCGAAATGATTGACGCAATTTTCAATCGTATATTTTTGATCTGTTGCAGTTGTTTCCTTTTTTGCTTCCTGAGCATGAATTGATTGTGAAAATAAGGTAACAATTGCAATCTTTATAATTGATGATGGTTTCATTTTATTTTTTCTGTAATAATACAAAAATGTTTTTGCAAAAATACTTAAGAAAGCTAAATTTCTAATCTAGCCCAGATGGAAACGGCATCCTTTTATGGCGGTGTTCGCCATAAAAGATAGAGTGTACAGCTGGACAAAAGGTCTTTTTACTACTAAAATAGCTGCTTCTTAAAAAAATAATATTCTAAAAAATCCTTATTATAAAAGACTTTAGCAATTTTTTAAACTGTAACTATACTGCGATAAGAAAAAATTATAATTAATTTATATCATATTTAAAAAAAGCACCTTACATTTGCCTAACAGTGTTAGATTATTTAATACTTAAACAAATGGCAAGTAAAGATCGTATTTTAAGACAAAAAGAAGAGACAAGAAATAATATTCTTGAGGCTTCCTATGCTATCGTCAAAGAAGAAGGATGGCATGGTCTGAGTATGCGAAAAATTGCTGACAAGATTGAATACACAGCCCCAATTATTTACGAATACTTCTCGAACAAAGATGCTATTTTAAGAGAATTAACGGGTAAGGGTTTCATTAAATTAGGTAAAGAACTTGAGGAGGCTAAAGCTAAATTTGAAAAGCCGGAAGAGCAATTAGAAGCCATGTGGATGGCCTACTGGGATTTTGCCTTTACGGATACCGAAATGTATCAGGTAATGTTTGGTGTGCAAATGAATTGTTGTTCCGAACAATGTGATGCATCTAAGACTCCATATAAATTATTTACTTCGGTTATTGCTGAAATTATGAAAAAAAGTAACCCGACTGAAGAAGTAATCAAACAAAAATATTTTACTTTCTTTTCTGTCATTCATGGTTTGATTGCAATTAACATTATCAACCAAGGTGACGTAATGGAAACGATTAACAATCAAATTCTGAAAGATGCGATTGGTGGTATCATAAAATCAATACAATAAAAAAATTTCATTTTAACTTAACAGCGGTAAATGATTTAATAGGTGTTTGAAAATCCTTTTTTTTAATCTTTTACTTAACAGTGATAAATAATTTAATTAACATAAAAAAAGCCTTTATACAGCTCATTACTTAACACCGATAAATAATTTAATAGCGATTTATGAAACAGAATTGGAATGCAGTATTATTTGAATTTTTGCATCAATTTACTTAACAACGTTAGAAAATTTAACAAAATTAAACATGAATCTTCAGAATACCAGAAATAAAAATTTTAAAAACGAGAATGTCCAACAAATTAAAACCAATAGAAAAATGAAAAATGTAATTATAACCAGCTTTATTCTGGCACTTGTACTAAGCAGGTGTGCCGATAAATCACAAGCCCCTGCTCCACCGCCGCCACCTATTTTACCTGTAGCTGCGATAGTAAGCGAAAACACCATAACTGATACAGAATATCCGGCTTCCATACAAGGAACAGTTGATGTGGAGATTCGTCCGCAAGTAAGCGGAAACCTTGATCGTGTTTTGGTAGACGAAGGTGCTTATGTATTAAAAGGGCAATCTTTATTTAAGATAAATGAAAGACCTTACCGTGAGCAATTGAACAATGCATTGGCGAGTCTTCACGCTTCTGAAGCGGCTTTAATTAATGCACAGTTAGAAGTGGATAAATTAACACCTTTGGTACAAAACAAAGTAGTTTCTGATTATCAGTTAAAAACGGCTAAAGCATCTCAAAAAATTGCTGCTGCAAATATTGAACAAGCTAAAGCAATGGTAGCCTCTGCGAGAATTAATTTAGGATATACAAATGTTACAGCCCCGGTAAGTGGTTACATCGGAAGATTGCCTAAAAAACAAGGAAGTTTAGTTGCTGCCTCTGATGTTGAGCCTTTAACAACACTTTCTGACGTTCATGAAGTTTTTGTTTATTTCTCTCTTGGAGAAACCGATTTTATCAACTTTAAATCACAATACGCAGGAAATACATTAGGTGATAAAATCAAACACTTACCTCCTGTTTCTTTAATCTTAGCGGACAATAATGCGTATCCTCAAACCGGAAAAATCGATATGGTTGACGGTCAATTTGATAAAACTACCGGTGCCATTACTCTTAGAGCAACTTTCCCTAACAAAAATGGAACGCTACGTTCCGGAAATACAGGAAAAATCAGATTAGGAATTAATCATGATGATGCGATTTTAGTTCCACAATCAGCTACAATAGAAATGCAGGATAAGATTTTTGTTTTTACTGTTGGGAAAGAAAACAAAGTTAACAAAATGCCAATCACCGTTATTGGAAAAAGCGGTACTAACTATCTGATAAAAGATGGTGTACACTCTGGCGACCAAATCGTATTGAGTGGTGTTGATAAACTTCAGGAAGGTCAGGTTATTCAGCCTGAAAAGTCAACTGCGAAAGTTGCCCAAATCATTAACAAAAAATAATTTTTACGAAAATGTTCAAAATATTTATACAAAGACCTGTTTTAGCAACCGTTATCTCCATTTTATTGGTTATATTAGGTATACTTGGTCTTACGAAATTGCCTTTACAACAGTTTCCTGATATTGCGCCGCCATCGGTTTTGGTAACGGCAGTTTATCCGGGAGCGAACGCCGAAACGGTTTTGCGTTCTGTTGCCCCTTCCCTTGAAGAATCTATAAACGGTGTGGAGAACATGACATACATGAGTTCTACAGCCAGTAATGATGGTACTTTAGCGATTACCGTTTTCTTTAAATTAGGAACTGATGCCGATCAGGCTGCCGTTAACGTGCAAAACAGAGTTGCTCAGGCGACCAGCCAGTTACCCTCTGAAGTGGTGCAGCAAGGTGTTACAACTGCAAAACAGCAAAACAGTTTCATCATGGCGATTGGTATGTTTACCGAAGACGAAGCCAAATACGATCAGACGTTTGTTGCTAATTATGCCCAGATCAATATTATTCCGGAGATCAAACGTATTCCGGGAGTTGGTGCCGCAAGTATTTTCGGTGGAACAAAAGATTACTCGATGCGAGTTTGGTTAAATCCAACTCAAATGTCAACTTATCAGGTGACACCAAATGAAGTTATGGCAGCGATTCAGGACAAAAGTTTAGAAGCTGCTCCGGGTAAATTTGGTGAAAGAAGTACGGAAGTTTTTGAATATGTAATTAAATACAAAGGAAAACTAACCAAACCGGAAGATTATCAAAATATTGCCATTCGTTCTAATGCTGACGGTTCTATCCTTCACTTAAAAGATGTTGCCAGAGTTGAGCTTGGCGCATATTCTTATAACAGTTTAACACGTTTAAATGGTAAAAAGGGAATTGTAATTGGAGTGATTCAGTTAGCAGGTTCTAACTCGAATGATATCCAGGTGGCGATTAATAAATTGATGGTAAAATCTGCTAAGGATTTTCCACCAGGAATTAAACACAATATTTTTTACAGCACAAAAGTTTCGTTGGACCAATCGATTGATCAGGTAAAACATACTTTAATTGAAGCTTTTATATTAGTGTTTATTGTGGTATTTCTTTTCCTTCAGGATTTTAGATCAACTTTAATTCCGGCTATTGCAGTTCCGGTAGCAATTTTAGGAACGTTCTTCTTCATGCAGTTGTTCGGATTTTCGATCAACCTTTTAACGCTTTTCGCTTTAATTCTGGCGATTGGTATTGTGGTCGATGATGCCATTGTGGTTGTCGAAGCCGTGCATGCTAAAATGGAGCATAAACATTTGTCTCCAAAAGTAGCCACACATGAAGCGATGCACGAAATTACGGGTGCTATTATCTCGATTACGCTGGTAATGGCTGCTGTATTCCTTCCGGTTGGTTTTATGGAAGGCTCAACAGGTGTTTTCTATCGACAATTTGCTTTTACGATGGCAATTGCAATTGTAATTTCAGCTGTTAACGCTTTAACTTTAAGCCCTGCCCTTGCCGCTTTATTC
>Ga0247812_10001710_pt1 | contig 12376 bp, 10 predicted proteins | sample UWRJL149409B1_FD_178011 | JGI IMG/M metagenome (GOLD analysis project Ga0247812, IMG submission 178011) | Plant litter microbial communities from Arlington Agricultural Research Station in Wisconsin, United States - UWRJ-L149-409B-1 | ecosystem: Environmental > Terrestrial > Plant litter >...
AAAAGAAACGTTACTTATCTGTTTCCAGCCCACTAATGAAAGAAAGCTGTTGTAAAATTTTATGCTTGTTTCTAGATTTGATACCCAAAACTCAATGTGGTTTATGCCTGGTTGTAATTTGTTCATAATTTCTGATCCTTTGATTGCATCCTGCTTCTTGCAGCTAAAATTGCTGGCTGGCTATCTGCTGCCCATTTCTTTAGCATGGTAATGGATGGCAGTAAGGTTCCTCCCAATTCAGTAAGTGAGTACTCTACTCTGGGAGGAATCTGTGGATATACCTTTCTATTGATCAGCCCGTCTGTTTCCAAACTTTTTAATGTTACCGTTAGCATCTTTTGAGATATGCTTCCTATTTTATGGTCTAGCTCACTATAACGTAGCGTTCCTTCACTCAGCATATCTATAATCATCAGTGACCATTTATCTCCAACACGGTCAAGCAAGTTGCGGATACCGCAATCTGCCATATCAAAGTCTTTTTTAATTTCTTTCCTAATCATAACTGTTTGATTTTCAATATTACAAACATGGCGGTTCGTCACAAATGTTCGGGTACGTTCTTGTTTGAGCCTTACTCGCCAAATACCTTTGACTATCCAAAAGTAGGTTTATACATTTTAAAATAACCGATAGGGGAAACATATTTCGGTCAATTCTTTGAAACAATGATTAAGGATTGTACCTGGAGATAAATCCTCAGCCTTCGCTTTTGGTGGTAAATAAAATTAAATAATAATCAGAAAACAAAATGGACTTAAGAATTAAAGGAAAAAGAGCATTAATTACCGGATCTAGTTCGGGCTTAGGAGAGGCAATCGCTATCATGTTAGCAGCAGAAGGTGCTGAAGTAATTGTCCATGGCCGTGATGAAGACCGAACTAAAGCAGTTACGGATAAGATCAATCAGGCTGGTGGGAAGGCAGAATATGCTATAGGTGATCTTGCGATCGAAGAGGGGGCGGATAGGGTGGTAAAGGCGGCACTTCTAAATGGGCAGGTAGATATCCTGATCAATAATGCAGGGGTTTATCATGGACAACAATGGATGGACGTAACCCCTAAAGAGTGGCTGGAAACTTACAATACGAATGTTGTATCGGGAATAAGAATGGCTCAGCGATTATTACCCCAAATGCGCCAGCTTGGCTGGGGGCGGATTGTTCAGATCGGTGGTATAACGGCTATTCAGCCGATGGCTATCCAACCGGATTATAATGCTGCAATGGCAGCAAGACATAACTTAACCGTTTCATTGGCCAGGGATCTAAAAGGTTCAGGAATTACATCCAATACCGTGGCGCCAGGAGCTATGATGGTAGAATCTGTGAAAAATCTGATTTTAGGAATGGCCGCGCAAAATAATTGGGGCGATAACTGGGATCAAATTGAAAAAAATGCAGCTGCCCAGTTCTTACAGAATGATACAGGAAGATTTGGTAAACCAGAAGAGGTGGCTGGAGCTGTTGCTTACCTCATGAGTTCATTCGCTGATAATATCACGGGATCAATAATTCGTGTAGATGGTGGTCAAACTTTCTCTGTTTAAATCAATATAAGTATATATCAATAAGGAGACAGTTCTTGCGGTGGGAATAGCGCCTTATTTCAATTATCTTCTTTTTGGGTATAACTTCAGCATTTCGATTATCTTCGCAAATCCGGTCTTCTGGAGGTTTGTACTATACATAACAAACAAAATTAAGATCACAAAACAAGTCGTGTCGGTTGGTTAATTTGAATCGGCAGCATGGATAAAATTAACTTATATGGAAGAATTGAATTTTAATGAAGCTGTAGAAAGGTCGCTGAAAATCAGGGAACGCTATCACGAGCTGGAACTTCAGCATCATGGTAGTGAATGGACAGTAGAAGAAGATGCCCTGGCATTTTTAACGGATGCGGGATTAGTGGGAAGGCTGACCATGTCTCAACAGGGGAGATGGCCTGCAGGTAAAGATTCTAATAAAGAATTGGAACATAAACTTGGGGAAAGCATTTGGTGGCTTGTTGTGTTGGCAAAGCGGATGGATATCGATATACAGGATGCATTCGATCAATTTCTGACCAAAACCGAGAAATTATTAGGAAAGTAAATCTGACTGTCTAAGGATTGATTCTACCAGCAAGGGCAATTTGTTTTTGAAATTGCCCTTGCTGGTCATTTTTTTTAGTTTTTATAAATTCAAATTTGCTGATACAAACGATATTTTTCCGTCTTCGAAGGTCAGATCAAAGGTTCACCCAAGTTTGCCTTCAGAAAAATTTCTTGTAAATTCAACTTTCAATGTGCGTGATGATCATCTTTAATAATGAAATCCATTCTTTGATGATTTTTTCTATATCCATAGCTATTTGATCTTAAGAAATGGCCACAACTGCCTATTGTGCCCCGCAAAGTTCATTAATAGTAATAAATACAAATTTGCTGGAATGAAAGAATATTTAGCCATTTTAAAGAAATCCTGCTGAATAATTAATCTCGATGTTCTTTGCTACTGTTAGTTTGGGATATAAGAATAGAAATATTACTTATAACAGATCATTGTATAAGGTATCTTTGATTTGAATTATGGCAAGGAATATAGAATTTAATGAAGAATTGGCTATCCAAAAAGCTATGGAAGTTTTCTGGAAGAAGGGCTATAGTGGAGCTTCAATGCGGGATCTTACCGATGCTATGCAGATAAATAGCAGTAGCTTATATAACAGCATTGGTGATAAACGTGAACTTTTTGTAAGATGTATCCGCAACTACACTGGAAGTCGTATGGCCGAAACTAAAGCTCATGCATTTAAAATTAAATCACCTTTAAAGGCTATCGTTGCTTTCATAAATGATTCTGTAAATACGATCCTTTATAATAGCAATAGTTGCCTGGCTATCAAAACTACCTTTGAACTCGCTGCTACTGATAAGGATATACAAACAATCTTGAAAAATGATAGCGATTTTACGCATGCTTTCCTGCTTGATCTTGTACAGAAAGCAATGACTGCCCGGGAGATTAGTCCAGAGGAAGACGCGGGAATGATCACTGAATATATTCTTAATGCTTTTACTGGCTGGTATGAATCTTATATATTACACCAGAATGCCAGCAAGATTAAAAACATGGCTAAATATTTAATTGGCCATATTTCAAAATAACATCTCTTTTATTACTGCTTTATTAACACTATTACTATTTACAATTCTGAAACAATTGTTTTATAATTATCACTAGCTTTGTCTGAAATATGAGATATAAACCTTAATGGCCTCTACATGAATTATATTCTGAAATGTTCGACTCATATTTTGGGCGAATCTTAAGTGTTGATTCATTTTTCAGACATTAATATTTATATCAACAAATACATTATTATGGACAAACCAAAAAACAAACTGCTCATTTATGGAGCTACAGGCTACACAGGAAGACTAATCAGTCAGCGGGCTAAAGATCTAAACCTTGATTTTGTTATTGCAGGAAGATCGTCAAATGATCTTGCATCATTAGCAGCAGCACTGGGAGTAGAATTTTACACATTTCCGGTAGAGAACCAGGATGCCTGGAAAAATGCATTAGAAGATGTCAATTGTCTGATCAATGCAGCGGGTCCATTTAAAGAAACAGCTGTGCATACAATAGAGGCTTGTATAGAGAACGGAGTTCATTATCTGGATATTAGTGCGGAATTAGATAGCTATCAGCTTGCCGAATCTTTAGATCTTGCGGCTAAAGAGGCTGGCGTTATGCTGATCTCCGGCGCCGGGATGTTTGTGAGTTATGATGCCCTCGCTTTACATACTGCATTGAGAGTAGAATCTCCACAAAAATTGAGTGTCGCATTCAGACATTTTGGTGGGTTTTCTCGTGGATCTGTGAAAAGCAGCAAAAATATTATTGATATAGGTATGTTATTTCGGGAAGCGGGTGAGGTTAAATCCTGGAAAGATCCTCAGCCTAAGTCTTTTGATTTCGGTAATGGTGAAGAAGAATGTTTGCCTACGCCATTAGGAGGGATTATACTATCATTTAAATCTACAGGAATACCCAATATAGATGAATATTTTCAACTTAAATTACCGGCTGCGGGAATGCCGGCTTTAGATATAGATAGTTTACCAGATGGTCCTACAGAAGAAGAGCGCGCAGAAGGAAGAACCAAATTATCTGCCGAAGTAACGGGTGCTGATGGGAGGGTCGTCCGTTCGATTGTCGATGCGCCTTCTGGTTATACACTTACACCTTTATCAGTAGTTGCAGTAGCATGTAGAGTATTAAATGGGAAATTTAAATCAGGCTATCAATCTCCAGCCTCAGCCTTTGGGGAATCAATTATCAATGATATTCCAGATACCAGTATTACTGATTTATAGATAAAACGGTTATCATCGTTGCGAATCGTAATGATGTTGAGAGCGCAGGAAAATGTTTTTGTAATCATATTGGCACGATCAATGCCAATATGATTACAAAAACGTATATTTGTTGAAACATTTAGAAAGGTTTAAATTTGCTATAAGCGCCTGATAATCCGATGATTATTGTTAGATCTGTCGTGAAGCGGTTCGACTCTAGTCCGGTAAGGGGTACAAAAATGTTTCCCATGTGGGAAACATTTTTAAAACTTATGTTAAGACCTTTGGATAATATTCAAAGGTTTTTTAATTCAAAGGCAGGATTTTCAGATGCCTCAAACGAACAACTGAGTTCATTAGCTGCAATAAAACTATTTCCAAATAAAGTGACTGGATTATACATGTCTTAATACTGTAAGCCTGCTTGAAGTATTACACAAAAACGAAGGTTTAAATGTAATCGATAGTTAAGCAAAATTACCATTTTGACTCCGTAAGTTCCCTTATATAATATTGTTAAAAAAAATACATTACGCTCGAGTGACCTGTGTCATTAAAACGATCTGTTTCTCTAAATGCTCAAGCTCAATTGTTATATCCATGATAAAATGAATTTACCAGTTTTTTTGATAATTTCTTAACCAATTACGGTATCACTGTTTACCTCAGCCATTATAGTATCATAAATTATCCCTTTACCGAATTTAACAGGGCGTTGATCACTGGTGCATAATGTCCTTGTTTGTCTAACTCAAGGGCCTTTCTATAAAGCGCATTGCCTTCTTCTTCGAGAAGTCCTTCGACCTTCAGCAGGTTGCCATAATTCATATAGGCTTCAATATAATCGGGATTATATTCTATCGCTTTTTTAAAATAATATTCAGCAGTGGTATAGTCGGCAGTGCTGTCTCTGTGGTCTCTATAGAAGTTGCCCAGGTTGTTATAGGCCCTCGATTCTTTCGGGTCATACGCTAATATTCGCTCATATTGAAATTTTGCCCCTTTACTGTCATTGAAAAACCGTGTTCTCAATACACCCAGACTTAGCCTGGCAACGGTGAGTTTTGGCTCTGCTTTTATCGCCTTTTCAAAGCATTCCTGCGCTTTAGGAATATTTTGAAATACATCCTGATACAATAAACCCAGATTAATTAATGCCTCATAATTATCGGATTTAAGCTTTATAGCTTGCAAGTAATTGAAACGGACCTGTTCAAATTTACCTCCCTTACGGGCATTAGGTGTTTGGCAAGGACATTTAAAGTTATCAGGAATCTTGCGGCCGTCGAGTATGCCGAAACGGCCATAGATTGCTGCTATATTGTATATTTGCGATTAGTCGAAAAATATATCAATAACTGTCAATGTGCGCGATTAAAAAAGGGGCGGATTTCGAAAGAATTGCCAAATTATTTTTAGAAAAAATCTTGGAAGAACTAGCTTATGAAGTAATTCGTTCAAGGAATCAAAATTCTGGCACGCAGGATGGTTATGATAATGCAGTTGTGGTGGTGGACAAATATTTCCGGCACCGCTGTATTTATGTTGAATGCAAGGACTATTCCTCACAGCTGAACCATACGGACGCAATGGAAAAAATCCCGCATATAATTTCTACTCATAAAAGGATTGACCTGCTGCTATTTATATCACCCTACCGAGATTTTTCTAACCCAAATGAGGACCTGAAACTAGCAGGCTTTTATGAAGTACTTTCCGATGCTTGTCCGGTCGAATTTCTAACACCCAATGCTTTCGTTAAGGAATACTTCTCCCTATATCCGGAACTTTATAAACAACTTTACAAAGTTGAGCCTGAACGTCTGGAAAATGAACGAAGGCAACAGTTGTTGGGTAAGTTTGAGAAGCTGCTCTTTTCCGATAAAAATCTTAAAAAAATAGTTGTCGATGAATCTCACAGACAACTTTATATTGGTGATCTTACTAAAGATCCGCATCACATCGAAAGAACATTGAGGGCTGAAAGTGAGCAAAATATTTACGAATGGGAAGAGAATGAGCGGCAAACTCTGGCTGAAATCTTACCCACTTCCAAATGGGGTGTGGTTTTACTCGGAAACCCAGGCTATGGTAAAACCAGTGAATTGAAAGATTTTGCGGTTGAATTGTGGCAAACAAAGGAGCGGTCTATACATATCCCTCGATATGAGAGATTAAGGGACTTCAATTCCGGAATGGCAATCGAGGATCTTCTGCCTCATAATTTTCAGCATATAGGATCATTAGTAGTTATTTTGGATGGTATTGATGAGATTTATGATATAGCTGATTTCACAAATAAGCTTAGGAGGTTTTCATCGGAGAATCGACATCATTTAGATGAAGGATCGATTAAGTTTGTAGTAAGCTGTCGAACGAATATTTATCTAAAGTACATCAAGGTAATAGAAAATCTTGTGCCATATTTTCTAAATGGGGTGTCAGAAGGTGGGGCAGTGCGTTTCTTATATAACAAATTTGGTGTCGATCTGATCGAACGAAAGCAGTTTGATTTTTGGCGGTTCCGAGATATTGTCCAAAACCCGTTTTATTTAGAAATGATTGGTCAAAGTCTTGTGATCAATCCTGATGTTGTCATTTCAAGGCCCAAGCTTATTGAATCCTATATTGAACGAAGACTTGAAGAGGACTTTATAGAGAAAAACAGGAATGATATAAAGTTCAGCAAGTCGGAACAACTTCAAATCGCAAAAGAGTTGGCGCTGGCAATGGAGGTGTTGCAACGTACAGAACTCAAGGAAAACGAAATTAGGGTTATTCTACAGAATGGTAGAGATTGCTCCAAAAACCCTTTTTTAGAACAAAGTCCTTCCGGTGCGTGGAGTTTTGAGCATAAGAACATTCAGGAATTTCTTACCGCCAGATGTCTATCCTTGTTATCTTATGAAACTATAATAGAACTGATCAGTATTGGACATGACATCAAGAAGGTTCACCCAAGCTGGCATAACGTACTTTCTTTTTTGCTGAACATGTCTTTCGATGTGCCTAGCTATTCACGACTGGTTGACTGGCTAGTGAAATATGATCTTGAACTGGTGTTTTCCGCTGACCCTGGCAGTATTCCGGAAGAGATCAGAAATAGTGTGCTTCAAACTATATTCCAAAACACGACTGTAGAGCAAAGCTTATGGCTTTCGAATGTATCCGCGATTGGAGTTATGGGTAATACAGAAACAAACGTGCATTATCTTTTTGATAAACTTGGAGAGCCTTCTTTGCATGTAAGGGCAAGGATGTCTGCGTCATCTCTGCTTAGAGAAATGTCGTTAACTCAAAAATTTCCAACAAGGCTAGAGGCCATCTGTAGACAAGTAGTGCTGGAGTTTGTTGCAAATCCGGATGAAATGGTTTACCTGATGGAAGATGTTCTTAAGCTCGTTTTAGGTAAGCAAGGGCCTCAAAAGCCAGTAATTGCAGCATTTTTAATTTATGAACTAAGAGCATTTGATCAGCGGGAAATTGTCAGGCCGATACTGGATAGCGTAAATGAAACTGATCTTGCCCAATACCTGGATTTCACACTAGAAATTTTAAGTAAGGCGATAAAGGAAAAGCCGTGGAATCACCGTTCAAAGTACGGATCAATAGTTTCAACCAAAGAAAAAATATTTAAGATATTTTGTAAAGTTAAAGATCCGTTTCTACTGATGCGGATTTTTAACTACCTCATTGAAAGACATAAGAATTACGAGCTTAGGGAAAAGGAGATCAATGCGTTTTACGCTCATGTCACTGCTGTTTTCAAAATCTACATCGATGATATTAAGGATGAATTGGCAGAAATGATAACCAGTGCAATTTTGGACGATAAAATCCGGTATTTCGAGGATGATCTGCTTGTAAATCTGGTAAAGGTATGCCAGATAGAAGATGTTATCGCAGAAAGGTTATTCATAGGTACCTCCAAAGGTTATATGGCACCTCATTTTTTTGCGGCCATTTTAAACGATAATATTATGGAGAGTGTCATCAATCGCTATAATTCCGAGAAGTTGAAAGGAGATTTCATCACCTCGCTACGCAATATCACTAGCGCTGATGATATCGATCTAGGTATTCGATTTCAATCGCTTGTCCTAGATAGAACTGCTCATCGTTTTGAGATAGTATTTGATAAAGCTGAGCGGGAAAAAGAAGTTGCCTTCAATCTTGGCAGGGAACAAGCGGAGTTCGATATAAAATTCAATAAGGACATTCTTATTGAAAATATGGAAAAGATCTACAACCATCTTGCGGTTCAAGTCCTTTCTTGTAAAAGTATGGAGACCTTCTCTAAGATTTACTATAATACTCCCAATTTGCGTAAGGGTATAAATTTATATTCCAAACAGCTTTTAAGTCAAATTATCTATGAAGGTTACCAGGCTGGCGAGGGATTGGATAGGAACTATCTATCGAGCATTTTAGATGAATATGAACTTGACCGGCTTGAGGATATCCAAAATAGCCTTCCGACAAATGATCGACCTAGGGTAGTAGTAGGAGAAGCGCAAAAACAGCAGATTGAAGCATGGTGCTTAAGTAACCATCACAAAGCGATTGATTTTTATAATTCTGTCGATGATCAGAAACATACTGGCCAACAGACCGCCAGGTTAATTTTCGGTTTCCAGAAATACTTTAACTTCAAGACATTTCATCCGGAATTACTGCTTAGTATGATTTGGGAAAGCGCCGACCATGAGAAGTTAAATCTAGACTATATGGATGGGGTAGTTCCAGAACAGAGAATACACCAGTTTATAATTTCCCTTCTGCAGGATGAGAACCTCTCAGTGTCTGGCCATTTTTTTCTTTATCAATATATACAGGACAAAGGGCTTAAAGTTCCGATATCTAATGACAGGCTCAAACAGCAAATTTTTTCAGAGCTGACCATTGGAAATAGTTATTATCCTCGGGAGATGATTAAACTTTTTTTCGGGAACAATGTCCCATTTCTAAAAATCCTGTTAGATGATTTCGGTCTGGACAAACGGCACTCTCATTTTATCCCTTTTTTACTTGAACAACTGAACAAAAACGAACAGAGTAGTGAAGTAGAGATATTTCTTTCAACAAATCACGCCATTTTGATGACTGGGGGTGTTCTCGAAGAGTCTGCCATTATTTCAATGCTTATCAAGGGCAATAGCCGATTTGCTTTCGAATTGGTCTACCAAAAGATGCAAAAAGAGGCAATAGAAACTGAGCCCCTTATCAGTGGTTATGGTAAATCTTGGGAATCTTACACCAACAAAGATGCTGTTCCGATACTTTTGGAAATCATTGATACCCATATTTCAGGCTTTATCGGTAAAGGCGTTTATGATCATAGTACAACCTCTGCAATTAAAATGGCAACAGAAACTCTGCTTTCTATTGCTAAGTCACGTGATGAGGCATTGTGCTTGTCTATCATCAATGACTTTTTATCCAAAAAGTTTGTCGGAAAGGATCTAGACGATATTTTCTACCTAAACGCATTTAAGAGAGATATCAACAATGTATTATCCTTGCATCTCTCTAAGCCATACATGTTAGCGCAAGCTGTGGAATTATTGCAGAAACATAAATATGATCTAATCTAAAAGGCGAAGATTCATGAAGGAATTATAATTAGTCATCGATCTCCAGTTGTTAATTTGTCAGATTTGATAATCCTGAACATTCAGGTATTTGTTGAATAGGTTATTTCCTGATTTATTGAATTGAGTTTGCCCATTAAGAGGCGATCAATTTTTTGATTTCCAAATACGACAGTTTTGTATACGACACCCTTAGGCTTATATTCTTTAAATATAAGCCAGAGCACTGCGCGATATTTCAGAAGCCCATGAATAGCGTCCGAATTAATGTTGTCCTTTCTGATCGGAATTGTCCTGCTTTTTTCATGGCTACTGAAAAGTTCCTCTATACCAATCACGATCAACAACCTATATGGTGATTCGCGATGCTGATCGAATTTTTTTGATATTTTTTCAATTAACCGCCTATTCGCCTCTTGAATTTCTTCCCGGATATGGACATCTGTTTCGATATGATAATGGCTGTTTCCATATTCCCAGGTCATCGCAAAACTCACGTGGGCATTAAATCCTTCGAGCAAATGAGGGTATTTTTTGTAATTATCTGAATAGGTTGATTCGAGTTCAGATTCGAATTTAGGTGTAACTACTTTTGCCGGAATGACGGACAAGGGGAGACGGTATTGTCTAAGCTGGATTACAATGAGATCGGTCAGTTGAAAACCAAAAACCAGGGTGGCCTTGCGGGCAGTCCGTTTCTGCAAAGTACGAATTTCGGATACAATGAAAGGGGCTGGATGAGCACTAGTACCAATAGTTTGTTCAGTACGCAGCTGTCCTACCAGGAAAACAGCAGCGGACAGTATAACGGGAATATTAGCAAGCAATCCTGGGGAGCGGGTACCAATACATCATCTGCGGGCGTATTTTCTTATGGTTATGACAAGCTGAACCGTCTGCTGTCAGCGGTGAGTACGGGTGTGGTGATGAGTGAGACGATCACCTATGACGTGATGGGCAATATCAGTACGCTGAAGCGAGATGCGGGAGGCGCCAATCTATACCATTATAACGGGAACCGGTTAGACCATGCGGAATACTTTACCAATATCTATGCATATGATGCGAACGGGAACTCAACTACAGACGGCAGAAAAGGTTACAACATTCAATACAACCAGCTGAACCTGCCTTCGGTAGTGAGCAATGGCTTTCCATATAATAAAGAAAAAGATGAATATAGCTGTCCGATGAACAAGCCTTTACCTTTAAAAGGATTTCATACAACTCTGGACGGCACGGCACAAAAAATCTACCGGACATCATCAACAGATTGTAAAGGGTGTCCGATGAAATCCACCTGCGTTCCCAATAAAAGTTTAAGACAGATCACCAGGACAATTTATGATGAGGAGTATCTCCGAGCTTACAGTAGACAACATAGTAAAAGAGGCAAACAAATGAAAAAGCTGCGACAAAGCACAGTAGAACCTGTCTTTGGTAGTTTGACCCAGTACTATAGCTTACGAAAAATAGGTGTACTAGGCAAAGCCGGTGCCCATAAAGTCATGCTCATGGCGGCGATAGCGTTTAATCTCAAAAAATATCTTAAAAAAGGAGGAAGAAAGCCTTCCAGTACCTCCTTTAAAGCCATTATAGATGGCCTATGCCGGTACTTAACCACTTTTTTGGTAAGTCCAAGTAAAATTGAAAATCACTATCACTTTTCTTAAAAGGAGACAACGCCAGCGCTAAGACCTAGCTCAAAGTAAAAAAAACACCTTCTGCAACAGCCACGGTGGAATAATGATAACAATAGTAGCTCAAGCTGTATCAAAGAGTAAGTATACCTGAGCCTATAGCCGAGTAACCCAGGAAAAGCAGAAATGATAATATATCAGCGTCTATTAAAAAGACCGATATGGAATGACTGTCAAAACTTATTTACGCCTTTGAAAATCAAAAATGAGATATTAGTAATAACCAAATTTTTGGTTCTAAGATAGTCCGCTATAGGGTGGTTTGTTAGAAATTAACAGAATTATTAACAGGCTAAAATTCAGTTACTCTATTAAACCTTTGGTTGTCAAATCGTCAATTATTGATTCAATAAGGCTTAGAAACCTGTCTAGGTGTTCAAAGTATTCCCGCTCATGGGTATTTAGCCGTAGTTAGTTCTAATTTTAGACTTAACTATGGCTTTTTTATTTTCTAACTTGTTGTTTATCTGGTAAATAAGAGTGAATGCTGTGTAAGTTGGCGCGGTTCGATCTATTTGAATACGTTTAGGTCTTGGGCTATTTTCTCATTGATTTAATTAATTCTGCATATGTTCTATGTTTAAAAAGTACAGACGAACTTTTATCTAATCTTACGTAAGATGGTTAAATTTATTTTGAGGAATATTTCAAAATCTTGCCTTATATGTTGTAATAAGGCGAAGCTGAAGAAGATTATGGTCCAAATATGTATATCGGAAGTTTTTTTACAAGTTGTA
>Ga0247812_10001711_pt1 | contig 12370 bp, 6 predicted proteins | sample UWRJL149409B1_FD_178011 | JGI IMG/M metagenome (GOLD analysis project Ga0247812, IMG submission 178011) | Plant litter microbial communities from Arlington Agricultural Research Station in Wisconsin, United States - UWRJ-L149-409B-1 | ecosystem: Environmental > Terrestrial > Plant litter >...
GGGGGGGGTATAATTGATGAATTTAGAGGTATATATTAACTACCTACGTAAGTATCATTGCCGTTGTATGATACAATTCACAAGAATCCTGTGAATCAATAGTCTAAAGAACTATCCCATAACTGGTCTGGAACAGAATGCTCTATATTCCTGAACTTTCATGATTGATTTCCAAGGGTACAGTGCACACACCAGTGATTAGCATAGATAGCATAGATATATATTAGAACACACTTACTCTGCTTTTGGTGCTCAATTGGCGAGTTCTTGATTACTTCTATACAAGGCAAAGTTTATTGAACAGAAGAAGATCCAATCATCTTAAATATGACCCATAGGATCTCAATACAGTCGATAATTTACATAGAAACTTCCTCATATCATCTTCGATATTAATACTACTCTATTGCCATCCGTATTTCCCCCACAGTTTTAGAAAGTATAGTTCACAGTTTAGCATGCTGTATTTGGCTCAGGCTAGTAGAGCCATGAGACTTAAATATTACCGTATTTGAGCTTCTAATTTCTTGCTTCATAAGTGAGACAGAAAATATAACAGGTTTCTTGGAAGAATGATAGTGAATCTATATGATTGAGAAAATGGTTTATCAGGGCGTATGGGTGGCTAATGGACATGGTAGGATATTTGAATGAAACACACACCGTAGATGAGGTGTTTCTCAAGGCCCAACTAAATGATTAAAACAGGGGCTACTGGAAACGAAAGCTTTGCCGCTCTCCGTTCTCAGCTCTCCACTCTATAAATATAGAAAATAACAGTTTGAAATTCCATCAATTGCCCAGGTTTCTGTGCCAACTTATAAAATTTTACTAAACTGAAGCCGCCGAAACACCTTTGTAGCTTGTAAATAGCAAGAAAAAGCCTCTTGGTTTGGAGTGAAATGCACGACAACTTTGGATTTTTGACTCCAAACCTGCTTGCAGAAGATTACAGCTCGTTCAGCTAGCGCCGGAGTATGTGGAAGGGAAACACACCCTCAAATATACTGCTACTCACTTTTTAGCAACTACCATCTGTTGCTGTGGACCTAAATAAGCCACACTAATACCATTCAAAGTTTACAGAAGTAATGGGATCGAACACAGAATCTTTGGATCGGAAAATCCCGATTTGGGACAGTATAGGTAGGATTTGTGTCACTATCTCACTCTCCTGATTCAAGACTGCTTTCACTCTTAGAAGCTCGTGATTTAGATGAGCTCTCATTCCGTTCAGCACAAGAGAACGAGACATAAAATGAAGTCACTTGACATACCACGTCCAAGAGTATCTCGAACATCTTTTAAAAACAAAGGTATAGGATGGGAAAGGGAGTTTGATATCTTTCCCCAGCAGAATTCAGGTACCAGTAGCTTTACGGCGCTGGCGGTAAATCAACAGCTCAATAGCCTATTGATATCAAACAAAGCTATGTTTGACATCTGAATCATCAGAAAAGGGTAATGTGAGAAACATTTCATTTATTCTATGCCAATGCATATACTCATCATTTATGACGCTAGTTTCCTGGCCCCTGTCTGTTGGTCATAACATGATGCATCGGTGGTGGGCTGGTGGGGTACCCCTGCAATCTTTTGTTTATTACGATACAAATGTTGGCGATGACCAAATTTCGCATCACCAGACAATCACTTATCCCGCAACCAATAGCGCCTTTTGAAAAATACTTGTCCAGCAAGCTGTTCCCTTCTCTTGATCTGTATCTGCGTGCACTACTTATATCACGCTCTCAAGTCCACATTACATAACATACCAACATCAACATCAGCATCAGCATATTATACAGCACTTACACAACCACAATGTCAACTTTCTCGCGCACCGATCCTCCAGGACAAGCCCCTGGTACGTTATACGCCCGTCTAGCTATGTATGAAGCAAATCTGGTGTTGGTACTGCCAAACAACTAGCCAATTTGCCATGGAGAAACTCAACGCGAAGCTAACATATAATAGCAGCACGTCCTATCGACCGCAGTGCTGATAACTCTTGGGATGTCCAGACCGAAGCTGCCAAAATTCCAGGTGGTGCCCCTGAGATCGGCTCTACTTCTCCAATCCCATTCTTCCATATACTGGAGCGGTTGAAAACTACCAAGCGTGAGGGCTGGCGTCGCTTTGGAATCACCCAGTTCGTCTCTTCCCGACACAATTTTATGCAATTGCTGACGCTCTTAGGGGTGAGAGCATCTCTGATCATATGTACCGGATGAGCATGATCTGCATGTTTCCTCCCAAATCCCTTGCTGCACGTCTTGATATTCCACGCTGCTCAAAGATGGCTCTTATCCACGACATGGCCGAGGCACTGGTTGGAGATATCACACCTGTGGATGGCATTGCAAAGCATGAAAAGTCCCGCCGCGAGACCACCACAATGCAATATTTCACCAATGGACTTCTCGGTAAGGTAGAAGGTGGTGTTGTTGGCGAGGAAATGATGGCGGTCTGGCAAGAATATGAGGACGACCAAACTCTTGAGGCCCATTTCGTTCACGATGTTGATAAGATCGAGCTTCTTCTACAAATGTCGGAGTACGAGCGTAGCCACGAGAAAAGACTGGACCTTGGAGAGTTCTCTTGGGTCTCTTCTCGCGTTGTACTACCTGAGACAAAAGAGTGGACAGACCAGATAATGAAAGAGCGCGAAGAGTTCTGGGGTGACACGCCACATAACTCTTATGATGGGGAACGAGTTGATGATAAGCCTATCAAAAACTAACGCAGTTGGGTGTACTCGTATCTTAACTGTAAGTTAATCATGTCTTGTACTGTACAGAGGGTGCAAACTTGAAGCTTTGCGATTATTCCTACAGTACGTGCTGGAAAATCCGAAAAGCACCTTGGTGGCGCTCAGCCTTTCAAGGTCTCCTCGATGTCAGCTGCATATTAGTAACTGCTAACCATCTTCACAGTAACATAAATCGAACATGCCAGCTTCTCGCAAGCTTTGTTCGATTTAGGCGAGGTTGAGGTTAGAATTACGACTTGACGATTCTCCTACGGCATATTCATAATAGATAGATGATACCAAGAGCCCGGCATTGTTAGCGGTGCATTAGAAAGAGTTCTTCACAGACGGAATGGATAGATTATAGTTTTTCAATCCAAAATGAATGGTTTTCAACATAATGAGCTCTCGCCTAGTGTTGCCCTTAATGAACCGTAATGCAAGTAGGATGTAGGAAGTAAAGCTTTAAACGCGATATCACGTGAATCTCGGTACTCGAACTGGTTGCTGGGCAACACAATCTTCAACGACGAAGTATTAGCACGATTTGCACGTCGCCCTCGTAAAAGTTATATTCCGTTCTATGAGATATTGATTGCTGCTACTATGCTCATATCCCTGTATATATTCATTTACTTTTAACTTGTTATATATCTCCTTCCAGTAAGTAAGGATCAGCAGCCTTACCTTGCTTCGGCACAAGCTTATCCGCCATCCCCATCTAAGCTTCAATCAATACGTTCCAGCTCAACAAATGTTTCGTGAGCTCGACAACCAAAATGCATACTCCACCGCACGCTGTGCCTGGCGCATTCGGTCTCTCATATCATCAAAGTCTTAAAGAGCCTGCACCGCCACAACTTTCAGGCGCAAAATCACACATATTCCAACCACCTAGACCCCGCACTCCAACTATCAGCGCAAGCTCATCACTTATTCTCACCCGTTCGACCACCAGCGCAATGTCGACAGAGTACCAGCATGTACCACACGCTGGGAGAAAACGCACGAGACTAGATTATAATGACGGAAGGCAAACACCAGAACCACAGCGCCGAGATGACCCTGGTTCACCACAACCTTTCGTTAACACAAGATACCTGTTGAAAGGAGGGATGGACACACCCACGTTGAGAGCGGCCCAGCTGCACGAAAATGGAGTGGATTACTTGGATGTGGGATATCGGCGGGACAGTGGATTGTTAGAAGAGGAGCCAAGTGGATATCAGAGCTTTCTGCCGCTGGAGCTGGATAGGGAAGCAAACGGACGTGCAAGACGAAGCATAAGTCGACCACTGAGCCCTGGAGATGGATGGAGCAAAACTGCATTTGAAGTGGTAGGAGACGTTGTGGGTAAGGTATGGGAGTTCTGTAAAAAGGGCGCATTCAGGGGTTTCCACGCAGGCGCAGATAGGGGTTACACAGTTACCACTGAAGGGGATGGATTTGTGGAGGATGGCTGGGCCTCCGAAAGGATTACGACAAGCTGGGGAACTGAGAGAGAATCAACGCCATTGCCTGGCCAGTTTCCGGACGAAGACTTCATACCCGATTATTGGGATAGCCCAGCACCCGAAGCTTCACCTCAGCGACCAGGGAAAAGAAGACAAATCAGCGATAACAGACATAACAGAGATGAACTAGCTAGAAATTGGGTAGTTGTACAGCCACAAGACAATGGTCGACCTTCCACGCCAACAAAACCCCTCGTAAGAGCACCGGTGGGACCAGCAAGATATAGTATGCCAACAGCATCATCTGCATCTCGTCGAGCTCGTCCAGCATCCCGAGCTGGCTTTGCACTTTCTAATGTACCGCGGCGTCCCCAGCTTAGCCGTGTCTCTCATGCTGGATCGCCAGCGCTGCAGCCTTCACAACCTGCATCATTTGCCTCGATACGATCTCCTCACGGCAGCAAAATCCCTCGCGCGGTGGCTAGTCCTGGTAGAACCGGCAATACTAAGGACTCGCCCACGAAATTAGATAGTCCTGCTGCGAAAGAAGCCCAGAGATGGGCGGCATTAAAGAAGCGGGAGGAAATCGAGGCTGACATTACCATGAGGAGGATGGACAAACAATTGAAAGACATGATTCGGCAAGGTAAAGAAGCATTAGGCACCAAAATTGAGGTCGAGATAGAAGACGATTACAAACCTGCAATCACTCGGCCCAGCCCAAAGAAATGGGGCGTTTGAAACAGCTCGTTCTATCTTCATTTTGGAGTGCAATTACGTTGCCCCGCGATATGGGTTTCATTTCAAGGTAGATTTTTAGGATGGATTTGGAGTTGGTGTTGGGACCCGTTTGAGTAGTAAGGACTTCTTCCGCACATATTTATGTGCATAGCGTCTGTTTTCATGGTTTGCGTTGGCGTTCTGGGTGGCTTGTGTACCATCATACATTACCGCAGGGCACAGCCTGTGTCTACGTCGAGAAAGGTCACTCGTTATATGGGACAGGAGCGAAGTACTGCAGTTTATGCCGATTTTGTAAAAGTAATACTCCAGATAGGACATAATTCTACATCTTCATAACCCGACCAGCTCCAAGCTAATCTGAGATCGGCACAAAAAGCTTGCCTCGCTCAGGTTTGTCCGCCAGTGATATATCTCAGAAGTAAACGTATAGACTTTCTTTTTGACAAGGATAAGGACGCAAATCACTGCATGCTATGATTGTCATACGGGCTTTCGACTTACTGACAAGATCTCTAGGCCAACATTGACTCCGCGATTAAGAAACTGGCCAGACTCTCTCTAAAAGTAGACTACAACCCCCAAATTCTCTGAATGACTAAATTTTCGACACTCAAAATTCGGACGTTCTTTCCAGTTCTTTCCGAAGACTAAAAGGCTCCAGGGGGGCACCCGAAAACACCCTCATTAATTGATCGTTTCCCGTCGTCTTCTACTCGAGATACCGAGTCAGATGAGACAGAGATATTAGACTTCTCTGAGAATGATGGCTTGCTCAATGTCTTCGTCAAATCGAAATCCAGACAAAAGATCTTAAGGTACTAGGGGCCCTGACTACTCTTAATAGCCTCCGGCTTTCCACTCCTGCACGAACTCCTGTGGTGGATACAAGTGCTTCCGATGCACACCTCTTGTCTTCGACATCTGAGCCTTATCAAGACTACCTCACTGGAAACCCAGAAGCAGGTCTACCCAATCCCTTAACTTCTGCTCCTGCGATCTTGGAGCACTGTGCCCTTCAATTACAGATATCTAGCTCGTCTTCCTAGAAAGTAAGTGGCGTAAGTCTATATTCCGACGGCTCTGTTATGTTCTTCCATCCTTACCTATATCAAGTGGTAGGGGAGGATGGAAAGAATAAAACATTGTGAGAGTGGGCATCAACATGCTGGGAGGTTGGTGGTCTGCTTCTGAACTGCGTCGTTGATACCTGGGATACATAATTGAACTAATCTCTTGAGCGTTTGGACCTGTCAATATTACCGATGAATGATATTATTCCATAGTAAATGTATATAAATAATGCCTCATACAGTATACTTCGTAAAGGATACACGGGGCAAGCGAATGATGTGTTCAATTGTGATATTGGATAAGATGAGGGAACCGAAGCATTCAAATCTACGAAATCACCCCAATACTTTTGCATCAAAATGTGTTATATACAACGTATGGAGGTTTACAAAGAAGATGCACAAGATTCGAGCTTATGTTACTTGAACGCGAGGATAGTGATATATATTTACTTTTTGGGAGATACCTGGAAGATGAACCAAACTGCGAAAACCAAAGCCTCACACCGCCATTTGTCATTTGGAATCGCAGTGAAGAAAAGCAAAGACTAGTCTATGGAATAATCAGTAGTGAAATCGAAATTCGAGTAACCCAGAAACATGCTCAAATGACATAAACCATCATCGCAATATCTTGGGGCTTCGTAAATTGTAGTTGAAGGATAAATACAAGGCTTCCAGGGAGTCTGGCGAGAGAGGTTATTGCCGAAGATCAGTGCAACTCCGCCGCCCAAAAAAGAGTCGAGGGTCAACGTATGGTTCAAAGTAGGGGAAATACATTTGGCCATCTTAAATGCTGCTAAACTCATTTCCCTGTTCTTACTGTAGTGTTTGTGTGTTTAGCAATGCACAATTTGGAACGCTTTATTCGAATAGTATTTTGACATTGCTGTCAATTACCTCTAGATGATACGGAGAGTCAAAAAAAGTGTATGATTCGAGATGACTCAGCTAAATAATTCTCCTACGATCTGCTATTTGTGTTTTTGTTACTCATCTAGCGCCTCTTGTTATACATATTCTCATCATTATCGCCATCCTCACTAAGAATCTAATGGAATCCTGGTTCTTTCTTTTCGGATTTTGTTGCACATCTTATCTCCATCGATATAAATATCTTCATCCTAATGAGTTCGCAGGCAGAAGATCTCCAGTGACGGAAGTCTAAGCTAAAGTTTCAACCAAAGAGAGTCTTGCCCTTCCCTAACTTATTATTTGTTGCATGTCTAACCTTGATCGATATAAATATCCTCATCCTGTTTGGCAAAAACTGTTGGAAGAGGAACCGTAGGCAGAGCCGCAGTCAAAGCCGCAAGCAGAGGATTTTCATCAGGTTATTTTGAGCCAGGTTACTGAATTAAAGTTGTGGATTCTCGCTGTCCTGTGATTTGTTGCACGCCTGAAATCTTCTGATATAATTATCGTCATCTGAGAATGATACGGAAGAGGCTGAAAGCACAGGAATGCAACAAAAGGGAGTAGTGGCCATCCAGCTCACCACCAACGGGTTAGCGTTGGAATTCTGGCATCTAATTTTATATAAATATATCCTCATGCTTAGTGAGCAGGGCAGGTTGCTCAGCCTCGCTGAGGATTTAACTTCCATTCCATGACTTGCACGGTACCTTGCACGAACCAGCCAAAATATGCAGTCCTACAGTAACAATTGAGGCACTGAATTTGCAACGCAGAAGTGAAAAGATGAAACTTTAGTTATGTTTGGGATTTTAGTAAAACTGTATTGAAAAGGTGGATGAATTAAAGTTTTGCCAAGATTTACTTGAGGAGGGTCGAGCCGAAGACAGGTCGGCAAACGGAAGCAGATTGATTGTGGATTTGTTTACACCAACAAAGATCCCGCATCATTCGATTCGGACTAGAACCCCGCAGAAGCATAGATGCAGATACAATAATATGTCTTTATCATAAATATCTACAGTATGGCGTCTGTAATAAGCAACTCCTCGCACGCTAGGTCGCGGAGCTTGCGGTCAAATACCTTAACTCTCAAGCCTCCAGTGGGACTAACAACTCCGACGATTCATGGGCCCTCGAGCTTAGCCCTCTTCCTCACAAATCTGCGACTCCTTGATCTGGACCTGCGAAATGACTGGCCAGATATTACACCATCTACATTTTCTACCAGGGACCAGAAGAAGCGGATACAGAGCGTTGAATGGGCACTTTACCAATTATTTGTCTTGTGGGATCCGGAAGAAGCGCGAGACGTAAGTACTATTTTTCATAATACGGAGACCTGATAGCTAAATGTAATCAAATAGAAACTTCAACCATTCTTCCCACCTCTCGAACCTCTACAATCTTTGAATCTCCGGGCAGCCCTATTAAGATGTTTGGAACAGGCCAAGAAATCTGGTGTATTGGGACGAGAAACTATAATCAGGAAGACAATGCTGGATGAATGCAAAGGGGAGAGGCTGGAAGAGATTATGGCGGTTTTCTCTAATGCTGTGCTCAAGAGAGTGCTTCAAAATAAGACACCGTCGCCCCAAGCTCTCGCTCAGCAACTGGCTTCAGAGAACTTCTCATATTCTGGAGAACGATCTCTTTTATCAGGGCTAATTTTGGCACATAAAGCATCCTTATCCAAACATCTTAGCAAGAAAGACGCTTCCAGAGCACAATACCTCGATTTCTCGAATCTGCTCAATCTCAATGAGCGTCGGATCGTGCGCAGGCATGAACAACTGAAGCAAGTGATTGAAGAACATGGGTCTCGTGATCAGATACCTGTCCCAGAAATTACGGCCTTGCAGCTTCGGGTCCAAAAGAACTGGTCCGGTGCAGAACAATGGTTAGATACTATTCTATATGGAGATAGCGCTGCGAATACGGATGATGTGTTGGCTACACCATTCGAAGAACTATGGCAACACGTTGAGAAAGGCAGTATTGGTGACATAGAAAGAGGAAAGCACGTCGGACTTCTAGACCAGCTCGATGTGAGAGTAAAAGATCAGGAGGCACGGTTAGCGAGGTGGCGAAGCTTTGGGAAGACTCTGAAGAAGACCAATCCTCCCCTCAAGTCGAAAGATCAAATCGCACCTAAGGGAGCGAAGATTGATCTTGGATTTACCCAACATCAAGCTTTACAACTCCCACGCAAAGAAAGCACAAGCCTGGTCCATGCGCCGCCCACCTCATTATCTATGGAAGATTATTCTCGACTTATTGATAATATGAAGGCCGAGCTTATTGGAGTTGGAAAACCTCAATCTACAATAAGCGTAGCTGCGAGAGAATCCAAGGCCCTGGACATTGTAAGCTCACCTGCAGCAGCATCCAGTAGCCAGTCTCCCGTCATCAAATCACCCGTTGTTACCTCTCCAAAGTCTACAGGTGGAACATTTTGCGAGAAAGATGAAGATTGGACATCAGAGAGCGACGTTGACGAGGTATTGCCTAAACAATCAACTACTATAAATAAAATACGCGGCCATACAACGTATTCACTTGCATCCACAAAGCCCAAGCAGACCGCGTCGAGGGAGATTCCTACGAACGAACTGGACAACCAGGTTAATTTCAAAAATGATTCCCAGCAATATGAGATTAAATACGACACTAAGAACCAGAACAAGCAGCAGCCTGCTGCGCCACGACCTCGGTCGCAAACCCCTCCTTCTATTCAGGCACCAACAAAGTTAGCAGCACTTACAGAGGAATCGGTTCTTGCAGATCAGATTCTGGACTCGGTTTCAGCCTCGTCCCCGTCACCAAAAAAGAGGCATACACTTTCTCTGGCAGAACGCACAAGGTTGTCAATGTCTAGAGCTTCTCATTCCAAATATTCAGAACTACATGATGAATTTGACGATATTGCTGATCTCCCACGGCTCTCCATCAAGCCGGCCGCGCTAGCTGAAAAGAAAGCAGCTGCGGACCCCGACATGGAGAGACATGCGGATTTGATCTCGAGAACTCGGAAAAGTATGGCTGGCTTTGAAGCAGCCCAGAAAAAAGCTCAGGTTGAGCGACGCAGAAGTGTAAAAGACGCCAAGAAGAAGCAGAGAGAATCAAGCTACTTCCCGAGAGTGGAAGAGGAGGCGGTGACCCCAGGTCTCGACCCCGTGGAGCTGATTGAGGGAGATCCAGACTACGAGAGCGTGTTCAAAAGTCGACCCAAAATCGCGACCAGTCCTGCGCTTAGCCCGACTCGTATTTGGGAAGATGAGAATGAAGACTAAGCAGTCAGCCGTTAATATGGCATGTAGTAAATTAGTAATATCGAGGGGGGTTGTGCTGCTGACTTAGAAATTATCAAACGCAGTATAATATGCATGTGGGAGGCTTGATTCCGTCATTCAGCCAATCCTATGATCATGGCAAGAAGAAAAGATATATTAAGAGAATCGCAAATTTCTCTAGCCATTCAACTGTCGTGATCATAGCACAAGATGATGAAATAAAGTGAGTCTGGCCGGCGGGGATGTCTTTTTCTCGTACCATGTCGCGGGGAGGTGGAGTTCAGGTGAAAGCGTTCATGCCGCCGAAACCCAAAAAGCACATTATTGACTACCTAGTCCGGAAGACGAAAGTAAGACGACAAGTAACGATCAAGTGCTCCGTATATAGGGAGAGTAATAATGTAGATTGCTGGTATGGTATGGTATGGTATTGTACGGTACAGTAAGTAATACGAAGCAATAAGTACACTTTGTACAGTACAGAGGACGAGTCAGCGGTCTAGAACGCCCAACGCACCCCTGGAGGGTCGGTACTGTCTGGAAAGATGCTTGGTGTGCGCCTCGTTGTTGGGGCCAGCCAATTCCAGGGAGCGCGGAGACCGCGCTCCTGTTGACACCCTGTTGACATCGCCAGGTGGGAAAGCTTAACACTGGAGCTCCTGGATAATGACCATTATTACAGTGCAGTACAGTACGTACCTACTACTGCACGTTGACAAGGTCCCCGGGATGCGGCCGAAAGCAGGTTAGGGCAATTTCCGGACAGCAGACCGAGCAGAGCAGCAAGCACAGCCGAGCCAGGAAATCCCGCATATCCCGGCAGACGTGATCCTTTGGAGTTGGATCATGGCCCATGGATCATGATCATGGCGCAGGGGCTCATATGGATGGGGACCGTACGTTACTTTTAATTTTATCATTATTGTTGTCGTACGTTGTCGGCCTGGATAGCGAAACCGATCAGCACCGCGAGGAAACAAACAAGTGATGGCCATGGCGGGTGATGACACTCGTGAGGGCGATGGATGTGTGATGGCCACGGGTCCGCCCCATCCCATTCTTTTTCCGTAGACTATCTATCGTGGAGTCTGTAGTCTGTAGTCTGTAGCCTACAGTACCGGACCTGGAATAGTCCGTCCGGTAAGCGGTTGGTTGGTATTAGTCCTGCTTGTGGGCAGTACTGAATTCTTGTTGTATGTAGGGGTCCTCGAGGTGCAGAATTGGAAGCAAGCGGAAACGTGGTGGGTTGGGTTGCGTGTGCGGTTGTCCTTGCCCTCCTGCTGCTCTTCTGCCCTTGCTCGGTGATCTACGTTGGAAGTGGAAACGGGATTCCTTATTAAAGATCCTGCTGCTGCTGCTCCTCCTCCTCCACCTCCACCTCCCTTCTCCATCGCCTGTCTTCCATCTATCCATCGTTTGTTTGCTCTTCAACCCGAGCCTGACCTCTCCTCCGTTCCCCACTACACACTTACGCACTTACGGCATTATTTCCATGGCCTATTTTTAAAAAGCGCTTTGGGGTGTTTGACGTTATACTCCGTTCTTCTCATTGCCTCCTTTTAGGATCAATTCCTTTGTCTTGCACGTCGAGCTTCATCAACTGCCGGCGGGTTCTGTGTATTGCGATTCAGCCAGACTCGCGATCCGTGAAGGCACGAAACACCCAAGCAATACGTAGCATTCATTGCCCTAGAGGCCGCACCACTCGACACAGGCTCGGGCGTGGGCGTGGACTAGTTAGCTAATAATCCTCAGTTAGTGGAGAATATTATTATTATTACTCTTTGTTGTTGTCGAGGCAGAAGTAAGTTACCATCTTATTATTGTTATTGCTATTGCTTCATCCACTTTGGAAGAGACACTGACCTTCGCGTTGATAGATATAGTTGCGAGCTCATCCTGTACCGTACTTTGCCATACATAACATTACGCCTTAATCGCTATTGAATAATACAGTAATCCTTCCTGGTCGACTGTCGTGTGCCTTGTCTAGTATCGTGTTGTGCGTACTCGCGTACATACCAAGACCACAGTGCCAGTTGATTGATCCAGCAACTTGGTTCTGGTCTGCAGTTGGCTTTTGGTGCGCCAGGAACAGGCAATTGATCGGCCCTCAACTTATTTTCGACCACACACACCGAC
>Ga0247812_10001712_pt1 | contig 12364 bp, 10 predicted proteins | sample UWRJL149409B1_FD_178011 | JGI IMG/M metagenome (GOLD analysis project Ga0247812, IMG submission 178011) | Plant litter microbial communities from Arlington Agricultural Research Station in Wisconsin, United States - UWRJ-L149-409B-1 | ecosystem: Environmental > Terrestrial > Plant litter >...
ATCACGCCGGAATCTACTCGTTCGAGTTCCCGTCCGGCGCGTCCGTCGGCACGGTCATCGTCGACAAGGTCGCCGGTGAATCCGGGCTGTCGATCTCGGCCGACGGTGTACTGAGCGGCTGGGTCGAAGGCGGAAGCGGACTCTCGGCCGGCAACAGCCGCATGTTCGTCTACGGCGTCTTCGACACCACCCCGACGGCGCAGGGCGCAGCATCCGGTCGCACGAGCGCCGGCTACGCGAACTTCCCGCTCAGCGGCGACAAGACCGTCGAGCTGCGCATCGCGACGTCGTTCATCTCGACCGCCCAGGCCGAGAAGAACCTCAACCTCGAGGTCACCGGCAAGAGCTTCGGCGAGGTGCAGACCGCGGCGAAGAACCAGTGGAATGACCGCCTCGGCGTCATCGAGGTCGAGGGCGCGAGCCAGGCCGAGCGCGTGACGCTCACGTCGAGCCTCTACCGCCTCAACCTCTACCCGAACTCGCAGTCGGAGAACACCGGTACCGAGCAGACCCCGGTCTGGAAGTACGCGAGCCCGGTGAGCGCAAAGACCGGCGCCGCAACCGCGACCACCACGAACGCCAAGGTCGTCTCGGGCAAGATCTACGTGAACAACGGATTCTGGGACACCTACCGCACCGTCTGGCCGCTGTACTCGTTCCTCTACCCGGAGTTCGCCGAGGAACTCGTCGACGGATTCGTGCAGCAGTACCGCGACGGTGGCTGGATCGCCCGCTGGTCGTCACCCGGCTACGCCGACCTGATGACCGGCACGAGCTCCGACGCCTCGTTCGCCGAGGCGTATGTCAGCGGCGCGCTGCCGACCGACCTCGCGCTCGAGGCCTACGACGCCGCGGTCAAGAACGCCACCGTTCTGCCGACCTCGAACGCCGTCGGACGAAAGGGCCTCGACACCTCCGCCTTCCTCGGCTACACCCCGAGCTCGACGCACGAGAGTGTGTCGTGGGGCCTCGAGGGCTACATCAACGACTACGCCATCGGAAACATGGCGGCGTTGCTCGCAAAGGATGACAAGACTCCGGATGCCCGGGTCACCCAGTTGGAGGACGAAGCGGCCTACTTCACCAAGCGCGCCCAGGACTACGTCAACATGTTCGACCCGGACATCGACTTCTTCCAGGGACGCACGGCAAGCGGCGCGTTTGCGCAGACGCCGGAGGAGTACAACCCGGAACGTTGGGGCGGTGACTACACCGAGACCAACGGCTGGAACTTCGCTTTCCACGCGCCATTCGACGTCGATGGCCTCTCGGCCCTCTACGGCGGAACCGACGGACTGCTGCAGAAGCTCGACACCTTCTTCGCCACCCCGGAGACCGCGTGGTCGAGTGGGATCCACGAGGCCTATGAAGCCCGTGACGTTCGCCTCGGCCAGCTCGGCATGAGTAACCAGGTCTCGCACCACATCCCGTACATGTACGCGGGTGCCGGAGATCCGAGCAAGACCCAGGCGGTCGTGCGCGAGATCATGCAGCGCCTGTTCGTCGGAAGCGACATCGGCCAGGGGTACCCGGGAGACGAAGACAACGGCGAAATGTCGTCGTGGTACGTCTTCTCCTCGCTCGGTCTCTACCCGCTCGCGCTGTCGTCGGGTGAGTATGAGATCGGTTCGCCGCTGTTCGACAAGGCAACCGTGCACCTACCCGGTGGTGACCTCGTCATCAACGCCGAGAACAACAGCAAGAGCAACGTCTACGTGCAGTCGGCATCGTTCGACGGCGACCCGATCACGGAGTCGTCGATCAGCACCGAACTGCTTCGCGGCGGTGGCGAGCTGAACTTCACCATGGGCGGAAGCGCATCGACCTGGGGCGACTCCGTTGCTCCCGATGACTCGCTCCGCACGCCGTATGTCGACACGACGACCGCAACCACCGGTTCGGTCTTCTCGTCCGACGACACCGAGCTCTCCGCTCTCGTGGACAACAACTCGCGTAGCGAGGTCGCGTTCGAGACGGAGACCCCGGATGTCACGTGGGAATCGGCCAGCGGACCGTCGGCGATCGCCAGCTACACCATCACCAACGGCAAGTCGGGTGCGAGCCCGAAGGCCTGGACCCTCTCGGCGTCGAACGACGGTGAAACCTGGACCGAGGTCGACAAGCGAAAGGACCAGACCTTCCAGTGGAAGACGCAGACCCGGCCGTTCGAGGTGGCGTCTCCGACGCTGTACTCGCGCTACCGCCTGCAGGTCACGGCAACCGACACCGGAGCTGCCCCGACCATCGCGGAGTTCGAACTCCTCGCCGACACGAAGCAGCAGTCCGATGACTTCGAGCTGTTCGCGGTGAAGAAGAACGCCACAAAGGTCGGTGCAACGTACTCCGGAACCCTCGCCACCCTCACCGGTGGATCATCGAGCGACTTCGGCGACTACGAGGCGACGGTCGACTTCTTCGACGGCGAAGGCCCGCAGGCCGGCGTCATTGGCAAGTCGGCGCTCGGAGCCATCGCCGTGAGTGCCCCGCACTCCTGGTCGAAGGCCGGAACCTACAACGCCCGCGTTACCGTGAGCGAGGGCGAACGCCAGGCCTCGGTCATCGTGGCGATCACCGTTTCGCGCAACGATTCGCTCGAGGCAGCGTTCACCGTCTCGTGCATCACGGTGCCCGGCACGGCGGCCGACTGTGACGGTCTCGGCTACGGCTACGACCGTGACTCGCTCAAGGCGAGCGGATTCGAGCAGGGAACGACGGTAGCGGTGCCCGGCACCGAGCTGACGTTCGATCTGCCGGCCCGCGAGCCGGGAGAGGCAGACAACCTCGTCGCCAAGGGACAGACGATTCGCCTGCACCTCGGAGACGACGCGACCGAGATCTCGGTCATCGGTACGGCCAACGAGAACGAACAGCACGGAATCGCCGTCGTGACCTACGACGACGGAACCACGAGTGAGGTTCCGGTCGACTTCGGTGACTGGGTCGGTACGGCGAAGAACCCGTCGTTCGGCAACATCGTCGTCGGAACCTCGAGCAAGCGACTCGCCGGAACGTCGGGAGGAGACGGGCAGGCTGCCGCGATCTTCGCGACCGCGCCGGTCGCGCTCACCGCGGGAAAGACGGCCGTCTCGATCACGATGCCGAACCAGAGCGGTTCGCTCGGTGACGGGCTCATCCACGTCTTCGCGATTGCCTCCGATGGCACTCGCGAGGCGCCGGAAGCGCTCACCGTGACGCCGGCCGAGATCGAGGCGGTGGATTCCGGAGACAGTGTCGAGGCAGCTCTCGCCACGGTCACCGGCGGCGACCCGCTGAACGGCGACTACGTCACCACGATCAACTGGGGCGACGAGACGCCGGTCACCGACGGAACGGTTTCCGAGGATGGAAAGGTCACCGGCGAGCACGTCTACGTGCTGCCTGGCGAGTACACCATCACGGTGACGGTCGACGATGGCGAACGGAGTGTCGCTGTGACGACGACCATCACGGTCGCCGACTCGGTATACACGCCGACGCTCACGGTCACGAACAACCCGGTTGCCCCTGGCAGCGCGGTGACGTTCACCGGCGAGGGCTTCAAGAAGAACGAGGCCGTCACCGTGACGCTGAGCAGTGACCCTGTCATCACGAAGGACGTCACGGCGGATGCCGCTGGCACGTTCACGGCATCCGTCACCATTCCGGACGACGCGATGGACGGCAGCTACCCGATCTCGGCGATCGGAGCGACGTCGCAGGTCGCGGCGGAAGCCACGGTGACCGTCGAGACTCCGAAGCTGGAGTCGTCGATCTCTCTCGAGGCAACCGACACCGCGATCGTCCTCGGCGAGCCGGTCACCGTTACGGCGACCGTCACCGATGGCGCGACCGGTTCGGTCGAGTTCTTCGATGGTGACGAGTCGCTCGGGCAGGTTCCGGTCGCCGGTGGCGAGGCAAGCATCGTGCTCGCAACGCTCACTAGCGGTTCGCACGGCATCACCGCCGAGTACTCGGGCAACGATGTCTACACGCCGAGCACGAGCGGAACGGTCACGATCTCGGTGTCGAAGGGCTCCGTGACGCTGACCGTGCCGAAATTCTCGAAGTCGACGCAGGTCTGGGGAGGCTCGGCACCGGCGACGGTGACGACCACCCTGACCGGTGCGACCTCCGGTGAGGTCACCTTCCTCAGCGGCTCGGTGAAGCTCGGCACGGCTGCCGTGAAGAAGACGGGCAACGCGTACACCGCGAGCATCACGCTCTCGAAGACGCTTGCCGTCGGAACCTACGGAAGCGTCGTCGCGAGCTTCGAAGAGACGCCGACCTCGAGCGCCGCCACCTCGGATGCCCTTGCCAAGTCGTTCACGGTCGTCAAGGCCACGACGTCGAAGGTCAGCATCGTCGCGAAATCCTTCGCGAAGAATACCCAGCCCGCGTTCACGGTGAAGGTCTCCAAGCTGAACAACGGGCAGTACCCGGTCGGAACGATCGATGTCTACGCGAGTGGAAAGAAGGTCAGCTCGGTCACGCTGTCGATCACGAGCAAGGGGGTGAAGGAGGTGCGTCTGCCGAAGAAGTACTCCTCCAACGTCACCGTGCAGGTGAAGTTCGTGCCGAAGACGCCGACCACCGTGCAGTGGAAGAACTCGGCAAAGGTGCTTCTGAAGGTCAAGAAGTAACCGGCCGCTCGTAGGGCGGGGGAGCGGCGTCGGAAACGGCGCCGCTCCTCCTCGTTAAACTGGCACCACCATGGCGACAACTCTCGGAATCCTGCTCATCCTCAACGGGGTATTCAACTTCTTCACCTGGCCGACGTTCTTTCGTCGGGTGGCGAAAGATCCGAGAGCGAAGGATGCCGCCGGCAAGCCGACTCCGTTCTTCACCGTGCACCTCGTGCTCATGATCATCGGTGTGACACTTGGCGCGGCCTCTCTCATCGCGGGCGTGGTTTCGCTGTTGGGCCTCTGGTAACGGGCCCGTCCCGCCTCTGATTACCGGGTTCGTCTGGTACTACTGAGTAATGACTAACAGCGAACCAACCATTGCCCGCGGCGACGACTACGTAGTCTTCTACACGGGCGGACCCTACGACGGCCAGTCTGACCACCGCGTCAGCACCGACGGCTCGTGGGACGACGAAGTGACGGTTCTCGTTGCTCTCGACGGCAAGGAAACCCAGGTCGTGTACTCGGCCCCCGTCGCCCGCAAGGTTGGCGACCAGGTGCAGGTCACGTACTCGTGGGACACCGCAGACAGCGAGCCGCTCGAAGCGCTCGACGAGCGCCGCGACTAACGGTTTTCTCCAGCCAAGGAATGACTCACGACGCGGAAGGGTTGACGATCAGGTGAACCTGCTCTTCTTCTCTTCCGCGTTTTGTGACCCCTGCATCCAAACCAGGGGAGTGTTGAAGATGGTCGCCGAGCTCGTGCCGGCGGCAAAAATTGCCGAGCTCGATGTCGCCCGTGACGAAAACCGGGCACGCGAGGCGGGCATCCGCTCGACCCCCACCGTCATCGTTGTCAACGACAAGCAGGAAGAAGTCTTCCGCGCCGAGGGTGTTCCGACCGTCAACCAGGTGCTGGTGGCGCTCGCGAAGGCTGTCTAGCCTTTCGTTATACCCGTCAGGCCAGCGACACCGGGTCGTTCTCGGCCGCTTCGGTTTCTGCGACGAGCTTTCGGCTCTCGAGCCTGAGCTCGAGTTCGTTCATCACGATTGCCGCGAGATCGGCGAGAGTCGCTTTGTCGTCGTCGCTCAGGGTGCGCGGCGCGAAGTCGAGCACACAGAGCGTTCCGAGGTTGTACCCGTCGCGGGTGCGCAACGGCACGCCAGCGTAGAACTGCAGGCCGAAGTCTCCGGCGACCAGCGGGTTGACGAGCGTGCGCGGGTCGATGCGCGCGTCTTCGATGACCCACGGCTCGTCGTTGAGCACCGCTGACGCGAAGAGACCAGCGTCTCGGCCGACATAGTCGATGTCGATTCCGTGGCGTGACTTGAACCAGATCCGGTCGGAATCGACAACGCTGACGATGGCGATCGGAACGTTGAGCGTTCGGGCGGCGAGGGCCGTGACGTGGTCGAACGCACCATCCTGTGGCGTATCGAGCAGGTCGTACCGGCGGATGGCAGCCAACCGGGCGTCCTCGGCCGACAATTGCGGAGTCGCGTCGTCGTCTTTGTGGCGGCCGCTCTCGTCGATGATCAGCTGGCGGATGGCCGGAACGAGTTCGTGCATCTGCGGCCTCGCCGCGGGGTCGCGCGAGGTCATGGCGGCGAGCAACTGCGCCCAGCCCTCCGGCACGGACTCCGGGATCTCCGGGGGAGCGAGCAGCCGTGCAAGCGCGGACTGCACCTGGGCGCCTGGGAAGGCCATCTCGTGCGTGAAGCATTCGAGCAGCACAAGGCCGAGTGAATAGACGTCGGTAGCGGCATCCACGGGTTCGCTCGCGGCCTGCTCCGGGCTCAGGTAACCGGCGGTTCCGGTGGTGACTCCGTCGGCCGTCAGCCGCGCGTCGTTCTCGCTGAGCGCGATGCCGAAGTCGGTGAGTTTCGCGCGGGCGCGCTGCCCGTTGTCGCCGTAGTCGACCATGAGGATGTTGGACGGCTTGACGTCGCGGTGCACGACCCCGCGCGCGTGCACGTACTCGAGAGCCTCGGCGATGTCGTAGCCGATCTCACCGATCTCGCGCTGGGTCATCTCGTTCTGGGTGAGGTGACGCTGCAGATCGGAGCCCTCGACGAGTTCCATGACGAGGTAGTGGTGCGGAACCTTGCGGCCGTCGACGTGCACGCCGGTATCCAGCATCGTGACGATGCCGTGGTGGTTGAGGGAGGCGAGAACCTTGAGCTCGGCGTCGCGACGTAGCTCGATGTGGTCGTTGGTGGTGTTGGTCTCGAAAAGCTTGACGGCGACGTCGCGGCCGAGCTGTTCGTCGTGGGCGCGGTAGACCGTCGCCATGCCACCGCGACCGATGGCTGCGGTGATGCGGTATCGCTTGTTCAGCGTGCTGTAGACCGTGTCGTCATCCGGCGCGTTCATAGAGTTCCACCCATGTTCGTCTCAGGATACCGACAGCGATTTACGCTTTCGTGTTTAGCTGAGAAAAAGCTGGGTTCTGGTGCCCCTGGTAGGAATCGAACCTACGACAAGCGGATTAGAAGGCCGCTGCTCTATCCACTGAGCTACAGAGGCAGGCGACCAGTTTAGCGGCTGGCAAACGGGCCACGCGTCACAGCCCAGTAGAGCAGCAAAGCGGTCTTGCCGTCGACGATGCGGGTGCCGATCGCGTCGATCGCGTCATCGATTTCATACTCGATGAGCTCGATGTCTTCACCCTCCGCGGCGATGCCGGCCAGACCGGATGCCGCCCCGGCGTCGTACTCGGCTGCAAAGTAGTGAATGCGTTCGGTAATCGAGCCAGGGCTCATGAACAGGTCGAAGAGTTGGTGCACATCGCCGAGCTCGACGCCGGTCTCTTCCGATGCCTCGCGACGGATCGCGACACCGGGTTCGTCATCGTCGAGCAGGCCGGCGGGAACCTCATCGAGGTAGCCGCTCCCGTGCCCGTTGACGTAGGCGGGGTAGCGGAACTGGCGAACGAGCAGCACGCTGCGACGCTCGACGTTGTAGAGCAGGATGGCCGCACCGTCACCACGATCGTAGGTCTCGCGGGTTTGTGAACTCCACTCGCCGTCGGTGCCCTGATAGTCGAACGTGGTCTTGCGAAGGATGTACCAGTCGCTCGACAGCAGTTCTACGCCGCGCACCCTGACGCGAGGGTTGCGCGTGAGTTCTAGCCCAGTGGTGTGCAGGTTGGTGCGTCCGCGGGCATCGGGTGTGCCGATGCCCGGGAACGCAGCATCAGGCTGCACAGCATCCGGCGGCACAGCCGAGCCCGCGGTCACGACCGTCTAGGAGTTCGACGTCGGATAGGGGCCCGAGTATGGCTGGGTCTCGTTGGGGTCAACAAGATTGTTCGTGGCGGGAGCCTGCACGCGGCGACGCGGCACGAACGCGGTCGGCTGCTGCACCTCGTAGAACTTGGGCGCGTCGGCTGGCTTCTCGTCAGCCGGCTCGTTCTCAACGGGCTTCTCATCGGCTGGCTCGTCGATGGTTGCTTCTTCGAAGGTCGGCTCGACCGTGACCGGCTCTTCGGCATTGTCCTGAACCGGTTCGACAACCACGGTTTCGTGAAGTGGCTCTGGGGTTGGCTCATCTGCGGCGGGCTCAGACACGACGGGCTCGTCGATGGTCGTGATCGGCTCGTAGACGGCGGTCTGCGCAGGGGGTGCGTCGTCGTCATCTGCGGTGTGCTCGCCGTATGCAGGGCCGACGGCATCTGCTTCAACGGGCGCTGCCTCGGGGAGCGTGCGCTCCCCGACGATGGGAGCGGGAGCGATCGGCTCGGCGTCGGCCTGCGCTGCGGCGACGGATGCCGGAACGGCGATGGGAACGTAGGCCTCGCGCTCGGGCTCGCGTTCTGGCTCGACGTCAGCCTCGATCGCGGGAGCCTCGCGGGTTGCCTCGGCGAGCTGCTCGGCGGCCCACTTGCGCTGGTTCTCGACGAGGTCGCTTTCGGCGGCGTTCGACTCGAAGCGGAAACGCTCGAGGTCGGCGGCAAAGAGCTTGCGGGCACGGCTGGGGCGGCGCTGCCATTCGAGAAGGCGGTCGCGGTAGTCGATGAAGCTCTGCTCGGCCTGGAAGCTGAAGCTCGCAGAATTGCGCTGCATCTCGGCGAGTTCGTGCGAGGCCCAGTCGGCTGCGGCCGACGCTCCGGTGAGTGGGAGGAGGCGAAGGCGGATGTCTGCGGCGCTCATCTGGGCGTCGAGGTGATCCTTTTCGCCGCTCGAGAGATTGCTCCAGAGCGATGCGCGGTCGCCAACGGCGATGACGGCTGCAACGGCCGCGGACTGCAGTTCGCGATCCTGGTACGCCAGCAGACGCTTTGTCGAGCTGCGCCCGATAATGCCGCCGATTACACCGGCAACGATGATCGCAACGAAGGGCACCACCGCGGTCGTTATAACGCGCGACCCGTCGTCGGAGTTGAACCAGTCCACAAAATCATTCCACCACTGCATGGTGTGACGGTACCCCCGACCGGGGGTGCACCCGGTTCAACGCATAGCGTGTTGGAGAAATACCCAGCTAGGCGATCCGGTCACGCCGCGCGTGGTACTACTCGCGTTCGCCGTCGATCAGCCGACGCGAAAGCACTGGATCGCGTCATCCGCCGACCAGAATTCACCGATCGAGACGAAGCGCTGCTGGCTGACGATCATGCGCTTTGCGCGAAAACGGTCGCCCGCGGCCTCGGCCACTTTCTCGATGTAGCCGAGCACTTCGCCCGTGGGGCGCGTCACGCGCCACAGGCTCTCTCCGACCGGAACAACGGCGGTGCCGGCGGCGGGACGTGCGAAGTCGAGAATCGTCATGGTTATCTCCGAGAGTTCAGCCGGCCCGATGTTCAGTGTGGTTTCAGAGTAGAAAGCACCACTGACATCCGGAGCTGTCGCCCCGTGCCGGCTAACCGTAGACGTGCACCAGCACCGGGATATTCTTCTCCGCGAGTCGCTCGCGAGCTGTCTCAATGATCTCGAGGATGTCGCCGACCGGCTCGGTTCGGCAGTTGAGTTGCACCGCGATCGGCTTGTCGACCGTCTGCGGGTAGGTCGCCGCGAGCTCACCGTCGACGATGTAGCTGCCGTAGAGGGTGAACTTCTGGCGCAACTGGTGCTTCTGCACGGGGCTCGTCGACCACGGACGGTCTTCGATCATCACGAGCACATAGGAATTTCCGTCTGCGCCGTGGGCAACCACGTCGATGACGGTCGAATCCTGCATCCCCACCATTACTGTCTCCCTCTCACGATTGGCTCTCTGATGATTGGCTCTGTCACGCGTGGCTCTGTCGCACCGGCAGAAATGACCTCGATCGGCCCGGTTATGAGGGCGAGATCGGCGTCGATGGATTTGCCAGCCCGCGCGGTCTGGGCAAGCGCAATTCCGACGAGCACGATAGCCGCGCCAATGATCTGCACGGGCTCGAGGCCCTCGCCGAGCCAGAGCCAGGCAACGAGAAACGCAAACAGGACCTCGGATGCCGCGACGATTCCCGCGGCGGTGGCGGAGAGGTGCTTGAGCGCAAGGAACGACAGGAAGAACGGCAGGAACGAGCCGAGAACGACATTCCAGAGCAGCGGAACCCACATCGGAAGCACAATCGACGACAGATTGCCGCTCATCGACACCTCGGCGCTGAAGATGGCCGGATCGATCGTCCACCACCCGCTGAAGAAGCCCCAGAAAGCGGCGGCGATGCCGGTGGTCCAGAATGCGACCGCGAGCGGCGAGGTCGCGCCAACCTGGCGCTCACCGACGAGGAAGTACAGGGTGAGGGTCGCGGCGGCCGCGAGCGCGAGCAGCACGCCGAGCGGATTGAGTTCACTCGCCCAGATTTTCGCCACGATCGCGAGTCCGAGCAGAACGGCCCCGATCGCGATCCACAGCCGGGCACGCACCTTCTCTTTGAGGAAGAGGAACGCGATCAGCGGAACGAACAGCACCGCGAGGTACTCGATCAGCAGGGTGATGCCGACGGGAAGCAACTGGATCGCCGCGGCGTAGGTCGCTTGCAGCATCGCGACGCCGGCGATGCCGAGCACAACCATGACGAGCAGCTGCCGGCGCGTCAGCCTGAAGGCGCGCCGGTCGACCACGAGCAGCACGGCGCCCGCGATGAGCGCCGTGCCGAGCACGCGGAACTGGGTGAGTTGCAGCGGGCTGAGGCCCGACTCCATGACTACCCGTGTGACGCTGCCGTTGGCTCCGAACAGTACTGCCGCGAGTAGCGCGTAGAGGTATCCCACCGAACGTCGTGCCGGTTAGCGCAGTTCGGTGCCGTGCACCGCAAACGGCTCGATCGCGGCAATCTCTTCCGCCGTCAGCGCCGGTCCGGAGAGCGCGGCGATGTTGTTCTCCAACTGCCCGACGCTCGAGGCGCCGATGAGCGCACTCGTCACCTGTGGCTGGCGAAGCACCCAGGTGATGGCGAGCTGGGCCAAGCTCTGGCCGCGACCGCGAGCGATTTCGTTGAGGCCGCGCGCGCGTTCGAGGTAGACGTCGCCGATCGCGCCGGGCTTGAGCCAGCGACCCTCGGACGCGCGCGAACCTTCCGGCACCGTGCCTTCGAGGTAGCGATCGGTCAGCAGCCCCTGGGCGAGCGGCGAGAAGACGATGCTTCCCGCGCCGATCTGGTCGAGGACCGGAAGAAGACCCTCGTCTTCGATGTGGCGGTCGAACATGCTGTAACGCGGCTGGTGGATCAGCAGGGGAACCTTGTGCTCGGCGAGAGCGGCGGCCGCGGCGATGGTCTGTTCCGGGCTGTAGTTCGAAATGCCGGCGTAGAGAGCCTTGCCGGAGTGAACGGCGTGAGCGAGCGCGCCCATCGTCTCTTCGATCGGGGTCTCCGGGTCAGGACGGTGCGAGTAGAAGATGTCGAAGTAGTCGAGACCGGTGCGTGCGAGGCTCGCGTCGAGCGAGTTCAGTAACGTCTTGCGGGATCCCCACTCCTGGTACGGGCCGGACCACATCTCGTAGCCGGCCTTCGACGAGACCACGATCTCGTCGCGGTACGGGCGGAAGTCGTCGGCGTAGATGCGACCGAAGTTCGTCTCGGCCGAACCCTGCGGCGGGCCATAGTTGTTGGCGATGTCAAAGTGCGTCACACCGAGGTCGAACGCGCGGCGCAGAATGGCGCGCTGGTTCTCGAGTGGCTTGTCGAATCCGAAGTTGTTCCACAGCCCGAGCGAGACGGCGGGAAGCTTGAGTCCGCTCCGTCCGGTGCGCTTGTATTCGATGGATTCGTAACGGTCATCAGCGGCGATGTAAGGCATGCCGTCAAGCCTAGGACCCAGCGCCGACGGAGATATGCCAATAGGCTTTTCGCATGCATACATTCGTTGTCGCCGGTGGTTGTTTCTGGTGTCTCGACGCCGTCTACCGCACGCTCAAGGGCGTGCAGGATGTCGTGTCGGGCTACACGGGAGGCCAGACGGTGTACCCGAGTTACGAGGCGGTGTGCACTGGCGCGACCGGGCACGCAGAAGCCGTTGCCGTGACGTTCGATCCCGAGCTCATTCCCGACAGCGTCATTCTCGACGTGTTCTTCAGCCTGCACGACCCGCGCCAGCTCAATCGCCAGGGCGCCGATGTCGGCACCCAGTACCGTTCGGCGATGTTCTACCGCGACGAGGCGCAGAAGGAGCAGTTCGAGGCCGCGCGCGATCGCGCAGCCGAGTACTGGGACGGCGGAATCGTCACTACGATCGAGCCGCTCGGCGAGTGGTATCGCGCCGAGGAGTACCACCAGGACTTCTTCGCTAAGAACCCCGGGCAGGGCTACTGCATGGCGGTTGCGCTTCCG
>Ga0247812_10001714_pt1 | contig 12363 bp, 8 predicted proteins | sample UWRJL149409B1_FD_178011 | JGI IMG/M metagenome (GOLD analysis project Ga0247812, IMG submission 178011) | Plant litter microbial communities from Arlington Agricultural Research Station in Wisconsin, United States - UWRJ-L149-409B-1 | ecosystem: Environmental > Terrestrial > Plant litter >...
TAAAAATTTGAAAAATTCTTTGAATTTATGTGTATAGGCTCCTCCAACCTCTATTATGGATACATATTCATTTTCAAGTTCCTTCGCCACTTTTCTAATAAACAATGGCATCAGTATTTTTTCAGTAATTCCTTCAACCATTATAACTTTATCCGCAAAAAATAGGTCACATTTATGCAGATTTAAGTATTGCTTTAAAAATCGGAAAGTATTTTTATCGGTCTCTTTATGTTTAAATTCATTGAAGTCCTTTACTTCGATAAAGGTTCTATCTTCTTTTTTATATTTATTGAAATATCGAATTCTTTCAAAGCTTCTTTTGATATTCAGCCCAGCCTCCGCGATCATATGGGAAGAATGAGTACTAATGATTAATTGTACTTGAATATTATCTTCTATTAAAGTCTTTGAGATTGTTTCTCTTATTTGTTCAACAAAAACCTGCTGCATTTGGGGATGTAAATGTGCTTCAGGCTCTTCTATCAAAATTGTGAGAATTTCCGCTATATTTTTTTCTTTATTTTTCTTGAAGTTCTCAATAAAGGCGACAATCTTCAATACAAGATAAATCAAATTACTGTAACCTAAACCATTATAATTCTCTGGTAATTCTATCTCTCCACTTTTATAGTAATATTTTATGTTATTACGCATAATTGACTCATGGTCAAACTTTGATTTCAGTATTATCTCAGGAATATTAATATCCTTATCGACACCAAAAGATTTTAACTTCTCTAGAATTTTTGCGAGAACTTTTTCATACTTGCCATCAAGATCGGTAGAAACACCTTTCAGTGTTTCGATCAAACTTTCTACATCTGCATTACTGTCTGAATGTATTTTTTGATAGTAGTCTGAAAAGCCAAGTGCCAGGGACCGATTTTTATCCACTTTAGTATCGTCTAGCTTCCTTGATGCTTGAATTGTCTCAAAATTTATTACAGATAGTATTTTTGCAAGTACATTATCCTCTATTAAGTTATCGCCACCAAAAACGTGGAGGGTGTAGAACGAGGATATATTTTCATTTAACCACCCTATTAAGTCAATTTCCTTATTTGGCCTGCTATAAAAAGATCGAAATAAATTAATCGTTTCTTTAGGTTCATATTTAAAAGCATTATTGCCTCCGATTTTGCATCATCCAAATCGGAAATAAAATCACTTATGTTGATCAAGGAGTCTTTTATCTTATCATATTCAATCTTGATGCTTAACGTGATCTTAGGTATCTCATTTATCAATGATTTTTCAATTATATCTCTTTTATCTTCCTCTGTTTCAACCAATAATTCTTTTAAATATTTTTCAGCGCATATTTTAAAAACATCGTGACTATTAAAAGAAAAATCATGAAATGATATCCTATTCTTCCCATCAAAAAAGAGATTTATTACTTCAAACAATGAAGTCTTTCCAGTATTATTCTTTCCGACGATTAATGTTATATCATCCTCTATATTGATCGTGATATCGTCTAATAATCTAAAATTAGTAAGGTTGAGTTGCGTTATTTTCATGTTTTGGCTGGTTAGGTTTGGTTATACTGAAAGACAAGATTTATGGGTCGCTATACAAATTCCCCTAAAAAATAAATTGGCTGCAGGGGCAAAAAGGATTTTTGATCGTCTGACATTTTGGGATAAAATTCCTGCCATAAGGAAACAAATCGTTCGAAATCAATTAATTCAATATGCTCTCTGGACTCTCTAGCTTCTTTTTTTGCCGGTTTTGAGAATGTGCCAGACGTTACAAAAATACCAACATCTGAATTCCTTTTTAACGTTCCAGCTAATTTTTGAATTTCATCCGAAGAAACCGAATCGTGGGGCCTGTGTTTGACTTGCACGATTATTCGGGGTTGACGAGTCCCTAAAGGATCTGTGTAAGCAACTATATCAATACCTCCATCTGCACCTCTTTGAGCAATTTCCGAAATGAAATATCCCATAGCCTTTAAAAGCTCACCTACCAGATCTTGAAATTCATACGGATTTTTATTGACTATATAATCTTTAATTCCGCTGTAAGCTTCATCCTCGTATTGACTTATTAAAGACTTTTGTACTTGAACTGCATCTTCCTCAGTAAAATCGCCTAAATCTCCCTTGAGATCATCTTCAGCTTTTCTTTTAGAATCCCATTCGCGATATAATTTCGTAGCAGTTTTAAGTAATTTTTCTGCGCCTAATTGTATAGCCTTTTCGCCCTCTTCTGTTAAATACCAAATTCCCTTTTGCTTACGCAAATAACCTGCTTTCATACAATCTATTGTATAAAAATGCAATATCGACTCCCATCTAATATATCCTGTCTTTTCGAAACGATGATTCTCATAATCATCAAAAGTATTTGTATCTCTAATTCGATCCACAACCTCTTTCCCTCTCATTTCACCGCCATTATCTCTAAGGATATTAAACGTTGCAAAAACTGTTTTCTCAGCAATCTTTTTTGATTTCGATTTGGACAAATTGTTCATTTTTAAATACTTATAACTTCATCAATTATTTGACGAATTTTTTTGTTGTTTAATTGTGTTTTAAATTCCACTTTATACCCATCTATCGATAATTGATTGAAGAACTCTTTCGCACAATCAATTTTTGCTTTCTCAATACCTCGCAATGTAGATTCGTTCTCGACGTCTTTTGTTTCGACAATAACATTCAATATCTTCTCTCCATTCTCTTTTTTAACAACATACATAAAATCCGGACTATATGACTGCCCTGTTATTGTAGGTATCGAAATACTATTTCTTGGTATTTTACCATAAACAATAATTTCATCAATGCCATCTACTAAAATATTATCTTTTTCTAAGGGCGAATCATAAGCGTAAACGTCATATAAATACTTTTCAACAGGTTCACCTTCTATAAATTTTGTACCGATTAAGCCCTGAGTAATCTCTGCTTTGGGGGAACCATCTTTATATGTTAATGCTGTAGCTTTTTTCCCTAAATTGGCTTTTGAATAACTAAATCTTCCTGATAATTTTTCAGTTTTCCAATCTGTAAAAAATTTTACGAAATTTGCTATACTTTGTTCATTAATTCGTTCAGCACTGATATTATTTGTTTTAGAATATTCAGATACAACCTCATGAATCAATTGTATGGATAAATTGGTTTGTCTGTTAATACGTTTCAAAAAATCACTATATGCTACTGGGCGATTAATTTTAAATTGTACACCTGTATCCTCTCTCGATATGGCATTTGTACCTTTGGTATCTAATTCTGATCGACTACTTTGAATATAGCTGTCTGAAAAAACTCCTTGTTTAAATAATGCGAGAACTTCTTTAGATAAATAGTTCTCTTGCTCTACTTTTTCATAATGTAAAATGTAATTGCTATTAATGGCTTCCCAAAGGGTTTTCATCTCAGCAAAAATACCCTTACGAATCTTTATTTTGCGTTCTTGCTTTTTGTTACGATCTTCTACTTTACCCGATTGTAAACCAACAGTAAATGCAGGATACTCTGCAAAAAACTGCTCTGCATTTTGCGCAACAATATTCTTATCCATATCGATATAGTCGCTAATCAATAGCTTTTTGAATAAATCATTCTTCGTGATGCTTAATTCCTTGGCTACAATTTCTAGTTTTTCTTCAGAAATCACAAAACCTTTTGGCAAGTCTGCATTAATCTCACTTACCAGTTTGTCTGCAAAATCAGCTTCGGTAAAGTCGATTATATAGTTAAGCTTAAATCTTTCATTTGATATACGATTACCAAATTCATCTACGGGCAAACGCAAACCACGACCAACTTCTTGTAGTTTACTATTCTCACTACCACTACTTCGTAGTTTGGTAATTGTAAATACGTTGGGGTTATCCCAACCTTCTTTTAATGTCCATTTTGAGAAGAGAAAACGGCGGGTATTCATTACACCATTGGCATCTTTTATACTTAATAGTTTCTTTTTCTCATATAATATTTCTTGCACCTCTACTGCAATAGCATCATCTGCACTGCTATTATCCTGCGAAAAGTAACCTGCGTGGGTAGCTTCTACATCTTCTTTAGATGCTAATAAATAGGCTTTATAGTCTGCTTCTTGATCACTAAGTGTTCGCAATAAGTGTTCTATCTTCTCTAATAGTAAGCGTTCGAACATTTTTTTAAGATAAGGTTGCTTATCTTGCTTATCATTAACACGGTAAGAATAGATATCGTCTATGAAGAACAATGCTAATGTTTTGATTTTATTGTTACGGCTAAAATTGGTACGCTCAGTTTCGAAATGTCTTTCTAATGCCAATTGCAACATCGATTCTTGATACGAAGACGAATAGATATCTGTATTGAACTCTTCGCCCTGTGACTTTATTTGCCCGTTAGATAGTTCTATGGTATTGCTTGTAATAGCATCTATTATAACACCTTCTAGCTCGGGTGCAATCATGCCCAGACTATCCCCGTTGCTTAATTCAAAGGTTTTATTGACTTGGTCTTTTTGTATAAGAGTAAACTTAGCCGACGTTTTGCTCGCTATGTTGGTTATCTTCACCTTGTCTTGCTTTTTGGTTAAGGGTTCAAAGTGTTCTTTGGCAATTCCTTTTATCAAGTTTTGGTTGAACGATTCAAACGCACTTAGGTCATACAGCAAGTTGGTAAAATCTTTCTTTTTAATTTTACTTTTACCCCGACCTATTTCTATATCTGGAAAGGTAGCACCAAAACGAATAACTGCCTGCGGTTGTATTTCGTTTTCGATAAATTGATAGGCTTTTTGTGTTTTATTGAAACGATGTGGCTCATCTATAATCACAAAAGGCTTGGTTGCTTTAATACCTTCTATAGGCTTGTAAAAACCTTCTACACCATAATCATAAGTATCTGTTAACAGTTTAGATGTACCACCTAATAACGACATATTGGTAAGCAGCACATATATTTTATTGGTGCTTTGGCTACTGCCTGCTACAAACTCACGCACCACACTCGGAAAATAGTTTTTCCCTTTCTTTTTCTTAGTCGCTTCCAACACCAATACATCTAGCTCGGCATTGTACCCACATTGGTCTTTAAAGTGTCGCATGGTATATGCATCTTGCATAAACTGCTTGGCGCCTGCCTTGATAGCAAGTGTAGGTACAACTACGATAAATTTGTTGATACCGTAACGTTTGTGCAACTCATACATAGCAGCAGAATACACATAGGTTTTACCCGTACCCGTTTCCATCTTTATGTCTAAGTTGAGGTATTTGCCTATCTCGTTGTTCGCACTATAATCACTTGAAACGCTGTTTTCTTTCTGCACTTTGGCTATTTGTGCCATCAATTCATGGCGGTCTAATTCCAGGCTCGGGTTTTGGTAATACAAAGTATTGGCTGCTATCAGGTTTTCATGCAAAACATTGGCTATGGCATTATACCCTTTTTCTTGATGGGGCAACCCATTTTTAAGTATCAATTCCATAGTTTAATATCTTACAACGTAGTTTATCTTTAGGTTCTTTTCGCTATCGTTGAGGATGCGCAGGTTTTTATCTATCATTTCGTTGATGCTCCAATCGGGGAAACTATATCCAAATAGAACTACATTCTCTGGGTTGAAAGTTCCTTGGCTATCGTATAGAGATAGCAATGCTTTCATACTTTCTAACGTAAAACCTTCGTCTAATAAGTATATATGATTCTGGTAATAGTAAGAGGTGTACCCTGATAAATCTATAGCTTGGGCAGTTGCTGTAAGCCCATACCCATCTGCATTGAGCCATGTGGCCAATACTGTAGGTTTACCAAAATCATCTAATATAGTTGTGTCTGCCAACAAGCCTGCTTTGTCAAAAGTTTCTAATTTGTCTAGCGTGTTTTGGTTAGGTTCTACTAAGGTGTAATGTTTAAAGCCTAGATCTAATTCTTGCTTTATTTCTTCTTCAAACAAATCTTCTGCTTTAGCTTTGTTCCTTTCAATTTGCTCAGCTTTTATTTTGGATGATGCGCGTTTGATACGTTCTATACCAATATAATCCAATGTTGTAGGCAGATTGTTTTCCTTTAAAAACTTATACGCAATATTTTGCGAAGTATCATCCGCATGCAATACCTCTGGCAACTGCACGGCAATAAATTTGCGGTTGCCACCATCTTCAGCATTAAGTTGCATCACAGCATGAGCTGTAGATGCTGAGCCTGAGAAGAAGTCTAATACTGTTGAATCTATATTAGTCCCAACTGTTAACAATCTTTTAATATAATTCGATGGCTTAGGGTAAGAGAATACTTTTTTACCAAATAAAGATTCTATTTCTAATGTTCCTCTTCTACTTGAAACTTCATTATCCAACTGAAGAGATCTAATAACTTTAGATGTTAACCTACTCTTTTGCATAATTCTATATTCTCCATCTCTGTTACACAAACCAATTATTTCATCATTTAAATATTTAGCAGATTTGATTCTACCCCACCTCCAAACTCGTTGTATCCTGTCTTTTAAACCAACTACAGGATAAACTTCAATCCAATCAACTGTTTTAGTAAGAGATATTTCATGAAATTCCTCATTAGAATCTCTAATAGGATTTACATAAAAAGGATATAGTAAATTAGGTCTAGTTTTATCATTAAATGATGAATTGCCATTATATAATGGATATAAATTAAAACCGCCTTCCTTATCCTGAAATTTAAATTCTTTTTCAGCTTCTTCCAGTTGGTTAGTTTTAGCATCTAAAGTATTTTTTGTATAAAATAAAGCATAATCATTTGTCTTACCCATATGACCGTAATCAATACCACTTGGCGAAGAATTAACAATAAACTGTCCAACAAAATTCTCTTCACCAAATACATCGTCGCACAATAACTTTAGGTTGGCTTGCTCATTATCGTCTATAGAGATGAAAATGACACCATCATCTGTGAGCATGTCACGTGCCAGTAGCAAACGACTATACATAAATAGCAACCATGCCGAGTGTGAGGCAGAACCACGCTTAGTAAGGTCTAATATACGGTTAGCTTCATCTTCGGTTACATTAAGCTTTTGTTGTAAGTTTTCTATTGTATAGTTGAAGTTGTCTTGGTACACAAAACCATCAGAACCAGTATTGTAGGGCGGATCTATATAGATACATTTGATGCTTTTTTGATATGATTTTAATAAGTGTTTTAGCCCATCAAGATTATCACCCGAGATATAGATATTTTCAGAGTTTAGGTTTTCAGGCAGGTGGTTGTGGGATTCGTTGGGTTGAAGTACGGTAGTGGTATCGTTACTTGCTAATAGTTTGGCGTAGCTTTTACCTAGAAATTTTAGCTCATACCCTTCGTGCACCACATCTGCCTGATCTTTGATCTCTTCCTGAAAACGAGTAATATCAAAAGAGCCATCGGCTTTAAAACAAGTCGGAAAATGCTCTTTAAGAATAGATACTTGTTTGCTATTAATGGTAATATCCTCGTTTTTATTTTGTATATCTTGTATCATCACTTAGTGGAATTCAAAAGTTCTTTAATGTCAATATTTAGTAATTCTGCATTTTAAGCATAGTTTCAACTGGTTGCTGAACCTCATTTGTACACCGGCAAGAAATAGTTGTCTCATTTTTGTTCAATTCAACTGCTAGCCATTTATTGGTTTTGCCTTTCTCAGCCAAAACAACTTTCAATCGGTTAATTGCTTTGTTGTTTATATTAGTACGCATCAGATGTGGATAAATTTACATTAATAATTTCATAAAAAAAATTTGGTGAAGAATTGGCGATGGTTTTAGAATAAGTCCTAAAAACGTGATAAATGTCTAAATAAACTTAGCCGTCCATCCAATAATTTCCTTTGCTTAAGTTTTACAATGCGATTCTGATTCTTAAGCGTTGCTATATAAAATTATATCTTTTTGTATCTCCATAAAGGAATCCTTGAAAGTGCAAATATTTACAAGAAATAAAAAAAGCAAAAACAATGAAAAGCAAAACCCTGATGAAGCTTCATTATCAGGGTTATAATAAATCTTATTACTAGATGCTTATCATTATTTATGGTTAATTACTTTTCAAAAGCAAAAGTAACCTCGGATTTTTCATTTAAGACAAGCTTTGCATTAAAGGATTTACCTGACTTGCTTTTCATTCCCTTCAGCACGCTGGTCTGCTTCTTTAAAACAAGGTTTTCAATCTCTTCGTAGGATAAGGTTACACCACAAACCTTTCTGAACTGTAGCCAGCCACAATCATTCCCAGGGCATTTGACAAACTTATCGCTTATCAGTAAATGATGCACGTTGCACCTGGGGCATAATAGATCAGGAACACCTTCCGTTTTGATATGTACCTTCAATAATTCCGAAGTAACGTCCTTCGCATACGATTCTATTTTATGCTGGAAATCTTCACTGTCCAGTTCACCTTCTTCAATACCTGCCAAAGCGAGTTCCCATTCAGCGGTCATAGTAGCCGAGCCGATTTTTTTGTCGGCTACAAGGCTATAAACCGATGCTCCTTTGGGTGTCGGGAGGAGTGCTTTGCCTTTTCGTTCTATATACTGCCTCCCCAACAATGCCTCTATAATACCGGCACGGGTGGCCGGTGTGCCCAAGCCCGCATTTTTTATGGCCTGCTTAAGTTTTGGGTCATCAGTATCAACCGCTATGTGCTCCATGGCACTTAAGAGGCTTGCCTCAGTATATAATTCCGGTGTCCTGGTTTGCTTCTCCAAAAGGGAAGCTCCGGTAATGCCGAGTTGGTCATCTACTTTTAACTCAGGGACGGTGTCTGTTGACACTTCAGCATCTGTGAACTCCTCCTGTATACCCCGCCATCCGGGTTCCAATACCTTTGAGGACTTTATTCTGAAATCATAGTGGAGCGCCTGTAAGCCGATATCGGTGACTTCCCGTATACAGCTTTCCGACACGGCTTCCAGCAATCGCAGGGCGATCATGTGATAAATGGTACCTTCCTTAACCGACAGGGCTGACGGTACTTTTTCGGTAACCAGCAACCCGTGATGGTCGGTGACTTTCGCTTCGTTGACGATATGTTTGTTGAGCCTGCCAAATTTCACCTTTGAAAGAAGCTTGCCAAGGGCAGTATCACTTTCCATTCCCCTGATCAGCCCCGGCAGTTCAGTCCATAAGTCCTGAGTGATGTACTTGCTTCCGGTACGGGGATACGTAATGAATTTCTTTTCGTAGAGGCTTTGGGCAATATCCAGTGTGTCGGAGGCTGTAAAGCCAAATTTACGGTTGGCTTCCTTCTGAAGGCCGGTCAGGTCAAAGAGCAAGGGTGCCGGATCCTGCACGGTTTCTGTTTCAACACGGGTGATGGCCGCCTGGCCTTTACGCAGTATGGATTTTAGGGCCTCTTCTGCCTGTGCTTTATCGTTCCAGGTTAAAACAGAAGTACTTTTAAAATCGATAAAAGATTTTGTATGGTGTAACTGGAGCTGCCAATATTTTTCCGGGATGAATTTTTTATGTTCATCATACCTTTTGCAGATAAGCCCCAAGGTTGGGGTCTGCACGCGGCCCAGCGAATATACTCCGGAACCTGCGGCGATACTAAGTGCCTGTGAGGCGTTAATGCCCAGCAGCCAGTCGGCACGGCTGCGGGCACGGGCGGCAAGGTAAAGGTTATCAAAATCACTGCCCGGCAGTAAATTGGCCAGCCCGTGGTTAAGCGCCTTTTCAGTCAGGGAACTTACCCACAATCTTTTAAAAGGCTTCCCGCAATTGAGGTAGTCATAAATGTACCGGAAAATAAGTTCCCCTTCCCGGCCGGCATCGGTTGCAACAATGATACTTTCGCATTTTGTAAACAACTCTCCGATAACAACCAGTTGTTTTAAGATCCCCTTATCAGGTAAAAGGCGCTCTTTTCCTGAAGCTTTTCTGGGGGTAAGTAAAAATGGCAATGGAATTATGGGCAGGTTGTCTGTTTGAAACCCTTTAATCCCATAGTCCTCCGGCAACCCCAAGGCAACCAAATGGCCAAGAGCCCATGTTACGGCATAACCATTGCCCTCAAGGAAGCCTTCTTTTTTGGCTGTCGCACCTAACAGTGCAGCTAGTTCACGGGCCACGCTGGGTTTTTCTGCAAGTACTGTTATCATAATACATCGTTTTGGCGTTACACTTTCCTTCCTCTACCTTTTGCAGGGGCATCTTGCTGCTCTTGCTGCTGCTGCTTAGTGGCATCAGGCTCTTTTTGTCCCGCCTTTTCAGTTTCCTTTGCAGATGCTGCCGACTGCCCGGCTTTGTTTTCCGCAGGCGTTGCCTGGGAAGTTCCTGCAGGCAGGGATTCTTCTTTTGATTTTGACGGGTTGTTGAACGAAAAACCTACTTTGCCGCTCTCACTGTTATAGGTAATATACCCCTGATATTCCTTATTGTTCTTATCCACAAGGCCACTGACATATACCGTTAAACCATCTTTCAATTTATTATACTGGTCATCTGTAAGTTCCTTGCCCCTGAACTCTTTGGGGGCTTCATTGTACACCCTGCCTTGGGATTGGCCCTGGCCCGGCTTGTTATCAAACACGAATTCGACATAACGCTTATCGGCATTGAATTGTACCGTGGCATCGAACGATTCCCCTTTTTTTGAAATCATCCCCTCAAGCTGCAACGGCTTGCCTTCCTGCAAGGCCTGTTTTTGGGCATCATCTAATTTGACACCCTTAATTTCATCAGGGATCTGCACCCATTCTGCCTTGTAGGCTACGAGTTCATTCGTTTTACGGTCTACACTGATTAGTGAAGGGACATAATCACTGGTCTTTTGATTGAAGAGGTTAACAACCCTGCCCATGTTACCGGTATTCAGAAGGTTATCCTTGTCTTCTTTGGTAAATTCGTGGCCGAAAAACGGGTAGTTCAGGTTGGGCTCTTTTCGTATGCCATGCATGGCTACTACCACCTGGCCTGCATCATTGGTCTGCAGGGAAAGCCTGGCATCGAGTTTTGCCACCGCATCACCCATCGTGAGAGTGAGAGGGACAGTGTCATTAGTTTTAAACCCTTTAAGCAGGGGATCCATTAAATTCATTTTTTCAAGACGTTCCTTGCTCAACCCTAAATTCGCGAGTGACTCCCAGTTAACCTGTTCCGGTTTAAATTTGTACTCAGTTGTTTCCTGTGTTGAAGGCGTTGTTTCCATATTATTATGATTTTTAAATTGATATTCTGAATTGAGTGCATATCTCGACATGAGCTTTTGGGCATCTTTTCCGAGGTTGTCCAAATGCGACTGCAGTTCAAGGGCTATATCCTTTCCCACTGCATAGGGTACACGGAAAAAGTCAAAACGGGTCGGTTCTTTAAGCTGGCGCATGAAGTTGCCGAAAAAGTTGGTGAAAAAGTCGCCATTCCGCTCTATTCGCAGGAAGTCGGGCTGCGTCTTTTCATCTATTGCTTTGGCTTTTACGGTGCCGTCTTTTGAAAGCCCGGTAACCCCTTTGATCTTATTTTCTTTTTTATCCAGGACAAGCATCATCTCGTTAAGCTCATCTGGACGGTTCGGGATTTGCTCATTATCTGCCATAGTTAAACTTTTGGTTGTTAAAACTATCCGATGCTTTTATAGAAGTTGTATCGATGGTAACCGCACCGGCTGTTTGTCAGCCTTTGGCGTTGCGCAGGGAGTTCGGCGCGTGAAAACTATCACGGATAAACTGGTGCACATCGGAAAGTTTGTAATATAGTTTACCGCTAATAGTGTAGTACGGCAGCCTTCCCCCGGAACGGTAGCGTTGCAGGGAACGTGCGCTGATTTTTAGCATCAGTAGCACGTCCTGGTTGTCCAGTAATTCTTCGCCATCAATACTGTTATGGCGTTGTTCTACCTGGACTATTTTTTCAGCAAGCAGGTCAAAGCGCTGCATTACACGTTCCATCCAGGCGTTAAATTCCATTTTGTCTATATTCATGATAATACGGTTTGAATTAATACTACCGCGAAGTTTGTGCTTATAGAAAACTTTATCTGCCAAGTTGTGCCAATGGGTACGTAGTTTTTTAAATTACAGGCATAAAAAAAGCAGTACGTTGGTACTGCTTAGAGAATTTGATGGTTTATTATAAACTCTTATCCATGTAGTGTTCGAGCGAATCTTTCAGCTGGTCGATAAAGAGTGTGCGCCGCCCGGCCCGATCCTTCATTCGGTGAAAAGCGTGGTGGATATCCCCTAAAGGTGTCTTGAATAGCCCTTGGAAAATGAGCCCTACTTTACGCACCCCGATTTTACCGTGTGAGATCACCCCTGAAATGTAAAGGGCGTAAATAAGCTCAATAAGCGCATTCTTTGTTCCTGTCCAGCAAAGGTCTTCCGGGAGGTCGAGCAAGCCGGTCTGGATAGGGTTATCGGGGTCTACACGGGATAGTAAAAAGG
>Ga0247812_10001715_pt1 | contig 12360 bp, 8 predicted proteins | sample UWRJL149409B1_FD_178011 | JGI IMG/M metagenome (GOLD analysis project Ga0247812, IMG submission 178011) | Plant litter microbial communities from Arlington Agricultural Research Station in Wisconsin, United States - UWRJ-L149-409B-1 | ecosystem: Environmental > Terrestrial > Plant litter >...
AGCAGGGCGACCTGATTCGCGCGGTGTTGCCGGTCAGCCCGATTGCCGACACCAAGCCTTGGGGGGTAGTGATCGACCTGCCCCGGCAAGTGCTGCTGGCCGACTCGCTGAAACTGCAAACGGTGCTCGATGAGGCGCAGGACCTTGGCACCTACAAGACTCTGGCCGTGGCCATCGGCGCCGGCCTGCTGGGCCTGCTGCTGATGTGGTTGACTGCCTCCGGCGTGACCCGGCCAATCAACAGCGTGGCGACCATGCTCAAGGCGATTGCCAGCGGCGACGGCGACCTCACCCAACGCCTGAACTACAGCAAGCAAGACGAGTTGGGCGAGCTGGTGAGCTGGTTCAACCGCTTCCTCGACAAACTGCAGCCGACCATCGCACAGATCAAGCAAAGCATCACCGACGCCCGGGGCACCGCCGACCAGTCCTCGGCAATCGCCCGCCAGACCAGCGAAGGCATGCAGGTGCAGTTCCGCGAAATCGACCAGGTCGCCACCGCCTCCAACGAAATGAGCGCCACCGCCCATGACGTCGCCAACAGCGCCTCGAATGCCGCCAGCGCCGCCAGGGGCGCGGACCAGTCGGCCCGGGACGGGATGTCGATCATCGAACGCAGCACCCGCGACATCAATCAACTGGCCGAAGAAGTCAGCAAGGCAGTGACCGAAGTCGAAGCGTTGGCCGTCAACAGCGAGCAGATCGGCTCGGTGCTGGAAGTGATCCGTAGCATCGCCGAACAGACCAACCTGCTGGCCCTCAACGCCGCGATCGAGGCGGCTCGCGCCGGCGAAAGCGGACGCGGCTTTGCGGTGGTCGCCGATGAAGTGCGCAACCTGGCCAAGCGTACCCAGGATTCGGTCGAGGAGATCCGCCTGGTGATCGAGCGGATCCAGACCGGCACCCGCGGCGTGGTCGCCACCATGCATTCGAGCCAGACCCAGGCGCACAACAACGCCGGGCAGATCCAGCAAGCGGTGCAGGCCCTGGGCAAGATCAGCGAGGCAGTCACGGTGATCAGCGACATGAACCTGCAGATCGCCAGTGCCGCCGAGCAGCAGAGCGCCGTGGCCGAAGAGGTCAACCGCAACGTTTCGGCGATCCGCACGGTCACCGAGACCCTGACCGAGCAAGCCACCGAGTCGGCGCAGATCAGTAGCCAGCTCAACTCCCTGGCCACCCACCAGATGAAACTGATGGACCAGTTCCGGGTTTAGGCCCTCCACCACAGCGCTTTTGTTCTATGCTCGAGCCCTCTTTCGGAAGGCTCTCGATGACCACTTTGCTGACTGCCCTGCAAGCCGCATTGGGCTTGCAGAAAACTGCCATCCGGTTCACCGCCGAGGGCGCCCTGCCCTCGGCGTTTGCCGTCACCGAGCTGGCCAGCGCCAGCATTGCGGTGGCCGGCCAGGCCCTCAGCGAACTGCTGCAGCAACAGACCGGCCGTTTACCGACCCTCGAAGTTGATCGCCGACTTGCCTCCTTCTGGTTCGCCACCTCCTTGCGCCCGCTGGGCTGGAAGGTGCCGCCGATGTGGGATCCGCTCGCCGGTGACTATGCCACGGGCGATGGCTGGATCCGCTTGCACACCAATGCTGCCCATCATCGACGCGCCGCCGAAAAAGTACTGGGTGCCTGCAGCGACCGCAGCGCGATGGCCGCCAAGGTTGCGCCGTGGGCCAAGGAGGATCTGGAACAGGCGGTGGTCGACGCCGGGGGCTGCGCGGCGGTCATGCGCTCCTGGCAGCAATGGCAGGTCCATCCCCAGGGGCTGGCGGTCAATGCCGAGCCGCTGGTGCACTTGGCGCCCCTTGAGGATCAACGCCGGCAGGCCTGGTCGGGATCAGTCGCGAGGCCGCTGGCGGGGCTCAGGGTGCTGGACCTGACCCGGGTCCTTGCCGGCCCCGCAGCCAGTCGTTTTCTCGCCGGCCTGGGCGCCGATGTGCTGCGCATCGACCCACCCCACTGGCACGAGCCGGGCGTGGTCGCGGAAATGACCCTGGGCAAACGCTGCGCCCACCTTGACCTGCACCAACGCAGCGACCGCCAGGTGTTTGAAGCCCTGCTCAAGGACGCCGACATCCTGCTCCACGGCTACCGCGCCGACGCCCTGGAAAACCTCGGCTACGGCACCCGTGCACGCCAGGCGCTGGCCCCGGGGCTGATCGACGTCAGCCTCAATGCCTATGGCTGGAGCGGTCCCTGGCAGAATCGCCGGGGCTTCGACAGTCTGGTGCAGATGAGCACCGGCATCGCCGAAGCCGGCATGGCCTGGCAGCACAGCGACCAACCGACGCCCCTGCCGGTACAGGCCCTGGACCACGCCACCGGGTACCTGATGGCGGCCAGCTGTCTCAAGCTGTTGACCGAGCGCCTGGGCAGCGGCTGCGGCGGATCCGCCCGCCTGTCATTGGCGCGCACGGCGAAGCTGCTGCTGCAACAGCCCGCCACACCACAACCGGCGCTACGTGCCGAAGAGCCCAGCGATCAGGGACTCGTGCTGGAACAAACAACCTGGGGACCGGCCAATCGGCTGCAGGTACCACTAACCATCAGCGGCACGCCCCTGCAGTGGTCACTGCCGGCCGGGGAACTGGGCGCCCATCGGGCACGGTGGTGAACAGGCAGCGATGGTGCCCGCAAAATCTGCTGGCAGCCAAAAATCCTGTGGGAGCGGGCTTGCCCGCGATGGTCTCAAGAGCGCTGCGTTGATCCTGAATCTGCGCGTTATCGTTGACGTCCATCGCGGGCAAGCCCGCTCCCACACAATCCGGCGAAGCCGGTCTTTGCTACACCTCAATCCCCCCGACTCAAGGACGTCCACAACACTTGCGCGGCATAACCCCGGTATGGTCGCCAGCTTTCTGCCCGGGCCAACAGGTACTGGGCGCTGACTGGCTGGCCTTCGAGGGCGGCCAGCGCCTTGAGCAGCCCCACATCCCCCGGCGGGAACGCGTCCGCCTCGCGCATCTGGCGCAAGGCAATGTACTGGGCCGTCCAGTCACCCACGCCCCATAACGCCAGCAACGGCGCCACGGACGCCGGCAGGTGCTCGCGCGCCTCGAACAGCCCAGGGTTCTCCAGCAACGCCTGGGCCACACCCGACAAAGTGCGCCCACGGCTGCGGGGCATGCCCAGCGTGGCCAGATCCGCCGAAGCCAACACCTGCGCCTCGGGAAACACCTGCCTCAGGCCCGGCAACCACGGCTCGGACCCCACCAGCGGCGCGCCGTATTGCGCCACCAGCTTACCCGCCAGCCTGATCGCCGCCGCCACACTGATCTGCTGCCCCAGCACCGCCCGCATCGCCAACTCCAGGCCGTCCCAGGTGCCCGGCACACGCAAGCCCGGGCTCCGGGCAATCAACGGCGCCAGCAGCGGGTCTGTGGCCAGGTGCCGGTGGATGGCCGGCAAGTCTGCATCCAGGTCGAACATCCGCCGCAAGCGCGCCACGATCTGCGGCAACGCCGCCGAATCGGCATAGGCCAGCTCTACCGCCAGGCCGTGACCCGGCGCCTGGCTGATGACAAACGTGCCCTGCAAACCGTGCAGGCAGAAGCTGCGGGCGTACGACCCGGAGCGAACCACCTCGAGCCCATCGATGGCCCGCGCCGCCAGGAAGTCGAGCATCGCCGGCCAATCGTAGGCCCCCTGATAGTCGAGCGTCAGCCTCACAAACTCAGCACGCCGCTGTACAAGCCATAGGCCGCCACCAACGCACCGACAACCACGCAGGCGAAAATGCCTTTTTCGATGTGGGTGAACAACGGCTGGCCCTGCTCATGCTTGGCCTTGGCGAACAGAATCACCCCCGGTGCATACAGCAGCGCCGACAGCAGCAGGTACTTGACCCCACCGGCATACAGCAGCCAGACCGCATAAACCAGGGCGATCGCGCCAATCAGCAAATCCTTGGTGCGCTCGCCCGAGGCGTTTTCATAGGTTTCACCGCGCCCGCTCAACAGCACCGCGTAAGCCGCCGACCACAAGTAAGGCACCAGGATCATCGACGAGGCGAGGTAGATCAGGCTGGTGTAGGTACCAGCAGAAAACAGGGTGATCAGCAGAAACAGCTGGATCATCGCGTTGGTCAGCCACAGCGCGTTGACCGGTACATGGTTGGCGTTTTCCTTTTTCAGGAACGCCGGCATGGTCTTGTCCCGGGCCGTGGCAAACAGGATTTCGGCGCACAGCAGCGCCCACGACAGCAATGCCCCAAGCAACGAAATGGCCAGGCCGACGCTGATCAGCAAAGCGCCCCACGGCCCGACAATGTGCTCCAGCACCGCCGCCAGCGAAGGGTTCTGCAGGTTGGCCAGCTCCGGCTGACTCATGATCCCCAGTGACAGCACGTTCACCAGCACCAACAGCGCCAGCACCCCGATAAAGCCGATGACGGTGGCCCGGCCCACGTCGGAGCGTTTTTCCGCGCGGGCCGAATACACACTTGCACCTTCGATGCCGATAAACACGAATACCGTGACCAGCATCATGTTGCGCACCTGGTCCATCACGCTGCCGAAGTTCGGGTTGCTGCGACCCCAGATATCCCGGGTAAAGATGTCAGCCTTGAACGCCACGGCGGCAATCACGATGAACATCACCAGCGGCACGATCTTGGCCACCGTGGTCACCTGGTTGATGAACGCCGCCTCCTTGATCCCGCGCATCACCAGGAAATGCACCGCCCACAGCAGCACCGAGGCGCAGCCGATGGCAATCGGCGTATTGCCCTGGCCAAACACCGGAAAGAAGTAACCCAGGGTGCTGAACAGCAGCACGAAATAGCCAACGTTGCCCAGCCAGGCACTGATCCAGTAGCCCCAGGCCGAGGAGAACCCCATGTAGTCGCCAAACCCGGCCTTGGCATAGGCGTACACCCCCGAGTCCAGTTCAGGCTTGCGGTTGGCCAGGGTCTGGAACACAAAGGCCAGGGTCAGCATGCCCACGGCGGTGATGGCCCAGCCGATCAACACGGCCCCGGCATCGGCGCGGGCGGCCATGTTCTGCGGCAAGGAAAAGATCCCGCCGCCAATCATCGAGCCGACCACCAAGGCGATCAAGGCACTGAGTCGGAGCTTTTGCGCCGGTTGCGACATCGTTACCTCTCAAATCGACGTTTTGTCATGTTTGCGAACCATAACAAGTGTTCACTCAATTAAATATCCAGCGCAGCCACACGTTTATCAGTAAAGGATAAAAATCAGACTTCGCTTAGAACTGTCTCATCTATGCCGCCGGGGGATTTTGCCAGTTTTGTGAAGCATTTCCGATAAATCCATTCTGTACTGAGAACCGCCGGTAAAAATTTGCACATTCTGAAAAACCAACTAGCTTCATACCTTGCTGCAATACGATACATTCCCTTTAGTTTCACCTGGAAGCCTCTAGGAGAGGCCTCTCAGCGCGTTAACAAACCGACGAAAGTCATTCATCAACAATGGAATGTGGCAATGAACTGATCTAAGTCAGCTGTTTGAAACGTCAGCGGATTTACTCTGCGAACTCACTTCTCCTGCATTGGAGTCATGCAATGTCAGAATCTCCCGGAAAACTACGACTAGGTGCCCTGGTCGCGCTTGTGGTCGGCTCCATGATTGGCGGCGGGATCTTTTCCTTGCCCCAGAACATGGCCGCCAGTGCCGATGTCGGCGCTGTTTTGATCGGCTGGGCCATCACCGCTGTCGGTATGTTGACCCTGGCCTTTGTCTTCCAGACCCTGGCCAATCGCAAGCCGAATCTGGATGGCGGGGTCTACGCCTATGCCAAGGCCGGTTTCGGCGACTACATGGGTTTCTCTTCGGCCTGGGGCTACTGGATCAGTGCCTGGTTGGGGAACGTCGGTTACTTCGTATTGCTGTTCAGCACCCTGGGTTACTTCTTCCCGATTTTCGGCGAAGGCAACACCGTCGCCGCCGTCATCGGTGCGTCTGTGCTGTTGTGGGCGGTGCACTTCCTGGTCCTGCGCGGGATCAAGGAAGCAGCGTTCATCAACCTGGTGACCACGGTGGCCAAGGTTGTACCGCTGCTGCTGTTTGTCCTGATCGCCATTTTCGCCTTCAAACTGGACATCTTCACTGCCGATATCTGGGGGATCAAGAACCCGGACCTGGGCAGCGTGATGGACCAGGTGCGCAACATGATGCTGGTCACCGTCTGGGTATTCATCGGTATCGAGGGCGCGAGCATCTTCTCCTCCCGTGCGGAAAAACGCTCGGACGTGGGTAAAGCCACGGTGATCGGCTTCATTACCGTGCTGCTGTTCCTGGTGCTGGTGAACGTCCTCTCGCTGGGGATCATGACTCAACCGGAACTGGCCAAGCTGCAGAACCCGTCGATGGCCGCCGTGCTTGAGCACGTGGTGGGTCACTGGGGTGCGGTGCTGATCAGTGTTGGCTTGATCATCTCCCTGCTGGGCGCCCTGCTGTCGTGGGTCCTGCTGTGTGCGGAGATCATGTTCGCCGCCGCCAAAGACCACACCATGCCGGAGTTCCTGCGCAAGGAAAACGAGAACCACGTACCGGTCAACGCCCTGTGGCTGACCAACGCCATGGTGCAGATCTTCCTGATCATCACCCTGTTCTCGGCCAGTACCTACCTGTCGCTGATCTACCTCGCCACCTCGATGATCCTGGTGCCTTACCTCTGGTCGGCGGCCTACGCCCTGCTGTTGGCAGTGCGCGGCGAGACTTACGAGAACGCCCTGGCCGAACGCAAGAAAGACCTGTTCATCGGCGCCGTAGCCCTGATCTATGCGGTCTGGCTGATTTACGCCGGCGGCCTGAAGTACCTGCTGCTCTCTGCCCTGCTCTATGCCCCTGGCGTGATCCTGTTCGCCAAGGCCAAGCGCGAGTTGGGCAAACCGATTTTCACCAACGTCGAGAAGCTGATTTTCGCCGCGGTAGTCATAGGTGCGCTGGTAGCGGCCTATGGGCTCTACGACGGCTTCCTGACCCTGTAACACTCAAGTTTGTATTGTCATCTGGAGGATCACTGTAATGACCACGGAAAAAGTTAAGTACGGCGTACATTCCGAAGCCGGCAAACTGCGCAAAGTCATGGTTTGCTCCCCCGGCCTGGCCCACCAGCGGCTGACCCCGAACAACTGTGACGAACTGCTTTTCGATGATGTGCTGTGGGTTGCCCAAGCCAAGCGTGACCATTTCGACTTCGTTACCAAGATGCGCGAACGCGGGATCGACGTGCTGGAAATGCACAACCTGCTGACCGACATCGTTGCCATCCCCGAAGCGCTGGACTGGATCCTGGAACGCAAGGTCACCGCCGACTCGGTGGGCCTGGGCCTGATCAACGAAGTGAAATCCTGGCTGCGCAGCCTGGAGCCACGGCACATCGCCGAGTACCTGATCGGTGGCGTGTCCGCCGATGATCTGCCGGACAGCTTCGGTGGCAAGACCATCCAGATGTTCCGCGACTTCCTCGGCCACACCAGCTTCATCCTGCCACCGCTGCCCAACACCCAGTTCACCCGCGACACCACCTGCTGGATCTACGGTGGCGTGACGCTGAACCCGATGTACTGGCCGGCCCGTCGCCAGGAAACCCTGCTGACCACCGCCATCTACAAGTTCCACCCTCAGTTCACCAACGCCGACTTCGAGATCTGGTACGGCGACCCGGACCTGGATCACGGCAGCTCCACCCTTGAAGGCGGCGACGTCATGCCGATCGGCAACGGTGTGGTCCTGATCGGCATGGGCGAGCGCTCGTCCCGCCAGGCCATCGGCCAACTGGCACTGAACCTGTTCAAGAACAAAGCCGTCGAGAAAGTGATCGTTGCCGGCCTGCCGAAGTCCCGCGCAGCCATGCACCTGGACACCGTGTTCAGCTTCTGCGACCGCGACCTGGTCACGGTCTTCCCGGAAGTGGTGAACCAGATCGTTGCCTTCACCCTGCGACCTGACGAAAGCAAACAGGGCGGCATCGACATCCGCCGCGAGGAAACCAGCTTCCTCGACACCGTGGCCAAGGCCCTCAACCTCAAGGCGTTGCGCGTGGTGGAAACCGGCGGCAACAGCTTCGCCGCCGAACGCGAGCAGTGGGACGACGGCAACAACGTGGTCGCCGTGGAGCCAGGCGTGGTCATCGGTTACGACCGTAACACCTACACCAACACCCTGCTGCGCAAGGCCGGGATCGAGGTCATCACCATCAGCGCCGGCGAGCTCGGTCGCGGCCGTGGCGGCGGCCACTGCATGACCTGCCCGATCATCCGCGACCCAATCGACTACTAACCTATAAACCCTGGCCGACACTTATCGAGTGCGGCCAGGGGGATAACCGAAACCCAAGGAGATCCAAAATGGCTTTTAACATTCATAACCGCAATCTGCTGAGCCTGGAACACCACACCCCTCGCGAATTGCGTTATCTGCTCGACCTGTCCCGCGACCTCAAGCGCGCCAAGTACACCGGTACCGAGCAGCAGCACCTCAAAGGCAACAACATCGCGCTGATCTTCGAAAAAACCTCGACCCGCACCCGCTGCGCGTTCGAAGTGGCCGCTTATGATCAGGGCGCCAACGTCACCTATATCGACCCGAACTCCTCGCAGATCGGCCACAAAGAAAGCATGAAGGACACCGCCCGCGTACTGGGGCGCATGTACGACGCCATCGAATACCGTGGCTTCAAACAGGAAATCGTCGAAGAACTGGCGAAGTTCGCCGGCGTACCGGTGTTCAACGGCCTGACCGATGAATACCACCCGACCCAAATGATCGCCGACGTGCTGACCATGCGTGAACACGCCGACAAGCCGATCCACGAGATCAGCTACGCCTACCTGGGCGACGCGCGCAACAACATGGGCAACTCGCTGCTGCTGGTCGGCGCCAAGCTGGGCATGGACGTACGCATCTGCGCACCCAAAGCCCTGTGGCCTCTCGACGACCTGGTGGCTCGCTGCAAAAAATACGCGGAAGAAAGTGGCGCCCGCATCACCCTGACCGAAGACCCGAAAGCCGCGGTCAAGGGCGTGGACTTCATCCACACCGACGTCTGGGTATCGATGGGCGAGCCTGTCGAAGCCTGGGCCGAACGGATCCAGCAACTGCTGCCGTACCAGGTCAACGCCGAGCTGATGAAAGCCACCGGCAACCCACGCACCAAGTTCATGCACTGCCTGCCAGCCTTCCACAACAGCGATACCAAGATCGGCAAGCAGATTGCCGAGCAGTATCCGCACCTGGCCAATGGCATCGAAGTGACCGATGACGTGTTCGAGTCGCCAGCCTGCATCGCCTTCGAGCAAGCGGAAAACCGCATGCACACGATCAAGGCGATCCTGGTATCGACCCTGGCTGATCTGTAACAGCTCACTCGGCTCCCACTGACTGGACACAGTCAATGTGGGAGCTGGCTTGCCTGCGATGGCAGCACCCCGGTGCTTCTGACAGACCTTGGTGATGCTATCGCGAGCAAGCTCGCTCCTACAGGGGACCGCGTACCGGCTTATATCTCTTCGAAGAAGGACTGCATTATGCGTATCGTCGTTGCTCTGGGCGGTAACGCCCTCCTACGTCGTGGTGAACCCATGACGGCAGACAATCAACGCGCCAACATCCGGATCGCCACCGAACAGATCGCCAAGATCCACCCCGGCAATCAACTGGTGATCGCTCACGGTAATGGCCCGCAAGTCGGCCTGCTGTCGCTGCAGGCAGCCGCCTACACCTCCGTTTCCCCCTACCCGCTGGACGTGCTCGGTGCCGAAACCGAAGGCATGATCGGCTACATCATCGAACAGGAACTGGGCAATCTGCTGGACTTCGAGGTGCCGTTCGCAACCCTGTTGACCCAGGTTGAAGTCGACGCCAACGACCCGGCGTTCAAGAACCCGACCAAGCCGATCGGCCCGGTCTACAGCAAGGCTGAAGCCCAAGCGCTGGCGGCGGAAAAAGGCTGGGCAATCGCCCCCGATGGCGACAAGTTCCGCCGCGTGGTGGCCAGCCCGAAACCCAAGCGTATTTTCGAAATCCGCCCGATCAAGTGGTTGCTGGAAAAGGGCAGCATCGTGATCTGCGCCGGGGGTGGCGGGATCCCGACCATGTACGACGAGAACCACAAGCTCAAGGGCATCGAAGCGGTGATCGACAAGGACCTGTGCTCGGCGCTGCTGGCCGAACAGCTGGAAGGTGACTTGCTGGTGATTGCCACCGACGTCAGCGCGGCGTTCATCGACTTCGGCAAGCCAACCCAGAAAGCCATCGCCCAGGCGCACCCCGACGAAATGGAAAAACTCGGCTTCGCCGCTGGCTCCATGGGGCCGAAAGTCCAGGCCGCCTGCGACTTCGCGCGCAACACTGGAAAAGTCGCGGTGATCGGTTCACTCTCGGACATCGAAGCGATCGTCCAGGGCAAGGCCGGCACCCGAATCAGCACGTCCAAACCTGGCATTACTTACCTGTAAGGAGAGACGTCTATGGCAAAGTTTGAGCCAGGTCATTTGCACATCGAGCGTCATGCACTGACCCCGGATGATGTCAGCTACAACGTGCACCTCGACTACGAAGTCAGCAAGAGCCCCAAGGGCGACAAGGGCATCCAGTTCACCATGCATGGCAACATTCAGGGCAAGGACATGAGCGAGACGTTCTTCCTGCCCAAGGAGGAGGCCTACAACTTTGCCAACAACGTGACGAAGATCGCCGAGAAGTACGGCATTCCAAAGACCCACAGCCAGATCGGCTCGGTGCACAAGCATTACGACCTGATGTTTGAAGACATCCGGGTGCAACTGAACATGAAATCCGGCGACCCGGTGAATATCGAACACTTCGAGTAATCCCATCCCGCTCGCGATGGCGCACTGTCGACTGACACAGCGCTATCGCGAGCAGGCTTTCACCATTCGCCCGCCCCAAGGCATACTTGCCCCCCTCCGCACCTCAGAACCAACAAACGCCCCATGCGTATCCACGTCAGTTTCATCGACCGCGTCGGCATCACCCAGGAAGTCCTGGCCTTGCTCGGTGGGCGCAACCTCAACCTGGATGCGGTGGAAATGGTCCCGCCGAACGTCTACATCGACGCCCCGACCTTGAGCCCGCAAGTGCTCGAAGAACTGCGCGATGCCTTGTTCAGCGTACGTGGTGTGCAAGCGGTGACCGTGGTCGACATCCTTCCCGGACAACGCCGCCACCTGCAATTGGATGCCCTGCTGGCCGCCATGACCGACCCGGTGCTGGCCCTCGACAGTGCCGGCACCATTCTGTTGGCCAACCCGGCGTTGATCGCCCTGTACGGCCGCGAACCGGCCGGGGAAAACGTCGCCGAACTGTTTGCCGACCCAGCCCTGCTGGAAACCTTGCTGGAGCACGGGTTTCGCTTGCCGCTGCGGGAAATCACGGTCAACGGCCAGACCTTGTTGCTGGGCGCCACGCCGATCACCGACGCTGGCGCCCTGCTGACCCTGTATCCACCCAACCGGATCGGCGAACAGCTCTCGGCACTGCATCACGATCACGCCGAAGGTTTTGATGCCTTGCTCGGCGAGTCGCCGGCGATCCGCACACTCAAGGCCCGTGCGCAGCGGGTAGCCGCCCTCGACGCGCCACTGTTGATCCAGGGTGAAACCGGCACCGGCAAGGAACTGGTGGCCCGCGCCTGCCATGCCATCAGCGCCCGCCACAGCGCGCCGTTCCTGGCGTTGAACTGTGCGGCCTTGCCGGAAAACCTCGCCGAAAGCGAACTGTTCGGCTACGCCCCCGGTGCCTTTACCGGCGCCCAGCGCGGTGGTAAGCCGGGGCTGATGGAACTGGCCAACCAGGGCACGGTGTTTCTCGACGAGATTGGCGAGATGTCGCCGTATCTGCAGGCCAAGCTCCTGCGGTTTCTCAACGATGGCAGCTTTCGCCGGGTGGGCGGGGACCGTGAGGTCAAGGTCAACGTGCGGATCCTCAGCGCGACCCACCGCGACCTGGAGAAGATGGTCAGCGAGGGGACCTTTCGCGAAGACCTGTTCTACCGCCTCAATGTGCTCAACGTCGAAGTCCCGCCATTGCGCGAGCGCGGCCAGGACATTCTGCTGCTGGCTCGCTACTTCATGCAGCAGGCCTGTGCGCAGATCCAGCGTCCGGTCTGCCGCCTGGCGCCCGGCACCTACCCGGCCCTGCTCGGTAATCGTTGGCCAGGGAATGTGCGCCAGTTGCAGAACGTGATCTTCCGCGCCGCGGCCATTTGCGAAAGCAGCCTGGTGGACATCGGCGACCTGGACATCGCCGGCACCTCGGTGGCGCGCCAGAGCGACAGCGAGGTCGACAGCCTGGAGCAGGCCATGGAAAGCTTCGAGAAATGCCTGCTGGAAAAGCTCTACGTCAACTACCCCTCGACCCGCCA
>Ga0247812_10001716_pt1 | contig 12358 bp, 17 predicted proteins | sample UWRJL149409B1_FD_178011 | JGI IMG/M metagenome (GOLD analysis project Ga0247812, IMG submission 178011) | Plant litter microbial communities from Arlington Agricultural Research Station in Wisconsin, United States - UWRJ-L149-409B-1 | ecosystem: Environmental > Terrestrial > Plant litter >...
AGCCAGACGATTCTGTGTTCCTCGCGGAAGTCCTCTCAAAAGACCGTTAGCGGCAACTGCCTGGATTTTCAACGACATCTCCTGTGGAGTAGTATCCGGGTTTTGGCTAAGTAGCACAGCGACCAAACCAGCGACATGGGGACTATGGGTTTAAAGAGATTAAAATTATCCTTTTGCTGAAGGTTAAGATAGAAATACGTACCAGGCCATGGAAGTTCCGTCAAAGGTGGCCGTGTCTGTGTTGGTCCGAATGCCGACGGATGTAACAGAAACACCTGGGGCAAAGATGTCCACTCCCGTACTGTGAACATGTATTCGTGAGAAGCCACAAAAAAGTGACTAGATAAGAAACCTACCCGAAGTTAGAAAAAACAGCTATTGTATCATCAATATCACTTGCGCCAACGGTGATGACTTCGGGAACACGTGCAGGACTGACGTTCTGTTAGGATGTTGTCAGCATCCTCAAACCAATAAGTAGCCCACAAGGGACGTACTTTAGCATCCTGGTTTTCATTTCCCGCGGCTACCACTACATGTACACCAGCATTAACTGCAGCTATGACGGCCTGGTCAATTGCTCGTGAAGGACTACCACCAAGGCTCATAGAAAGAACCGAAGGTCGCTTTGAAAGACGAGCAGCGTCAACAACAAAATTGATTCCTGATATAATATCAGAGGTAGCGCCGGAACCTTCAATAACCATTAGTGGGAACACCTGACATGCGAAGTATCTGGATCAGCTTACCTTCATTATCAAGTACTTTTACTGCAAATATACTGGCTTGCTTTGCGATGCCAAACTGCGTACCGCCAATCGTCCCAGCGCAATGAGACCCTGGAGGGTCAACATGGCATTAGTCTAGTGTCTACATAGCAATATATATCGACAAACCGTGACCGTTATCATCTGTCTTGGGTAAGCCAGGAGCGGAGAAAGCAAATTTCGCTCTACCCCCATAGTCCTCATGCGTAACTAGAATGCCTGTCAACCACGCATATGAGTTATCTGAAACTTAGGATAAAAACAGTTGAGCCTTACCAGTATCAACGACGTATACATCCACTAAAAAAACAACCTCAACATTATGTCCCAATAGCTTGGAACCAGCCACTAACCTCCAGCCCCGTCCGCGGCATCATCGAAAGTGTACTCGAAATTCAGGTTAGTCGGATCCGATCTTGCTGGGAGAGGAGCTGCCCGGGCAACACGCGACAACCCCCATGTAGCATCTTCCCTATGTAAAGACCGCAATCAGCATCAACATCTTTTGAAACCTCGAACAACGCACTGTGTTACTGAGGCAAAAGCGCGCATTATGCCATCTTCTTCGACCCAATCAACCGCATCTGATGCTAACAACTGCGATACGGCATCATCATCTAATTCTGCAGCATAACCATTAAAGTAGGTTGCGTTGAACGCTGTTGGAGTCGTGGAATTTGTAGCAGTTGAATTGGCTACAAGTCCTGTCGCCCATTTCATGTGCTTCTTGCGATCCGCAGCATCATTCAATTTCACCTAATAATGAAGCTCGTGTAAGCTTTCTATTTTGCAGAATAGACTTGCAACCTTACAATGTAAGAACTCGTTTTCACAGACCCCTGGATGAGTCTCAATCCCTGCAATGCGGATTTTGTTCGATGTCTAGCAATAAAATGCGGTGCTGGGGCTGCATCGACCAAAGCCAGAAGAAGTCCTCCACAGATGATGTTGAAGATTATTGAAGTATACATATCGAATATGAATAAAGGTAATGTGGAGCTCTTTCAAAGAGTTGCTGAGACGTCGTGAAGGAAGATGTGGTGAGAATTCTGTGGTAGATCAAATGAGAGACGTTGAGCTTGTCGGTCGGTAATACCAAAAAATTGGAGAAGTCAAGGAAAAGAAAGAGAGGCCTCCTGGGCGAAGAGTGGTAGACGAAAATGACGAGTGAGAGAAAAAAAGTTGCTCCACCAGAGAGCAACAGGTACTCGAGCGGAGAGCGCGAGAAAGGGAAAAAGGGGAAAGGAAGAAAAAGTGACAGACGGGGAAGTGATGCTCCAACTCGGGATGATAAAGGGCAATGCAGAATATAAAAAGAACTTACCGGCAGTTCATCTTAGGCGTGGGTGGGGCGTGTTCTAGTCCGTCGTCACATCTGGCTGTTCAACACAATTCCGCAGCATCCCAACACGGCTTTCTTGTATTTCAGATGTTCCCATAACCACAGTCTTGAAAATATGAAGCGCGTATCCTTTGAGTCTTCCAACGTAGTATCACCGTACCATCTCTTGTGCTTTGATTTGTGGATGGATCGATTGTTCGATATGGTTGGTAGGTAACCAAGAAAGGCCCCTTTGTAGAAGACCACGTGCGCAAAAGTTTTCAGGGTCTTCTATTGTGCAAAGGGAATAGAGCCGTAGGAGATACAGCGATCCTGCAGGCTATAATTAACTGTGTGATCTCAGAAGCTAGGTGTTCACTACCACAACAAGTACTCCCTCATTCAAATCCCATCAATCAGGGCATAGTACAATTAAAAGCAGACTGCTAGAACGGTGAAATTCTCCGGTTGCATCTTGCAGTGCACTATCAAGCAGAGTCCACATTTTCACACCCACGGCACAAATTTACCTAGGCAACACATCTCGAGGAGCTGACCCAGAAGTTTCAATGTTGTAAACGAGGAAAGATAATATACAGGTAGCAAACGGAGTATCGATTTCCCAGTAAGTAAAGCCGTTACTGCGGAAAGAAAGAGTGAGGCGTATTAGTTCAGCCGACGGTCCGCTATGTTAGGACGTAAAGTTGGATACTTACATAGCTGCGCCCGAACATAGTCCAGCGTTTAGCGTCACTTCCGCAAGCCGGGCATTTGGTCTCCCCAGGAATGATCTTATGACCCCACCGGTCTTGATCAAAGGGAATAGCAAGCGACTTTGCTCCCGCTGACGGTGCACGTTCATCGGTTTGCTCCGCGCTGAAAGGAAGGTCATGAGTAATATGCTACAGAGATATTCACAATGCCTCTGACCTCTTTCCACTTCTTTCCTTGATATCGTCCTCACAAGACTCCTGCTCACACCATGGCAAGACAACGACACACTTGTTATCAAGTGTAGGAACAACATCTTCCCACTTGGTAACCGTTATCAGGCGTGAGTCATAGACAGTCTTTGCCTTGGTGAACATATCCTTCTGGATTGTTTCCAAGAGAGCGGGAATTGCAGTCGTAACATCTGCGAGAGGTACGGGGGCCTTTTCTCCGGTATCACGACGTACTGAGAGTGTCTGTTTCTTTGCCAGATCAGCAGGACCGATCTCCAAGCGGAGTGGCACGCCCTAAATTATCCGAGTGAGCAAATGGCATGCAACAATGGGTTTGAAAGCTCATACCTTCATCTCCCAGTCATTGAATTTATAGCCGGGGGTATAGCCTTCTCGTGCATCGACTTTGACCTTCAGGCCAGCTTTCTTCAGGGTATCAGCCAACGAGAAACAGTTATCCTCGACGTTCTTTTTTTCCTCAGGACTAGTTCTCGCAGTGAGGCCGCATGGAACAATAATGATCTGTGTCGATGCCACTCTTGGGGGGATAACAAGCCCTTTGTCGTCGCCGTGGACCATGACCATCACACCAATTGTTCTGGTTGACAATCCCCAGCTGTTTTGCCACACATGAAGCTTGCCTCCCAGGTGACCATCTTCAGGGGACTCGACCACGATGTTAAACATCTTTGAGAAGTTCTGGCCGAGACAATGAGATGTTGCGCCTTGAATACCACGGCCAGTAGTTGGGATGAAGCCTTCGACCGTAGTGGTGTATAGACCTCCTGCAAACTTTTCTTTTTCTGATTTTACACCGGGGATGACCGGGACAGCGAGGAGCTCTTCGTAAACAGCTCGGTATAGATCAAGAATTTGTCGGACTTCGAGATCAGCTTCAGATTTTGTCAGATGAGCCGTATGACCTTCCTGCCAAAGGAATTCACGGGTGCGAAGGAATGGCTCTAGAGTGGGAGTGTCAGCTAAACCACATATGTATGTCACCTGAAGGCTCACGAGGATTTTTGAATTCCCATCGTACTACACTGTTCCATTGGTTGAGTTTTAAGGGAAGATCTCGATGACTCTGAATCCATTTAGCGTAATCTAAAATGATGTTGAGTTTGAAGATGAGGCTAAGCTTCTGATCCACTGACATGGGTACATTGCAGTCTCTGATGTCGGCCTAATGGCGATCGGCTCCTCCAAATCAGAAGAACCACTAAGCAAAGTGTTAGCCAGGCATTGAGGCACATTTGAGGAGTCACTTACGCCCTAGTAACCCAAGCGACTTCAGGCGCAAAACCCTCAATATGATCCTTCTCCTTTTCCAATACCTTGGCAGAGACAAACATAGGGAAGTATGCATTTTGCACACCAAGTTCCTTAATCTGAGCATCAAACCATGCTATAATGAGAGTAATAAGTCTCAATGTTCGATACATGTTGTCCTAGGTGAGACGGTGTACCTTGGATTGCTTCCCAAATAGAATAAGCACCGGGTCTTAGAATATAGCAACCACTAACGCTATAGTAATCGATGAGTTCAGCTTTTGTGACAACCTTTCGAAGCGTAAAATTTTTAATTTAGTTATTTGAGCGAAAAGGAAGGTCCAACCCACAGCGGTGTACCATCCAGCGAAGTCAACCTCCTTCTTGATCCCAACAGCAATCTGAGCAGCCCCTTCAATCTTAGCATCTTGCTTGATGTGAGATGGGCCGGCCTTTTGTGCGACACCGGCAGGCGTAGCTGCATCAACCTTAAGCGCTACAAAGTCGACTTCCTGCACCTTGACTTCTGCGGTCTCCAATTTCGTCAAATAGGCTGCTATTTCCGTTCCCTTGAGGAACACGGTCGCATCTGATGCAGAAGCATGAAGGGCGAAGAGTGTGGTGGAAGATGCGAGGGATGAGTCGATGACCGTGACCACTTTGGGGAATGAAGTTGTATCCAGCGCGAGAGGTGAAACTGGAATTTGGTTGATTAATGAGATAGATTTTAATGTATTTCATGTGTACTTACTGGAATCTTTATCTAGCGAAAAGAACTCTGTCAAAAGCTCGGCAGGAGCGAGACGCAACTCCTTCAAGTTAAGCTTTTTGCCCAATGCACCAGAGTTTGTTTCCGTTTCTTCACGAGCAATAACAACTACTGGGACAGGTGTCGCAGTCTTGGCTGTTTTGGGTTTGAAGACTAAAGTCTTTACGAGTTCATAGGACTCTGGAACATCGGATGCACCTGCCAGGGACTCCTTCCATGCAGCAGGAGAAGCGGCAGCGGGATGCCTGATGACAGCAGGAGATAAGGATAACGAGGAAAGCCTTGAGATAACCTGATCCGCTTGTGAAGCCATGGATGGTCGGCGGGTTGTAGTGGAGAAATGCAGACGTGAGTTGGACGCGTCTCGGCAAATGGGAATTGAAATTGGAACTGGAGTCACTCCAGTGCGTGACTCGACACCGCGCCTTATCAGAGCATGGGCGGTAGATAAAAGAGATCTGGGAACGCGCGAGGGCGTTATCACCATCGATTACCGGGTCAAAAAGTGTGTATGGTATAAACAATCAATCAATCCTGACCAAAAAATTACACCGGGCGAAATAGGGGTCATCTCCCATGCAATCACCGGCGCCGCTTCCCTGCTTCGCGCACCTCCTCTTTTCTATCCTCTACTCTTTGTAAAAAGTCTATCTTGTCCAAGTAACCACCGCTTCTCTTGTTTTGTTCCAACTCATCCTTCAAATCAGGTGGTGCATCCTGCACATGTGCCTGCCAATCTATTTTAGACTTTTCAAGCGTGGTGATTTTGCGAGGTTTTGTTGCAGCTGCTAAAGATGCGAGAGACTTTTTGTTAGTCCTTCGTGGGGGTAAAAGCTTTTTTGGTGCAGATGGTATGATGTCATTGAGTATGTCTAGTCGGGATGTCTGGTCAGGAAGGGTGGCGTTAACTGTTCCGTTGTGAGAAAGTGGATCAAGCTCTCCCGCTGGTGAGGATGTCCCAGTAGATGCAGTGGTAATCCGCGAGGACAGCCACTTGCGAGCTTCATCGGAGTCTTCTGCTACTTCCTTCATCTGACTAATAAAACATGCTTAGTACCATGCTATTTCGGACAAAAACCAACCTACACAACGTCCTCCCCAGCGAATCTATAGGTGATTGGGATCTTGATCATCCGGTTTATTTCGGCTGCAACTTTATTCACGCTAGTAGACGCTGTAGGGGCATTGAATTCGTCCCATAACGCCTTCCTCGTTCTATTTTTTTCAAACCCCTCACATCCAACTCCAAATCCAATAGTCAGAGAACATAACTCACTCTTCTGAATTCGCAATCCTTTCGGGTGATAGGTTCACCACCACTTTACGCTTCTTCGAAGCCCTTTCATCACCAGAAACATCAGAGTCATTTCCACCATCTGCAAAGCGGGGTGTAAAGCATCAACACAAAGTGGTGTGATAGGGCAAACCTTGCTCACTAATGGGTGGTACATAATCTTCGTCATCCTCGGAGTCTGTATCAAAATTAATAGGTTGTTCTAGTGCCATGTGAGATATGCATAAGTTGTGTGAGGTGGCGGTGTTGGTGGTGGGGATGACGATGGTGTGTCAGGGTGGCAGTAAACGTTTAATTAAATGTTACCAATTCAGGGGCTGCAAAAATTCCCCTCGCCCACAACATGAGATATCAGGTTCAAAATAATAATCTTTTATTAGATACATCAGTTAAACATGTTCAATCCCTACAATCTCTCGTAGAAACACAGATAAGCTTTGGCCTTTAAAACTTCCTCCAACGTTGCGGGACGGACCACCGTATCGCTCACAAAACACCACTGCCTGTCCTCTCTTTCGATACTAAGACTCCTAGCTGTCACTTCAGGCTGTGGCGATGGAGGGGGAGCTCCGACTGATCCAGAGTTCGGATCTGCTGTAGTAGTTGGGGCAGGAACAGGGGAAGACGGAATCGCGGTGTAGGCGATATAGTGCCCACCAAGCTACAAACAACTAGTACTAAATTAAGGTACCATTAAATAATGAGTGCACTTACCATACTGCCAATGTGTACCACCACAGCGTTCAATCTGTAAACCACCTGAACTTCATCCTGTTTTTCACCATCCATCCCAAATTTCCACCACTCATGCTTCTGGGGCTTTTGTTCTTTCTGTTTGAACTCGGAGCGGCCTCTCTGATCTGAACTACTCGGGACTTTGTGCTTTCCTAGGCCAAACTCTTCCTTCCTAGGAGCGATGAAACTGCTTATATCCAAGTACTCAGGAAACGACACGTAATCATCGAGTTTCTTGAAGTTCCCGAATAGAGTGATGGGTCCTTTGGTGACTTGCTGAAAACGCTTTAGATGGATGACGAGGACTGGTGGTGGAGCAGAAATGAGATAACGTTTCAGAGCTCGCCGACGGACGATCCGCTCTGACTTAGGGGGTCTAACCAGGCTTGGTCTGGTTTCATTAGATGTCGTATTTGAAAGTAGATTCGGAGACTTTGAAACGCTCTCTGCTGCGGTAGTGAGGGAGGAACGCCTGCTATCCCCATCTTGGTCACTGTCATCTGACGATACGGCACTCTCTACGTCAGAAGTTGCCGCAAGACGTTGCGCGTCAAGGCTGCTTGCGTGATCTTGGCTAATGTCAGACAACGGCTTGGGTGGAAAGGGAGTAGGAACGAGCCCGTCGGGAGATGTTGTGGATATAGCTGGGATAGGCAGGCCGCCATACGGAGGATGAGGGTTTTGGAAGGATGATGGAGCCGATATAGTCACATTGGGCACTGGTGGGGACGCCGAAGTGGACACTAGTTCACTTGGAGCAGAGTGGAGGGAAGTCGACGAGCCGACAGCTGGGGTTAGACTAGTGGGCATTGTGAGGATGTCTATAGCGCTGGTCGATGAGGGTCGGGGTAAAGTGAGGGGGCTATTTAACGATATAGCTGCTGAATGATCCAGAGAAAGCCTTGAAGTTACATCAATATTGATGCTTGTCGACTTCTCCGTATCTTCGGCTTCCGACTCTGATGCTGACGATGTGTCGGTATCAGAGGGATCAAAGTCACTTTCACTAGATTCTGCCGTTCCAACAGCGTGGTTTTGCTTTCGCCGCGTTTTCTTCCTAACTAGCGAGGGGTTGGAAAGTTTCCAACACCTTTTGCAAGCAAGCGAGTTATCCCCCTCTAGTGCTTCAACAGCAGTGAATTGGCGTAAGCACTCGATGACTCCAGGGGTTCCGCTGAACTTGGTCCATAGGTTGGGAGGGGTTTGTGTGCCTGACGAGGAAGCCGTAGGTTGCAGTGAAGCACTGGAGGCTACATTTGCGGCGATCTTCCAAAGTACGATGGGACTTCCACCCCCATGGTGAGGTTGAGATGGTTCGTCCTTCAAAACTGCGCGAAGATACGCCGCCTCACGAGCTGCACGCTGCGTCTTCCGCTTGATTTTTTCCTTCTCTTTGGTACTTTGATCTGGGACGAGTGTTTTGGCTTTGCTCAGCTTCTTGGCGCGTTTAATCTCTTCGGCTGAGCTCATCGGTAGAGGGGGTTGGGGGGATGGCTCCCGGGAGCCGGATGGGGTGAGAGAAAAGATTCCAGTTCGTTTGGATGCGCTCGAACGTCTGGCATCATCATCTATACCAGACAGGCGATCCTCGCTAGCAACGTCTTGCCCTATAGACAGTGTATCATCTTTGTTCTTTGGCTCCTTCGATACTGACCGACTAGACCGATCCTTCGATTTCATCCCAAACCTGCCAGACACTCTCCTCCCCAATCTTGCACTGAATCCCTCCACCTCTTGTGGTTCACCAAGCAGGGTGATTTTGCCAGAGGTAGAATCCACAGCTGTCGAAGTACTCGCCAAACTGGCCAAGGTCAAAACTGAATCGGCAGCAGACCCTTGATTCTTGGTAGCAGCTTGTTCATGGACTTTCTCGGAACGTATCATATACTCCGCACTGCGTCTTCTACCGATGTCGCTTGGAGCAGCCTCCGAAAGAGCTTGGAGGGGTCCTACCAATGCATTGGGCGGGGGCACAGATTGGGCCCGTGGAGGGACAGGGTCATCTACAAGTGGACGAACTGTGACGTGTGGATGAACGGGCGTCGGGGCGATTATTGGAACATTCGAAACCGCTGAAGGCAAAGAGATTGGTGGAGGTGGAGGTGCGCTGGCTATTGAAGGCGATAAAGATGGAGAACTTGGGTTCGAAGCTGACGCTGGCTGTCCTTTCATGAGCTTGTGGGCGAATTGAAAAAATCGATCGCGCTTGAAAGTTAAATGTGAGTCAAGATTCGCAGCATCATTCGCTGAACATACTTTGCTATTCTTCTCTTCTGGCTTGAGGGATAGCGACAGATCGTTGAAATCCTCGTACGTGTGAGATATCTAGCCGTAGGCTTGAGATTAAAATTTGTGGAATTCATTTCTACACTCACGTGCTTACATCCTTCGCAAACTAGAATGCTTGCAAGTTTACCCCCAAATATCATATCTACGAATGGGTACAATTTCTCTTCTTCGTCAATAGGGCGGAGTTGGAGATCAGGCTGCCCTTCCTGACGTCCCGCAGTAGGAGGACTAGTAATCAACTTCGGCTGAACACGCTTAGGGGCTGGTGGAGGAGGGGGTTGTCTTTTCTTGATCACCTAGTTACAACATGGTTAGTCACAGAAGCCGACAATACGGTTCTACTTACGTCTACCTCTTCCATCCGCATCCCATCAAGTAAATGTCTCAAGAGCTCATGTGCGTCTTGTTGTCGAAACTACAAAACCTTCTAACTAAGAGGATGTGCGGCAAGCACAAGGTGAGTGGAACATACATCCATATACTGCGCATATTTGTTTCCTACGCTGGTTAATAGAGTCCTGAGTAACATGGTTAATTTCATGATGGAAGGGTCTAAGGATATGGGCACACCTAGGACTCAGAGTAGACTTTGATCTGGCGTCACGCACTTTCCAAGCCTGCTCCATGAACGTTATGAACGAGTCGGAGATAGGCATCGCAGATTCCCACTCGTGTTCTGCACACTTGGGGCCACGTCCATTCGTTAGTGCTGGACTGCGGCTTGGTGCAATGGGGATAGGTGAACTAGGATTCCTGAATACGGGGGTATGCCTGAAGTTGAGTGCATCTTCCAGCATTGGAGTCGCGATTAGCTGCAATAAATTAACATGAACAGAGGACTTTGGTCTAAGAACGTCTGACGTACTGATTGTAGGGTCCCATTGAAGAAACAGGTATTAGTGTGGTTCGTCAAACCTGGAGGTAACAATGCGAGTTTCTCAACCCCTTCCCTGACCGGGTACTTAGTCTTCGATTTGGATGAGCTTGGGATATCCTTCTTATCCTTCCCCATAGTCGAGGATGGTACGAGTCTGGCTTCAGTGACTGTTGGCCATGGAAGAAACTCGGAACCTCGGCATCTCGTCATCGGAAAAGGGTTCCGCCACTTTTTCGGACCGCCCCTCATTTTCGACCACGACAAAAAGTTAATGCCAGATTCACTTGGAAGGCTTAACATAGCGTGCGTTGTTTGCTTAAGTCCTATTGGCGCTGCTGACTTCAATAATCAGACTAGTATGTGACTTTTTCCACCCTGTTGTTGGAGGTGTTGAAAATCACATCTACATGTTGGGTGTTAACCTCATCAGACGGGGTCATAAAGTAAGCAATTTAGACAGCGGAACTCCATTTGGCATTGCTTAATCAATCCGGCAGGTCATTGTGATTACTCACTCACATCCTCCCTCGAGAGTTGGTATTCGGTACCTTCTTCCATCACTCAAAGTCTACCACATCCCGTTTGTAACCATCGCTTCGTCAGCCACACTACCCAACTTCTTGACATTCCTCCCTTACCTGCGCACTATACTATTGAGAGAGAGAATTGATCTCGTACATGGGCACGCGAGCCTTTCGTCTCTCGCGCATGAAGCAGTACTACATGCTCATCTTATGCATGTTCGCACCGTATTCACGGACCACAGTCTTTTTGGGTTTGACGACGCTGCGGTAATTTTAACCAATAAGCTGTTAGTAGGGGCATTGCGAAATGTCGACGCAGTAATTTGCGTCTCGCATACTGGGTAGGCACCTTCTACTCATAGCCACTTGATTTCACTGATAAGAAACATTGGGTATATATAGAAGAGAAAATACAGTTCTCAGAGCTGCGATATCTCCTCACGTCGTGCACGTTATCCCAAATGCACTTGTCACCCAACAATTCACACCCGGCGTTTTTCAGGACGCAAGTTCCAACATCATCACTATCGTAGTAATCTCCCGCTTAGCCTACCGTAAGGGGGTAGATCTACTGGTGGCTACAGCACCCCGCCTTTGCGCAAAATATGCCAACGTGCGATTTCTAGTAGGCATGGCAGGCACTATTTCTTCTTGTGTTCTGCGACGCTTATGCCTTGACATCCGCGATTACAGGAGGAGATGGCCCAAAGTTGATTGATTTATTGCAAATGAGAGAGAAATATCTCCTTCAGGATCGCATTATTCTACTAGGATCGGTTCGTCACACTGATGTCCGGGATGTAAGCCGCACTTTGCCATTGTTTCTAAGGATTCAACTTACTAAATTTAAACAGGTTCTCGTGCAAGGGACCATATATCTCAATACATCATTGACAGAATCATTTGGCATTGGCCTGCTAGAGGCTGCTTGCGCTGGTCTTTACGTCGTGAGCACTAGGGTTGGAGGAGTCCCCGAGGTGTTGCCCGATGACATGATATCCTTTGCGAGACCTGAAGAAGATGGTTAGTGATATTGATTTGGTATTAGCTGAAATGTGCGTCTAAGCTTTTGGTAGATGTCCTCAGAGCACTCTCCGAAGCTATAAGGATTGTAACTGCTGGTCAGCATGATCCATTAAGAGCCCACGAACGGATAAAGGCCATGTATGACTGGCAAAGTGTTGCTGAAAGGACAGAATTAGTGTATCGGCAAGCGCTGGATTCAGAAGCAATTGACTTATGGACCCGGATACAAAGGTGTTGACTCCTAATTCTCGCCTGATCCTAATCTTCTGCTAATATAAAGATACGCAGGACTATGGAGATAGGCACATTTGCTGGTCCAATTTACACGATTATTCTACTCGTGGACTGTCTGTTCTTCATGTTTTTAGAGTGGTGGATACCTCGCGATACGCTCGACTACGTTGAAGTGCACTGGGCCCACGATCGGTTCCCCAAGGTATTTTTTCTACCCAAATCGTTCCCACGAATTTGCGAATTTTTGACTCGAACCGTTTAGCTCTGCCGTAGGTATACTTCTCAAAAGGATAGTATGTCTCACACCCG
>Ga0247812_10001718_pt1 | contig 12353 bp, 12 predicted proteins | sample UWRJL149409B1_FD_178011 | JGI IMG/M metagenome (GOLD analysis project Ga0247812, IMG submission 178011) | Plant litter microbial communities from Arlington Agricultural Research Station in Wisconsin, United States - UWRJ-L149-409B-1 | ecosystem: Environmental > Terrestrial > Plant litter >...
TGGCAACTCAAAGTTGTCGGCATGACCCGGCTGGCAGGGCTGGTGCTAATCGCGCTCGGCGCACAAATCACCCTGGGCATCAGCAACGTGATTTTCCACTTGCCGCTGCCTGTCGCCGTCGCTCACAACGCGGGGGGAGCGGCACTTTTACTGACGATGGTGCTGGTCAATTATCACGCGCGAACCAGTCTGGTTCGGGTCAAGCAGCAAACTCCCGCGCGCTGGCGTTTCAGTCCGCGTAAGCATTCAGCCGGGCCCATAACAATAAAAGGAGAGATGCCATGGCGACTCTGATCGGCGAACGTCACAGCCAGGCGATCTGGCGTGACTATCTGGAGCTGACCAAGCCGAAAGTGGTGGTGCTGATGCTCATCACCTCACTGGTCGGCATGTTTCTCGCGACCCGCGCCGGCGTGCCGTGGACGGTGCTGATCTTCGGTAATCTGGGGATTGCCTTGTGTGCCGGTGGCGCCGCGGCGGTCAACCATGTGGTGGATCGGCGTATCGATGCGGTAATGGCGCGGACGCACAAACGGCCGCTGGCTGAAGGTCGGGTTTCACCGGCTGCTGCACTGACGTTTGCCCTGGTATTGGCGATGCTCGGCCAGGCGTTGCTGCTGGCCTTTACCAATCCGTTGACCGCCTGGCTGACCCTCGCCTCGTTGCTCGGTTACGCCGTGGTCTACACCGGATTCCTGAAACGCGCGACGCCGCAGAACATCGTGATCGGTGGCCTGGCCGGCGCTGCCCCGCCACTGCTCGGCTGGACCGCCGCTACTGGCCATGTCAGCGCTGAACCGCTGTTGCTGGTGCTGATCATCTTCGCCTGGACCCCGCCACACTTCTGGACCTTGGCCATTCACCGCAAAGAGGAATACGCCAAGGCAGACATCCCCATGCTGCCCGTCACCCACGGCGAGCATTACACCAAGGTCCACATCCTGCTTTACACCTTCGTCCTGCTGGCCGTCAGCCTGATGCCGTACGTGATCCACATGAGTGGCCTGCTCTACCTGATTTGTGCGCTCGGCCTGGGCGCGAGGTTTCTGCAATGGGCCGTGGTGCTGTACCGTGGCACTCGGCCGCACGCCGCGATCAACACCTTCAAGTACTCTATCTACTACTTGTTTCTGCTGTTTATCGCGCTGCTCGTAGACCACTACTTACTGTTGAACCTATGACTCGAACCCAGAAAACCGTCTTCATCCTCGTCGCCCTGATCGCGCTGGTCCTGGGCCTGACCATCAACAAAGTGCTGTCCGGCAAAGGCCAGGGCGACCCGACGGCTTTGATCGACGCCGGGATCATTCTGCTGCCGCAAAGCCGTAACCTGCCGGACGTGACAATGACCGATCAGGACGGCAAACCGGTAGCGGTCGACGAGTTGAAGGGCAAATGGTCGCTGCTGTTCTTCGGCTATACCTTCTGCCCGGACATCTGCCCGACCACCCTCGCCCAACTGCGCCAGATCAAAAGCGAACTGCCGCCCGAGGCTGTGGATAAGTTGCAGATCATCCTGGTCAGCGTCGACCCGAATCGCGATACGCCGAAGCAACTCAAGCAGTACCTCGGCTACTTCGATCCGCAGTTCATAGGCCTGACGCCGAGCTCGATCGACGACCTGCAAAAATTCACCAACGCGGTCAGCATCCCTTTTATTCCAGCGGACACCAGCAAGCCGAATTACACGGTTGATCACAGTGGCAACCTGGCGGTCATCGGGCCTGACGGGACACAGCGCGGGTTTATTCGAGCGCCGTTGAACAATGTGAAGCTGGTGACGCAGTTGCCGGTGATGCTTAAACGCAATTAAGTAAACACCGTGTAACCCTGTGGGAGCGGGCTTGCCCGCGATAGGGCCGTCAGCGCCAAAGCAGATGCTGAATGTCAGGCCGTCATCGCGGGCAAGCCCGCTCCCACAGGGTCAGAGTTTCAGGCAACAAAAAAGGGGCGCATTCAATGCGCCCCTTTTTTCGTTACAGCTTCAAATCAGAACGCCGGCAGTACCGCGCCTTTGTACTTCTCAAGAATGAAGGCTTTCACTTCCGGAGTGTGCAGGGCAGCAATCAGCTTCTTCATCGCTTCGCTGTCCTTGTCCTCTGGACGAGCGACCAGGATGTTCACGTAAGGCGAGTCGTTGCCTTCGATGACCAGCGCGTCCTTGGACGGATCGAGCTTGGCTTCCAGCGCGTAGTTGGTATTGATCAGCGCCAGGTCGACCTGAGTCAGCACGCGCGGGATGGTCGCGGCTTCCAGTTCGCGGAATTTAAGGTCCTTGGCGTTTTCGGTGATGTCCTTGACGGTCGACAGGATGTTGTTCGATTCCTTCAACTTGATCAGGCCGGCTTTCTGCAGCAGCAACAGGGCGCGACCGCCGTTGGTGGCATCGTTCGGGATGACCACGTTGGCGCCGCCTGGCAGTTCGGCCAGGGTCTTGTACTTGCTGGAGTACGCGCCCAACGGTTCCAGGTGCACACGGGCAACGGCGACCAGATCGGTCCCCTTGGCCTTGTTGAACTCATCCAGATACGGCTGGTGCTGGAAGAAGTTGGCGTCCAGGCGCTTTTCGGCGACCTGTACGTTCGGCTGAATGTAGTCAGTGAAGACTTTAACCTTCAGGTCCACGCCTTCTTTGGCCAGGGCCGGTTTAACGAATTCGAGGATTTCTGCGTGCGGGACCGGGGTGGCCGCGACAGTCAGGGTTTCAGCCTGAGCAGAGAACGCAGCAACGGCTGCGAACGCGACGAGTAGTTTTTTCATTCAGCTAACTCCATGTGAGACGCCTGTCTTCGGCGCCTGCCAGCGAATGGCCGGCTCATTTGTTTATTTTCTGGAAAAATGGACAACCAGTTTGTCGCCAACGGTTTGCAGCACCTGCACCAGCACCAGTAGCAGCACCACAGTCACAACCATCACATCAGTCTGGAAACGCTGGTAACCGAAGCGGATCGCCAGGTCACCCAGGCCGCCAGCGCCCACCACACCGGCCATTGCCGTGTAGGACACCAGTGTAATAGCTGTCACCGTAATCGCCGCGAAGATGCCCGGACGCGCTTCCGGCAGCAAGGCATTGGTGATGATCTGCCGGGTCGAAGCACCCATGGCCTGGGTCGCTTCGATGATGCCGCGATCCACTTCACGCAGCGCGGTTTCCACCAGTCGAGCGAAGAACGGCGTGGCGCCCACCACCAGTGGCGGAATCGCCCCGGCAACCCCGAGGGACGTGCCGGTGATCAACACGGTGAACGGAATCATCACGATCAGCAGAATGATGAATGGCAGCGAGCGGAGGATATTCACCGCCAGCGACAGCATCGCGTAGATACCTTTGGCTTCCAGCAACTGACGCGGGCTGCACAGGAACAACAGCACACCCAGCGGCAAGCCTAGCAACACGGTGAACAACAGCGAGCCGCCGAGCATCAACAGTGTGTCGCCGGTGGCGAGCCAGATTTCGAACCAGTCGATGTTGGAGAAGAACGTTGACAGGGCTTCCATTAGCGCAGCACCTCCATGTGGACGTCAGCCGCGGTGAAGCGGGCAAAAGCCGCCTCCATGTCGCCGCCGGTGACTGCCAGTGTGAGTTGCCCGTAGGGGACGTCTTTGATGCGGTCGATTCGGCCGGCCAGGATGCTGTAGTCCACACCCGTTTCGCGAGCGACCGTACCGAGTAACGGCGCGTAGGTCGCTTCGCCCTGGAACGTCAGACGCACGATACGGCCTGGCACGTGAGCAAAGTCATCGCGCTGCTCGCTTTCGTCTATCTGCTCGCTCTCTTGCATGAAACGCTTGGTGGTCGGGTGCTTCGGATGCAGGAACACATCGGCCACCGAACCTTGCTCAACAATCACGCCTGCGTCCATCACTCCGACCTGATCACAAACCCGACGGATGACGTCCATCTCGTGGGTGATCAGTACGATGGTCAGTTTCAGCTCGCGATTGATTTCGGCCAGCAATTGCAGGACCGACGCCGTAGTTTGCGGGTCCAAGGCGCTGGTGGCTTCGTCGCACAGCAGGATTTTTGGCTTGGTTGCCAGGGCGCGAGCGATACCGACGCGCTGCTTCTGGCCACCGGACAATTGCGCCGGGTATTTCTTGGCGTGGTCAGACAGGCCCACCCGCGCCAGCAATTCGGCCACACGCAGGTCAATCTCACTGCGCGACAGTTCGCCGGCGAGCGTCAACGGCAACGCGACGTTGTCGGCCACAGTCTTGGATGCCAGCAGGTTGAAGTGCTGGAAGATCATCCCGACCTGCTGGCGAAAGCGCCGCAGGCTGTTGGCGTCGAGCGCGGTGACCTCTTCGCCATCGACAAAGATCTTGCCGCCGCTGGAGTTTTCCAGGCGATTGATCAGACGCAGCAGGGTACTTTTTCCCGCGCCGGAATGGCCGATCAATCCGTATACCTGACCGTTTTCAATCGTCAGATTGGTCGGGTGCAGGGCGGGAATATCCTTACCGGCGACGCGGTAGGTTTTGTGGACGTTTTGAAACTCGATCACGTAGCGAACCTTGTGGGGCGCGTTAGAAATGGATCAGCGGTTAGCTGGGCGCGCATTTTAGCCTGTCCGTATAGAGGTTCTTAGCATTTATTTCGCATTCAACCTGTCATTTGGCAATAACGCGATCAAAGGTCAGAAAAAAGGAACGGCTCAAACCCTTCATCAGTCACTAATTAAGCAACTCGATAACCCCAGGTGCCGTGCCTGGAAGATTGCTCACAAGTCCGGCTAGGACGAAATCGCAACGAGGAGTTTACGACTGATGAGTACCAAGAAGCCTGTCACACCCAAAAGCGACCTGGCCGGGACCGACACCCTGGACCGAGGCAATACCAGCACCAAGCTCGAGAGCCTGGAAAAATTTCGCTCGGACGCTACGGGCCAGGCCCTGCGCACCAACCAGGGCGTAAAGGTTTCGGACAACCAGAACACGTTGAAGGTTGGCGCCCGCGGGCCTTCACTGCTTGAAGATTTCATCATGCGTGAAAAAATCACGCACTTTGACCATGAGCGTATCCCGGAGCGCATCGTGCATGCCCGCGGTACCGGCGCTCACGGTTACTTCCAGACGTATGAAAACCATGCGGCGCTGACCAAAGCCGGCTTCCTACAGGATCCGGGCAAGAAAACACCGGTCTTCACGCGCTTTTCTACGGTGCAAGGCCCTCGCGGGTCAGGCGATACCGTGCGGGATGTACGAGGTTTCGCCGTGAAGTTCTTCACCGACGAAGGCAACTTCGACCTGGTGGGCAACAACATGCCTGTCTTCTTCATTCAGGACGCGATCAAGTTTCCTGACTTCGTACATGCGGTCAAACCGGAACCGCACAATGAAATCCCAACCGGCGGCTCGGCCCACGACACCTTCTGGGATTTTGTATCCCTGGTTCCGGAATCGGCCCACATGGTGATCTGGACCATGTCCGATCGCGCGATTCCGAAGAGTCTGCGCAGCATGCAGGGCTTCGGTGTGCACACCTTCCGGTTGGTTAACGCCGAGGGTAAATCACGCTTCGTCAAATTCCACTGGCGCCCAACTGCGGGCACCTGTTCGTTGGTGTGGGATGAGGCGCAGAAGCTCGCAGGCAAAGATACCGACTTCCACCGTCGCGATCTCTGGGAGTCGATCGAGATGGGCGACTACCCGGAATGGGAGCTCGGTGTACAGATCGTTGAGGAGGAAAACGAACATTCCTTCGACTTCGACATTCTCGACCCGACCAAAATCATTCCCGAAGAAATCGTACCGATCACGCCGCTGGGCAAGATGGTGCTGAACCGCAACCCGGACAACTTTTTCGCGGAAACCGAGCAGGTCGCGTTTTGCCCTGGCCATATCGTGCCGGGCATCGATTTCTCCAATGACCCATTGCTGCAAGGTCGTCTGTTTTCCTACACCGATACGCAAATCAGCCGACTGGGTGGACCGAATTTTCACGAGATTCCTATCAATCGTCCGGTGGCGCCATTCCATAACGGCCAACGCGATGCGATGCACCGCACCACGATCGACAAGGGCCGCGCATCTTACGAGCCAAATTCCATCGACGGCGGCTGGCCAAAAGAAACGCCACCTGCGGCACAGGATGGTGGTTTCGAGACTTATCCGGAACGTATCGACGCGAACAAGATTCGCCAACGTAGTGAGTCGTTCGGCGATCACTTCTCCCAAGCCCGCTTGTTCTTCCACAGCATGAGCAAGCACGAGCAGGAGCACATCATTGCCGCGTACAGCTTCGAGCTGGGCAAAGTTGAGCGCGAGTTCATTCGTGCACGTCAGGTGAACGAAATTCTGGCAAACATTGATCTTGAGCTGGCCAAGCGCGTGGCTGAGAACCTTGGTCTGCCTGCACCGAAAGCCGGTACGGTTGAGGTTCCAAAAACATCGCTGGATCGCTCGCCCGCCTTGAGTCAGGCCAACCTGCTGCCAGGAAATATCAAAACCCGCAAAGTGGCGATTCTGGCGGCGAACGGCGTAGATGGCACCGCAATCGACGCGCTGAAGAAAGCCCTGATGGCAGAAGGTGCCCACGCCAAGCTGCTGGGGCCGACGTCGGCGCCAGTGACCACCGCCGATGGCAAGTCGCTGCCGGTGGACGCGTCGATGGAAGGTTTGCCGTCAGTGGCATTCGATGCGGTCTTTGTGCCGGGCGGCGCGGCGTCGATCAAGGCCTTGAGCACGGATGGCGTTGCACTGCATTACCTTCTGGAGGCTTACAAGCACTTGAAGGCGATCGCACTGCACGGCGAGGCCAAGCAGTTGCTGGATGTGCTGAAACTGGAGGCTGATGCGGGACTGATCGTAGGGGCGGATGCGAAGTTGTTCAAACCGTTCATTGCGGCGATTGGGCAACATCGGGTCTGGGATCGGGAGCCAAAGGCCAAAGCCGTTCCGGCTTAAGGTTTAATCGATCGTTGAAATGCCTTCGCGGGCAAGCCTTGATCCTGTAGGAGCAAGGCTTGCCCGCGATGCTTTCAGGGCTTGCGCGGACTCAACACCATCTGCGCCGGAATGTTTCGCAAGATCTGCTTCTGCAGGTTCAGATCAAACTCCGCATCCAGTTTCTTCACTCGCTTGGTCAGCAATGTCGCCAGCCATGGATAGTCCTGGGTGCGCGGCGCCTGAATGCTCACGTCACACTCATAATTCACCACATCGGCGGCGATAGCGTCCAATTGCCTGCGAAGTTTCGTCATGTCCGTGAGATTCAACGCGATCGTTGTGCTCTCGGCGGTCGGATCGATGACCTTGGCCCGAGGTTTGGCTTCTGCAGCCATAAGGGCAGCTTCGGCCTTATCCAGCTCGGCCTTGCGCGCATTGACGATAGCGTTGTTGACCCCACCGGTCAGTGCCGGCGCCTTGGGCATGAGCAATCGGGCGCGGCTGAGGGCTGTAGCGGCGGCGTTAACATCGCCTTTCTGCAGCACGATCTGGCTGCGGCGCAGATACGCTTCGGCCAGTTGCCGCTGATATTGCTCAAGGGTTTGATCGTCTGGCGATTGCGCCTGCAAGGCTGCCAATTGATCTTCGGCAGTGGCCAGCTCGCTGCTGGCGAGGCTTTGCTCCAGCTGTGCGATGGCCGTAGCCCGCGCGTCAGTGGCCTGTGTGGCCGCCGGGGGCGTGCTTTGGCAGGCGCCCAGCAGCAAGGAAAATGCGGCAAGGAGCAGATAACGGGAGGTGAACAGCTTCATTCCTGCGACTCTCTATTTGCGCAAAAAACGAGCAAGTCTACACCCCTCGACGGGGCAGGACAAAACTCAGCAGAAACAGGGCGGCCGCCGTTACCACAATCGATGGACCCGCCGGCGTGTCCTTGAACCAGGACAATGACAATCCGCCACACACTGCGAGCATGCCCAGCAGGCTCGCGCCCAGTGCCATCTGCTCAGGCGATCGCGCGTGACGCTGCGCCGCAGCAGCCGGGATGATCAACAACGAAGTGATCAGTAATACACCGACGATTTTCATCGCAACGGCAATCACCACAGCGATCAACAACATCAAGGTCAGCCGCAACGACGCTACCGGCAATCCCTCAACCCTGGCCAGTTCCTCATGCACCGTGATTGCCAGCAAGGGTCGCCACAACGTCACGAGCAAGGCCAGAACCGCTGCGCTGCCGCCCAGTATCCAGGCCAGATCGGTCGGGCTGATGGCGAGCAAATCACCGAACAGATAGGCCATCAGGTCGATCCGCACTTCATGCATGAAGCTTAGTACGACAAGGCCAAGCGAGAGGGTGCTTGGCGCGAGAATCCCCAACAGCGTGTCGGATGCCAGTGGCTGACGCTGTTGCAGCGTCACCAGCAACACTGCCAGCAGCAGGCAGCCTACGGTCACCGCGACGGTCGGGCTGACATCCAGCAGAAAACCCAACGCCACACCGAGCAGCGCGGCATGGGAAAGGGTGTCGCCGAAGTAGGCCATGCGGCGCCAGACCACAAATGAACCCAGCGGGCCCGCAACCAGTGCCAGGGCCAAACCTGCAAGCAGGGCGTAGAGCAGAAAATCAGCCATGCTTGCAGCTATCTCCGTGAACATGGGTGTGGGCCGAAGGGGCCGCGCTGACCACTGAGCCATGCAGATCATGAGCATGGTCGTGATGGTGGTGATAGATCGCCAGACTTTGTGCGTTCTTGCCAAACAGCTCGACGAACGCCGGATCGCCGCTGACCTGCTCGGGATGCCCGGAGCAGCAGACATGGCGGTTCAGGCAGACGACCTGATCGGTTGTGCTCATCACCAGGTGCAGGTCGTGGGAAACCATCAATACCCCACAGCCATGTCGGTCGCGCAGCCGCGTGATCAGGCTATAGAGCTCGGCCTGCCCCGCTACGTCCACGCCTTGCACCGGCTCATCGAGCACCAGCAGCTCCGGCTCGCGCAACAGCGCACGCGCCAGCAGCACGCGCTGCATTTCGCCCCCGGACACGCTTTGCACGGGGCTGTCGATAACTTGCTCGGCACCCACTTCCTTGAGCGCCGCCAACGCGCGGGCGCGGTCAACGCCTGGCACCAGGCGCAAAAAACGCAGCACGGAGAGTGGGAGCGTGGGATCGACATGAAGTTTTTGCGGCATGTATCCAACCCGCAATTTCGGCTTGCGCCAGACACTGCCGCTGTCCGGTTTCAACAGGCCCAACACCGCGCGGACCAACGTGGTCTTGCCCGCACCGTTGGGGCCGATCAGGGTGACAATCTGACCAGGCTCGACGCTCAACTCGATGTTATCGAGCACGTTTTGCCCGGCGAAGGTGACGGCGACCTGCTCAAGTCGGATCAACGCGTTGCTCATCAAGCCCCCTGGCAGCCCGAACACAGGCCGACCACTTCAACGGTCTGGCCTTCGACCACAAACCCGACATCCTTGGCGCTGCCAATGATGGCGTCGCTGATGGTTTTTTGTTCAAGCTCGATGGCGGCGTGGCACTCGCGGCAAATCAGGAATTGACCCTGATGCGCATGTTCCGGGTGATTGCAGCCAACGAAGGCGTTGAGGGAGGAGATGCGGTGTACGAAACCGTTCTCCAGCAGGAAATCCAGCGCGCGATACACCGTCGGCGGTGCAGCGCGGCGACCGTCCTGCTCGCTCAACACCGCAAGAATGTCGTACGCGCCCAGCGGTTTGTGGCTCTGCCACACCAATTCGAGCACGCGCCGCCGCAGGGCAGTCAGGCGCAGGCCTTGACGCGCACAGAGGGCATCGGCCTCAGACAGAGCGTTATGCACGCAATGAGAGTGGTCGTGGGGACGGCTGGCAATCGGTGTTTTAGGCATGAGCGGCGACGATTTTTGTGAGAGACGTTATTATGTTACCCGTTCTCGCCTCTTCGAGTGGTCATTGTGTCCCGACTTTTTTCTATTTGTGTCGCAGTTCTCGCCAGTTTTTCACTGGCAGGTTTCGCCCATGCCGAGGTCAAGGTGCTGACCAGCATCAAGCCACTGCAGCTGATCGCAGCGGCTGTTCAGGATGGTGTGGCGATTCCGGAAGTGCTGCTGCCGCCCGGTGCTTCGCCGCATAACTATGCATTGCGTCCATCCGACGTACGGAAGGTGCAGTCGGTGGATCTGATTTACTGGATCGGTCCGGACATGGAAGGTTTCCTGCCCCGGGTCCTGAAAGGTCGGACGCTGCCGAGCGTCGCCGTGCAGGATTTGCCTGACCTGAAACTTCGCCATTTTGCCGAAGACAGTCAGTCGCACACCGAAGAGCCGGACGAGCACGACCACGATCACCGCCCAGGCACCCTGGATGCGCATTTATGGTTATCGCCAGTGAATGCTCGTGTGATCGCCAGGAAAATGACCGCTGACCTGAGTGCTGCCGATCCCGCTAACGCTGCGCGTTATCAGAGCAACCTCAAGGCGTTCGATGAACGTCTCGATGCACTGGACCTGCGCTTGAAGTCGCGCCTTGCCGGCATTGCGGGCAAACCGTACTTCGTGTTCCACGAAGCATTCGACTACTTCGAAGACACCTACGGCCTCAAGCACACCGGCGTGTTCAGCGTCGCGGCTGAAGTCCAGCCAGGTGCCCAGCACGTCGCGGCCATGCGCACGCGCTTGCAGGAAGTTGGGAAGACGTGCGTATTCAGCGAACCACCGCTGCGTCCGCGCCTGGCAGAAACCCTGGTGGCCGGCCTTCCGGTGAAGCTGGCGGAACTCGACGCCCTGGGCGGCTACACGCCGGCGACTGCTCAAGGGTATGAACAGGTACTGGAGAAGTTGGGGAATGACCTGGCGGGGTGCCTGGAGTCGTTGTAACCGACACACACCCTGTGGGAGCGAGCCTGCTCGCGATAGCGCAATAACATTCAGCATCAATACTGACTGTCCCGCCGCCATCGCGAGCAGGCTCACTCCCACAGGGATTGCAGTGATCCATCTGACCAGCGTTTAAAGGGCAAACGGCAACGGTGTGCTGACCTTCTGCCGCTGCGCCAACCGGCGCTGAAACTCCATCGGATCGTGAATCAACACGTCCTGCCCGGCAAATGACTCCGCCGCGATCAACCTCGACAACCAGAACCGCACGCACGCCACCCGCAGCATCGTCGGCCACAACTCGGCCTCTGCCGCCGTGAACGGTCGCAACGCCGCGTAAGCCCCCAGCAGCGCCCGCGCCCGTGGCCCGTCGATCAGACCTTCGTCGTCCGAACACCAATCGTTCAAGGCAATCGCCACGTCGTAGAGCATCGGGCCGGAACAGGCGTTGTAGAAGTCGATCAACCCCGTCAGGTGCGTGCCTTCGAACATCGCGTTATCACGGAACAGATCCGCATGGATGTTGGCCCGCGGCAGCGCCAGAATTTTCGATTTCTGCTCGCCGATTTCGTCCAGCGCCTGCTTCAGCAAATCGCTTTGCCCGGCGTCGAGATGAGAAAGCAGCTGAGTGCCCTCTTCCAGCATCCAGTCCAGACCACGATCAGTCTTGCGCTTGATCATGTTGGCCTGAGTGGCCAGGTGCAAATGGCCGAGCAAGTCGCCAACCTGAGCGCAATGTTGCGCGTTGGCTTCCTTGATGTGCTTGCCCGCCAGGCGCGGCTGCAACAATGCAGGTTTGCCCGCCAGTTCGCGCAAGGCAACGCCATCGGTGGTTCGCAGCGCGTATGGCACCGGCAGGTCGGCATCATGCAGCACGTCGAGCAACTCGATGAAGAACGGCATTTCCTGCACCGGACCGCGCTCAACCAGGGTCAGGACAAATTCGCCCTGTTCCAGGCTGATAAAGAAATTGGTGTTTTCGCTACCGGCGGCAATCCCCTGGAAATCAAGCAGGCGGCCGAGCCCGTATGGGGCGAGAAAGGTTTCCAGCTCAGGCCGAGCCAGGGGGGTGAACACAGACATGTTTAAACTGCCAGTACGGGCGCCGCAGAATGAGCCAGCGCCGATTGAAATTAAGAAACTATTTCCACTCGAAGATCTTCCACGACGGAATCAGCATATCTGGCTGATCCGAGCGGATGAAGTTTGCATCGGTCCCGTCTGCGCGCACCAGAAAGTAAGGCGGCGCGCCCTTTGGCGTAACCTTGATCGCATACAGGAAACCGTTTTGGCGGTACTCCTGGATGGTTTTATCGCCTTCCGTGCGGATGGTGACTTCCGGCTCCGGCGAGGGTGCATCGTCCGCCGCCATGACGGCCAACGGAGTGATTGCAAACAAGCCAGCCAGCAACAGGCGATTTAGTGTACGCATGATAACCTTGTCCCTTTGTCGTCAACGGTCCCGCTATTCTAGCGCCGGACCCGCCGAAAAGGTTGATCCTGCTCATGAGCCAAGCCCCCCTCGTCCTGGTGGACGGTTCTTCTTACCTGTACCGCGCCTTCCACGCCCTGCCACCGCTCAC
>Ga0247812_10001720_pt1 | contig 12349 bp, 10 predicted proteins | sample UWRJL149409B1_FD_178011 | JGI IMG/M metagenome (GOLD analysis project Ga0247812, IMG submission 178011) | Plant litter microbial communities from Arlington Agricultural Research Station in Wisconsin, United States - UWRJ-L149-409B-1 | ecosystem: Environmental > Terrestrial > Plant litter >...
AGCTGGAACTCGGCGAAGAGCATGACGGGATCATCGAACTGCCCGCCGATGCGCCGGTGGGCGAAAGCTATGCCGCCTGGGCCGGGCTGGATGATCCGGTGATCGACGTCTCGATCACCCCCAATCGCCAGGATTGCATGGGCGTGCGCGGAATCGCGCGCGATCTGGCCGCCGCCGGGCTGGGCACGCTCAAGCCGCTCGATACGGTCTATCGCATGCCCGCGACGCGGCCCGAAGCCAGCGATCCCGCGCCCGACGTGCGCACCGACGATGCGGACGGCTGCCCGGCCTTTTTCGCACAAGCCGTCTCCGGCGTCGCCAACGGCGCCTCGCCTGAATGGATGCGCAGGAAACTGCTGGCGATCGGCCAGAAGCCGATCTCGATTCTGGTGGACATTACCAATTTCCTCTCGATCGATCTCGGCCGGCCGCTCCACGTCTATGACCGCGCCAAACTCTCCGGCCCGCTCGTCGCGCGCAAGGCGAAGGACGGCGAGCAGATGCTGGCGCTGAACGGCAAGACCTATACGCTGGACGCCAGCATGACGGTGATCGCGGACGATGTGGCGGTGCATGACATCGGCGGCATCATGGGCGGCGAGCATTCGAGCATTTCGGACGGCACGACCGACGTGCTGGTGGAATGCGCCTTTTTCGATCCCGCCCATATCGCGCGCACCGGCCAGAAATTGGGGCTGACCAGCGACGCGCGCCAGCGCTTCGAGCGCGGCGTGGATCCGGCCTTCCTGGACGACGGGCTGGCGATCGCGACCTGGCTGATCCTGGAGCATTGCGGCGGCACGCCGAGCGCGATCACCCGCGCCGGCACCCCGCCGCTGGAGACCGCGACCTTCGCTTATGATCCCCAGCAGACCGAGCGGCTGGCGGGCGTGGCGGTGGCGCCCGAGACGCAGCAGGCGATCCTCGAGAGCCTGGGCTTCACGATCGACGGCGGCTGGAACGTGACCGTCCCGACCTGGCGGCGCGACGTCACCGGCACCGCGGACCTGGTGGAAGAGGTCGTGCGCATCGTGGGGCTCGATCAGGTGCCGTCCACGCCGCTGCCGCGCGATGCCGGCGTGGCACGGCCGACCGCCACCCCCGAGCAACTCGTGGAGCGCAAGACGCGGCGGACCGCGGCGGCGCGCGGGCTGAACGAGGCGGTGACCTGGAGCTTCCTCTCCGAAAAGGAGGCCGCGGCCTTCGGCGGCGGCGACTGGGTGCTGGCCAATCCGATCTCCGAGGACATGAAGGTGATGCGGCCCTCCTTGCTTCCCGGCCTGCTCTCGGCGGCGCGGCGCAACCAGGCGCGCGGCGCGGAGACGATCCGGCTGTTCGAACTGGGCCGGCGCTATTTCAAGGATGGCGAGCGGATGACCTTGGGCTTCGTGCTGGCGGGCGAAAAGACCCCGCGCGCGTGGCAATCGGGCAAGGCCAAGCCGTTCGACGCCTATGACGCCAAGGCGGAGGTGCTGGCGCTTCTCGCCGCGGCGGGCGCGCCGGTGGACAATCTCCAGAGCTTCGGGGAGGCGGGCAACGCCTATCACCCCGGCCAGTCCGCGACCTTGCGGCTGGGGCCCAAGACGGTGCTGGCCGCCTATGGCGCCCTGCACCCGCTGACCGCCAAGGCGTTTGACCTGGACGGGGCGGTAATGGCGGGCGAGATCTATCTGGATGCGATTCCCGCCAAGCGCGCCAGCGGCCATATGCGCCCGGCCTATGCCCCGCCCGTGCTGCAGGCGGTGACGCGCGACTTCGCCTTCCTCGTTCCCGAGGCGACCGCCGCAGATGCGCTGCTGCGCGCCGTCAAAGGCGCGGACAAGGCGGCGATCACCGCGGTGCGGCTGTTCGACGTCTTCGCCGGCCAGGGCGTGGAAGAGGGCCACAGGTCGCTCGCGATCGAAGTGGTGCTCCAGCCCGCGGACAGGAGCTTCACCGACGAGGAACTGGGAGCGCTCTCCGCCCGGATCGTCAAGGCCGCGGAGAAGGCGGGCGGGCGGCTGCGTGGCTGATCCGGTCACCATCTCCTCCGGCGCGCTCAGCGCGACCGTGGCGCCGCTGGGCGCGGAGCTGGTGTCGCTGACCGACGCGGCGGGCCGCGAGCTGATGAGCGATGGCGATCCGGCCTTTTGGTCCGGGCGCGCGCCTTTGCTGTTTCCGATCGTCGGGCGGCTGAACGGGGACCGCTACCGGATCGACGGCGCCGAATACACGCTGCCGCAGCACGGTTTTGCCCGGCGAATGGACTTTGCCGTGACGGCGCAGAGCGAGGATCATGTCCGCTTCCGGCTGACCGACAATCCAGCGACGCGCGCGGTCTATCCCTTTGCCTTCGTGCTGGAGATGGACTTCGCGCTGGAGGCCGCTGCGTTGACGATGACCGCGACGATCACCAATCCCGGCGCGGTGCCGCTGCCCGCGAGCTTCGGCTATCATCCCGCCTTTGCCTGGCCGCTGCCCTATGGTGCCGCGAAGGAGGAGCACCGGATCGTCTTCGACCAGGACGAATCCGCGCCAATCCGCGTCATTGCCGAGGGGCTGATCGCACCGGAAACGGTCGCGAGCCCCGTCGAGGGACGGACGCTGGCGCTGTCCGACGCTCTGTTCGCGGACGATGCGCTGATCTGGGACCGCCTGGAAAGCCCCAGCCTGCATTATGGCGCGGTGGACGGCGCGACGCTGGAGATCGCATTCCCCGATACCGAATGGCTGGGGATGTGGACCAAGCCCGGCGCGGCCTTCCTCTGCATCGAGCCCTGGGCCGGCATGGCCGACCCGCAGGGCTTTGACGGCGACTTCCGTGACAAGCCCGGCGTGTTCGAGATCGCCCCGGGGGCAAGCCGGGTGTTTCGGATGATGGTGCGGCTGGCGGAGAACTGACGCTTTTCGTCATTCCCGCGAAAGCGGGACTCCCGCTGCCTGTGACACCATTCCCGCAAGAAAAAGCGGGATCCCGGCCTTCGCCGGGATGACGAAAGAGACATCCGATGACCGCACCCCGATATCCCGATCGCCGCACCTTCGCGATCATCTCGCATCCCGATGCGGGCAAGACCACGCTCACCGAAAAGCTCCTGCTGTTCGGCGGCGCCATCCATCTGGCCGGCGAGGTCAAGGCGCGCGGGCAGAATCGCCGCGCGCGATCCGACTGGATGAAGATCGAGCAGCAGCGCGGCATCTCGGTCACCTCCTCGGTGATGACCTTCGAGCGCCAGGGGATCACCTTCAACCTGCTCGACACGCCGGGCCATGAGGATTTCAGCGAGGATACTTATCGCACGCTGACCGCGGTCGATTCCGCGGTGATGGTGATCGATGCCGCCAAGGGGATCGAGCCGCAGACGCGCAAATTGTTCGAGGTCTGCCGGCTGCGCTCCGTACCGATCATCACCTTCATCAACAAGGTGGACCGCGAGGGCCGCGATCCCTTCGAGCTGATGGATGAAGTGGCCGACATGCTGGCGCTGGACGTGGCGCCGATGAGCTGGCCCGCGGGCATGGGCGGACAGTTCGAGGGGGTGTATGATCTCCACGCGCACAAATTGATGCAGCCGACTGGCGACAGCCGCGCGTTCGAGGGCAAGATCACCGAGGTCTCCGGCCTGGAGGATCCCAAGCTTGCCGAGATGCTCAGCCCCGATGCATTGAAGCGCCTGCACGACGAGGCCGAACTGGCGGTGGGCGGCTATTCCAGCTTCGACGTAGAAGCCTATCGAGGTGGCGATCTCACCCCGGTCTATTTCGGATCGGCGCTGAAGGAATTCGGCGTGGCCGAGCTGATCGACGCGATCGCGCGCTTCGCCCCGCCGCCGCGCACCCAGCCCGCCGAGCCCGAGCCGATTGGCCCCGAGCATGAGGGCGTCACCGGCTTCATCTTCAAGGTCCAGGCCAATATGGATCCCAATCACCGCGATCGCATCGCCTTCATGCGGCTGTGCTCTGGGCGCTTCCGCCGCGGCATGAAGCTGACGCCCTCGGGCAGCGGCAAGCCGATCGCGGTGCACAGCCCGATCCTGTTCTTCGCGCAGGACCGCGAACTGGCCGAAGAAGCCTTTCCCGGCGACATCATCGGAATCCCTAATCACGGCACCTTGCGGGTGGGCGATACGCTGACCGAGGGCGAATCGATCCGCTTCACCGGCCTGCCCAATTTCGCGCCCGAAATCCTGCGCCGCGTGGTGCTGATCGATTTCACCAAGACCAAGCAATTGCGCAAGGCACTGGATGACATGGCCGAGGAGGGCGTGACCCAGGTCTTCTATCCCGAGATCGGATCCAGCTGGATCATCGGCGTGGTCGGGCAGCTCCAGCTGGAGGTGCTGCTGAGCCGGCTCGACGCCGAGTACAAGGTGGCGGCGAAACTGGAGCCGAGCCCGTGGGACACGGCGCGCTGGGTCTCGGGCGACGAGGCGGCGGTCAAGGCGTTCGCCGCGATCAACCAGGGATCTTTGGCCAAGGATCGCGACGGCAATCTCGTCTATATGGCCAAGAGCGCCTGGGACGTAAACTATGTCCAGGAGCGCAATCCGGACGTGAAGTTTTCGGCGACGCGGGAGCGGTAAATATTGGCAAGTCTCGTAAGCGTTTCTAACGGGTCGTGACTCCCATTCAAGTGCGCGTTATCAAAGGAAATGCGCATATTGTTTATGGATGAATCCGGAACACCAAGAAAACCGGATGCCGCCTATCCACGCTACTTCGTAGTTGGCGGCATCTCGGTTCCCGACCTTCTTTGGCACAGCCTGAGAGATGGTTTGATGGGATTGAAAATCCGATACGGGATCCGGGGCGAAATAAAATGGCGATATTTTTCACCCGATAATTGCGACCGCAAAAATCCGATGCTCAAACTAGATATCGATCAGAAGAATGCCATCAGAACGGAAATTTACGCCCTCATTTGTGCTCACAAGGCGATCAAGACGTTTGCCTGCATAATTTCTCATGAAGCAGCATATCAAATGCAGTCAATCACCTGCCAATCAGATGTGTATCATCTCGCTTACAAGGGCGTGACCGAAAGGTTTCAATATCACCTTCAAGAAGTATCGAAAATGCTTGGATCGCGGGAGCTAGGAATTGTCGTTGCTGACCACCGTGGAAGCGAAGATGATCGGCTACTTAAGCAGGTACATCAAAAATTACTGCATTCGAGCGGAAAATCTATCTCTGATTATAAAAATTTAATCGAAGGTCTTTTCCTAGAGCAATCGCATCTGAGCATCGGTATCCAACTCGCCGATATGGTCGCGGGAGCGGTTTGGCGCCATTTCGAGCGTGGAGACAGTCACTGGTATGACCAACTTTCGTCATCCTTCCGAAAAAGCCCATCCGGTGCGATCGAAGGCTATGGGATTGTAAAAAGCCCCAAGCGAGGATGGACATAAAGACGCCGGGCGAGACCATAGTCTCGACGAGCTATGTGACGCTCTCCCGGCAATCTCCACATATTGCAAAATTCCGATTCTGTCAAGAGTTTCAAATGCTTAACAGAAATACGGAAAACGATTCTTTTTTAACAAGTTAGCTCATGGCGTCACCGCCGCAGCAAAAACACCGCGTGCTCCGCGCGGAAATTCGCCGCCGCGGCGCTGGTCTCTTTGTCGCCGTTGAGGAACCAGGCGCCTTCCACGGTGATCCCGCGCATCTTCAGCAGCGCGCGGAAATCGTCGATCGTCACGTGATGGATGTTGAGCGTTTCATACCAGGCCACCGGCAGCAGCCGGGTGACCGGCATCCGCCCACCCCACAGCAAAGACAGCCGCACGCGCCAATGCGCGAAATTGGGGAAGGACACGAAGGCGCGATTGCCGATGCGGAGCAATTGATCGAGGATCAGATCCGGTCGCATCGTGGTCTGCAGCGTCTGGCTGAGGATGGCATAATCGAAGCTGGCATCGGGATAATCGGCCAGATCGGTATCGGCATTGCCTTGGATGACGGAAAGGCCGCGGGCGACCGCGCGCGACACATTATCCGGATCGATCTCCAGCCCGCGCGCGTCCACGCTTTTGCCGTCGCGCAGCGCCGCCATCAGCGCACCGTCTCCGCAGCCGACATCCAGCACGCGGCTGCCATGCGCGACGTGCGAGGCGATGATCGAGAGATCGGGGCGGAGGCTCATAGGGCGCATATCCCAAAGCGCTCTGGCTGAGCCTGTCGAAGCCTCCCGTGCAAGCGCCCATGCAAGGCTTCGACGGGCTCAGCCTGAGCGGGGAAGGGAAATGACCGGCTTCTCATCGGCTTTCCCCCGCGCGCAGGAAGCCGTCCGCGATGCGGTTCATCTCCGGCGCCTCCAGCAGGAAGGCGTCATGCCCGAACGGACTCTTCAGTTCGACGAAGCTCACCGGCGCGCCCGCGGCGTTGAGCGCATGGACGATCGCGCGCGATTCGGCGGTGGGATAGAGCCAGTCGGTATCGAAGCTGATCAGGCAGAAGCGCGCATGGCTGGGCTTGAAGGCGTTGGCGAGATGGCCGCCATGTTCCTCCGCCAGGTCGAAATAATCCATCGCGCGGGTGATGTAGAGGTAGGAATTCGCATCGAACCGGTCGGTGAAGCTGATCCCCTGGTGGCGCAGATAGGATTCGACCTGGAAATCGGCATCGAAGCCGAAGGTCTTGGCGTCCCTCCCCTGCAGCTTGCGGCCGAATTTCTCGGTGAGCCCGGCTTCGGAGAGATAGGTGATGTGCGCGGCCATGCGCGCGACCGCGAGGCCCGCGCTGGGGGGATCGGCATCGGCATAATAATTGCCGCCGCGCCATTTGGGATCGGCCATGATCGCCTGGCGCCCGACCTCGTGAAAGGCGATGTTCTGCGCCGAATGGCGCGCGGTGGACGCGATCGCCAGCACCGCATCGACGCGATCGGGAAAGGTGGCGGGCCAGGACAAGGCCTGCATCCCACCCATCGAGCCGCCGACGACGGCATGCAGCTTCTCCACGCCGAGGTGATCGAGCAGCATCGCCTGCGCGCGCACCATGTCGCGGATGGTGATCACCGGAAAGCGCATGCCATAGGCCATCAGGCAGGCGGGATCGATCGCGGCGGGGCCGGACGAGCCCATGCAGCTGCCCAGCACATTGGCGCAGACGATGAAATGCCGCGCGGGATCCACCGGCAGGCCGGGCCCGATCATCCGCGCCCACCAGCCGGGCTTGCCCGTGCCGGGATGGATGGAGGCGACGTGCTGATCGCCGGTGAGCGCATGGCAGATCAGGATCGCATTGGATTTGTCCGAGTTCAGACTGCCATAGGTCTCATATCCGATCTCCACCGGCGACAGGCGCCCCCCGCCGTCGAGCGCGAGCGGGCCGGGCAAAGAGACGTGGCGATTGAGGCCGAAGCGGATGTCGTCGGGCATGGCGCAGGGGCTAGGGCCCGGCGCGGGAGATTTCAACATTTGCGTGATCATTTCATCGTCATCCCCGCGCATGCGGAGACCCATGCGCCGTGAACTCCCCGGAAAAATCCGAGTTGATGGGTCCCCGCATGCGCGGGGATGACGGAAGGGGGCGGGAATGACGGCTGGGGGCTTCAAACCCGCGCGCGCTTCCTCTAAGCCCGCGCCCCATGAGCATCGCCCCCACCGCACCCCGCCCCAAGGACTGGATCATGGGCATCGCGCCCTATGTGCCGGGCCGATCGACCACCGACGACGGCCGCACCGTCGCCAAGCTTTCGTCCAACGAGAATCCGCTGGGAACCAGCGCCAGGGCGATCGCCGCCTTCGAAGCGGCGGACAGCACGCTCTCACGCTATCCCGATGCCAGCGCGGCCGATCTGCGCGCGGCAATCGCGGCGCATTACGGACTGGATCCGGCACGGGTGATCCACGGCACGGGATCGGACGAGATATTGCATCTGGCCGCGGGCGCCTTTGCCGGGCTGGGCGACGAGGTGCTGTTCGTCCGCTACGGCTTTGCCGTCTATGAGATCGCCGCGCGGCGCGTGGGCGCGGTGCCGGTGATCGCGCCCGACACGGACTATGCCACCGACGTGGATGCGCTGCTGGCGCTGGTGACCAACAAGACCCGCGTGATCTTCGTCGCCAATCCCAACAATCCCACCGGCACCTATGCACCAAAGGGCGAGATCGCGCGGCTGCATGCCGCGCTGCCGGCGGATGTGCTGCTGGTGATCGACCAGGCCTATGCCGAATATCTGGCGGAGGACGAGAAGGACGGCGGGCTCGAACTGGCGATGGACGCGCCCAATGTTCTGGTGACGCGCACCTTCTCCAAGATCTTCGGGCTGGCCGCCGAGCGGATCGGATGGGGCTATGCTTCGGCGGCGATCATCGATGCGATGCACCGCATCCGCGCCCCGTTCAACGTGACCACCGCCGGACAGCAGGCCGCGATTGCCGCATTGGCGGACGGCGACTTCGTCGAGGCCAGCCGCACGCACAATGATCGCTGGCTGACCTGGTTCACCGATCAGATCGCCGCGCTGGGAAATTTCGGGCTGCGCGCCGTGCCCTCGCGCGCCAATTTCCAATTGGTGCTGTTCGAAGGCGCGCTGACCGCGGAGCATGCCTATAAGGGCCTGATGGACAAGGGCTATATCGTCCGCTGGCTGCCCGGCCAGGGGCTGGGCAACGGCCTGCGCATCACCATCGGCACCGAGGACGAGATCCGCGGCGTGGCGACCGCGCTGCGCGAACTGGCCGAGGCCGCGCGCTGATGCTGCCCTTTGCGCGCGTCACGGTGATCGGGCTGGGGCTGATCGGCTCCTCGATCCTGCGCGCCGTGCGCGCGCAGATGCCGACGGTGCGGCTGACCGGCTATGACGCCGATGCGGACGTGCGCGAGACGGTGCGCGCGCTGGACCTGTGCGACGACGTGACCGAGACAGCGGGCGCGGCGGTGATCGATGCCGATCTGGTGATCTTGTGCGTGCCGGTGGGAATCATGGGCGACGTCGCTTCGGAATTCGCCGCGGATTTGCCCCCCGACGTGATCGTGAGCGACGTGGGATCGTGCAAGGCCAGCGTCGCCACGGCGCTCAAGGCCGCGCTGCCCGGCGTGATGGTGATCCCGGCGCATCCGGTGGCGGGCACCGAGCGCAGCGGGCCCGAGGCGGGCTTTTCCAGCCTGTTCCACAAACGCTATTGCATCCTCACCCCCGGCGAGGGTGCGGACGAGACCGGGATCGCGCGGCTGGAGGCCTTCTGGCAACGGCTGGGCGCCGATGTCGAGCGGATGGACGCGGCGCATCACGATCTGGTGCTGGCGGTGACCAGCCATCTGCCGCATCTGATCGCCTATACCATCGTGGGCACCGCATCCGATCTGGAGACCGTCACCCAGAGCGAGGTGATCAAATTCTCCGCGGGTGGCTTTCGCGATTTCACCCGCATCGCCGCTTCCGACCCGACGATGTGGCGCGACGTGTTCCTGGCCAACAAAGAGGCGGTGCTGGAGATGCTCCAGCGCTTTTCCGAGGACCTGACCGCGCTGCAGCGCGCGATCCGCTGGGACAAGGGCGAGGAATTGTTCGAATTGTTCAGCCGCACCCGTGCGGTGCGCCGGAGCATCATCGAGCAGGGCCAGGACGACGCGCGCGAGGATTTCGGCCGGACGCACGAATAATGATCCTCCCCAGCCAAGGCTGGGGAGGATCAGGCGTTCAGCACATTGATCTCGCGGTGGACGATCGCCTCCGCCTCCGTGCGGTCGAGCCCCGTCGGGATCACCTGCCCGAAGCGAAACGTCACCACCCCGGGGCGCTTGAGGAAGCTCTTGCGCGGGGAGACGCGGCCCGAATCCATCGCCACCGGGACTACCGGCAGGCCGATCTGGCGATAGAGGCCGGCAAAGCCAGCGCGCAGCGGCGGGCGCTGGCCATGGGGCACGCGGGTGCCCTCCGGAAAGATCACCAGCGAGCGGCCATCCGCGGCGGCATCGCGCGCGGCGCGGATCAGCAGGCGCAGCGCCTTGGCGCCGCCCTCCCGATCGATGGCGATGACGCCATGCAGCACCGCGACCCGCCCCCACAAAGGGATTTCGGTCAGCTCCTTCTTCACCAGCACCGCGGGATCGCGGATCAGGTTGAGAATCTCGATCGTCTCGAACATGGATTCATGCTTGATCGCGAACAGCACCGGGGTCTGCGGGATCGTGCCTTCGACGCGCACGCGGATGCCGAGGAGATTCGCCGCGCACCAATGGTGGAAGCCCGCCCACATCCGCCCCGCATAACGCACCCCCTTCGATCCGAACGGGATCGCCGCCAGCCCGAACAGCACCGGGACCAGCGAGCCGATGTAAAAGACCAGGGTGAACAGCAGCGAGCGCAGGACGATCATCCTACAGCCCCATCAGCGCGGCAATGCGGCTGAGCAGATATTTGTGATATTCCTTGAACAAGACGTAGAAGCCGGGATCGCTCTTCACCGCATCGCCGGTGATCGCCACCTGGCCATCCAGCACACGCGACAGCTCGAAGCGCGCGCGGCGCATGTGCCAATCGGTGGTGACCAGCCGGACCGTATGGTATTTCTTGCGCTTGAGCCACGCCGCGGTCTCCAGCGCATTGGAGCGGGTGTCGACCGCCTCATGCCCCAGATCGATGCAGCATTCGTAGAGCGCGACCGGCGCCTTGGTGATGCGGGCCAGTTCGTGCGGCTTGACCGTGCGGTTTACCCCCGAGACCAGCATATCGCGCGCCTTGTGGGCCTCCAGCAGCGCCAGCCCGCGCTCGATCCGCCCGGGGCCGCCGGTGAGGACGACGATCGCATCGGTGGCGGGCCCGTCCACCGGGCGCGGCAGCCAGATCACGAAGATCGCGAAACCGAGCGCCCAGATCAGCGGCGCGAGCGAGAGGATGCGCTTGATCACAACATCGTCCTGAGCGTGCGGATGACCGTGATGCGCGCCGCCAGCGTGGCCAATACGCCGCCAGCGAGCGGCAAAGCGAGGATCGCCAGCCAGGCCTGGAACCCCAGAGCCACCGAGCCGAGCAGTTCCGAGCCGATCGCATCCAGCCGCCGGCCCAGCACGAGCAGCACGATCACCGCCATCACCATGCCGATCGCGCCGCCGAACAGCGCATCCAGCGCGATGCGCCGCTGAAACAGCCGCGCGACCTGGACGTCGGTTGCCCCCATCAGATGCATCACGTCGATCGTCGAGCGATGCGTGTTGAGCGCGGCGCGCGCGGCGAGCACCACCGAGGCGCCTGTGGCACTGGCCATCAGCGCGACCAAGGTGAGCGACAGCCATTGCAGCGATCCGATCAGCCCGGCGAGCGGCGCCAGCCAGCGCGCATGGCGATCCACCCGCGCATCGGGCGCTGCGGCGGCGACCGCGGCCTCGATCGCCGTGATCCGGTCTTCCCCCGCATCGGACCCAGCTTTGGATAGCGTGACGTCGATCAGCGCGGGCACGGGCAGATCGTCCATGTCCAGCCCGTCTCCGCCCAGCCAGGGCGCGAGCAGGGCGTTGATCTCGCTCGCCTCCAGCCGTCGCACGGACTGGACCCCGGCCATATTCTGCAATGCCGCGGCGACATCCTTCGCCTGGGACTCGCGCTTGCGGCGACTGGCCTCGACGATCTGGACGGTCAGCTTGCCGGTGAGATCACGGCCCAGCCCGTCCGCCGCCTCGCCCAGCCCCAGCCCCGCCGCCATGGCGAGCGCGGTGAGGAACATCATGATCGCGATCACCCACGGCATCGGCCCAGCCAGCCGGCCTTCGGGCAGGAGCCGGCGATCAGCCGCCGAGGCGCGCCAGGAAAAGCTCATGCCACCACCCTCATGCCGCCACCCTCATGAGGGCACGCCATCCTGGCCGGCCTGCGGCGGATGGCGCAGCGCGCCGGTTGGATCGTATAATCGCCCGCGATCCAGCCGCATCATATTCGCATTCTGGATGCGATTGAGCAGATGGACGTCATGCGTGGCGACGACGATGGTCGTGCCGAGCTTGTTGAGCCCATCGAACAGATGGAGCAGGCGCGCGGCCATATCCGGATCGACGTTTCCGGTGGGCTCGTCCGCCACCAGCAGATCGGGGCGGCCGATCACCGCCCGCGCGATCGCCACGCGCTGCTGCTCGCCGCCCGAAAGCGTGGCGGGGCGCGCGCTGGCACGATCGCCCAGCCCGACCCAGGCGAGCATCTCGTTCACCGGCGCCTGGAGATCCCGATCCTCCATCCCGCCGATGCGCAGCGGCAAAGCGATATTGTCGAAGGCGGAGAGATGCGGGACCAGGCGGAAATCCTGGAACACCACGCCGATGCGCCGGCGCAGGCCGGGCAGGCGGCGTCGCGGGAGTGTGACCGCATCCTCGCCGAACAATCGGATCAGCCCACGGCTGGGGCGCTGCGCCAGATAGAGGAGTTTTAGCA
>Ga0247812_10001721_pt1 | contig 12349 bp, 12 predicted proteins | sample UWRJL149409B1_FD_178011 | JGI IMG/M metagenome (GOLD analysis project Ga0247812, IMG submission 178011) | Plant litter microbial communities from Arlington Agricultural Research Station in Wisconsin, United States - UWRJ-L149-409B-1 | ecosystem: Environmental > Terrestrial > Plant litter >...
TTTTTCCCATATAGAACTTTCATGGTTGCGATGCTTTGATCTTATGGATAGAATGACCGGAAGAGATGGTGGGTTGGGGGTGCACAAGGCGACGAGAACGAGCGGTAGTAATACAAGGAGGGAACGAGGCCAGGTAGCTCAGAGGATGTCGTGTGCAAGCTTTTATGGTGAAGAAGGGTCGCTTAACACTTCAATGAGGACGGGGAAATATAAATCAGAAGTAAAGTTGAAATACCTCAACCGTCGCCGACATCGACGAATCCCCGAGGTAAGACAGAGGCATAGGGCAGCTTGCCCTGCTCCTGGTCATAATTCAATTCGCATGGCCTGAGCCTGATCGATATGGGACACTAGACTCTGAAGGTTCAAGCAAAAACTAGTAATCTTCCAACCAAACATGTAGGAGCATACCGTGAGGAAAGGGTACCAAAACCCGTCCATTGAGCGGTTTGATCAATACCGCTAGGATAAATCGTCCGAGGGTAATCGGTCCGAGCTTGCTTTCTTTCGGCTCTCATTTGTGTGAACTTGACGTCGCTAACTAGGTTGAAAGTTGAGAGGAGAGCTTTGAGTGAGGCATTCAGGCACAATTGAAATAGCCAGAAATAAAACAAGCCATTACATACACCGATGTACCTCTGACTTCTATGTGCACAGGTCCATCCTGAGGATCCTAATGCGCGCTAATTGTGAGAGCTGCTCAAAACAACTGGCCCGTCTTGCATCTTCGATCCCAAAGGAGACTATGTTAAAACACCACTCGTCACAGTTTTTGCTACTTGCTGTGATGCAGTCAAAAATTCAATGAGTGAGGGACCTATGAATGATATTGAGATAGCACTCACCACCATGTGCTAAATTGTTTGTTAGAGTGGGTGGTGTTTGGCTTTTGCAAACGAAATGACTAAGCTGGGCCTGGGCCTTACCCTGTCAAGTTTTCAACCTCCCACTTACACCTCTTTGCTCAACTCAACTAGTCGATTTTTCCACTTTCCCCTATATATTAGCACATCCGTGCTACTACTGTGCGATACTCTTCGCTCTGCAGATTCAAGAATTCAAGAATAGCGTCTTGCGTATCCCTGACTTCAGAGCATGCCAGAAACGACGCATCTTAAAGATGGGGGGTCTCGGGATTAGGTAGGGCGTTTGTTGAGGTAGCGCTTGATATTAGGTAAGCGGGGGCTTTTCGTCCGTTGCCTACCACAACAATTTCCTCTCACAGGATGGGTCTTTGTGCCCTTGGCCACCCAGGCCCTGCCAGGTTGCGACCAGATTGAGAGCAAGGGCTACTCCTAGCAACTGAGAAGATTCAGAACAGCGAGGTCTCGTACCTCTCTATTACTCAAATGCCGGTCGAAATCCTGTCAGAGATATTCCTTTATGCTGTGGTCTTCTACTGTCCAGGCTACTGAGCCCCTTGTGTCTCCAGCTTTCAAACAAGCGTCACCAACTATCTCCGTGCCCCAACGCTCGATGTACACGTCTTGGTCTCAGGCCACAGGCTTTCTCGTGCTGGTGATCCCCCAAGCCCACAAGTGGTGAGCATTCGAGCTGAACTGTGTCAATGCGAACGTAGAAGAGTCAGAACTCATCTTGGTACGACCTTTCCCGTGCTAGAAGTTCTCCGATAGAGCCCTCTAGAAGGTGCACTCCAGTTTCAGGACGGTACCCTGCTCTATTCTGGTGAACCAGACCTTATTCAGTCCTGCGCAATGCCTGCCGACTAATAACTCCGCACCAAACTTGCGCGTTTTGGAGCTGAATCGTGTATCCTGTGAAACTCATTGGGTTTCAGTAGAACGCTCGAGTCGCTCAGTTTTCAAAACCTACCATATCCTCTCTTCCCCCTAGTCAGTGATTTCTTCCGAATATTATCATAAAATTTGAATCCTCCACATGCATAACTTTAGCTTGCTTGCTGAGAGCCATGGTTTGCAGATACCGTATGTATAGACCGGTTGGACGAGTTTTGCTTCGATCAGATGTCTGTTGAAGACACAAAAACCCTGCTCAACTCCATATCAGCACCTAACTGTCGTTCAGGTCTCAAGACCACAATCTATCTTGAACAAATACCCTCTCGCAGATCTATTCTCTCTCCAGGAGATTTCTCGGTCAGGTCTTGTCACTTCCATCGCCGAGACCCAGGAGGAACTGCATATTGAATTTGGCGACAACACCTTAAATGTCGGACTTCATCCTGGCGATCCGACTTTTAATCTGGACTGCCATTGAGACATTGTTGTAGCAAGTGCTGTGCATTTCAAGACATTAGGATTCACAAATCTTTAAAAAGATGGCCTTCACTGGGTCGGCGCTCTACTTCGAAGATTCACTTCTGGACCTCTCCAAGCACTTCCCTAACACCGTCGAAGAGCTACAAATTTCACACAGTTGGGAAAATACACCGTTCCTCGACTTCATTCTCAATCCTCGCATGGCAACGGGATGGAGCTATGGCCCTGTCCAAAGTTTAAGCGTTTGATCCTTAACAGTTGCACAACTTTCTGGAAGCATACTGAAACGATACGGTACGAGAAGACTGAGAAATGGGGGAATAGCACCATTGGAGATGCTGATGGTCGTGGGTTGTGATCTGAGAAAAGCAGAATTTACGTTACGGAGGTGTTACCGTCGGACGTTATAAGATAGGATGGGCATTACATCCTACTTCATTGAGCTTCCTGCGATTAAATAAATAATTAGAAAGCTCTGTATGCATTCTCAAATGGTTTGCGTAAGACGTAGAACTTGTTTCCGGCTAATAGGCCATGTGCACGTGGCCCTAGGTTCTACGACTTATTTTCACCACACACTGCTCTGCCCTTTGCTTCAATCAAGTTGAGTCCGTATAAGAACTTGGTCTCAGCTGAAATCCCAATGCAATGAAATTCTAAGAAACTTGCCATGGAACCCTAAGCGCAAAAGGTACTACGCCGGTCTTCGAATCTACCCCGTGTCGCGGTCTTCGAATTTGCCCCGGGCCCCATGATGCAATCGGCTCCCGATTACCTCCGACATGGTCAGTATAGAAGCTTCTGAAGCGATTTTTGCCTTATATATACACTCTTGTTTGGGTTAAAAGGACACGGTAACTTGAAATTATTAGGAGATGGTGAATGGATTTGCGTGGTGCTGCGTGCCTAGCATACGAAGCACCATATCGGATGATCTAATTTGAAAAAGGAGCTAGACCCATGACCAGCACATTAGACCTGTACATTAGATTAAAAGCCACCTCTTCGTCAACAGACCAGTTGTAATCTACAACTGAGTCGAATTAAAATTTACGTTCCTACGGGAGCGTATTTAGCAACCCCAAAACAAATACTGTGAGGTTCAGCCATTAATATACAGATTTCCACATGTTCAGATATTCGAACTAGTACTTCTTCCTAGCGTAATCGCATTTTCTCCAGTCCTAGTATCTTGAACTTTCGAGCGCTCGCTCGGCATTTGAGACAATGGAGACTGATCGAAGTACTCAATTTGAAAAGAAAGTCGCACCATCTGACGTGCTTTCACCATGACCGATCTGATAACGAAGCAGTTAGAATGGCAATCAAGGGGTCTCGGCTCCAATCTAAAGCCAAGAACTTGCCTTGACACCAGCTGCATACTACCACCCCAGTAAACTTTCAATTCAGTTTAGTTGTTATCGCAAATCAAGCGCTTGCGAAGTAAGGAGAGCGCCTGCTCTGGCTATGCCACGCCAATGATACCGAGAAGTAATTCTTCGGGCCCCTTTAATGGTACATAAAAAGACCTGTCTGGTTCCATTATCCCCTATTTCGAGCAAAGTTACTCTGCAATGAGCGGTCCAGTAAGCTGCATGTTCGTGAATTAGTTTCCTGAGTTAATCTGGTTTTCTTTTCATGGAGACCCGTTATCATGCAGCTCCAGGACCAAAAAAGGATGGATCGTATATTGTAAGTTTCGATCCTATTCAAAGGTGTCAAACAGCTAGAAGGTGGATTATGTTAGGTCATGCTTAAGGAGCGCAGGGATAAGGGAAGGGTCCTGCGTTGGCTGGATGTGGACTATGAAGCGGAACCTAATGTGAAAGTTGTTCACAGATACAACGAGTCTAACGTCCGTGAATCCTACAACCCTACCTTCCAATGGGCTTACTCGTAATTGATATCTCCGCTGATTCAGCTAATACACGGTTTCTCGGTAAATCTTACGGAGACCGCTTTAGCAGCCGTTCTAGCTCATGACGACGTGGAGGCCGTGCATGAAGACGCTATCACTACGGTTTACGGGGAGCGTTCAATTACTCAGGATGAAAACGTACCCTGGGGTCTTCACCGCATCAGTCATCCCGGTCCAGCGCAACATCCGTTCATATATGTTTATCCCGAAAATGCTGGGGCAGGTGGTAAGCGTTTGCACGGAAAATTCTAGTTCACAAAATGTGCTTATGATTGTGTTCGATCTTGTAGTTAAAGTATACGTTCTGGATACGGTATGTCAAAATCTTCATGTTCTTTAACTTTACACATGCGTGATATATTTCTTGGTAGGGTATATTTATTGCCCATGCCGAGTTTGAAGGCCGCGCTACATATGGCAAGACTTTCTTGGCGACTGGTTTACCCGGAGCTGGTGAAGACCCTGATGATAAAGAAGGGCATGGGACGCACGTTGCGGGCACTGTCATTGCAAAAACCTATGGTGTTGCTAAGAAGGCAAATGCTATCGCGGTTAAAGTTCTTCCTGATAGTGGAGGAGGAGCTGTATCTGATGCTATAGCTGGAATTGATTGGGTTGTAGCTCAGTTTGAGGCGAATCCTACTCCATCACTAATGAATATGAGCTTTGGTTCTGATGTATCACAACCCCTTGATCAAGCTGTTAATAATGTAGGTGAAAACAAAGTTCCTGGTCCGTCCTTCACTCACCATTCTTTCGCATTAGGCTGTTGAAAGGGGTGTTTTAGTAGTGGTTTCGGCTGGAAATGATGGGAAAGACGCCTCTCTATCCTCTCCTGCTGGTGCCGAAAGGGCCTTTACAGTTGGAGCGATAGAACTTAACTCGGACAAGCGTCCCGACTGGTCAAATTTTGGGAGCGCAGTCAATATATACGCACCAGGAACTGGTATAACCTCATGTGGAATTAATGGGGATTATTTTGATTATAGAACGGGAACCTCTCACTCCGCGCCGCATGTAACAGGTGAGCCTTTTGCTAATTGATAAACCGAGGTCGGGCATTGAATCTTTTATACATTCTATAGGCACTTTCGCGATTTCCATGAGTGTGGAACCGGGAGATCCCAGTGTAAACCTTAGGCCAGACAAAAGCCAAGATGATTTACCTGTTATTCAAATGATTACCGTCTAGTGCATAGTCTAAGTACTCCGCCTGACGAAGTTGAACGTAATGACCTTGTTATTGAAATACAAAATTTGTAGTATCAAAGAGAGAATAGATGATTTGGATTATTCTGCGGTTCTGCAAAACCTTTCCCACTCTCCGGTGGACACGCTGGGTCCAGACAGAGAGAAACCGTATATAAGACGCAGTGGTGTAAATTAGGGGTTAGAGGTTACTCGGCTTACTCCGATCGGAGCTTGAATGTCAGCAACCAACATTCGGCGATATTCACAGAATTATATTACGTCGGGACTTCAAGGGATACCGCGTACTCTAAATGGAGTCAGTCTGATTTGATGAAGCTCAGAGTAGCAGGTTGCTCGAGTTGTGGTGGGTAATGTTTTGACGCTTTCCCAGGGTTGGTTTGCGCAGTTCGTTCTTGGCCCACAAAAGTTTTAAACTAGCCTAGATGTATGAAGGACTATCTGTTGGCTCCCCGGCTCAGACCTTCTATAATTTCACCCGCTAACTTCATATTGAAATTCTCTAGCTTGCAATGAGGTGAGGGTATAGTCTTTTGGGGTACTTCTTTGTCCGTCAGAACGGCAGCATTTTAGGGCGCTTTCCCTTATGTTCCAGATCTTTGGCTCTGCATAGTAAACAATCACATGGCTAGGTAATCTTGCTGTACCCGTTATCACACATGCCTGTCCTCACCACTCGATCACACTGAGCCATTGGAGATTCGGAATTTTACTCCATCCGAGCCAGTTGGCATTCTATCACCGAAGCTTAGTTCGGATGTTATTGCGAATACCCATTGAATGCGTATTACGCCATTTCACGACCGAAGGGCATCACTTAGGGTGCGCGGGATAACCTATAAATATGACCAGCTGGTCAGTAGTTTGCTCTACAACTCGATCTCATTCAAGCATCCAAGTTACTCAATCTTTATCAATATGTCTACTGAAGCCGAAACCGTTTCGTAAGCCCATCATTGCCCTCTGGCTGTTCGTCGTGCTGACCCGTTTAATAGGGAATCCCGAGTTAAACAAAAATACTACATCATACCCGCCGGTGCCCCGACGCTTGCACTTACCTTGCTTGATGGTGACGGCACCCCAGGTACCAAAATCATCAATCAAGAATGGGAGGCAGGAAGGACGGATCAACAGGTGATGCTTGAGATTGTTATGCATGGGTTAGGGATACTGACTTTTGCGTTTCTTAGTGGGTTCTCAAAAGAGGTCCGCACAGAGGCATACGCTTCAAAAATGTTGCAGGTCGCCTGTATATTGGTGACGGTACTAATATCTCCCCGGATGAGTTCGTGACCGGCCAACGTGTTGCTGACGCTATTGAGTTCTTCGAAAGGCAAACTGACAATGGAATCATGTGAGTTGGAGGAACATTATGTTGTTGCGTTACTAATGCCCGTTCCCAGCGCCTTTGCTTTCCCCCCATCGGCTAATCTTGTCTTGGATAATCAATATCAGGGGGCACTACCTCCCAATCCAGTACGTGATTTTAATGGGTGATTGACGCTTATACTAAGTGTGTTACTTTCGTCTATCAGGTTTGGCTACACCCAGTGAACGACACTATTGCTCAAGTGTGGGTGCTTAAAACCGTGAATTGATATTGGGGCATAAAGACATGCTCCCCGTTCAGTTATCTATTATGCCTATGATTTGTAACGTCTCGCCTTTGAATAAATGAATTGTAAGCTAAAGGTCTCGATAATATTCACCAACACAGGCATAGTCAGGCTATTCCTAAGAAAAGTCGTTTTCAAAAATCTCGCGTTCGGTACCATGCTTTGAGTTCCAAATACCGCGCGACACTTGTTTTGCCCACGTTTCGGGTATTCGGCTCAATATATTAACCGATTCATCTAGCGTTTCAGAGTACCACCCCGTAAATCAAGCCAACCCGAGCCCGAGCTGATGCAAAAGTCATCCCGTGCATCATCCCCATCACAGTCACAGGGAGCAACCGCAAAGAATGTAGTTAAGGGAACTTTGGTGCTACTTGAAAAGGCGCTAGATGGTATTCCCATTCCAGGGGTGAAGGGCGCAGTGGGCGGTATCTTGGAAATTGTCAAAATACTTGAGGTTCGTTCATTCGGATAACTAAGACTTTTGTTCCCTTACCTTTATCGTTGCCACCTGTTAGAAAACCAAACAGAAATAAACCAAACCTAGAAGACTTGAACCGTAACTTGATTCAGCTGAATGGTGTCCTTACCACGACATTGTCTGGGAAGAGAGAAGAGGACTTGTCGCTTGAGCTAAGACACCGTGCCGGACAATTAGTGAAGTGTGTAGTGTCGGTCAGAAATCGAATTTTCCACGTGCTTATTTGACAACTGTCAGGGAGCTCAATGATTTGGCACACGACTGGAATGGTGTTTCGAGAACCACCCATAGAATCTTCCGCAAATTCTTTGACTATGAGGAAGACGCGCAGGTCATTGTAAGCATCAGTACTAGGATCAAGGAGGCATTAGATGCTTTTCAGGTAATATTCAAGTCTCATAGATATTCTATGACTCATAGACTATTTTCGCCTCAGCTTGGAGCAACCATTGCTCAAGAAATATTGGCTGGCAATACCAATCGTTTGGTAGGGGATATAGAGCACGGTGTGACACAAGTGACACAAGATGTAGCTCCAGCTCGGGCGGAGGTTGAAGCAGTCCAATCTGGCATTTTACAAATTGTGGAGGAAGTCGACTTTGTTCAAGAAGGTGTCTCTAGATTTCATACGGGGGTTAGCCGAGTGGAACGGCAATTGCAGGTGAGAGGCTTTTGCGATTAGCAAGTCTGAATGTTGTCTCATTACACATTACAGTACACCAAAATATATAATCTACCGCGTGCCCAAGCGTCATACAACTCTTTCTTTCGCAATGATGCAGCCTCGTGCTTTGAGGGGAAGCGGCTTACTGTCCGCAAAGAAATATCTGACTGGATTGAAAACACTGGATCGGACTCGCCTCGCACATTTTGGTTGAGTGGTTTGGCTGGGATAGGGAAGTCAACTATTGCCCAGACTGTTGCTGCCAAAGCAGATGCCGATGGTCAACTAGGAGCAAGCTTCTTCTTCTCTCGTAATGCTGACTCCCTCAAAAATCCGTCACTCCTCTTCCCCACTCTTGCCTTCCAGCTCTCCTTGTTCGACCAAGAGATTGAACACTACATTGGAGAAGCAATTTTAGCCAACCCAGATGCTGGCTCCGCCCGACTAGTAGACCAAATCCAGCAGTTGATAATCGCCCCTCTACAAAAGATGACCACACCTACTCGACCAATCCTTGTCGTCATTGATGCTCTCGATGAATGTGCTGGCACCGCAAAGGAAGAAGTTATCCGCCTTGTCGTCACCGAACTACCTAATGCCCCATCGCTCAAGATCCTCATCACCAGTCGGCCCGAGTCTGAAATACGGACCATCATCAAGTCGCAACAAAATGAACTTCACACCATAATACTGAACAACATCGAAGATCCGGTAGTGCAGGACGACATCCGCAAATTTCTTCGATTCCGACTTCAAAAGATGGCGGCGTTGTTTCCCGATTGTGATTGGCACTTCACAGAAGACGAGCTGGAACAGTTGGTCGCCATGGCAGCAAAGCTGTTTATCTTTGCTGTCACTGTCATGAAGTACATTGAAGATAGAGTGGTCATGGATCCTCGAGCGCAGTTGGAAAACCTACTCTCGATCACCAAACCTGACTTCTCCGAGTCTAATCCCTATGCCGACCTCAACTCGGTATACCTTCAAGTTCTCTCGTCCGCCATCCCGAAAGCCTCCAGAACTAAGTTTGTGATGAAGCGGTTCCAGACGGTGGTCGGCAGCATTGTTTCGTTGAACAAACCGTTCTCATATAATGAACTCGCGAAACTCCTCAATGTTAAGGTTGCATATATCAAGGCTGCAATCAATGCGTTGCACTCCGTCCTGGTGGTGCCGGCCACTGATGATGGAATATTGGGAGTGTATCACAAGTCGTTTCCTGATTTTATCGTAGATCCCGATCGTTGCCGCAACCCAGCATTTTTGGTGGATCCACCTGCTCACCATGCGAGACTTGCTCGTGCATGCATAGAGTGTCTCATTCCTTTCTACGAGGAACAACAGCGTCTCTCAGATCCATATGGGGGAGAACTCTCTTCTTACCCTCTACTCGTTCGATACTCAGCTCTCTCCCTTTCGTACCACCTCGATAGAACCCAAAATCTCGACGAAGAAACGATCGAGCGGCTCAGTACATTCGTATCCCGGTTTACAGTGGCATGGTATATTAGCCATTGCGTTCTTGATAGTGAAAATGCGAAAAACGCATTTATTGCGCTTTGTTCAGTTTCCACAGTTGCGGTTCGTTTTTTTGTTTACAGTTTTTGAATTTCTGCTCTCAATCATCTTATTCACTTCAGGTTGCCGCGGGTTTGCCACCAGACATAATGCCCAGCTGCTTCCTCGAAAGCATTACTGCAAGTGTCCACGAAAACATCCGAAGCATGAACGAGGAAGGCGCTTCGAATTTTTCAGGATGGTGGCTAATTACAATATTGACCCAGGGATGTCAGAGTTCAGTTGTCACAAATACATTACCGAGTTAGTGCGCAAATCTCATTTATCACAACATCTGTTGACTTCGTCTTGGGGTTTTTTTAGCTACGGTATTCACTGATCAATTCATTTCCGGAATAATCGGCTTGCTCGAGGTGCCGAAAGAAGACCTTGACCTTGATGAGCTATTGACGGAGTTATTGGTGAGTTCTAACGTTCATGGGTGCGCTTTAGATGATGACACCCATTTTAAGCTGAGTATCCACTTTCGATTCGTATTGAACGACCTCCAAAAAGACAAAGGACCTTGGGATTATCTTATGGTGCGGAGATCAAGCTCAGATACGACTTTCCTCGAGTACATAATCTTCGGATTGGTGTCCGGTATGTACCTCCACAAGCCATATAGCCCTCATTGAACACCGAAAACAATGTAGGTCACCCCCCTTTTCACTCCAGGACAAGGGACAAAATGTAGTATCACCCGCGTTCGCTGCTTCCCTTCCCCAAGTTTATTGACTACCTAGAGTTAAAAATACAAACCTCTTGGTAGATGTATGTCTGAATATGTACAAGCCAAGTGTAGGAAATTTGGATGTGAGTTTCTTCATTGGAGCGCCGATTGGCATTTATCATATGTGATTCTGAATCAGCCGAGCGGGAGGCCTTTGTTATGTCTATATCACCTCCTCTTGCGACTATCACCGGAGAGTCATGAAAGATCAAGACGAGCGGAGGTGCGAAATGGGATCGTGGCCGCTATGGGACACTACCAAGATCAAAGATCGGTTCAGGCCTATGGTAATAAATGCTTAGCCCTACCGTGGTTTGAAGGTATATTGGAAGTTGCTGAAAGTGAGGAACCTTCAAGCCGCCGACATTCCCCCACTGCGAGAGAAGAGTTGGAAAGTGTCTTGTAATCTATATTTTTGTAATCTATATATCAAATTCATAATTAATTAGTACAAGCTCCACGATAAAGCTCGGTCTGGTTATCGCGGTTGCTTGTGCTGCGGAAAAGAAGGTTGGTCTCGTGATTTGATTCCGACCAATGGATCCATGGCGACGTTTCAAAAAGAACTACTTACTCCCTCCTACATCAAAACTACTTTCCCCCCTCTAAGCCGCAGGACGGATATACGCAGGGCGTTTTAACACTCTTTTCTTGAACCACTTTCTTTCTTTTACTCCTTCCAGCGTCCTTTTTTGAAGCAAACGATTGGAAAAATGTCTTTAAAACGGTCGTCTGGATTAGACTTTAGTGACGGACGAGCCCCAGCTTTGGATGCACACCCTGATGTGTATCTTGGAGATGCCAATGGAGGAAGGAGTTTACAAAGAAATAAAACGGAACGGAGGCGGTTGCAGGGGCTGATGAGGACTGACAGTATGACCGGCGGTGGTCCAGCCCATGTTGACCCAACAAACATCAAACTTCTAAAGTTGAAAGAAAGATGGGATCATTGGATGGTCAACGATGGTGAGCAGATCAATTTTGGGGTTCAGTCATCTGCTAATGTTAAGTGGAACTAGGTTCTAGACAGTTGTTTTTTGCGGTATACATTTTGGTGCACATTCTAGTCCTTGGTCTTGGGTTCGTTCACTATCAGATGAAAGAGAATCTCTCTGGAGCCAGGAAGGTTTTTGGTTACGGTTTTCGTGAGTAGTATCTATGGTCGCACTTCTACGCTTCTTTGACAACTGGTTTCCATTTGTAGCTATTGCCAGGACCGCAGCTTTAGTCTTACACGTCGATGCGGCATTCATTCTTCTCCCAGTCTGCCGAAACTTCATCTCATTCCTTCGCCAGACTGCATTGGGCGACATCATTCCATTCGACAAAAACATTACTTTCCACAAAGCTACAGCCTGGTCCATCGTTCTCATGTCCGTCATTCATGTCGTGGCCCACATGTTCAATTTTGCTGCCCTCGCTATCGCTTCTGGCACCACTACTGGCGAGCGTGTCGTGTTATTCTTTAAAGCCAATTTCCTTACTGGTCCAGGAGCGACCGGGTGGGTCATGAACTTTGCTTTGGGAACGATGGTCTGGTTCGCGATGGAAAAGCAAAGAAGGGCGAACTTCGAAAGATTCTGGTATGTACATATGTATTTCCGCCGATCCTTAGCATTAAACTACGTTCTAGGTATTCTCACCATCTTTTTATTATTTTCTTCATCTGCTGGCAACTCCATGGAATGTTCTGCATGATCAGTACGTTGTATATGTACCGCTTTTCAAACCCTCTCTGACACTTTTCTCAGAACCTGACGACGGCGATCAATGTTCCTTCAATACTATCGGCGTCTTCTGGAAGTACTGGCTGTTCGGCGGAAGCATATGGATATACGAGCGCATTCTTCGAGAAGTTCGCTCACGTCATCGGACATACATCTCCAAAGTCATTCAACATCCATCCAAAGTCATGGAGGTCCAAATCAAAA
>Ga0247812_10001722_pt1 | contig 12341 bp, 15 predicted proteins | sample UWRJL149409B1_FD_178011 | JGI IMG/M metagenome (GOLD analysis project Ga0247812, IMG submission 178011) | Plant litter microbial communities from Arlington Agricultural Research Station in Wisconsin, United States - UWRJ-L149-409B-1 | ecosystem: Environmental > Terrestrial > Plant litter >...
TAGAACGTAAATAAAATAAGCAGGAATTTCCAGGTCGGCATGTCGATCATCGTATGGTACCAACTGATTCGGCGGAGGAAATTCATTCCTCTTTTTTCGATATTTGGAGTTCCGTTTTTGTTTACAAATCTGCCACCGTAACTGTTTGCATTAGTTCCGAATCCTGAATTTTTATCGGTTTGTGCGTGGTTGTTTATTTTTTTAAGAAGTGCCATTCAAGCTTGGTTTAAAGGACAAATGTAAGGATATCTTTAATATGAATATGCTATCGAATTTAAACAGAAAAGCAATCAGTAAAAAATATTTTTTTCTGATTGCTTTTTGATATTGTCAGCTATTTTTTGTTTTATTTACAAAACGTTGCTTTGTTTTTTTTGGCGCTCTGGCTCCCGAGTTCAATTGCTTTCGAGAAGTCTTTGCAGCAATTTTTTTTGTCTCCAATTTTATTATAGGCCAAACCTCTTAAGTTGTACGCTACATAATCTTTTGGATTTAACTCAAGTGATGAAGTACAATCTGCAATGGTTTCTTTAAAGTTCATTAATTTGTAATTGACATTAGCTCTTCCTGTATAAGCATCAGTATTCATGTCGTTTAACTCTAGTGTTTTGTTAAAATCGGCAAGAGCTCCTTTTAAATCATTGATATTGTATTTTGCCACACCTCTGTTTTGATAGGCTTCGACAAATTTAGGATCCATGTTGATTGCTTTTGTGTAATCTGCGATGGCGCCTTTAGTATTGCCGGCTTCGGCTTTTTTCATGGCTTTGTCAAAATAAGCCGTTGAAGATTGTGCCCAGGTCGAGCAGCTAATCATAATAAATGATACAAATAATAATTTTTTCATAAACCAATTTGGGATTAGTTAGTAGGTTAATTAATTCTGAGACGAATTTATGAAAGTTTTATTTTGTAAGAGAAATTCTTTTGTGAAAAAATGGTAATTAAATTTAAAATATTAATTCCCGAATGTAATCATGGCTTTTTTTAAATAAACCTGTTATGAAAATGAGTGCCCTAGCCCTGATGGGAGGGAAAATCCTTTTGTGCCGGTCCCGAGGCTTCGGGAGGCACAAAAGATTGGAAGGAACAGCAGGAAATAGCTCCTAAAAAAAAACTAAACTTTTAAACAGCCACGAAAACCTCTTGCCGCATAATAAGATTCGGCACCATTATGATAGACGAAGGTTCTGCCATAACGGAAATCAGAAAATAAAGCGCCGCCCAATTTACGAACGTCTGGAGTTGTGGTGATCCAGCTTGATGTTTTGGTGTCAAAATTCCCTACTTCCTGTAATGCTCTGTATTGTTCTTCATTCAGGATTTCGATACCCATTTCCTCCGCCATATCAATAGCACTGTTTTTAGGTTTATGTTCTTTTCGCGACTCCAGCGCTTTACGGTCGTAACAAAGACTTCTGCGTCCTTTTGGGCTTTCGGCAACACAATCAAAAAATAAGTATTCGTTGGTGTTTTTGTCATAACCCACAACATCTGGCTCTCCATCTGTTTTTTCCATTTCAAGAAGTGACCAGAGTTTTGCCGGATTTGCTTCTAGTTTCTCCTGTACTTTATTCCATTCAATGCCTTCATGACGTGTTTTATTCTTTTCAAAACGCGTCTTTAGAATGCTGATAATTTCTTCGTGATGTTCTGGTGATAAGTTGTTTTTGCTCATGTCGATTAAAGTTGTGCTACTATTTCTTTTGCCTTAGTTTTTGTATGGTAAAGATAATTAATCATTTAATCCTTTGCCGTCAAGAATTTGTGGGATAGCTTTTTCAACTCTTGACTCTCGCGTTTTAGATTGTTTTGGTTGGGAAAAATGAAGCAGATAAGCTCGTTGACGTCCAGGTGTTAAGGCTTTAAAAGCTTTTTTCAGTGTAGTATTTTCATTTAACTGTTTTTGAAATTCGTCAGAAACCGGAAATTCAGAAGTCTTTTTTAATTCGACTTTTAAACCTGCTTTTTCTATTTCAATCGCTTCGTAGATGTAGGCTTTTAGAATGCTTTTATGCGCTGTAATTTCTTTAAGATTCGTAAATCTAATTTGTCGCGCTGCCTGAACATTCTCAGATTGCTGAATCAGAATTCCATCCGTATCTTTAAGTAAAGCGCCTTTGAAAAATAAAAAAGCGCAATACTCTTTAAAGTCGTGTATTAAAACGATATTCTTTTTTTGGTGGGTATAACAGGGAGTACCCCATTTTAATTCTTCGGTTAATTGACAATCAAGCGCAATCTTTCTTAATTGTTCCAATTCTTCCTGCCACTTTTTGTCTTTAAAATAAAAATCAACTTTAGGATTCATTTTGATTATTTTTAAGATTTAACTGAAATTGTTTTTCTATCCGCAGGTCTAAAATACCACGAAAGAATAGTTAAAACAAGTAATAAAGTGGGGCCAAAATAAGCAATGGCTCCGTCACCCTTGGCAAAGTGCGATACGATAGCACCAGACATCGCGAAGAAGAAACCAGCATAAGCCCATTCTTTTAGTAACGGGAATTTCGGAATTAGTATTGCGATTACGCCTAATAATTTCCAAGCGCCTAATATAACCAGAAAATAAAGTGGATAGCCTAAATGTGCCATCATATCTACTTCTTCGTTTATTTGCAATATCTGCACTATTCCTGTTGATGTCATTCCTAATGCCAGCCAAAGTGTGGCAGCCCAGTATAAAATTTTATTTCGCTTTGTCATGATGTGTTATTTTAATTGGCTTACTATTTCCTGAAGTCTGTTGTGCGCCATATTAATGCCTTGTTTAAACGGAAGCTGCATCATTTGATCTCGTAGTGCATTTGATTTGTAAACAATCTGCATAGTCAGTTTGCTGGTATTTTCTGTTAGTGCTTCAAATTCCAGGAACTCCAATTGTACTGCAAAAGGTGAATTCTCCATTTCAAATGTTCTGGTGATTTTTTGGTTAGGAATATATTCGTGAATAGCTCCGTTTATCTGAAGCACTATATTTCCTTTTGCATCACTGGTTTCAAATTCATAACCGCCATGTTTTTTGTTTTCCAGTTTTAATACTTTCGTTCCCATCCACTGTTCTACAATTGCGGGTTCGATATATGCTTTGAAGAGTAGGGAAACCGGCAAGTCGAAATCTCTTGTAATAACGAGTTCCTGTTTTCCGTCTTCGGCATTTATTTTTGTTTTCAATTCCATATTGGTTTAGTTTTCTGGTTTGTAGTTTTTCATGATATCTTCAAGTTTGTTGAATCTTTCATCCCACATTTGTCGGAAAGCTTCAATGAACTCAGCAACTTCTCTCATTCTTTCCGCATTTATTGTATAATATACTTCCCGGCCGTTTTGTGTTTGCTGCAGTAATTCACACTCGGTTAGAATTTTTAAATGTTTTGAAACGGTTGGTCTTGCTGTGTCAAAATTAGACGCTATCGCTCCGGCTGTCATCGAATGCGAAGTCACCAAAAGTAATATAGCTCTTCTAGTCGGATCGGCTATGGCCTGAAATACATCTCGTCTTAAATTCATTATGAAGTTATTTGGCTACAAATATATGTGTAGTTATTTGACTACACAAATATTTAAAGATTTTTTTTTAAGTAATTCATTGAAAATCTGCTGTTAAAGGTTTTTGTTAAATTGAAAAAAGTGACTTTGGAAAAATGTAAATCTGAAGAATTCTTTTTGCTATGTTTGTTTTACATTTAAATAAAAAAAGAAACTAATCAATAATTCTTTTCGAAATAACAAGTCAGTATGAGAGCATTAATAATATTTAGTTTAATAGTGAATTTTGCTAACGCGCAAACTTATCAGGACATCCATAAAAAAGCAATTCTCGTCGATACTCACAATGATTTTCTTACCAAGGCTATGCAATATGATTTTGCTTTAGATTCAGATTTAAAAGGTAAAACGCATAGTGATTTGTCTAGATTTAAAACTGGTGGAGTAGATGTTCAATTCTTTTCGGTTTGGAGTGATGGTAATCAGAAAAATCCTTTTGCTTTTGCGAATCGTCAAATTGATAGTCTGGATGCCGTAATTAAAAGAAATCCTGATAAAATTGTAAAAGTTGCCAATGTAAAAGAAATTCTGACTGTTGTGAAACAAAATAAAATCGCAGCGTTAATTGGAGTAGAGGGTGGGCATCAAATTGAAAATAGTCTTGCTAATCTCGATATGCTTTATAAACGAGGAACAAGATACATGACCCTTACCTGGAATAATTCTACCGATTGGGCCACAAGTGCCTATGATGATAATTTGAAGCCTGAGTTTAAAGGAAAGGGTTTGTCTGAGTTTGGTAAAAAAGTAGTGCAGCGTATGAATAAAATAGGAATGCTGGTTGATGTTTCGCATATAAATGAAAAAACATTTTGGGATGCAATCCAAACTACATCAAAACCAGTTATTGCATCGCATAGCTCAGTATATAAGCTTTGTCCGGTTCCGAGAAATTTAAAAGACGATCAAATAATTGCAATTGCTAAAAATAAGGGTGTTATTCAGATTAATTTCAATTCCGGTTTTATTGATCCTACAGAAAAAAAACGAGAGGATGCTTTTATGGAAAAACATAAAGAAGAATTTGATTCCTTGCAGATCGCTACAAAAAATGAAAACATAGCCGAAGAAATGATTCATGCAAAATACAAACAAGAATCAGATAGTTTAAGAGCTTCATTTGCTTTAGTTATAGAGCACATTGAATATGTTATAAAGTTAGTAGGTGTAGATTATGTGGGGATAGGATCAGATTTTGACGGCATTGCGGTGCCACCCCAACAATTAGATGATGTTACGTCATATCCATTAATTACAAAAGCGTTATTAGAAAAGGGGTATTCGAAAAAGGATATAAATAAAATTCTGGGTGAGAATATTTTAAGAGTGTTGAAAGCTAATGAAGTACGCTAAGATTGATCATGATTAGCATAAAAAAAACCTATTTCGTAATGAAATAGGTTTTTTGTTTTTGTGACCACGGTGGGATTTGAACCCACACGCCCTTACGAGCACCACCCCCTCAAGATGGCAAGTCTACCGTTTCTCCACGTGGCCTAAAATGAAAAAAGGTCATTCGCGTGGCGAACAACCTTTTGTGACCCGACTGGGGCTCGAACCCAGGACCCCATCATTAAAAGTGATGTGCTCTACCGACTGAGCTATCGAGTCATTGCTATCAAGGAAAGTATTTTGTTAAATCACAATTTGTGACCCGACTGGGGCTCGAACCCAGGACCCCATCATTAAAAGTGATGTGCTCTACCGACTGAGCTATCGAGTCATATTCTTTCCTTGAATGCGGGTGCAAATATAAGGAGTTATTTTTGATATTTGCAAGCTTATTTATTATAAATTTGTCTTTTTTTAATCAAAATTTACAACGTCTTAATTTTTAGGCTATTATTAAAATGAAAAAAATCGTATTATTAGGATATATGGGTTGCGGAAAGTCAACAATTGCCCAAAATCTTTCAAAAATTATAAATATTCCGTTTTTAGATTTAGACAAATGCATCGAAAAAAGAGCAAATTTGTCTATAAATGAAATTTTCGAGCAGCATGGAGAGATCTATTTTAGAAAATTAGAACATGAAATGTTTGTCGAATTACTTCAATCTTCAGAAAATAACATTATCGGATTAGGAGGAGGAACTCCATGTTATGCAAATAATCACTTATTATTACAAAGAGATGATGTTACCTCTATTTATTTAAAAGCTTCTATAGCGACTTTATATAATAGATTAGTGTACAATAAAAGTAAGCGCCCTTTGATTGCGAATATGGATGAAGAGGAAATGAAAGAATTTATTGCAAAGCATCTGTTCGATCGCAGCTTTTATTACAACCATGCGCAACATAAAGTTGTGGTTGATGATAAAACGGTCGAAGAAACGGTTAAGGATATTGAAGCGCTACTAGCTTAAAAAGGCATAATCGCCTTCTTTGTCGTCAAAAACAACCTGAACATGCTCTAATAATGAAGTAGAAAGTGAAATGCCTTTAAAATCGGCTTTTACAGGGTACTTCTTGTGGTTTCTGTCTACAAGTACTGCTGTTTTGAATTTCTTAAGCGGAACGTCTAGGAAATGACGAACAGCATATATTAATGTTGTGCCTGAGTTTAAGACGTCGTCAACAAGTACTAATCCCTTATTTTGGTATTCTTCTTTAGTTAAGGAAGTCTCAATTGGTAATTGAGGATTTTGTTTGTCGACTTTAACTTCGCACGTAGAAACTTTTAATGTTGAAATGTTGCTCAAAGCTACTGCAATTTTTTGGGCAAAAACAGATCCGTTAGAAGCGATTCCGGCAATCACCACTTCTTCCTCATCAACAAATGTCTCGTAAATTTGATAAGCGATACGTTTGATTTTATGTTCGATTTCCTGATTGGTTAAGATGATGTTTTTGCTCATGATTTATTTTTTTGCTAAAGTACAAATTTAGGTTTTGAAATTCCAATATATAAAATTCCAAATTCCAATGTTGAGGTTTAGATTTTGGATCTTTAAATTTAATTTCTGTGGTTAAAGTTTTTTATGTATTTAGTTTTGGAATTTGGAATTTAAAAATTGGGATTTATTCCTTCTCATCTTCATCAAAAATTTCATTTCCGTATTCGTCGATATCTCTTCTGTCTTTTTTGGTTGGTCTTCCGGTTCCGCTTTTTCTGTAATGCTCTTTAGATAGTTTTAATAGTTCTAAATGTGCATAAGCTTCAGCTGGTGTTTCGTTTTTGCGGTATATATCAACCAGTTTTGCTCCAACACGACTTTCGGGAATGTCGAGTACAGTAATGATTTGTGTAATTTGATCTTTTCTAAAGGTTATTCGATCCGTTGGAAAAACCTCTTTTGAAGGCTTGGCAACCTGCCCATTTACAGTGATATGGTTTTTTTTGCATGCCTCAGTTACCATGTTTCTGGTCTTGTAATATCGCACGCACCATAAGTATTTGTCTACTCTCATAATTTTTCTAAAATCAAAGTTAAATTCTTTACAAAAATAAATCAATATTGTATCTTGCGCACTTAAAAAATTAACAATAATGAATAAATTTAAATATTATTTTATTTTATTGCTTGCGGGTATTTCTCTGGTTTCTTGTAATAAAAGTGATGATGATGATCCAGTGGTAGTTCCTTTAAGAGATTATACAGAACAATATAAAGCAGACAACGATTCAATTGTTAACTATTTAAAGACCAATTATATTAAAAGTGTATCAGCTAATTTCGATATTGTAATTGAGAAAATCCCTGCTGCTGGTGGACAAGTTTCTATATGGGATCAGCAAACTTATCCTTTAGAATCGAGAGATGTGTATAATGATGGTATTACTTATAAGGTATATTATTTAACACTAAACAAAGGTGTTGGGCTTTCGCCTACAAATACCGATAAGGTTATGGTCTCTTATTCGGGTACATTATTAAATAATAAGGTTTTTGATTCTTCTCCTAAATTTACAGCGTTGTTATTTGGATCTGATGCAAGTACAGCAGAAGCAAGTACTGTAATAGAAGGCTGGTCGGAAATTTTTCCAAAATTTAAAACAGGTACTTCTAAAACTGCTGGTGATGGAGTTATTACTTATGCCAATTTTGGTGCTGGCGTTATGTTTTTGCCTTCTGGTTTGGCGTATTATGGTACTGGTTCTGGTACTGCTATTCCGCCGTATACTTGTATTACATTTAGTTTTAAATTGTATGATTTGCAACACTTAGATCATGATCAGGATGGTGTTTATGATTATCAGGAAGATGTTAGTGTAGATAAAGATGGTCATCCCAATAATGATGGTTATATGTATGATTTTAGAGACACGGCAAGGTATCCTAATCCACCGGCTGATTTAGTAGATGATACTGATAAAGATGGTTTTGCTGATTTTATAGATTTTGATGATGATGGGGACGGTTATACAACGCGATTTGAACTTACTAAACCAACCGATGCAACATTTTCCGGTCTAAGTAAATATTATCCTTATGATCCAATCTTAGATAATCCGAATACACCTAATACAGATGAATCTGAAATTTGGGGTATTCCAAGAAGGCCAACAGGAGCGCTTAAGGATCCTACCAAGCCGGAATCAATTACAAATCCAAAAGCGTTTGTGCCTGAAGATTATACGGTTCCCGGAAGATTAAGAATTCACGTAGATAAAACGTATCCTTATCAAAAGAATTAGATTGATAAGAATATATAGATAACAAAACCCCGAAAGTGATTTCGGGGTTTTTTTGTGAAGTTAATGTGATAAATTTGTTTTTAATAATAATGTATTACTTGATTTAATAGTCATTGGGTTTATTCCTTCATTGTACTATTTGAAACTCAATTTAAGGCATAAAAAAACCTCGAAATCACTTTCGAGGTTTTTTTTATAAAGTAAGAAGATCTAAAAAATTATTTTCTTTTGATAACTCTTTCTACAGCTTCAACAATCGCCTGGTTGTTTAATTTGTATTTTTCCATTAATTGCTCTGGAGTTCCAGATTCACCAAAACTATCGTTTACAGCTACAAATTCCTGTGGAGCCGGAGTGTTTAATGCCAATACTCTTGAGATGCTTTCTCCAAGACCTCCCAAAATATTGTGTTCTTCTGCGGTAACCACACATTTTGTTTTTGCCAATGATTTAAGAATTGCTTCTTCGTCAAGTGGTTTAATAGTATGAATATTGATTACTTCTGCAGAAATTCCTTTTGCTTCTAAAGCTTCAGCAGCAATAAGCGCTTCCCAAACTAAGTGTCCTGTTGCTACAATTGTAACATCAGTTCCTTCGTTTAATAAAATTGCTTTTCCAATTACGAATGGCTCATCAGCAGGAGTGAAGTTAGCCACAACCGGACGACCAAAACGTAAATAAGCCGGACCATGGTGATCTGCTAATGCTAGTGTAGCTGCTTTAGTCTGGTTATAATCGCAAGTATTGATTACAGTCATTCCTGGCAACATTTTCATTAAACCAATGTCTTCTAATATTTGATGTGTTGCTCCGTCTTCACCAAGTGTTAAACCTGCGTGAGAAGCACAAATTTTTACATTTTTATCAGAGTAAGCAACTGATTGACGAATTTGATCGTAAACTCTTCCTGTAGAAAAGTTAGCAAAAGTTCCTGTAAAAGGAATTTTTCCTCCAATTGTTAAACCTGCAGCGATACCAATCATGTTAGCTTCTGCGATTCCGATTTGGAAAAAACGCTCCGGGTGATTTTTCTTGAAATCATCAAATTTTAATGATCCAATTAAATCTGCACATAATGCCACAACGTTTTCGTTTTTTTGACCTAATTCAGTCATTCCCGCTCCAAAACCTGAACGAGTATCTTTACTTCCTGTATTTATATATTTTTTCATTTTTGTCTTTTTGAGATGCTAAGGTTCTAAGTGACTAAGGTTCTAAGTTTTACTGAAAACTGCCACTGAGACTGCATGCTTTTTTAATAGTCGATTTGATCTGCAGAATAGTTTTGAGCTAAAGCACTTGCCAACTGATCGTTGTTTGGTGCTTTTCCATGCCATGCATGTGTGTGCATCATAAAGTCAACACCATTACCCATTTCAGTATGTAATAAAATACAAACTGGTTTTCCTTTTCCTGTTCTTGATTTTGCATCTGTTAAACCTGCAAGAATTGCATCGATACTGTTTCCTTCAGCAATTTCTATAACATCCCAGTCAAAAGCTTCAAATTTAGCACGAATGCTTCCCATTGGTAAAACTTCGTCCGTTGTTCCGTCAATTTGTTTTCCGTTAACGTCGATCGTTGCAATAAGGTTGTCTACTTTTTTAGCAGAAGCATACATGATCGCTTCCCAGTTTTGACCTTCTTGTAATTCACCATCACCGTGTAAAGTATATATCAAATGATTATCACCATTTAATTTTTTAGCCTGAGCTGCTCCAAGTGCTACAGATAAACCTTGTCCTAATGATCCAGAAGCAATACGAACTCCAGGTAATCCTTCGTGAGTTGTTGGATGCCCTTGTAAACGAGAATTTAATAATCTGAAAGTTGCCAATTCTGAAATAGGGAAATAACCGCTACGTGCTAAAACGCTATAGAATACTGGAGAAATATGACCGTTTGAAAGGAAGAAAATATCTTCTCCGATTCCGTCCATATCAAAACCCTCTTTGCGGTCCATAATATTTTGGTATAAGGTTACCAAAAATTCAGTACAACCTAATGAACCACCTGGGTGGCCTGAGTTGACAGCATGTACCATTCGAAGAATATCTCTTCTTACTTGGATCGTTAAATCGCTTAATTGTTGTGTGTTAGGCTTCATTTTATATGTAAAAGTTAAACTAGAGCAAAAGTAATTTTTATTTTGCGGGCTGACAAATGATTTTTTGCTTTAGTTTGCCGGAATTGTTAAATTCCGCTGCTTTTTTTATCGATCCTGAAAAAAAGACGTAAATGTTTTAGATATCTTAAATGAGATCATATAAATGTGTCTTTTTTTATTGAAAAATTAAATAAAAAAAGTCCCTATAAAAGGGACTTGAGTATCATTTTACCAATTATCTAATAGAGATTAATTAGTATCGCCTTCACTATAAAAGTTGTTTTCTTCGTCTTCAGAACCAACTTCTTCCTGCTCATCATCAAGTTCTGAACCTGGAATATCTAAGTCATTTCCGAGTTTGTCACTGTTTTGTTTCCATTCGTGATTGTCCTGATTGATGATTCTTTCTCCTGAAATATCTTCCGGATCAATGTCCTCCAGTTTATCTTCCTGATTATAAATGTCTTCATTTGCCGGATAATCTAAGTTTTCCAGGTTTCTTTCAATTTGATCTTCCTTTATCTGGTCTTCGTTTATTGGATTGCTGTCTTGTGAATTTATCATGATTTCTATATTTTAATTGATATTAATTTCGGTTTTCTATATCAATAAAATTAAGCAACCCATGCTGTTATGTTGTTACATATTAGTAATAGGTTTGTTGTAACTTTTACATTTGCGTTGAAGTTAAAAGTGAGAGGCTCAGTGTTAGAAGTTTTAAGTTTTATCTGTTTGAAATTTTAAGTAGATGAGAATCATTATCTAATTTTCTAATTGACAAATTATCTAATTAATTTCCCTGAAATTAGCTTATCTTTGCCGACTGAAAAAAGAAACAGATGAAGTTTGATTTATTACAAAAAGATCCGCAATCAAAAGCGAGAGCGGGAAGTATTACTACAGATCACGGCGTAATTGAAACGCCTATTTTTATGCCTGTTGGCACTGTTGCTTCGGTAAAAGGAGTACATCAGCGTGAATTGAAAGAAGATATTAATCCGGATATTATTCTTGGAAATACTTACCATTTATATCTGCGTCCGCAGACTGAAATTCTTGAAAAGGCTGGTGGATTGCATAAATTCATGAACTGGGATCGTAATATTTTGACTGATTCTGGAGGATATCAGGTATATTCTCTTTCGAATAATCGTAAAATTAAGGAAGAAGGAGTGAAGTTTAAATCGCATATAGACGGTTCGTATCACTTTTTTACTCCGGAAAATGTAATGGAAATTCAACGTACAATTGGGGCTGATATTATCATGGCTTTTGATGAGTGTACGCCTTATCCTTGCGATTACAGATATGCACAACGTTCAATGCACATGACACACCGTTGGTTGGATCGTTGTATTAATCATTTAGATAAAGTACCTTACAAATATGGTTATGAGCAAACTTTTTTTCCGATTGTTCAGGGAAGTACTTACAAAGATTTACGTCGTCAATCGGCTGAATATATTGCAAATTCCGGACAACAAGGAAATGCTATTGGTGGATTATCAGTAGGAGAACCAGCGGAAGAAATGTACGCGATGACTGAAGTTGTTTGCGAAATTTTGCCAGAAGACAAACCTCGTTATTTGATGGGAGTTGGAACTCCTATAAATATATTAGAAAATATTGCGTTAGGTATTGATATGTTTGACTGTGTAATGCCAACCCGAAATGCCAGAAATGGAATGTTGTTTACAGCAAACGGAACCATCAACATCAAAAACAAAAAGTGGGAAGCTGATTTTTCTCCAATTGATGAAATGGGACACACTTTTGTAGATACTGAGTACACAAAAGCTTATTTGCGTCACTTATTTGCTGCCAACGAATATTTAGGAAAGCAAATTGCTACGATTCATAATCTTGGTTTCTATATGTGGTTGGTTCGTGAAGCCAGAAAACATATCTTAGCTGGAGATTTTAGACCATGGAAAGAAATGATGGTTAAAAATATGGATCAAAGACTATAAAAAGTTTCAAGTTTCAGGTTTCAAGTTTCAAGTTCCGTAGAGAACTTGAAACCTGAAACAAAAAAAAACAAAA
>Ga0247812_10001723_pt1 | contig 12338 bp, 12 predicted proteins | sample UWRJL149409B1_FD_178011 | JGI IMG/M metagenome (GOLD analysis project Ga0247812, IMG submission 178011) | Plant litter microbial communities from Arlington Agricultural Research Station in Wisconsin, United States - UWRJ-L149-409B-1 | ecosystem: Environmental > Terrestrial > Plant litter >...
CTCTGGTCGTCGACGCTCTGCACCCCTTCGAGACCGGACAGGCTCTCGGTGAGCACTTCCGCCTGGGTCGGGTCGACGAGGTTCACGCGGAAGCTCTGCGGCAGCAGGTCGGGCGTGACGAACTCGGCGATGCTCGAGTCGCCGTACTGGCTCTCGAAGTTCGTGTACGCCTGGTCGTGCGTCTCGAACTCGAACTTCTTGATGAACGGCGCGAGGGTCTCGGACTGCAGCTGCGCCTGCACGGCGTCGATCTGCTCCTGTGTCGCCTCTTCGCCGACGCAATTGCCGGTCGAGTCGGTGGGTGTGCAGAGGAAGACGGCGACCTGGGCACGGTCGTACCAGTAGCCCTTCATCTGTCCGATCTGGGCCTGCAGCAGGATCGCCGCGCCCACGAACGTCAGCGAGATGAACGTGACGAGGATGACCGAGATGACCATCGAGATGTTCCGACGGAGGCCACTGGCGGCTTCTCCGAGAACGAGCCCGAGCCTCATGCGGTTGCTCCGTCCGCGCCGGCGAGGCCGAAGCCCTGCACCGGTATCGCCTGGGTCTGGTAGCCGCCGCGACGCTCGTCACGGATGACCTGCCCGCTGATGAGTTCGATGACCCGGCGCTGCATCTGGTCGACGATGCCGGCGTCGTGTGTTGCCATGATCACTGTCGTGCCGTTCAGGTTGATGCGCTCGAGCAGAGTCATGATGCCAGCGGATGTCGCGGGGTCGAGGTTTCCCGTCGGCTCGTCGGCGAGCAGCACGGCGGGCTTGTTGACGATGGCCCGCGCGATGGCAACGCGCTGTTGCTCGCCACCCGAGAGCTCGTGCGGGAACCTGCCGCTCTTTCCTGCCAACCCCACCATCTTGAGCACGTCGGGAACCGCTTCCTGGATGAAGCCGCGGCTCTTGCCGATGACCTGGAGCGAGAAGGCGACGTTGTCGAAGACGGTCTTCTGCGGCAGGAGGCGGAAGTCCTGGAAGACGACACCGAGGTTGCGACGGAAGTACGGAACCTTGCGGTTGGACATACGGCCGAGTTCCTGGCCGAGAACGTGAATGGTGCCGCGCGAAGGCTTTTCTTCCTTCAGCACGAGGCGGAGGAAACTCGACTTGCCGGAGCCGGAGGCGCCGACGAGGAAGACGAATTCCCCCTTGAGCACCTCGATACTCACGTTGTTGAGCGCGGGGCGCGTGTTTCCCGAGTAGAACTTCGAGACCGAGTCAAAACGAATCATGGTCCTGCGAGCTTAAGAGAGTGGTCAGCGGATGCCGCGAGCGACACCCCTCACCAGCCAGCCCCCAGTTAGGGCGGCACGCTCCGGCGCGGGGTGGAGCAAAGTTCTAGCCTGAAGAGATGACAGAAAAAGTATGGTTCATCACGGGTACGTCCCGCGGTTTTGGACGCGAGTGGGCGATTGCCGCCCTTGACCGCGGTGACAAGGTCGCCGCGACCGCTCGCAACATCGACAGCCTCTCGGATCTCGTCGAGAAGTACGGCGATGCGATCTTCCCGATCGCGCTCGACGTGACCGATCACGACGCCGACTTCGCCGCCGTTGCCGCAGCTCACGAGAAATTCGGTCGCCTCGACGTCGTCGTCAACAACGCCGGCTACGGCCACTTCGGCTTCATCGAGGAGATCACCGAGAAGGAGGCCCGGGCCCAGCTCGAGACCAACCTGTTCGGTGCTCTCTGGGTCACCCAGGCGGCGCTCCCCTTCCTCCGCGAGCAGGGCAGCGGACACATCATCCAGGTCTCGTCGATCGGCGGCATCTCCGCGTTCCCGCTCGTCGGCATCTACCACGCCTCCAAGTGGGCGCTCGAGGGTTTCACCCAGTCCCTCGCCCAGGAGGTCGCCGGATTCGGCATCACGGTGACGCTCATCGAGCCCGGCGGATTCTCCACCGACTGGAGCGGTGACTCGTCCTTCACGTCGGAGCCCATCCCCGCGTACGCCGACCTCCACGAGAAGGTCGCCGAAGGCCGCAAGGCGCGCAACGGCACCCCCGGAGACCCGGTAGCGAGCGCGAAGGCGATCCTCGAGATCGTCGATGCGGATGAGCCGCCACTACGCGTCTTCTTCGGCACCGCCCCTCTCGGCATCGCGAAGGCCGACTACGAGGGCCGAATCGCGACGTGGGAGAAGTGGAACCACGTCTCGGAGCTGGCGCAGGGCGAGTAGCCACCGGTGATTGAGCCTGCGGCCTTACCTCGGTCGCAGGCTCCCTCGGCGCTGGGGTCGCGCAATCGCTGGCGCGATTGCCATAGCTCCACCGCGCAGGCTCCCTCGGCGCTGGGGTCGCGCAATCGCTGGCGCGATTGCCATAGCTCCACCGCGGCGGTCGATCAGCGAACTGTTGTTAGTCCTCGATGACTCTCTTACGCCACTTGATGCCTGCGGCGATGAATCCGTCGAGATCGCCGTCGAAGACGTTCGAGGGGTTGTTGACCTCGAAGTCGGTGCGGAGGTCCTTGACCATTTGGTACGGCGCTAGCACGTAGCTGCGCATCTGGTCGCCCCAGCTCGCGGTGATGACTCCCGCGAGTTCCTTCTTCTGCGCGGCTTCCTGCTCGCGCTGGATGATGAGCAGTCGGCTCTGCAGAACGCGCATCGCTGCCGCACGGTTCTGGATCTGGCTCTTCTCGTTCTGCATCGAGACGACAGTGCCGGTCGGAAGGTGGGTGATGCGCACCGCGGAGTCCGTCGTGTTGACCGACTGGCCGCCGGGTCCTGATGAGCGGAACACGTCGACTCGGATGTCGTTCTCCGGCACGTCGATCACGTCGGTCTGCTCGATCAGCGGAATGACCTCCACCGCAGCGAACGACGTCTGCCGCTTTCCCGCCGAGTTGAACGGACTCATGCGCACGAGGCGGTGGGTTCCCGCCTCGACGCTGAGCGTTCCGAAGGCGTATGGCGCATCGATCTCGAAGGTCGCGGACTTGATGCCCGCCTCTTCCGCGTAGCTCGTGTCCATGATCGTGACCGGGTACTTGTGCTTCTCCGCCCAGCGCACGTACATGCGGAACAGCATGTCGGCGAAGTCGGAGGCGTCGACGCCACCGGCGCCCGCGCGGATCGTGACGACGGCGGGGCGGGCGTCGAACTCGCCATTGAGCAGTGTCTGGATCTCGAGGTCATCGAGAACCGCCTGGATGCTGGCCAACTCGGCGTATACGTCATCCGCTGCCGACTGGTCGCTCTCCTCGTTCGCGAGCTCGACCATGATCTCGATGTCGTCGAGACGGGAGTCGATGCTCGTGATCTTGGCGAGCTCGGCCTGGCGGTGGCTCAGGTCGCTCGTGATCTTCTGGGCCTTGTCGGTGTCGTCCCAGAGGTCGGGAACACCGGCCTGCTCGCTGAGGTCGGCGATCTCGGCCTCCAGCCGGTCCACCCCCACAACGGAGCGGATGTCGGCGAAGGTGGCGCGGAGGGCAGCTATCTGCTCAGAAATATCCAGCTCGATCATGTCGGCGTCGAGTCTACCGTCCGCCGTTCTGGGGCGCCCGAAAGCGCGAGTAACGTAGAGCGGGCAATGTCCTCTGAGCAGAACTTCTCCTTCCGCTCGATCGCTCTACCCGCCATCCTTCCGACGGCCTTGTTCTCGATCGGTGAGGGCGCGATCCTGCCGATCATTCCGATCGTCGCGAACAACCTCGGCGCGACCCTTGCGATCGCGGGAATCATCAGCGCGATGGTCATGGTCGGCGAACTGATCGGCGATATCCCGAGCGGCTGGATCGTGTCCCGCATCGGCGAGCGGACCGCCATGATCTACGCGGCGCTCCTGTCGATCATCGGGCTCGTGATCAGCATCATCGCGCCGAACCCATGGGTGCTCGGCATCGGCATCTTCCTCATCGGACTCTCGACGGCCGTCTTCGCTCTCGCCCGCCACGCGTTCATGACGAGTTTCGTGCCGCGCCAGTTCCGTGCGCGTGCCCTCGCTACCCTCGGCGGCACGTTCCGCCTCGGCTTCTTCGTCGGACCGTTCATCAGCGCGGCCGTCATCCACCTCACCGGTTCGACCCAGTCCGTCTTCTGGATCCACATCGCCGGCTGCCTCGGCGCAGCCGCTCTCCTCTTCATCCTTCGCGATCCGACTGAGACCCTCACGGTCAACCGTGCGGCATCCGGGGCACCGGAGGGCGAAGAGCTCATCGCCAGGGAATCGATCGGACTGTTCCGCACCATCTGGAACAGCCGCGACGTTCTCCTCCGCCTCGGCTCGGGCGCCGCCCTCATCGGCGGCATGCGCGCGAGCCGGCAGGTGATCCTCCCGCTGTGGGCAGTGAGCATCGGCATCGCCGACACCCAGACCGCCGTCATCATCGGTATCGCCGGAGCGATCGACTTCGCCCTGTTCTACGCGAGCGGCTGGATCATGGACCGCTTCGGCCGACTGTGGAGCGCCGTGCCCTCGATGGTCGGTCTCGGCCTCGGCCACATCGTGCTCGCCTTCACCCACGATCTTCCGGATGCCGCGATCTGGTTCATCGGCGCCGCCATGTTCATGTCCCTAGCCAACGGCATCGGCTCGGGCATCCTCATGACTCTCGGAGCGGACCTCGCGGACCAGAACAATCCGGCCCCGTTCCTGGGCGCCTGGCGCTTCACGGGCGATGTCGGAACGGCGTCCGCTCCCCTCGCGCTCGCTGGCCTCACCGCGGCCGCCTCGATCGCGTTCGCGAGCGGCGTGCTCGGGGTCGTCGGCCTCATCGGTGCGGGAGTCCTGCTGCGCTACGTGCCGCGGTACGCGCCGCACAAGCCGCGCATCTGACGACGCGGCGGTAGCCCGCGAAACCGCGGCCAGTCAGCCTTCCGCGGCGGAAAGTCGCATGCGCGCTTGAACGTTCAGGCGCGCCTGTCGCTATGCACCGCGTGAGCGGATGACGCGACAAGCTGAGCCCGCGAACAACCCGTTCCCGATGCCCAGCGCCGGTTCCCACCTGTTTTGTGTCATTTCCCGCGAAACCTTTCGCGTGGAATGACACAAATCCTGCGTTCGGCCGCGGCGCCAGGCGCTCACCATGCCGATTCGGCCGCACACGCCCGGGTGGTGCAGCTGCTCAACATGCCCGATTGACCACTGCGCACGTTCAACAGGAGAAACCGGGCCTCCCGCGGCGGCGCGTCCTGTTGGGCGCGTGACGTCCGGCGGCTGCCGACGCCGAACCGGTCGGGGAATGCGAAGAGCCCCGCACAACCCGAAGGGTGTGCGGGGCTCCAGCCGAAGCATCCGTTACAAGAAGGTCTTACTTCTTGGTGTTGATGTATCCGACGAACTTCGTTCCGCTCGTCGACTTCTTGGCGTTACCAATTCCGAGGAACGAGATACCGACCTTGTTGCGCTTCTTCGACTTGGGCATGTCATCGGTCGACACGGTGATCGTGGCTACGGCGCCGTTACCGACAACGCCGGTTCCGATCGTCTTGCCCTTGTACGTGACCTTGACCTGGCCGCCGCGCGTGGCTGCGACGGAGAAGACCTTGACCTTGTAGGTCGCGGTCGTGCCCTGCTTGACAGTGCTGGGACGGACGACCTTCGTGATGGAGGTCTGGACCTTCACGTTCGACGCGAGCTTCTCAGTCTGGATGACGAGGTGCGATGCGTTGTTCGAGAGAGCCGTGTAGCGGTTTCCCTTGCTGATCTTGGTCAGCGTGGGGGTGACGCCCGCGTTGTCCGAGTAGCCGGCGATGACTGCGTGTCCGTCGGAACGGACGAGTGCGACCGTGTAGTCGCCGACGTCAGCCGACTTGTACGAGATGCCCTTGGGGAGCTTCGGGATCGCGATGGTGCCCTTCGAGGTGGTGCCGGCGGTGACTGCTTCTCCGTCGGAACGCACGTAGACCGCTACGGTCGACGCGTCGATGTCGAGGTAACGCATGCCCTTGGGGAGCTTCGGTACGACGGTCGCGGCGAGGGTGCCGGTCTTGGTGGTGCGGATGTCAACGCTCTTCACGCGGCCATCGGCGTGCATGAGGAGCATGTAGCCGGTCGGGCTGACCGCTGCGGTCGTGTAGTCCGAGTCAGCCGTGACGCGCTCGTAGTAGACAGCTGCCGGGTTGGCGACGGGGGCCGCGGTCGGAACAGCGGTCGGCGTCGCAGTCGGCGTCTCCGTGGGGACGACGGTCGGCGTCGCGGTGGGCGCCGGGGTCGTCGGGGTCAGGAAGCGGTCATCCCAGTAGACGGGGAAGTAGACAACCTTGCGGTCCGAACGGATGGCCGCGATGGTCGAGCCACTCGAGAAGACCTTCTTGTACGTGACGCCTGCGGGGAGCTCAGGAACTGCGAGCTTCTCGGTGTAGGGGTCGGACGCGTAGACGATCTTGCCGTCGGAACGAACCAGGACGGTGACATCGCCGGTCGCGTCGACATCGACGTACGTGACGCCAGCAGGAAGTGCCGGGATGTCGAGGCTGTGTGCGGTGTTGGCGCCAGCGCCGACAACCTGTCCGTCGCTGCGGAGGTACAGGGTCTGGGTGGTTCCGGCGGAAACCTTGGTGAAGGTGACACCGGCCGGGAGAGCGGGAACAACGTTCGCCGCGGCGTTGCTGCCCCCGGTCGAGTACGTGGTTGCCTGGGTGGATTCAGCAGCGGATGCAGGAACCGCAAGGGCGGTCGCAGCAAGGGCTGATGCGGCGAGCGCCGCGATCATTCCTAGTTTGATTGTGCTCTGTGTCTTCATAGTTACTTCCAATTCACGTGAGTTATGTACACGATCTCGTACCCCATACTGGGTAACCCGTGCGATCCCGTCTACCCGACGCGCCACATCCGGGCGGACTATGAGACTTAATTAATGATTGAGTTCGGGGATGAAAGTGCTGATCGGTGGGGTGGGCATCGCTACTCTCGGCATCGTTCTGGCCGCTTGCTCAAGCGCGTCCGACGATCTGGTCGAAGCGATCGAGGCGACCGGAGGTCCAGACGTATCTCTCGCCGAGGCATTCGATACCGACGCCGACAGCTACCTGTTCTTGTGCCCATATGAGAGCCGCGATGCGATGGAGGACCGGCTCGGTTTCGACTGGCCCGAGGCTCCCGACTACAGCGACCAGGACGCATATCAAGGCATTGCGTTTGTGACGGGCGAGAATGTCGAGCTCGTCGAAATCTCGCTGTCCCAGGTCGACCTCTGCACAGGCGACGATCCGCTCCGCCCCCTGAGCGAAACCTTGTACTTCACCCGCGGCAGCGATCGCTGGGTGCTCCGGTCTAGTTGAGCGCGGTCCGTGCGGTCGCCGTGACCTCGATCGGAACCCCGTCCGGCAACAGAACGGATACGACCGGCGGATGCCACATCGCGCGCAGTTCCACGGTCGCACTGCGCCCGTCGGAACTCTCCGCACGCAGCACGCGCAACGACTCGAACCGCTCGGTCGGCTGCTCCTCGATGTATTCCTTCACCGCCCGGGAGACATCGTCCGACCGCAGCGTCAGTTGCAGGCGACCACCGGATGCCTCCACCTGGTCGAGCTCGAAGGCTTCCGCGCCCACGAGCGCAGCGCCATCGGCCACCGTGAACAGGCGCTTCCGCTCGAGGTACAGCGAGGTCGCGGACACCACGATGAGGATGAGCGTGAGCGACAGGAAGAAGTAGAAGATCGTGAGCGGCAGCGTCGAGCCGTCCTCGTCGTCCCGTAGCCGCTTCACCCCTCCGCCTCCGTGAAGCGGGAGACCTGTTCGGTCGCGGTCGAGGAGAGGGGCACGCCGGCGGGAACGTCCAGGCCCAGGATCGGCGGGATGAGCGGCAGCCCCACCGTCACCTCGACCGTCACCGTGACGAAGCCGTGGCGGGACAGGCAGTCCCGCGGATCCGGCTCGCACGCGACGCTGACGGAAGCGTCACTCGCGTCGATGCCATAGTCCGCCAGTGCGACGGCTATGGCGCGATCAGCGGATGCCGCGGCATCCGCTTCATCGTCTGCCTGCACGTACACGCGAGCTGCCTGGCGCGACGCCCCCTCGACCGCGAGCGCACCGCCCTGCACCGCGGACATCGTGAGCACGAGGTACACGAGCGGAACGAGCAGGATGAGCCCGGTGGTGATGAACTCGAGCGAGCTGGAGCCCTCGTCACTCGATCTCCTCGACCGCAGCATGGCCGGACACCTCCAGTCCGTCGTCGATACCGACGAGTCCGAAGAGCGGGAGCGGAGTGCGCACCGTGACGACTGCGGACGGTGCTCCGAGGAATGAGCCATAGCTCGCTGTGACGTCGTCGGCATACTCCGGGCCGACGGCTGTCGAGATCAGGTCCTGGGTGCGGGCTACTCCATCGGCGAGGGTATTGTCGGCGAGCGCGCCGTACCGGGCACCCTCGGCGGCCGCGTCGATGACGGTGTTGCGGATGTGGAGGGCCAGCCCCAGCTGCAGCACCGACAACGTCATGACCGTGAGAAGGGCGCCGACGAGCACGAACTCGACAGGAGCCGAGCCGTCGTCACGGCGGAGCAAGGGTCAGAGCCCCGAGACCTTCTCGATGGCGTCGTTGAACACTCCTGTGAGAGCCGGGCCCGCGACGGCCCAGATCAACATGACCAGACCGGCGGTCATCAGGGTGATGAGGACCCACCCGGGGACGTCGCCCCTGTCCTCCTGTGCACGTTCCGCAACGGCGCGAAACCTGGCATGAATCAGAGACATTGCAACCACCATCCCATCGGGTTATGCGAACGGATTTCTCAACGCTGGGCAGCATTGTCGGGCAGTCGGACCGAGGGGGTGATGAGATCTCCACAGAGACGCCTTCCCGGACCATTACAGTGATCCACGGGGGTCCAAACACATGAAAGCGTCGCGTTCTGCTTGGCTCGGCTATCTGGCTTTCGGGTTCGTCCTCCTGTGCGATGCCACGTACCTGTTCCTGGTCTTTGTCGCGAAGGTGGACCCACAGTCCCCGTCTCCCATCAACTACCTGTTCCGCACCCTCACGGTATGGGCTCCCGTGGCCGTCGTCTGGGTTGCCGTCATCGTCGCGACGGGTCGCCGAACCCCGCTTGTTCTTGCCGCGATCGGCATCACCTCATGGGCGGCAGGCGCTGCCGCGTACAACGTGCTCATGGGAACCGGCGGGTACGTTCCGACCCCGGCCGTCTCGGATATCGGCTACCTCGCCTTCTACGTCTTCATGGTCGCCGCGTTCATTGCGGTCATCTCCCCCGCTTCACGCAGGTCGATCGTCTCCGTCGCCCTCGAGGCGAGTATCGCGAGCCTGGGCACAGCGAGCGTTCTCCTCGTGCTCGTGCAGCCAGTGCTCGACGCGGCGCCACTCACCGACCGACCGCTCACCCTCGCCTACCCCCTGCTCGATGTCGCTCTCGTTGCTGTCACCGCTGGATTCGCCAGCAGTCCGACCTTCACGAGCACCCGCCGCGTCTGGTGGCTCATCGCAGGGCTGACCGTATTCATCGCCACGGATCTCATCTACGCGCTGCTCGCGATCATCGGCGACTACCGCGCTGGCGCTCTCACCGACATGGGCTGGCCGATCGGTCTTGCGCTCCTCGCGTGGTGGGCCCTCGGATTCACCCGACCGCCGCGGAACAGCGTTCCAACCGCATCCGTGCCGATTCTGGGCATCGTTGCGCCGGTGTTCTCCGTCGCCGCTGCAATCGGTGTACTCGTGTACTCCTCGCAGCAGCCGGTGAACGTCGTTTCCGTCGTCCTCGCCGCCGTGACCGTCACACTCACTGCGGTCCCCGTGCTCACCCGGCAGACCCAGTCCGCCCGCCTCATCGCCGGACAGGGGCGCGTCCTCGACGAGTTGCGGGAACTCGATGCCTCGAAGAGCGAGATGATGGCGACGCTCAACCACGAGATGCGCACACCGCTTACCTCGATCCTCGGATACCTCGAGGTGGTGCGCGATGGCGACGGCGGCACCGTCCCGCCGGCGGCCGACGAGATGCTCAGCGCGGTCGAGCACAGCGCACGACGCCTCCACTCGATCGTCGACGAGATGCTCGTCCTCACCCGGCTCGACGCGCACGGTCTCGAGGTGACCATGAACCCGCTCGACGTTCGATCCGTCGTGGAGCGGGTTGTCGAGCAGCTCACGCCCATCGCCGAAGGACGCCAGGTCGACCTCCGCCTCGAGATCGACGACGCAGTACCGATCGTTCTCGGCGACGATTCGCGGCTCGGGCACGCGATTACCACTGTCGCGGAGAACGCGGTGAAGTTCACGCCGAGCCACGGGACGGTCACCGTCTCGGTGACCGTGCGCAAGCACCATCGTCCCGTCGTGATCACCGTGTCGGACACCGGCATGGGAGTCCCCGCTGCCGACCTGCCCCACTTGTTCGAGCGCTTCTACCGCGGGTCGAACGCCCTGCAGTCGGCGGTCAGCGGCTCGGGTCTCGGACTTGCCATCGCGCGCGGCATCGTAGAGGTGCACGGCGGGCGCATCCGGGCACTGTCTGTTCTTGGCGAGGGGACGACGATGATAATCACCCTGCCCGCTGCGGACTGACAAAACTTCGCTTCTACCGGGATCGGTGGCACGATCGTCGGGTGACGACATCCATGGCACTCAAGGACGATCGTGCGGCAATGGCCTCCGCCCTGAAGACGGGCGCTCGGGGCCGGAAGCTTCACGCGGGACTGGACTGGCTCGGCGACACGACAGACGCGCTGTTCTACTACACGGCCAATCGCATCGCGAAGGCCTACGAGGAGGACGGGCGACTGCGGTTGTTCCGGTGGGTCAAGTCAAAGCCGATGGTGGTCGACTCCATGCAGTGGGTCACCCTGTTCCCCGACAACCCGATGGGCGGTGCCGTCAAGCGGATCGGCCTTCGGCAGAACGGCGCGTTCTCGGTTCCGGGACTGATCCTCAAGCACGGGCCCTATTACTTCACTCCGGGCGACGATCCCGACGAGTGGGCTGGCCTCGTTCTCGACGAGTTCCAGAGTGACGCAGCCGCGTACCGCGCAGAATTCCCCGCCGCCAGCGCGTTCCTGTCGGCTATCGATGCCCAAGACCGAGATCGACCCGACCTCCCCTGGAGGCACGCGCTGCTGCGTTTGTACACCCTCGTTGCCAGCGGCAACCCGAACGCCGCTGGCATGCTCGCCCATGAAGGAGTCGCGGCGCATCAGAGAGAATTCTCTGTCGCCGGAACGACGGTCTGGGAGCTGCTGGCTCGGCACTACGACGATCGAACGGGAATCTTCGCTCCTCACTACGTCCCGCAGATCCCCTGAACGCAGAATGCGCTGCTTTCTTCTGTCCTGCGGACGACTACCGTTGACTTATGACGTCTTCTGATTCCACCCCGCTCGCCGAACCCACCGAAGAGACGGTGACATTCGCCGACCTCGGACTCGGAGAGCCCGTTTTGAAGGCGCTCAAGGACGTCGGCTACGAGACCCCCTCCGCCATCCAGGCCGCTACCATTCCCCCGCTGCTCGCCGGCCGCGACGTCCTCGGCGTCGCCCAGACCGGTACCGGCAAGACCGCCGCGTTCGCCCTGCCGATCCTCGACCGCCTCGACCTCAGCCAGAAGAGCCCGCAGGCGCTCGTGCTCGCACCGACCCGTGAGCTCGCCCTCCAGGTGTGCGAAGCGTTCGAGCGCTACTCGGCGCACCTTCGCGGCGTCCACGTGCTGCCGGTCTACGGCGGCCAGGGCTACGGAACTCAGCTCTCCGCACTGCGCCGCGGCGTCCACGTTGTCGTGGGTACTCCCGGCCGCATCATGGACCACCTCGACAAAGGCACCCTCGACCTCTCAAACCTCAAGTACCTCGTGCTCGACGAGGCCGACGAGATGCTCAAGATGGGCTTCGCCGAAGACGTGGAGACGATCCTCGCCGACACCCCCGACGACAAGCAGATCGCACTGTTCTCCGCGACAATGCCCGCCCAGATCCGCCGCATCTCCGGCAAGTACCTGCACGATCCCGAAGAGATCACGGTCAAGAACAAGACCACGACGTCGGCCAACACGACCCAGCGCTACCTGATGGTGTCGTACCCGCAGAAGATCGACGCCCTCACGCGCATCCTCGAGGTCGAGAACTTCGAGGGCATGATCGTCTTCGTCCGCACCAAGAACGAGACCGAGACGCTCGCCGAGAAGCTGCGCGCCCGCGGTTACTCCGCCTCCGCGATCAGCGGCGACGTGCCTCAGGCCCAGCGTGAGCGCACGGTCGAGCAGTTGAAAAACGGCAAGCTGGACATCCTTGTCGCTACGGATGTCGCGGCTCGCGGCCTCGACGTTGAGCGCATCTCGCACGTCGTCAACTACGACATCCCGATCGACACCGAGTCGTATGTTCACCGCATCGGCCGCACCGGTCGCGCGGGACGCAGCGGCGCCGCCATCAGCTTCGTCAC
>Ga0247812_10001724_pt1 | contig 12337 bp, 15 predicted proteins | sample UWRJL149409B1_FD_178011 | JGI IMG/M metagenome (GOLD analysis project Ga0247812, IMG submission 178011) | Plant litter microbial communities from Arlington Agricultural Research Station in Wisconsin, United States - UWRJ-L149-409B-1 | ecosystem: Environmental > Terrestrial > Plant litter >...
AAATCCTGAACCCCGGCGGCCTGCGGATGGAACGCGAGTTCGTGAAGCACAAGGCGCTGGACGCCATCGGCGACCTGTACGTCCTCGGCGCGCCCCTGCTGGGCCGCTATGAAGGCTACAAGGCCGGTCACGCCGTGAACAACCTGCTGGTCCGCGCCCTGCTGGCCAATCCGCAGAGCTGGCGCGAAACCGTCCGCGTCCCGGAGCTGGCCGCCGTCGGCTGAGATTTCGTGTTTCAGCCCGCTAGGCGGATCGTCGACATCAATCGCCCGAAGTCAGGCTCGCCGCGCTGAAACGCACGGCGGTTCGAGAAGAACAGCGTCTCGTCGGCGCAGGTGTCGTGACCGGTCCAGGCGGCCTCGCCGACGCCGGCTTGCTGCAGCCGGTACAGAACGAAGCCCGGCAGGTCGAACAGCCGCTTGTCACTGGCGATCCCCGCCGCGAAGAAGCGTTCGCTGCGGGGATCGTCGCGGGCGAACCGCTCCATGAAGTCGATCCCGACCTCATAGCTGCCCTTGGCGATACAGGGGCCGACCACGGCGACGGTGCGGCCCGGCCGGGCGCCGAGGGCGTCCATGGCCGACACCGCGCTGTCGATCACTCCGCCCAGCGCACCCTTCCAGCCGGCATGGACCGCCGCGACGACCCCTGCCTTGGGGTCTGACAACAGGATGGGCGCGCAGTCCGCCGTCAGGACGCCGCAGATGACCCCGGCGGTGGCGGTGGCCACCGCATCGCCCTCGGGCCGTTCGCCATGCCAGGCGCCGTCCGCCACGCGGGTGATGGCCGAATGGATCTGGTAGCAGGCCGCCAGATCGTCGGGTCGTCCGCCCATGGCGTCGGCGATGCGTCTGCGGTTCTCGAAAACAGCGCCCGGGTCGTCGCTGGAGCCGAGGCCCGCGTTCAGTCCCTCATAGATGCCGGCCGAGGTCCCGCCCTGCCGGGTGAAGAAGCCGTGCCGCACGCCGGCGTGCTCCAGCAACGGGTGGGTGATGGGCCGAAGGTCGCTCATGTCTCGAAACCCGGAACCGTCAGGCTGTGGGGCGAAAAGATCGCTGCGACCTTGAACAGGGCTCCCATCTGGTCGTCCGCCACCAGTCGCTCAAGCTGTCGGCGGATCACCGCCTCGGCCGAGGGGCGGCCCTCGATCAGCCGGTCGGCGCGGGCCTCGATGCCCAGCAGATGCAGAAAGTCGCCCTGGGTGCGGCAGCCGGTGACGTCGGCGCCCGATCGCACGGCGGCCTCGAGCACCAGCGGAAAGTCCGCCCATTGCGTCAGGTCCGCCTCGCCCGGCGTCGCCAGTGGATCGACCTTCGCGTGGCGACGGAGGCCCTGCAAGGTGTCGCCCGCGCCCGGCTTGTCGCGACCATAGTCGATCAGCAGGGCGGCGCCCGACGTTTCCTTGAGCAGCACGGCCAGGTCGCGGCCGAAGGCGGCCTGCTGGTCCGAGATCTCGACCGTCTGGCCGGGCTCGACGTCGAACGCCGGCCGCTCGAAGCCGCCGGTGATGGCGGTCAGACCGAAAATCAGTTCGCCGTCGTAGGTGACGCCCACGCGGCGTTCGGCCCAGCCGCCTTCGGTGCGGACGAACTGGCGCGCAGGCAGACAGTCGAGCACCTCGTTGGCGATGACGATGACCGGGGCGTCGGTCTCGATCTGGCTCAGGGATTTCAGCCAGCGTGGCGACAGATCGGCGCCCGCCAGCCGCCGGGCCTGTTCCGCGCGCAACGGTGCACTGGGCTCGATCAGGATCAGGTCGCAGGCCTGCAGAAAGTCCGGCGCCAGTCGGGCGGCGCGCAGGGCGTCGTCCATCAGGGTCCCGTCGCCCGGGCCGATCTCGACCAGCCGTATCCGTTCCGGCGCGCCCAGCCTTTGCCAGGTCTCGACCGCCCACAGGCCGATCAGTTCCCCGAACATCTGGCTGATCAGGGGCGCGGTGATGAAGTCGCCGCCTTCGCCGAGGGCCGGGCGGGTCGCATAGTAGCCGTCGGTCGGGTCGTGCAGACAGCGGGTGACATAGTCGGCCACCGTCATCGGCCCGGTCAGGGCGATCTCCCGGGCGAGACGCGACTTCAGGCTCACCGGGCGCCGGGCTCGACCACCGGAGGCGTCTTCCATGCGCGCCAGACCAGCCATGCGCCGACCAGCATCATCGGCGTCGACAGGATCATCCCCATGGTCAGACCGAAGGGCAGGGCGTCCAGACCGACGTCCGGCTGACGCACCGTCTCCAGCAGGGCGCGCGACAGGCCGTAGCCGACCAGGAACAGGCCGGTGATGTAGCCGGGCTTGGCCAGCAGGCGGAATTTCCAGATCCCAAGCGACAACGCGCCGAACAGCAGCAAGCCCTCCAGACCGGCCTCATAAAGCTGACTGGGGTGGCGTGGCATGTCGCCGGCCGGGCAGAAGCCGTACATGTCCTGGATGCGGGCGTTGCAGAAGCGGACAGCCCACGGAACGGTAGTCTCGCGGCCCCACAACTCGCCGTTGATGAAGTTGGCGATCCGCCCGAAGAACAGGCCGATCGGCACCACCGGGGCCACCAGATCGCCGAGGCTGAGCATGTTGATCCGGTGCTTGCGGGCGAACAGGATCAGGGCGACCACGACGCCCAGGAAGCCGCCGTGGAACGACATGCCGCCGGTCCACAGCTGGAACAGCTCCAGCCGCTCGGCCCAGTTCTGTCCGGTGAACAGGTGGGCGTACATCACCGGCTTGTAGAACAGGGCGTAACCGAACCGGCCGCCCAGGATGATGCCGAGGGTGATCCACAGGACCAGATCGTCCAGCTGCAGCGTCGTCACCGGCGAACTGCGCGGCGCCCAAAGGGCCTCGCGCCGGGCCAGCCGACCCGCATACCACCAGCCCAGAACGATGCCGCTGACATAGGCCAAAGCGTACCAGCGGATGGGCAGGGGACCGATGCTGAACCAGACCGGGTCGAATTCGGGAAAGGGCAAGAAGAAGACTCCAGCGTCCGTCAGTGCGTCGGTTTAGCAAGGCCCGCGAACCTGCGCCATTTCTGGTTCGGGCCTGCGACCGAATTCGGGCGAGCCGCCAACCTGTTTACAAGCCTCGATTTCGACCCGGTCGGCGCTATAAGTCGCATGGACGGAAAGGTTTCATTCACCATATCGCGTAAACCTTCCTTAACGACGCTCGATCGGTCCAATTCGGAGCGTGTCGGAGATTTCCATGCAGACTCGTAACCCCATCCTCGACGAATTCGCCAAGCTGACGACCGGCGCCATGGGCCTGGCCCAGGCTGCGGGTGACGAGGCCAAGGCCGCCTTTCGCAGCCAGACCGACCGCGTCGCCGCCGAACTGGATCTGGTTCGCCGTGACGAGTTCGACGCGCTGAAGGCCGAAGTCGCCGAGCTTCGGGCCCAGATCGTGGTGCTGAACGCCGCCTTCGCCGCCCCGAAGACGCCTCGAAAGGGAACGTCCACAGCCGGAACTCCCGCCGGGGACGCAGCCGGTTGAGCCGAATCTGCGAACACGCCTACCGTCTTTCCATGGGGCGTGAGTCGCGCCCTTCGACCGGGGCTGCAGGGCTCCATACTGCCGGGAACATTCAATGGACGCTGTGAGGCCCGAAGAGGTCGACGTTCCCTACGATCCGCTGGACGTGGTGGAACATGTCCTGAATGCGGAGAACCTGCCGTTCGACCGCACGGACGACGGCGACCTGGCCTTCGCCCTGGCTGGCGACTGGAAGGATTACGAGCTGTGGTTCGCCTGGCGGCCCGAAGGCGACTGCCTGCAACTGTGCTGCGCCCTGGATCTGCGCGCGACCAAGGGTCGCCGCAACGCCGCCTATGAACTGGTCTCCCTGGTCAACCAGCGCACCTGGATGGGCCATTTCGAGGTCTGGTCCGAGGACGGCGAGATCGTCTTCCGCCATTCGCTGGCCCTGCCGCACGGCGAACGCCCGACCCTGGCCCAGGCCGCATCCATGATCGATGCGGCGGTCGAGACGGCCGACCGCTATTATCCGGCGTTCGACTTCATGATCCGCGGCAACAAGAAGCCGCAGGAAGCGATCGACGCCTGCCTGTTCGAGACCGTCGGCACCGCCTGATATGGCCTTCGATGGGACCATCGCCCTGATCGGTTGCGGGCGGCTGGGCTCGGCGATCGTCGAGGGCTGGCTAGCCAAGGGCGCCGTCGATCCGAAGCGACTGATCATCATCAGCCCCTCGGACAAGCCCGCGACCACTGCCGCGAAGGCCGCCGGGGCTCGGATCAATCCGCCTTTCTCCGAGCTCGCCGAAGTCGGCGCCGTCGTGCTGGGAGTGAAACCCGCAAAGTGGCGCGAGGCGTCCGATCCGCTGCTGGAGGCCCTGTCGGCCACGGCGGCGATCGTGTCGGTGATGGCCGGCGTTCGCGCCGGCTCGCTGTCCGAACTGTTCGGGGACCGGCCTATCGTTCGCGCCATGCCCACGACCGGCGTCGCCTCGGGGCAGGGCGTCGCCGCCGTCTGGTCGGCGACGCAGGCCGCGCGCGCGATCGCCCACGACCTGTTCGAGCCCTTAGCCGACGTCATCGACCTGAACGAGGAAGCACAGATGGATGTGGCGACGGCCGTGGCCGGTTCCGGCCCCGCCTATGTCCACGCCTTCACCCGGGCCCTCGCGGCCGGCGGACAGGCTGCTGGCCTGGATGAAGCCAGCGCCCTGCGGCTGGCGCGCGGCGCCGTCCGGTCGGCGGCCTCGGCCGGCGCAGACGAGACGCTGGACGCCCTGATCGCGCGCGTCGCCTCGCCTGGAGGCACGACAGAAGCGGGCCTGCGGGCGCTGAACGCCGCCGATGCGCTGGACAAGGCGGTCGGAGCGGCCGTCACGGCCGCCCTCAAACGCGCCCGTGAACTAGCGGGTGACCAGCCGTCCGGCGACGATATTGGCCGCTAGCCGATCATAGGCCCGTTCGGCGTCCTGCCATGTGCCATAGCCGTAGACGTCGGCCAGGCTGTTGGAATAGCGCGAATAGCGGATCGGCAGTCGCTCGCCCTCGGCCGTGATGATCTCGCCCTCGATGGTCGCACCGCCGATGGAGATGCTGTCCATGATCGACAGGCCGGGCGTGTCGGCGGCCTGCTGGAAGGTCGGGCGATTGGGCTTCAGGTCCGTCAGGACTAGATTGACCCGCGCGCCGGCATAGGCGTCTTCGCCTGCCAGCTGGTTGCGGACGGCCTCCGCCAGTTGATCGACCTGACGCGTCACGTCACGTTGGCCCAACTTGACAACCTCGTCCTGAAGGTCGGCGCCGATGGTGACGGTGACTTCGGGGGCCTGACGGCCGGGCTGGTTGTTGGGCAGCGCCTGCACGGCGCCGGCGACGGCTAGCGTGACGGCGAGGGGGGCGAGGAAGGCGAAACGACGCATGATATGTCTCCGATGTCCCTGTCGAAGAGAAGATGCGCCCTGCGGCCCCGCTTCGCCAGAGGCACGCTGCATTTCGTCGTTCTTCGACGTCAGCCAGGCAGGCGGATCAAGGCGCGCAGGCCCCCCAGATCGCTGCGGTCCAGAGTGATGTCGCCGCCGTGTCCCCGCGCCACGTCTCGGGCTATGGCCAAGCCCAGACCGACGCCCTTGGAGTTCTGGTTGCGGCTCTCGTCCAGCCGCGAGAAGGGCAGGAAGGCCTCCTCGTGCATTTCTTCCGGAATGCCCGGACCGTCGTCCTCGACCGCGATCTCCAGCCCGCCCGACGCCAGCGTCCGGGCGCTGAGACGGACGTGTTCGCCATGGGCGGCTGCGTTGCCAGCGAGGTTGTTAAGAGCCCGACGGAAGGCGATGGGGCGCAGCGAGGCGGTCATGCTGGCCGGCGCCGTGACCTCGACCTCGGCCCCGGCGCGACGCGCGTCGTCCCCGGCCGCCTTCAGCAGTTCGACGATGTCGACGGTCTGGGCCGCCTCGCCCGCCTCGCCCCGGGCGAAGGCGAGGTATTCGTCGATCATATGCTCCATCTCGTCCAGATCGCCTTTCATGGCCTCGGAGCGTTTGAACGGCGGCGCCAGGGCCAGCTCCAGCCTCAGCCGGGTCAGGGGGGTGCGCAGATCGTGGCTGACCGAGGCCAGCAGGGCGGTGCGCTGTTCGATATGGCGCTGGATCCTGTCGCGCATGGCCATGAAGGCGGTCGCGGCCTGACGCACCTCGCGTGCGCCATGCGGTTTGAAGCGGGGCTGGATCTCGCCGCGTCCAAAGGCCTCGGCCGCCTCGGCCAGCCGCTCGATGGCGCGGACCTGATTACGGATGAACAGGATGGCGACGCCCATCAGCAGCACCGTCGCAAGCATCAGCCAAAGGACGAAGATATGCGCCTGGGTCGCGACCGCACGCTCGCGCGGGGCGATAACACGAAGCACGCCGTTCGGCTGCTGCACCTCGATGTCGACATAGGCGGGGTAGCGGGTGGTATCAAACCAGAAGGGCTGGTCCAGCCGCGAGGCGAGGGCCGTCTCGAGCGTGCGGTCGACGATCCCGATCGGGCCGCGCCGCTCGTCCGGGGGCAGGGTCTCGTCTTCCAGCAAAGCGACCGACAGCTGCATCGAGCGTTCGGCCCGGTCGGCGATGCGGGCCAGATTCTGGGGCGTGGGATCGTCGCGATAACTTTCGGACGCCCAGGCGATATCTCCCGCCAGCCCCTCGGACAGGCGCGCGGTCACCCGCTGCCAGTGGGCGTCGAAGAAGGCCCAGGTCACCGCGCCCTGCATGATCAGGATCGGCAGGACGATGATCAGCAGCGACCGTCCCCACAGCGACGAAGGCAGTCGCCGTTTGAAAAACCGACCCCAGACGGCGAGCGACGGCAGGCGCATTAGTCGGGCGCCAGCATATACCCTACGCCGCGCACGGTCTGGAGATAGCGGGGGTTCTTGGGATCGGTTTCCAGCTTGCGGCGCAAGCGGGTGACCTGCACGTCGACGGCCCGGCCCGTGATGTCGGCGGTGTCCGGCGACAGGTCCATGCGTTCGACGGGGGCATGGGCGTGCAGCGCCAGGGTCTTCAGCAACTGGGCCTCGGCCTCGGTCAGACGCATGGGGGCGCCGTCGCGTGTCAGTTCCAGCCGTTCCAGATCGAACATGGCGGCGCCCAGGCGGACCTCGCGCGGCATAATCGGCTTGACCCCGGTGCGCCTCAGGATGGCGTCGACCCGCAGGCTCAGTTCCTTGGGGTCGAAGGGTTTGGACATATAGTCGTCGGCCCCCCGTGACAGGCCGTCGATCCGGTCGCTGGGCTCGCCGCGCGCGGTCAGCAGCAGGACCGGCGTCTTCGACAACTGCGCCTTGCTGCGTACCCAGCTGGTCAACTCCAGCCCGCTTTCGCCCGGCATCATAACGTCCAGAACGACGAGGTCGAACTCGATCAACTCCATCAGACGACGCGCCGCGGCCGCGTGAGCGGCGCCGGTTGTTCGATAGCCTTCGCGCGCCAGATATTCCTTCAACAGCTCGCGAATGCGGTCGTCGTCATCGACGATCAGCAGATGCCGTCCAACGCCCGCGCCGGCGACCGGTCCCGATCGGCTCCGTGAATCAGTGCTCATGGTCGAAATCCATACCCCAACCGGCACACTGGCGCGCGCCTGACGTTGACCTTGGCGGCCCTGAAGGGTCTATACGGCGAACCTGTGCGGGAAACTATGTTCAATGGCTTTGGTTCCTTTCGACGATCGTGACGGCTTCATCTGGATCAACGGCGATTTCGTGCCGTGGCGTGAAGCGCAAACGCACGTTCTGACCCATGCTCTTCACTACGGTTCGTCGGTGTTTGAAGGCGAGCGTATGTACAACGGCGAAATCTTCAAGCTCACGCAGCATAGCGAGCGCCTGAAGCGTTCGGCCAATCTGCTCGATTTCGAAATCCCCTACACCGTCGCCGAGATCGACGCGGCCTGTATCGCGACCTGCGAAAAGGCCGGACTGACCAACTGCTACGTCCGCCCCGTCGCCTTCCTCGGCCCTGAACAGGTCAGCGTTTCGGCCCTGAACAACAAGGTCCATCTGGCCATCGCCGTGTGGGACTGGCCGAGCTACTTCAATCCCGAGGTCAAGGCGCGCGGCATTCGGCTGGAGTGGGCCAAATGGCGCCGCCCCGATCCGCTGACGGCGCCGTCGACGGCCAAGGCCGCGGGTCTGTACATGATCTGCACCATGTCCAAGAACGCCGCCGAGAAGCGCGGCTATTCCGACGCCATGATGCTGGACTGGCGCGGCTATGTCGCCGAGGCGACGGGCGCCAACGTCTTCTTCGTGCAGGACGGGGTGATCCACACGCCCGACGTCGCCGCCATTCTGGACGGAATCACACGCCAGACCGTGATCGATATCGCCCGCGCCAAGGGCATCGAGGTCGTGGTTCGCCACATCCGTCCCGAGGAGCTGTCGAACTTCAGCGAATGCTTCCTGACCGGCTCGGCCGCGGAGGTCACGCCCGTCAGCGAGATCGGCGATTACCGGTTCACCCCTGGCGCCCTGTCGCTGGGTCTGATGGAAGACTACGGCAAGCTGGTCCGCCGCGAGGCTTAGGGCCGGCGCTACGGCGTTAAATGAAGGCGCGACCGGGATCCGGTCGCGCCTTTTTCTTGCCAGACGCAATGCAGTCGCGTTCAAGCGAGTCCGAGGGTCCGGAAGCGTCCGGAAAGGGAAATCGACACATGTTCAGCCTGCTGAACCTTCAGAGCCTGCTCGGGCTCGCCGTCATCGTGGCCGCCAGCTGGGGGCTGTCGGAAAACAAGCGCGCCTTCCCTTGGCGGCTGGCCCTGGGCGCGATCGGGGTTCAGGCTCTGCTGGTCCTGGCCCTGTTCGCCATTCCGGGCTCGCAATCGGTCCTCCACGCCATCACCGGCGCCGTCGACGGCCTCTCGGTCGCGACCATGCGGGGGACCCAGTTCGTGTTCGGCTATCTGGCCGGCGGCGATCAGCCCTACCCGGTGGCCAACCAAGGCGCGCTGTTCACCTTCGCCTTCAACGTTTTGCCGTTGATTTTGGTGATCTCGGCCCTGTCGGCCCTGCTGTGGCACTGGCGGATCCTGAAGTGGATCACTCTCGGCTTCGGCTTCCTGTTCCAGAAGACCATGGGTCTGGGCGGCGCCTCGGCCCTGGCCGTGGCGGCCAACATCTTCCTGGGCATGATCGAGAGCCCGATCGTTATCCGCGCCTATCTGGACAAGCTGACGCGATCCGAGATCTTTCTGATGATGGTCGTTGGGCTGGCGACCGTCGCCGGCTCGACCATGGTCGCCTACGCCGCCATCCTGTCGCCCGTGCTGGAAAACGCGGCCGGCCACGTCCTCGTCGCCTCGATCGTCTCGGCCCCGGCCGGCGTCCTGCTGGCCCGTATCATCATTCCGGAAAAGCCGGGCGAGGGCGGGGCGGTCGCCGACTACGGCTCGGCCCTGAAGTACGACAGCGCCATCGACGCCATCGTCAAAGGCACGTCAGACGGCCTGATGGTGGTGCTGAACATCTCGGCGGTGCTGATCGTGTTCGTGGCCCTGACGGCCCTGGTCAATGTCATGCTGGGCGGGTTCGAACTGTTCGGCGGTCCAGTTACGGTCGAGCGGATTCTGGGCTGGATCTTCATGCCCGTCGCTTGGCTGACCGGTATCCAATGGTCCGAGGCGGGCAAGGCCGGCTGGCTTCTGGGCGTCAAACTGACCTTGACCGAGTTCGTCGCCTTCATCGAACTGGGCAAGGTCCCGGCCGCCGAGATGAGCGAGCGGACCCGGATGATCATGACTTACGCCCTGTGCGGCTTCGCCAACGTCGGCTCGGTCGGCATCACCGTGACCGGCCTGTCGGTCCTGATGCCCGAGCGTCGGGAAGAGGTTTTGGGAATGATCTGGAAAGCCCTGTTCGCCGGCTTCCTGTCGACCCTGATGACGGGCGCCATTGTCGGCGCCATGCCGGCCGCCATATTCGGCTGAACCGGAGAAGTCGCCGATGAAACTCTACACCTCCCACCGCGCCCCGAACCCGCGCCGGGTCCGGTGGGTGATGGCCGAGAAGGGCGTCACCGACGTCGACCTGGTCGAGATCGACATCATGTCGGGCGATCACAAGACACCTGAGTATCGCGCCCGCGTCGGCGTGCCTCATGTCCCTGCGCTGGAACTGGACGATGGTACGGCGATCTCTGAGTCCGTGGCCATCTGCCGGTATCTGGAAGCGATCTATCCCGAACCCAACCTGTTCGGCGTCGACGCCCGCGAACAGGCGGTGATCGAGATGTGGACCCGGCGGTGCGAGTTCTATCTCGCCAATCCGATCATGCTGAACGTCCGCCACTCCCACCCCGCCATGGCGGCGCTGGAGGGCGTGCAGGTCGCCGAGGTCGCAGAATACAACCGTCTGTGGGCCGAGCGTTTCATGCGAACCCTGGATCGCCAGTTGAGTGACCATGAGTTCATCGCCGGAGATAGGTTCACCATCGCCGACATCGTCGCCGTGGTCGGAATGGATTTCGCGCGACTGGTCAAATACCGTCCGCCCGAGGAGCTCACCCATCTCGCGCGCTGGCTCGAAACCTGCCGCGCGCGTCCTGCCGCGAAGGCAGGAGGCTGATCGTCAGGCGCGGGGCGTGAACTTCCGGATGACGCCCGAGAAGGTCATCAGGGTCCGAGCGCCAGCAATGATCTGGCCACGCACGAAGACCAGACTGCCCCCCGCGCGGATCACCTCGCCCGTGGCCTCGACCAGTTCGCCCACATAGGCGCCGTCAACGAAGGTGCTGTCCAGCTGGACCGTGACGCCGTTCTTGCCCTCCATCTCCTGATAGGCGGTCTGGAACAGGGCGATGTCGGCGAAGGTCATCAGACAGCCGCCGTGCATCCGGTCGCCGGCGTTCATGTGTTTCTGCTCGGCGCGGAAGGCGCAACGCATGCGGCCGTCGGGGTCCGGCTTGAAATAGAAGGGTCCGACGACCTGATCGAAGGTGCCGTGCAGGTCATAGGTCTGCCAGCCGGCGAACTCGCCCTCGGTGACCGTGACTTTCGCGACCATAACATAATCCCTTGCCTACCGCGCTTCGCGCTACTTTAGGCGATCTCCGCCTTCTTCTTGCGCCCGCAATGCAGCATATAGGCGCGATGAGCGACCCCATCGAAACCGCAATCTTCGAAAAACTCTCCCGCATCGACCCCAAGGGCGACAACGGCAAGAGCATCGAACCGTCCGAAGTGGCAAAGGAGCTGCAGCCCGAGCAGTGGCAGCGCATGCTGCCCAAGGTGCGTGGCGTGGCCCTGGGTCTGATGCGTCAGGGCCGGTTGACCATCACCAAGAAGGGCAAGGCGATCGACCCCAACGCCTTCCGCGGCGTGATTCGACTGCGCCTGCCGACGGCCGAGGAAACCGCAGCGGCGGTCGCCGTCTTGCCTCCGGTTGCGGATGACGAGTTCGAGTAACACTTAGGCTGCTCATCCCCGCGAAGGCGGGACCCAGTTCTTTCACGTGTGGAGTGAATGGGATCGCGAGCCCGACCTGTGTCCAGTGATGTTTCGCCCAAATCACTGGGTCCCCGCCTTCGCGGGGATGAGCCTGAGGGTGGATCCGATCTGGATGATGTCCTCGCCGACATCCGGGCCTGCCGCGCCTGTCTGGGCGAACTGCCGCATACGCCGCGTCCGGTGGTTCGGGTCTTTTCCGAAACACGTCTGCTGATCTGTGGCCAGGCGCCCGGGCGGCGGGTGCACGAAAGCGGTCTGCCGTTCACGGATCCGTCCGGCGATCGCCTGCGCCAGTGGCTGGGCGTCGATTACGAGACATTCTACGCCGACCACCGCATCGGGGTGGCGGCCCAGGCCTTCTGCTATCCGGGCACGGCGCCGAAGGGCGGCGACTATCCGCCGCCGCGTCGCTGCGCCGAGCTTTGGCGACCGCGCCTGATCTCGGCCCTGCCCAGGATGGAACTGACCCTGCTGGTCGGCGGCTATTCCCAGATCTGGGCCCTCGGCGAAAAGGCGAAGTCGAACATGACGGACACGGTGCGGTCATGGCGCGACTACGCTCCGGACATCCTGCCGCTGCCGCACCCCTCGTGGCGCAATACGGCATGGCTCAGGAAAAATCCGTGGTTCGAGGACGAGATCGTGCCTTACTTGCGCCAGCGCGTCGCGGACATCCTGACCTCATGACATACCGTCTTGCCGGACTGATCGTGGCCCTCGCGCTCGCGGGATGCGCGACGCCCCACATCCAGTCGCCGATGACCCCGCCTGCCGGGTTCTCCGGTCCCCGGATCGAGGACCCCGTCCGCGCGGGCGGGTCCGGAGCCTTCATCGTGCAGGACGGAGCCCGGCTGCCTTTCCTGCACTGGGCGCCGACGAGCGGAGAGCCCTG
>Ga0247812_10001726_pt1 | contig 12334 bp, 9 predicted proteins | sample UWRJL149409B1_FD_178011 | JGI IMG/M metagenome (GOLD analysis project Ga0247812, IMG submission 178011) | Plant litter microbial communities from Arlington Agricultural Research Station in Wisconsin, United States - UWRJ-L149-409B-1 | ecosystem: Environmental > Terrestrial > Plant litter >...
AAATGTAGAAATTACTAAAAATTAAACTGAAAACTGCCACTGAGACTGAAAACTAAAAACTATCCTTCAATTTTAGCAGAAAGCTCAAACCAGCGTTCTTCTTTCTGATCTATTTTATTAATGATGTTTTGCAGTTCGTTTGCTTTTTTCTCGATATCGGCATCAGCAACTTTTCCGTCAGAAAATAATTGTTCTATTTTGGTTTTGTCGATTTCAAGATCTTTAATTTCTCTTTCTAGTTTCTGATATTCTTTTTGCTCGTTGAAAGTTAGGTTTCCTGTTGGATTATTTTGTTTCCAATCTTTCTTTTCTGCTTTGTTTTCCTCTTTTTGAGCAACATCGGCACTATCTTCATAAGCTCTAAAATCAGAATAATTTCCTGGGAAACTTTCGATTTCACCTTTTCCTCTAAAGATAAATAAGTGATCTACGATTTTATCCATAAAGTAACGGTCGTGAGAAACTACTAATAAACATCCCGGATAATCTAAAAGGAAGCTCTCCAAAACATTTAACGTTACAATATCCAAATCGTTTGTAGGCTCATCCAGAATCAAAAAGTTAGGATTCTGAATCAAAACCGTACATAAATACAAACGTTTCAATTCACCACCGCTTAATTTTTCGACAAAATCGTATTGTTTTTTAGCGTCAAAAAGAAAACGCTCTAATAATTGTGAAGCCGAAATCATTCTGCCTTTTGCCAACGGAATAAATTCACCGTATTCTTTAATAATATCAATTACACGCTGATTTGGCTTTGGATTGATTCCGCTTTGTGTATAATAGCCTACTTTTATCGTTTCACCTTTTACAACACGCCCACTATCAAGCGGAAGTGTTCCGGTAAGAAGATTCAGGAAAGTAGATTTTCCAGTTCCGTTTTTACCAATAATTCCGATACGTTCACCACGTTGAAAATCGAAACTAAAATTATCTAAAATAACATGATCCTTGAATTTTTTTGAAATCTTGTGAAGCTCGATAATCTTGCTTCCCATACGTTCCATATTAATTTCAAGTTCTACTTTGTTTTCAAGACGACGACTTTGTGCTTTTTCCTTAATTACGTAAAAATCATCCTGACGCGATTTTGATTTAGTTGTTCTTGCTTTGGGCTGACGGCGCATCCATTCTAATTCTTTTACAAATAAGTTTTTGGCTTTGTCAACGCTGGCATTTTCAGAGGCAATTCTTTCTTCCTTCTTTTCTAAATAATAAGAGTAATTTCCTTTGTATTGGTATAATTTTCCGTTGTCTAATTCAATGATTTCATTACAAACGCGCTCCAAAAAGAAACGGTCGTGCGTTACCATAAATAAGGTGATATTTTCTTTAGCAAAATAACTTTCTAACCATTCAATCATTTCAAGATCTAAGTGGTTGGTTGGCTCATCCAGAATCAATAAATCAGGACGATTGATTAAGATAATAGCCAATGAAAGACGCTTTTTTTGTCCACCCGAAAGATTTTTTACTTTTAGTTTAAAATCTTCGAGTTTTAATTTGAATAAAATCTGTTTGTATTGTGTTTCGAAGTCCCAAGCGTTGTGCTGGTCCATTCCGTCAAAAGCTTTTTGATATGCTTCTTCATCGTCAGGATTTTCAAGTGCTTTTTCGTAGGCTTCGATTACTTTTAAAGTTTCATTGTCAGAGGCAAAAATACTTTCTTCAATAGTTAGTTCTTCCTGTAGATTATTATCCTGAGAAAGAAATGCCATACGGATCCCTTTTCTCAAAACTACTTGTCCGGTATCAGGCTCATCCAAACCATTAATAATACTCATAATGGTGGTTTTTCCAGAACCGTTTTTAGCGATAAAAGCGATTTTTTGGTCTTTATTGATTCCGAATGAGATGTTGTCAAAAAGCGTTCTTTCGCCAAAAGACTTCGATATATTTTCTACAGATAAGTAATTCACTTTATGAAGTATGAGTTATAAATTATAAGTTATGAAGGTTTTACAAAACACAACTTTTTTGCAAAAGTAAGCTATTATATTACGATTTGCGAATTATTTATGGAGATAGGAATTTAGAATCGGACTCAAGTCAAAATAATGGATTTGTTGCCGAACATTTAATACCGGTTTTCGAACCAAGGCTTCATTGGTAAGATAATAATGAAAACCATCATTTGTCGTAATGCCTTCTATTTGATGAAAAGAAAGCTGAACATCAATTCGACGTTTATTTCCAGACAAAAAATCGTGATTGTTAAAATCGTACAATAAGTATATAAATGGTTTTCCGAGTTTAGAATAACCACAAAGCGCAATAAGTTTTTTTTCTTCTAAATAAGTTACGCCAGTTACAAGACCTTTTGTGTCGAGTGTTTCTTTAAATTGTGCGATATGGTTGCCGGATTGATTCGGTAAAGCATAAATATTGGTTTTGGATGATTTCCATTGTTTGGTAAATAAGTAAATACTGTCTTTAGAAACTATGAAAGCTTCACAGTCAAAATCGGTAGTGTTTGGTTTTTTTTGAGAAAAATCATTCTGATCTGAATATTTAAAGGCAATAGTTTCTATAATTGGATTCTCTGCTAAAAATGACTTTTTCTCGATTTTTAAAATTTGTAGATCTGTTTGGTTTCCAGATGCATTATTTCCAAAATCCCCAATGTAAATAAATGAACTGTCTTGTGAAATTTCTTCCCAGTCATGATTGATAGCTTTGTCTAAAATGATTTTTCTTTGAATTTTTCCCAAAGTATCTAAACCGTAAATGGTTTTATCGTGATCGTCATTATGCGTCCAAAGTAAATTATCAAAAGAAATTAATCCGGAGGTTTCTCTGATTGAATTGTTTAATAGTTTTGAATATTGAGGTTTAACCTTCTTGGCTTCGTAGAAACAGCTACCGTCATTTATAATTGATTTCGAATTGTATTTTTTCGCCATTGGATCTGTACAATTATAAGTTTGTGCGTTAGAGTAGGAGCAAACGATAAGGAAAAAGAACAATGCGTTTTTCATAATTATTTTGTAGATAATACTGAGCCTTAACTGTTTAAAATAAAAGTTTTTTTAAAACAATGAAGCGATTAAAGATACGTTAAGTTTCTAATTGTTTTATAATTCTTCAGGTTATTTCTGCTTATTAAAGTCATAAGTTTTTAAAGTATTATAATAAGGTGTTTCTAGATTTATGTGTTTTCTGTATAGTCTTAAGTATTATTTTTGCAAAAAATATAAATGAATTCTTTCAAGTAAAAAAATGTATCTGTTTGATATTGAGATTTATACTGTATATCGCTAATTTTGAAATAATTAGTGCAAGTTTTTACGGCAAAAGTCTAAAAATTGTCAATATATTTGCACCCGATTTAAATTTTTCTAATTTCTAGTGATGGGAGTTGGAATAGCGAAGCTGTACTTTGAACTTGACGAAAAAAAAATAAATTGAAGCAAACAAATAAGGTAGTCGCAAATACTGCTATTCTTTACGGAAGGATGTTGCTGACAATAGGGATTTCATTGTATTCAACAAGGTTGGTTTTGAGTGCTTTAGGGGGTGTTGATTACGGAATCTTTAATCTGATAGCGGGTGTAATTGCAATGTTGGCATTTCTTAATACCGCCATGGCAACATCAACTCAGCGATACCTTTCTTTCCATCAGGGTAGGAAAGATCCTGATATGCTAAAAAAAATATTTTCAAATAGTGTCACGCTCCATCTTCTAATCGGATTATGCATTGTTATTGGTCTTGAAATTGCCGGCTTTTTTCTTTTTGATGGATTTTTAAATATTCCTTCAAGTAGGATTGGTAGTGCGAGAATCCTTTATCATTTTATGATAGGCTCTGTTTTTTTTTCCATAATACTTGTTCCATTTATCTCTTCCTTAAATGCCAATGAAAATATGTTATGGATCGCATTGGTCAGTATCATTGAAGTTTTATTAAAATTATTAATTGCAATTTTTTTATTGAATTTAAAAGGAGATAAACTTTTATTTTATGGATTGTTGACAACTTTACTTAGTTTATTAGTGTTAATTTTACATACATCTTATTGTTTAAAAATGTATGAAGAATGTACATTAAATAAATTTTGGATTACTGATAAAAGATTAATGAAGGAGTTGACATCTTTTGCAGGATGGAATCTATTTGGATCGCTCTGTACTTTAGGAAGAGCAGAAGGATTTGCAATCTTGTTTAATTTGTTTTTTGGGACATTAATTAATGCAGCTTTTGGAATTGCAAATCAAGTAGCGGGACAGCTTAGTTTTTTTTCTGTTACAATGTTGCAGGCTTTGAATCCGCAAATAATGAAAAGTGAAGGAGCAGATGACCGAAATAGAATGCTTCGACTCTCTATGATAGCCAGTAAGTTTAGCTTTTTTCTATTAGCAATATTAGCTATTCCAATTATTTTTGAAATGGACTATATATTGAAGTTTTGGTTAAAAAATGTACCAGAATTTACAGTAACTTTTTGCCGATTACTTTTAATTGGCACAATGGTAAATCAATTAACAATTGGGCTTCAATCTGCTTTGCAAGCGACTGGTAAAATAAAAAAATACCAAATAACCGTAGGTTCCTTAATTTTATTTAATTTACCATTAGCATATGTTTTACTAAAACAGGGCTTTCCAGTTTATTCGACTTTAATAAGTTATATTGTAATTGAATTTATTGCATGTTCTTTACGTGTTCTATTTTTAAAAAAAATTGGAGGATTGTCTATTAAAGAATATTTGTCAAGAGTAATTTTTAGAGAAATTATGCCAGTACTTTGTAGTATTACGGTATGTTTTTTTGTAATGAATAATTTTGATATGAACTATAGATTCTTATTTACAATTTTTTTTTCAAGTGTTGTTTTTATGTTCAGCATTTATTTTGTTGGACTTTGTAAAGATGAGAAAGATTTAATTAAAATTATTTTTTTCAATTTAATAAAAAAAATAAAGCCTCAAGAAAAATTTTAATACTCAGCTATGGAATATATTTATTTTAAAGACCCGAAAGGTAATTTTGGAGATGACTTGAATGGTTGGTTGTGGCCACAAATTTTTGGAGAAGAAAGCTTAAATAAAGAAGATGCATTTTTAGGGATTGGATCAATATTGTTTAATAATCATAAAATTATTACCGACCTAGGAGATAGAAAAAAAATTGTGTTTGGTACAGGAATTAGACCTGTTTATGAGGCTTTTAAATATGATAAAACATGGGATATTAGGTTTTTACGTGGTCCTTTGTCTTCTTATTCATTTAATAATAAATATGATTATATTACGGACGCAGCTTATGCTTTGCGTTTTATTGAAAATTTTGATTCTTTAAAAGGCATGGAAAAAAAATATGAAGTAAGTATTATGCCATATTTTAGATCGATTAAGTACTTTGATTGGCAGTCTATATGCGATAAATTGGGTTATCATTATATTTCGCCACTTAGCGAAAATGGTGTCGAATTTACTTTAAAAGAGATAGCTTCTTCTAAATGCCTAATAACTGAGGCTATGCACGGAGCGATTCTTGCAGATGTTTTAAGAGTTCCTTGGAATAGATACGTATTGACAACTCCAATAACGGAAGGACCAATGGTTTCAGAATTTAAATGGATGGATTGGTTATATTCTATTGGTCTCTATAATGTTAGTACTACTTTTATCAAATTCAATAGAAAAACATTCTTGAACGAATGGTTTAAAAAAATAAGTAATAATATATTAGATGTTGAGTTTGTTTTTAAACAGAAAATAACGACAGAAATCATCTCAAAACTTGGTAATGTCAACCAATTCTATCTTTCGGAGGATGAAAATTTATCCGTTATCAACTCCAAATTATATACAAAAATTGAGAGTTTAAAAAGTGAACTACTTTAATTTTGTTATTCTGTTTTATCCTAAATTATGTATAAATATCAAATTTTATTTTTAATTATTGTTTTTCAAGTAATAAGAGCATTAGTTGCCGGGAATAAAACAGGTTCTAAATATTTATTATTAAGTTTTTTTATTATTACCATTCCTTTGGAATTTACCTGGTCTGTTTTTCAAGGCAGTCTTAAGACTTATGCAGGTACCTTAGGTACGAACTTAAATGTAACATTTCCTTTGGTATTGGTTTTATTCTTTTTTGTATTTTCTAAATATAAGATTAAAGAAAAAGTTAAGTTTTCAAATTGGACAAAGGGAGTTTTTATTCTTTATATTATTTCGATATTAAATCCTTATAATACCTCAAAACTAGCTACCTTTGTTTCTGCTCTCTTTTTACTTTCTCATCTTGCCTTTTTTGTATACATATTTAAAAATTTGACACATCGAGAAATTATTTTAGCTTTTTATGACGGATTTTCAATACTATGCATTGCACAGTTTTTCTTAGCCATTTGTTTTCCTCTTCTGGGAATTTTGGAAGTTACCACAATATTTCACGAATATGCAGCTGAATCTGCTACTAGAATGGGCACTCGTGTAGGCGCAGTAGGCGTGTTTGTGCACCCAGGAAATGTAGCATTATTTACCACAATAGTTTCAACATTCTTTCTGGGGTGCTATTTAACCAATTATAAAAAGAAACTAAGCTTAATTATATTAGTATTAAATGTCATAACTCTTATTTTAACTTATTCCAGAACTGCCTATTTAGTTTTTTTAATTGATATGGCATTAGTATATTATATATGCACAAATGCAAGAAAACCTGTTTTTACAATTAGTAATGTTTTAAAATTTATTTTACCACTAAGTTTGGCTTTAATTTATTTGGTATTTTTTTCTCCACTTAGTGCAACTTTTTTAGAAAGTGATGCTAACGAAATGTTTGATGCGCGAATGGTGCATTGGTTTATGGGATTGCAAATTTTTAATACTTCTCCTTTTATTGGAGTTGGTATAAATGCCCACCTTGAATATATGTTTACTAATTTCAATTTGTTTGGAGGAAAAATTATAGATGATTTCTTTTGGGAAAATCCAATTCACAATATTCATTTAATTATATTAGTTGAGACTGGTTTGATTGGCTTTATTTTTTGGGTTATGTTTATATTTAGTAATATTTCAAAGTCAAAAGAAGCCATTGCAAATAAAAAAAATATAATCTTATCAGTGACTCAAATAGGAATACTAATAGCTGTAGTATTATATGGCATTACTGGCTGGGCACCATTTTCAAGCAGTATTCTACCCTTTTTGTTGATGGTTTCTTTTTTTTCAATACAATATAGAAATATACTTGATAACTAATGTTGAAGGAAAACCTTTTAATATATTATCAATTCATTTAGAATCCTAATATTATTTGTAATTTCAGATTTATCTAAATAATAATAATAATAATAATAATAATAATAATAATAATAATAATAATAATAATAATAATAATAATAATAATAATAATAATAATAATAATAATAATAATATAAAAATATTACAAATTGAAAAAATTAAATATTTTAATAATATCTAATATATTGCCTTATCCATTAAATAATGGTGGAGCACAGGCTCAATTTCATATAATCGATAATCTCAGACAAATAGTTGATATTTCAATGTTGGTTATTATTCATAAAAATATGAATACGCATGATAATCTTGAAAAGCTAAAATTAATTTGGCCTGATGTTAAATTTATTCCATATTATTCTAATTGGAGGGATTATGAATTTATTACAATTATAAATAAAGTAAAATTAAAGGTTCAATCTATTTTTGGTTTAAAATCTGGTTTTAGTGATGTTTTAGGTGAAATGTCAGGTGACTTTTTTACGAATAATTTTTTGACTTTTGTTAAAAATAATGTAGATCAAATAAAATATGATATTATCCAAACGGAATTTTATCCTTTCATGGGATTAATATATTCACTTGAGAGTAATGCAAAAAAAATATTTATTCAACATGAGATAAATTTCGTAAAGAATAAAATATTTATGGATATGCATGCAACAAATACATTTGAGCAATATTTATTTAAAAGAAATAAATTAATAGAAATTGCTACAATGAATGAATATGATGCAGTAATTGCATTAACTGAAGTTGACAGATTAAAATTAATAGAGTCAGGTGTTGCTAATGCATCTTATTCTTCTCCGGCTGGTATTAAGTTTAAAAATATTGAAAGTTTTAATTTCGAATTTAATAATAAAATTGTTTTTTTAGGAGGATATCAGCACTATCCTAATGTAGATGCAGTTGATTGGTATCTTTCTGAAATTTGGAATAAAATATTATTTGAGAATCCAAATTTAGAATTTCATATTGTAGGTATTTGGCCTGAAAATATTCAAAAAAAATATAGAAAAAAATATCCTAAAATATTTTTTCATGGCTTCGTACCCAATTTATCCGATGTATTAAAGAATTCCATTGTTGTAGTTCCGTTAAGAATTGGTAGTGGTATGAGAATGAAAATTATTGAAGCAGTTAATTATGGATGTCCGGTTATAACGACCTCAATTGGTGTTGAAGGGCTTGATTTTATTGACGGAATTGATTGTGTTATAACTGATGAACCGGTTAGATTTGCTTTAGAAGTCGCTGAATTATCTTTAAATTCGATAAGGCAAAACGAGTACATAAAGAATTCAAAAGATTGTTTTATTAGAAATTATTCAATCGATAAATTATCTCAAAAAAGACTTTCTATATATAAATCATTGTTTAAGTGATATTTTTGATTGCAAATTTTATAAATAACATATCGAGTAATTGTAAAGTAATCTTTCAAGATAGCAGTAGTTTTTAAAAGACAAAAAGCAAGTAAACACATTTTTCTGTAGAAATACGAAAGTAACTATTTCAAAGCATTCTTTTAATTCGAAATTAGAAATGACTTATTTTCGTTAATTTATCCGAAGAGTTGTGGTTTTTTTAAGTTTGAATAGATAGATATATAAAAGAGAGTTTTTGTTAATTTTTGGAAATAGTAAAGAAGGAAATACAAATTAATTGGAAACAATTATTACAAATAAAATGACAGGATTATCATTTATTATAACATATTATAAAGGCGAAAAATATATTTTCAGATGTTTGAATTCTATTATCGATTCTGCAGTTGAATCAAATAGTAAAATATCTTTTGAGATAATATTGGTAATTGATTCGATTGAAGATTCTGAGCAAATATGTGAAAAAATTAGAAAGAAATATTCGCAATCTAAAATAGATCTTAATATTATTATAAATGAAAAGAACATAGGTGTTTCACAATCTAGAAATATTGGATTATTGAAATCAAAATTTGAATATTTTACAATTATAGATCAGGATGATTATGTACTACCAAATTATTTTACTGAAATAGAGTCAAATCTTAATGGTTTGTACTGCGCTTATATAATTAACGGGTACATAAAGTATGAAAACGAAAATAAAAGAATTCCAGTTTACTTTTTTAAACCTAGATTTACTTTTAATAGTATACTGAAGAAAAGCACGCTTATTTATACACCTGGTTTAATTATTTTTGATTCGAAATTTGTTGCGAAATCAGAACTTTTTATTGAAACTTCAACCCAATATAAAGGATGTGATGATTGGGCAGCATATTTGAATTTGTTATTAAAAAAGCAGAATTCTAGATATAAATACATAAAATGCAAAGTTTTTATATACTCTCTACATTCTGATAATTACAGTAATAATATCGATGAAATGATATATTCTTCAATTTCAGTCCTGGATTATTTAAAAATGAGAAATGTTTTAGATTCAAAAAAAAGAAAATTGATTGATTCTTCTTATTTAATGCAGCAATTTTATTTAGCAAAAGATTTTAAAAAATTGAAAAAAAATATTCTTGTAAAGAAATTTCCAAAACAATTTATGAATCACTATTTTTTTTCCTTTTTTTCTTTAGATAGGCAAAATCGTTTAATATTTAACCTGAGAAAGCTTTTTTGAGTCAACAGCTTAAGCAATTTTAAGTAAGATTAATAACAGAATCTCCATTAATATATTAGATAAAATATATAATTAGACTAAACAAAGTCAAAAGTTATCTCTGTATTAATTATATCCAAGAGAAACTTATCTTATATAATTACGTATCTAAATTAAAAGCAAGGCTAGGCTCATAAATAAAACTTTAGGAACAGGCTTAAACCTTTATAAGCTATATAATAAATAATAAAAACACGAATGAAAGTACTTTTAGCACATAAATTTCATAAATATACAGGTGGGGCAGATGTATTCTACTTAGAAGTTGGTAGAGTTTTGGAAAAAAACGGCCATGATGTTGCTTATTTTTCAACAGTTGATGAAGAAACAATTAATAATGATTATAAGAAATATTTTATTAAATCTCCAGATTTCAAATCAAAAAGTATTATTAAAAAATTAAATGCTTTTACAAAAGTTCCTTACAATTTTGAAGCAAAAAAGAATTTTGCAAAATTAATTGAAGATTTTAAACCTGACATTATTCATGCTTTTGGAGTAATTACCCAAATATCACCTTCAATATTTGATGTCGCAAAAAAAAAGAATGTTCCTTTAGTTGTGTCAATGAATGATTATAAACATATTTGTCCCAACTATAAGCTTTTTCATCACAACAAAATTTGTGAGGATTGCAAAATGAATCGTTTTTATAAAGCAGTAGTTAATAAGTGCAGTCATGATTCTTTTAGTTTTAGCTTGGCTAGTTCAATTGAATCATATTTACATTCATGGTTGAATATTTATAGAAAAAATATAGATCTTTTTCTTTTTGCTTCTGATTTTATGGCTTTTAAGACGGAAGAATTTTGGGGAGCTGAGACTTTTAGATGGGGGAAATTGATGAATCCATTTAATATTCCAAGTAGAGAACCCAATACTACAAAAGAAAACTACGGTTTGTATTTCGGAAGATTAATTGAAGAAAAAGGTGTTCATTTAATAATTGAGGCTTTAAAATTTAATAAAGACTTGCCTTTTAAAATTATTGGAAATGGGCCTCAATTGGAGGAATTGCAAGCTATGGTAGAGTTATATAAATTAACAAATGTTCATTTTTTGGGTTCAATGTGGGGTGATGAACTAGATGATGTTTTGTATAATGCAAAATTCGTTATAGTACCGTCCATTTGGCATGAAAATTTTCCGTATGTTATATTACAAAGTTTTGCTGCTGGTGTACCTGTAATTGGTTCGTCTGTAGGAGGTATACCTGAATTGTTAGGTGAAAGGAGAGGTGTTTTGTTTGATCCACAGAATATAGAATCTCTATCAAATGCAATAAGCCTTTTGTGTAATGATGAAATTAATTCAGAAGAAATGGGAAAGAAAGGAAGAGGATATGTTTTGGAAAATTTTAATGATGAAAAATTTTACCAGTCGATACTTATTAATTATAATTCACTTATCAAATGAACGTACTTGTTATAGGGGGAAATGGCTTTATTGGATCACATCTAATTGACTGTCTTGTTGAAAATAATCACTCTGTTCGTGTTTTTGATCATGGACATGAAAAATTTCGTTCTCCAAATCCAAAAATTGACTATAGGATTGGAGATGTAAGAGAAGGAACTTCTTTATATGAGGCTATGTTAAATATTGATGTCGTTTTCCATCTTGCGTCAGCATCTGTACCCAGTTCATCTAACCTTGATATTGAGATGGATATAACGAAGAATGTATTTCCAACACTAGCTGTTTTGGATAATATGGTAAAATTAGGAATAAAGAAAATTGTTTATTTTTCTTCTGGCGGGGCTATATATGGCGAAGCTGTTGAGTTACCTTTAAAGGAAACATTTGCATTAAATCCTATTTCTTCTTATGGTATAACTAAGTTGGCAATAGAAAATTACATCAAGCTTTATAATAGAAATCATTCAATAGATTATTTAATTATTCGTCCTTCTAATCCATACGGTCCCCGTCAAGGACATTTTTTGGCTCAAGGAGTAATCTCTACCTTTTTGAGAAAAACAAATGCAAACGAGGGTATTACTATATATGGAGATGGCTGTAATAAAAAGGATTATATCTTTGTCAAAGATTTAGTCCAATATGTGTATAGTCTTTTTTTTAAATCTAAAAGTGGAATTTATAATATTGGTAGTGGAAATAGTGTATCAATAAATAAAATTGTGAGCTTAATTGAGGAAATCACATTGAAAAAAAGCGAAATTAAATTTGTTGAATCAAAAAATTATGATGTCAAGGACTTTACATTAGATGTTTCGAAGGTTAAAGAAGCAATAGAAAAAGAGTACAATACTGATATTAAAGATGGAATTGAGAAAACTTGGGATTGGTTAAAAAGCGAATCAAGTTTAAAAAAAATGTAAACTTTAAATACATCTTTATCAAAGGTATTGATTTAATAAATGTTTAAACATAAATAATTAAAAATG
>Ga0247812_10001727_pt1 | contig 12329 bp, 12 predicted proteins | sample UWRJL149409B1_FD_178011 | JGI IMG/M metagenome (GOLD analysis project Ga0247812, IMG submission 178011) | Plant litter microbial communities from Arlington Agricultural Research Station in Wisconsin, United States - UWRJ-L149-409B-1 | ecosystem: Environmental > Terrestrial > Plant litter >...
CGCATCCGGCAGCAACTGATGGTCGGCATCGATCAGGCTCATCGCCAGCAAACCCCAGGTCAACACCAGCATCGCCCCGGCCTGCCAGCCAAAGCCGAAATGCCAGGCGATAAATGCCGACAACACACCACACGCCAGCTCCACCAGCGGGTAGCGCTTGCTGATCGGCGCCTTGCAGCTCGAACACTTGCCGCCCAAAAACAGATAACTCAATACCGGCAGGTTTTCCCAAGGGCGAATCTGATGGGCGCAATGCGGGCAGCGCGAATGCGGCAGGATCAGGTTGAACGTTTCCCCCGCAGGCTCGGCGGGCAGACCAAGCATTTCCCGGGACTGCGCCTTCCAATCCTGCTCCATCATTTTCGGCAGGCGATAGATCAGGACGTTGAGGAAACTGCCGATTAACAGGCCCAGGATGAGTGTGGACAGGATGAAGGCGAGGGGGGAGGTGGCCAGGAAGTCGAAAATCAACATGGTTAAACGACTTGCCCCAGTTTGAAGATTGGCAGATACATGGCGATAACCAGACCGCCTACGATGACGCCCAATACCGCCATGATCATCGGTTCCATAAGGCTGGTCAGACTGTCGACCATATTGTCGACTTCGTCTTCGTAATAGGTCGCCACTTTATCGAGCATTGAGTCCAGTGCGCCGGACTCTTCGCCGATGGCCGTCATCTGAATTGCCAGGCTGGGAAATACACCGACTGAGCGCATTGAAAAATTGAGCTGCATGCCGGTGGATACGTCTTGGCGGATTTTCAAGACGGCATTTCTGAATACGACGTTGCCCGTGGCGCCTGCTACTGAATCGAGCGCTTCAACTAGTGGGACGCCAGCGGCGAAAGTGGTGGCTAGGGTTCGTGCGTAGCGAGCGACTGCCGATTTATAAAGCAATGGGCCGATGACTGGCAGCTTCAATAAACCTCGATCAATATTGTCTCGAAATTTCTGAGACTGCTTGTAGGCCCGTTTAAATAGAAAGTATGCGGCAACTATCATTCCAAGAATGATGAGCCACCACTCCTGTACGACGTTGGAAAGTCCTATCACCATCAAGGTAAATGCGGGCAGCTCTGCTCCAAACCCCTCAAATATTGACTGGAACTGCGGTACCACTTTGATCAACAAAATGCCCGAAACGATGAATGCAACTATTAGCACCGCGATCGGATAAGTCATCGCTTTTTTGATTTTAGCCTTGAGTGCTTCAGTCTTTTCTTTGTAGGTGGCCACCCGGTCGAGCAAGGATTCCAGAGCGCCCGCCTGCTCGCCGGCGTCTACGAGGCTGCAATAGAGGTCATCAAAGTACTTTGGCTGTTGCCGTAATGACGTGGCGAAACTATTCCCCGCCGCGACTTCTTGCTTTACGTCACTTATCAATTTGCGCATATTGGGGTTATCGGCACCTTCGATAATAATGTCGAAGGACTGCAGCAAGGGAACGCCCGCCTTCATCATCGTTGCCATTTGCCGGGAGAAGAAAGCGATGTCCAGCGGCTTAATTTTTTTCCCATTACCGAATATGGAAACTGATTTTTTACGTACCTTTAGCGGGTTGATACCCTGCTTGCGCAACTGAGCCTTTATCAACGCAATGTTATGTCCGGTCAATTCGCCGGTCATTTTTGCGCCTTTCTTGTCCGTGCCTTCCCATGTGTAGGTGCCGACTTTTACTGCTTTGTTGGCCATGGTCAGTCCTTGGTCACGCGGTTGACTTCTTCGAGGCTGGTTATGCCTTGCATGGCTTTCATCAGGCCCGATGTACGCAAGTCATTGAAGCCGTCCTTGCGCATCTGAATGGAAATGTCCAGGGAGTTGCCCTCTTCCATGATGATCCGTTCCAGCGCCGGGGTTTTCTTCACCACTTCGTAGATCCCGACGCGGCCCTTGTAACCGCCATTGCAAAGATCACACCCAACAGGCGCGTAAATTTTGAATTTGCCGATCTGGTCTTCCGGGAAGCCTTCCTTGATCAAGGTTTCCCTGGGTATATCCGCTTCTTTCTTGCAGTGCGGGCACAACTTGCGCGCCAAACGCTGGGCAATGATCAGGTTAATGGCCGTGGCGATGTTAAATGCCGCGACGCCCATATGGTGCAAGCGAGTCAGGGTTTCCGCTGCACTGTTGGTGTGCAGGGTCGACAATACCAGGTGGCCGGTCTGCGAAGCCTTGATGGCAATCTCTGCGGTTTCCAGATCACGGATCTCGCCGACCATGATCACGTCGGGATCCTGACGCAGGAAGGCGCGAAGCGCTTGGGAAAAGTCCATTCCTTGACGCGGATTGACGTTAACCTGATTCACGCCCTCAAGATTGATTTCCACCGGATCTTCTGCAGTGGAAATATTGATATCCACGGTGTTGAGAATATTCAGGCCGGTATACAGCGATACGGTTTTACCGGAACCGGTAGGTCCGGTGACCAAAATCATGCCTTGCGGTTGGCGCAGCGCTTCCAGGTACAGTTCTTTTTGTTCCGGTTCATAGCCCAGTGCATCGATACCCATTTTGGCGCTCGTTGGGTCAAGAATCCGCATCACGATCTTCTCGCCCCAAAGCGTCGGCAAGGTATTGACCCGGAAGTCGATGGCTTTGGTTTTCGAGATGCGCAACTTGATGCGCCCGTCCTGAGGCTTGCGTCGTTCGGAGATATCCAGGCTGGCCATGACTTTCAGGCGTGCAGCGATCCGGCTGGCGAGATGGATCGGTGGCTTGGCCACTTCGTGCAGGATGCCGTCGGTGCGCAAGCGCACCCGGAACATTTTTTCGTAGGGTTCAAAGTGCAAGTCAGATGAGCCAAGGCGAATGGCGTCCATCAGCATCTTATTGACGAAGCGCACGACGGGCGCGTCATCTGCATCATCCTGGCCAGCAATGGATGTTTCTTTGGCGTCCTCCGCAGATTGGACTTCCAGGCCCAGGTCGACATCGGCCATTTCTCCCATACCGCTACCGGTATCGAAGAATTTTTCGATGGCATCGCTGAGTTTGTCGTCTTCTACAAGGATGGCTTCGGTAGTGAGGCCGGTATTGAACTGAATATCGGTAATGGCTTGATGATTAGATGGGTCAGACACCCCGATAAACAGCTTGTTGCCGCGCCGCCATAAGGGTAGCGCTTGGTGCTGGCGGATGAGTTTTTCGCTGACCAATCCTTTGGGTTGGCTCTCCTTATCCAGGCTTTTCAGATCGAAAAACGGGATGCCGAATTGATCCGAAGCCATTTCTGCCAGGACCAGCGCCTTGACTAGCTTGTTCTGGACCAGATAACTGACCAACGAAACCTTGTCACGGCGCGCTTGCTGAAATGCCTGCTGCGCAGCTTTTTCATTCAGGAGTTCGGTAACAACGAGTTGTTTGGCCAAACCGGTGAGGACGACATCACTCATAAAACCACCAGACACAGACAGTGCGAGGTTTATAGCGTAGTCGGGCGATGCTGCCAATGATGCAAGGCAATGTGACGTAATTTGTCAGTTTGTGCGTGGAAGCTCACGCTGAAAAAGCCGCTATTGAGGCGAAGCGAGTAATAGATGGCGGTAATATTTTTGTTGGCACGACCTATGCTTTTGTCTGGATAGGCAACATCTTATTGACACAGCGGAGCAGTACCCATGAAGGCACAGAAAGGTTTTACTCTAATCGAACTGATGATCGTTGTTGCGATCATCGGGATTTTGGCAGCCGTGGCGCTGCCTGCATATCAGTCGTACATCAAGAAAGCTGCTTACACAGAAATTACCAGCGCAATGGCTCCGGTCAAATCTGCGATTGGCGTTTGTGTTGCCCAAGAGTCTGCAATCGCATCTTGCGACACTGAGGCAAAGCTTGGTATTACATTGCCAGCAGCGAAAGCTGGCGGTGCACTGAATAACGTAACTGTTACTGCCACATCTGCTGCAATCCTTGCAGTACCCAACAATTTCAAGGGCATTTTGAGCACGGAAACTTGTACCCTTACCCCGACGTTGACCAACGGCGTTTTGACCTGGGCTTATTCCGGTGGTTGTGAAACCCAAGGCTACGTCAAAAACTAAGTTTGAGTCTTGGGTGTAGGGATCTATCGGGTGGCGTTAAGAGATGGTCATCGTGCTGGATGGTGGATTCTCTTTTTTTCGCTAGTATTTGCGGTTTACAGCCGAAATAGCTCAGCCCGGTAGAGCAGCGCACTCGTAACGCGAAGGTCGCAGGTTCGATTCCTGTTTTCGGCACCAGCTTCACGATTTACCCGTTTCACGCTTCACCTACCTACACCGCCGCAAACGAAAAGCCCCGCACATGCGGGGCTTTTCGCGTTTTGGCGATTAATTCTGCCGCGCTTTACCTTCAGCGAATCAGTCCCTTCATTGGTGCATATCTTTGTTTCAGAAGAGCCTTGCTACATTTCGAAGGTGTCGAGACGGATTGGGTCGGGCGTACGATCACGTCGCCAGCTCAAACCAAGGGACGCAATCGATTATGGAGAAGGTCAACAGCTGCGACATTTTTTGCTTTTATCATGAGCAGATGGATGCTCAAGCTCGATCAATAGGTGGAGCGTGTGGGAACTCTCTTCTGGCTTTCCCTCAATGGCAATGCAGATGAGATCCGCTGCCGAAGAGCTGATTTGGGCCGAGGCCATTGCTTACGCTCGCTCGAATAAAAAGGCGATAGCGAAGCGTCATGCTAATAAAGATCTATACCCTTCAGAAGAAGAGCCGGTTTCGGTTTTTATGGCTGGATCGCCTGGGGCCGGCAAAACAGAGGCTTCGATTGCACTACTGAATCTCTTTACCGATACCTCCATCCTGCGAATCGACCCGGATGAACTTCGTAGCGAATTTTCTGGCTACACTGGAGGGAATGCGTGGCTATACCAGGGCGCCGTATCGATTCTCGTAGAGAAGATTCTGGATCATGCGCTGACTCATAGGCAGTCATTTCTGTTGGATGGAACCTTCTCTAATCTGGATGTTGCCAGAAAAAATATAGATCGCTCCTTACGCAAGGGGAGATTTGTCCAGATCCTCTACGTATACCAACACCCGCTGCTCGCATGGAGTTTTGTCAGGGCTCGCGAGGCGGCGGAAGGTAGAAGAATCAGGCCGGAGCATTTCGTCGATCAGTATTTTGCCGCGCGTGACGTCGTGAATACTCTTAAGCTAGAGTACGGCGGCGACGTCCATGTGGATTTGCTACTGAAGCACATCGACAATTCAGGACGCCTCTACAAGTCAGGTGTAGACAAGATCGACTACCATATCCCTGAGCGTCATACGCGGGCTGAACTGACGGCCCAGCTCGGGACATCATCAGGGGAGCAGCAATGAATTCGATCAAGCCAGATTCCTCAAAAGGCGCAAAGAGTCCCTTCGCGGACTTTATTCGCAATGCCAAATCAGGCCAAAAAAAGCGCGTCTACAATGCGGTCATGACCGAAGCTATCAAGCAGCAGAACCTTGTAGTGGAAGCCGAAGCGAAGCGAACTTAATTCGCAGCTTTTGAAAAAGCCCCGCAGATGCGGGGCTTTTCGCGTTATAGCGTTCGTCAGTCACACATCACTTCCAACCTGACCTCCTCGTCAAACATTCACCTGATACAACCCAAAATGCCGCCCGTCAACGCAGCGCACATCTGGTCCGTCGATAAAAGCCATGTCGTGGCCTTCATGGTCGACGAGGCGTCTGGGTGAGCAGAGGACGAGGATGCCGATGTCGCCGCTCCAGTCGCGGCGCGGGTCGTGTTCGAGGTAGGCGTAGACCCGCCGGTTCTGGATGCGCCAGACGGGATTTTTCTGATCGGGGTCTTTTACGTCGTAGGTGGCGGCAGGGTCGAAGACGAAGTTGGCAGTCATGGCAGTGTCCGTTTTCAGGCGTGGCCGACTGCACGTAAGACCAGGTCTGTTCAGTTGTTGGAGGTTGATGTCTGGTTGGCGGTTAGCCAGATGCATTCGGCCAGTTGCAATGACAGGTCGGCCGATTCTCCATTGGCCAACGCTCTACAGGCATTACTTGCCCATTCCTGGTATTCGGCGAAGGTGAATACGCCGGTACGCTGAAGCTCCAGCAGCCGTCCGCAAAAGATGCCGATGCGGAAGATGCGGGTCGCGACTTCGTCGGGTTGCCCCAACTCCTCCAGTGCCATATGGAGTTCAAGTCGTCGTTGGGTTTTCAGCGATTCATCCAGGTTGTCGTTCATTGCCGCGACCCCAGTCTGGCGTAATACGTGCGCACATCTTCGGTAGAAGTTAGTACAAATTCGTGCAAGTACAGCGCCGCTCGTCGCCAGTGTCCGCGTCTCTCTCCCAAGCGAGAACCACTTGTCAGCAGAGCCTTACATCGCCTGCAAAAAAATCATCTGTGGCTACACTGGCTGCAGGTCTTCCAGGCAGCCCAGCGGGCTGCATCTCTAGGACAGGCCTCGCGGGTCGTTGTCGGAATTCGAGGGTTTCTCTGTGTCGCTCCTGATCTCTTTGATGATGACGGGAACGATCCGGTAGGCATCCTTGACGTAACGCTTGCCCAGCCGCCGTGGCTCATGAATGAAACGATGCAGCCATTCAAGTGACAGGCGTTGCATCCATTCCGGCGCGCGCCTGACTTTTCCTGAAAGAAACAGCAGCGACGCGCCAACGCAGAGGCCAACCCCGACCGCCGCGCGACCTTCGAACACGCGCAGTGCGAGTATTTCCTGGCGCGGCGAGCCTACGGAAAACACCACCATGCGCGCCGGATGTTGATTGATGAAATCAACAATGCGCTGGATTTCCCGGGCGTCGTCGATGAAGCCCATCGGCGGGTTGTAGTGGCGGAAGGTGATCGAGGGATGCATCTGCTGCAACGTGGTGATGACTTCCTGTTCACAGCCGATGACCGTCACCGTCCAGCCGCGCTCCTGCGCAATCTGGATCATGTCCCGCGTCAGCGTACTGCCGGGAATCGCTTCGGCGATGTCGGCGTGCAGTCGATTCAACAGCGGGAAAAGTACCCGACTGTCGCACAGGCGATAGGCGGCGTAGCTGTAAGCCCGGCGCAATTCCTTGTCGTGTTCGAGCATCACCACGTGGTCGACGTTTGGCGTCACGACGTAGCGAAACGACCTGCTGCTGAGCACGGTCAGTTCGCGGACGAGATCCTTTCGCTGCCGATGATAGAACTCGATGCCGAATACTTTCATAACGTGGTCCTTGCGCTTGATCGCCGTAGCTCACGGATTTTCCGAAGGGACTTGCCTGACGCATCTGCCTGGATGCACCCAAACAAGGGGGTCAGCTCACATGCTCGATTCACTGGACACCGCCGCAACGGCGACGCTTGCAAAGCCATCGGTGACAACGCCCGGCGGCATCGACTGGACGGGCAAATGGCTGCTCGTCGTCGTGCTGTTGCTGCTGTCCTTTGCGGCCAATGCGCAAAAGGCCGCGAGGCAAGCGCCGATGGTCTTGATCAACGTCTCGGGTGCGGAGTTTTCCGAGGGCGTCTGGCCGGGAGAGAACGGCACGCATTATTTTTTCCCGGACGAAAATTATTTCGATAAATGGCAAGCCAAAGGCATCCGCGCGATTCGCTTCCCCATGCGCTGGGAACGTTTGCAGCGCAAGCTCGGGGGCGAGCTGGACGAAACCTATGCGTCGCTGATCGACAAGATGCTGATCCAGGCTGAGCGGCGCGGGATCAAGGTCACGCTCGATGTGCACAACTTCGGCCGTTATGAAAATGAAGTGCTGGGCAGCAAGAACGTACCGATCACGGCTTACCGGGATCTGCTGCACCGGGTGTCGCTGCGCTGGCGGGATTTTCGGGCGCTGTACGCCTACGACATCATGAACGAACCCCATGATGAGGCTGACGAGCATTGGCCCAAGGCCGCGCAGGCCGGGATTTTCGCCATACGCGCCAATGACTGGCACCGCCCGATCATCATTGAAGGCCGTTCCTGGTCCAGTGCGACGCGTTGGCCCCAGCACAACGATGCCTTGCTGGACCTGAAAGATCCGTCCAACAACCTGATTTATTCCGCCCATCTGTATTTCGATGAAGACGCCAGCGGGCGCTATCAGAAAGTCCTCGGGCAGCGCTTCGATCCGGACATTGCCGTGAAACGCGTCCGGCCATTTGTCGAGTGGCTGGAGAAAAACGGCAAGCGGGGCCAGATCGGCGAAGCCGGATTCCCGGCGGATGACCCGCGCTGGGGGCAGGCCATGGACCGTTTGCTGGCCTATCTGCAAGAAAAATGCGTGCCGCTGGCGTATTGGTCGGCGGGTTCCGCGTGGGGCGATTACTCGCTGTCCATTGAACCGGTAAATGGCCGTGATCGTCCGCAATGGCCGGTGCTGGCGAAATACCTGGTGGCGCCGCATTGCACGGTGACCCGGCGTTAGGTTTTTGCCAGCTCAACCGTGCCACTTCGCCGCGTACCATCGGGCAGCCAGCTAGCCCTCGCCGCTGCTGCTGGCGAGTCTTGGGTGCGGGCGTAATAAACGAACGCAGCGATGGACAGCCCGGTGATTTCCCCGCCATACATGATGGTGTTGGAGAAGAAAAAATTGATCCCGTTGAACCAGAATGTCAGCTGCAACGCGTTGAGCAGATCGCCTTTTTTCCGGCAATAGGACATGAAGCGCAAGAAGCCCAGGTAGTAGATCAACGCGATAACCGGCGTCAGGAAACCAAATCGGTAATAGACCCCGAGCAGGCCGACATCCGACAGATAAAAATAGCCGTTGTACAGCCGCGAGAAACCGCCTTGCCATTGCAGGGACAGCGCGCCCATGCCAATCAGACCGTTGCGCGCCACTTCCTCGACCACGATTTGCGTGGTGATATTACGCACGCCCGGCTCCCGTGCCTCGAACAACAGCGCATCGAATCTGCTCAGTTGCGCCGCGAAAAAATCCGGCGCGAGAAAAAAAGCCGCCAGCAGCACGGCGCTTGTCAGGATGCCGAGTTTGACCAGCAAGCCGACCCGGCTGCGAAAAATCCAGATCCCCGCCAGCGCCCAGATCAGCATGGTGTTGCGCGTCTGAATCACCAGCCAGAGATACGACGCGAATAACAGTAACAACGCGATGGCGAACCACGACATGGATCGTTGCAGGCGATACATCAGCATGAAAGCGCAGGCGCTGACATAAGGCGCGCCAATGCTGAAGCGATTGGGCCGCAAGGGATTGATGCCGTAATCCTTTTCATCGACGGTAAAGCTGACGTCGTTGTTTTCCGGCAGTACGCCCCAGTAATACAGATAACCCACCACCACGCAGGCCACGGCGCAGCAGAGCATGAACCTCTCCAGCTGTTCCTGGGTGGGATGGGCTTTGATCAGCAAAAACAGCATCGGGAAGAACAGTAGATAAAGAAAGCTGCGGCGCTCTTCCAGCAAGCCAAAGCCTAAAGGCTGGCCGAAGTTCAGCGCCGCCAGCAGCGCTGAAAGCAGCGGCAGGACCAGGCCAAAAAATAGTATCCACAGGCCTGCGCGCGATTGCTGGGCGCGGCTCCAGGTCAGCAATAAAACCAGAGCGCCGAGCACGATGGCGACGATAAACAATTCGCGCAGATACGGGATGCCGGCCTTTTTATCGTCGGTCAGGAACAGACACGCCGAGTTCATCAACAACAGCAAGAACAGCAAGGCGCGATAGGCAAAGAGTTTGCGAATCATCGGAGATGTCTCTCAATGCAATTCGATGAAGAGAGGGCTTTTGTGGGAGAGGACTTGTCCTCGATTGCCAGTCCAGACGACGCCGATCCGCATGCCCATATGCAGTGCCGAAACTACAGCTATCGAGGACAAGTCCTCTCCCACAGCGACGCTCCAACGGGACCTGCGCTGCTCAACGCCAGGAAAACACCAAGCCTTCGCCGATGCCCTTGATCCCATACCGAATGTTTTTCAGGTTGTGGCGGTTTTGCAGGGCGGTGATTGCCGTCAAGGCCAGCGCCGAAAACAGGTAGCAGGGCATTGAGTGGAATTTTTTGTTGTACATGATCGCGGCGCGGTTTCGATAGAAATGGAACATATGGCTGCGGTTCTGGGTGCTGGCGCTGTCGCCGTGGCGGGCGAAGCTGCGTGTCGCCACCTGACAGGTAAAGCCCAGGCCGGCGGCGCGGCGTTGCCAGTCCACTTCTTCGGAGTACATGAAATATCGCTCATCCATCAGGCCGACACGCTCAATGACGTCGCGCTTGATCAGCAGCGAAGCGCCCATCAGGTAATCCGGTTTCGGCAGTTTGCCAAGGTGCTGGCCCAGTTCGTCGCGCCCCAGGTTCTTGCCGACCAATCGGGCCTTGCCCAACCACGGATAAAGCTGCCCGCCGCCGACACACTGGACGATCTCCGGATGATCGGCATAGACCAGAATCGACGCGCAAAACCCGCAATGGGGGTCGCTGTCCAGAGTCGACAGCAGCGCTTGCAATGAGTCTGCTTCGACGGTGATGTCGTTGTTCAGCAGCCAGATGTGGTCGTAGCCAGCGCGGAACAAGTAATCGATGCCCACGTTGTTGCCGCCGGCATAGCCATAGTTGCCTGCATTCCTGATCAGGCAAGTGCGGTGTTGGTCTGAATGTTCGCCGATCTGCTCCTGCGTGCCGATCCAGGTATCGCCATCGGTTCGCGTGCTGAAATAGTCGGTCAGGCTCTGGTAATCCGCAGCCTCGGAATGGTTGTCGACCACCACGAGGGGAATCGCGCAGTAAGCGTCCACTGAGCGCACGCATTTGATGGTCTGTTCAGCGCCGTTCCAGTTGAGGATCAGCGCGCATACGTTAGCCGTGGCCATGTTCGGATGACTCCTGCGCAGACGAGGGATCGCGAAGCGACGGATCTTGATTTCGACGCCAGCGCCGGGCCTCAAACAACACCACGACGATCAGGCTCAGGTTGATTGCGGTATTGGCGGCCGCGAAAGCCATCACCACCGCCAGGGCATTCTTGAACACCAGCGCGCCGACAAATACCGCGATCACTCGCAATGTGGTGCTGACAATCTCGAACAACAGAAAGCGTTTTTGCAGGGTCAGCGCCGGAATCGCCACTGCGCAGGGCCCTGCGATGAAGCCAGCGAACTCCGCCAACGCCAGCCAGCGGGCATATTCACCAGCGGCCGCCCATTGCGCGCCGAACACCAGCCCGAACAACCAGGGTCCGGCCAGCGCCAGTGTGGCAAATGGCACGATGCCCACCAGCGCCATGCCGGCCACGCCGCGCACCAACAGTCCGGTCACCGCTTCATCGGCGTGAATCGCCTGGGTAATGCGCGGGTAATAAACGCTGCCGACCGCCTTGCCGATAAAGTTGCTCGGCATGCTCAGCACTTGCAGGCACAGGGCGAAGAATCCCGCCGAGACTGCGCCGAAGGACGCCGCCAGCACCAGCGTCGGCATGTGCACGGAAAGGGCATTGATCAGCACCTGCGGCGCGCGAAATAGCGGGAAATCCCGATACTGCCCAGCGAGTTTGGTCAGGCTGGCGGAGGTTGACGGGTGGGCCGTTGCGAGGTTGGTTGCGGCGGGTTTGAAGGTCATGCCCAGCAACAATAATGCGCTGTGGATCAGGTAATACAGCGCGCTGGTCACCACCAGCACCGGGGCCGAAGCCTGCACCAGTCCGGCCAGGCTGCGCGTTGCGTTATAGACCAGTGCATGCAAGGTTGCGCCGCGCGCGGTAAGGCTGAAGCGCTGGGTTCGATACAACCATTGCTGGGTGATTTCCAGCACGGCGGCGCTGAACATCACGATGGGCAGCAGCATCAGGTAAGGGGTCAGAATGTCGATGCCCAACGCGCTGGCCATCGCTGGCCCCTGAACATACAGGAGCAGCGCGGACAAACTCGCAATGCTCAGCGCTACCCACAGCGAAAGGCGGATCAGGCCCCGGGCGTCGGTGTCGCTTTTGGGCAGGACAATCGCCATGGGGTACGTCAGCGCACACGCCGGAATCAGGATGATGGTCAGGCTCTGGAAGGTGCCGACCACGCCGAACGCTTCCGGGCCGTAGATGCGCATGATCACCGGAATCAGCGCCAGGTTGATCGCTTGCGCGCCGGCGCTGCCAGACACCGCTGTAGCGATGTTGCGCAGCAGGCGTGCGCGGGCCGCCTGTCGCCAGCGCCCACGCCAGCCGCTGTCTCGACCTGGCAGTACGGCAGCGCCTGATTCCTGATCAGCCATGTCCGTCTCCATCTCAATAGATGTTGCGCGAGAACAGCGTGAACGGCGTCTTGAGCAGGATTTTTATATCCAGCCAGAGGGACCAGTGATTGATGTAATCCAGGTCTTTTTCCAGACGCTCTTGCATCTTTTCCAGGGTTTCGGTTTCCCCGCGAAAGCCGCTGACCTGCGCCAG
>Ga0247812_10001728_pt1 | contig 12317 bp, 16 predicted proteins | sample UWRJL149409B1_FD_178011 | JGI IMG/M metagenome (GOLD analysis project Ga0247812, IMG submission 178011) | Plant litter microbial communities from Arlington Agricultural Research Station in Wisconsin, United States - UWRJ-L149-409B-1 | ecosystem: Environmental > Terrestrial > Plant litter >...
TCATAATGATTGCAGGCGACAAGTACGACAATGAATTCAAGGACCACGGCACCAGAAATATCCCTGGCCAGGCTCGAGTCCCAGAAGTCTTGCAAGTCAATAGAGAGTCGAGAGAAGAAGCTTTGAAATACTACGAGGCTATATATGAGGTTACGCCGTGGGATAATTGCATGGCTGCAGATATTGATGAGTTATGGACGAGCCCATACCCCGGCAACACCATCTATGTCAATTTCGCTGTCGATCGCTTTCTTCCCATGAGCACAGTTGTTCGTGCCGCCACGCTCTGCAATTCCAGATCCTTTCAAAAAGGCACAATTGAGTGGGCCGACAGTGAGTTTGCCACTATATTGTTTCCTGCCTGAAAAGATAACTTGTGCCATGCTAATCTCAAGTACCCTTTACTTAGTTACAAGCTTTGATATTAGCATTTTCAACAAGATACAGCATTTCAAATGTGCTCCAGCTCACGAACTCAATCTAGACAGCCTGGACAGCCTGCTTGAATATATGACGTCATTGAAAAGTTGTTGTATTAATTTGCAGGTCTACGGCTGCATCTGTCCTAACTGTCTCTTTGCACCGCTAAGGCACTGGATTTTCTGGTCTGGAATTCAATCGAGTGACACGATGGTAAACAAGTGGTTTGCTAAAGGCATTGTGGATGTTTATAAGCAGTATGTGGCCCATAAGTTTCTATTGAAGGAGGAGGAGCGAGATCCTGCACCTATGTTGGCTGGTTCATTGGGCCCTTATGGGAATGGAAAGAACCGGGGCTGCTCGCCAGTGTACAAAGTGGGGTCACTCACCTAATGGAGAGAGTCTTTGTGATCTCGTGGCTAGAAAGACTCGGACGACGATAAGGATGGTCAGGAATATTATGATGCCTACAACTAGGATTTGTTAATGGAGGGTTGCATGAAGATGAGAATTCAGGCTATGCAACCCAGATGACTTCTGATCTCGATTCAATGAGACTTTCTTAGAGACACCTAACCGGCAAAGTTCAGCAGGTACAACGCCTGAGCAAATCGCATCACATTGTCTATCGGCTCGAAATATCACACATACATTGAAACTTCAAGTAAGTCCTTTGGGGAATAGCTTCCGTAGTCTTTCTTAAAGCAATGTACTCGTGGCTACTAGAATAGTCGTCCGTTTACTGGAAGCCATTGGAGCCATTGAATGGTTTTGTGGCGGGCCATACTCCTTCACCGAAATTAATTTCCCCAGGATCATCGACACAATCCCTCTCGACTTCACCAACTACGGCATCTATTGTATATTCTCCAGAGAGCCGATTGCATGTATCCCACCACCATGCTTGTAACTGTTATGCTCAAATATTTGTGCTGATAGTTGAGACCCCTCATCATTACGATGTAGGAGGTGTTCTCAGCAAGGGTATTGCTATCCCATTGCCAGGTCACTGCCGTTATGCTCCATCTGCTGGTCTGCTAAGAAACCCATTGCCATGTGCCCTTGGTCTGAATGTTGTGTATGATTTGGTGGTCGAAGAATAGTTGCTCCAAGTGAGTGGCCGAGAGTGCTTCGATTTAGGTATATATTTCGGTTAAACTTTTCTACCATGTAGCGGCGGATAACGACCGAATAACTCATTGGGATGCCCTGCTCAAGAGCAAAGTTGCTCTGGTGTTAACGACGATGCCAATTCCATTGACATTTGGAGAATGGAGCGGCTGACGTTGATGAACCAGCCGCATGGGCCTAGCACGCGCTTATTTAAAGCCTGCAAGCGCGCTATCGGTTCATAGCGAGATAAAATTTCCAGACCTAGCCAATCGGGGATTTTCTTTTGAAAAGCATCCGCCAATCAGTTCCACTTTCAAAAGCCCTAGGTAAGACATTATTCTCACTTGATCTCCTCTTACGATCCTCCTCTCTTTGCATCGATCATATCTCTTTATTCCTCTTCGGCTCTGGAATCTATACATCATGATTGCCCCTACTATTGCGGCGTTGCGGTCCTTATCGCCTGAGCTGAGCGTCCATGAAGCCTTATCAGGGATCTTTGGGAGCATCAGTTTGGCCACCTGGATATTCGTGCTGGTATGTCCATATGTACTTTAGGTGGACTTGTGCCGCTTAAGAAGGCTCGGAGCGAAGAACTTGGGCTAACGGGTTGCAGGTTCCTCAGTTGGTCTTGAACTACAGGAATGGCAATGCTGAGGGTTTGTCACTCGCCTTTGTGACGGTGTGGTTGTTTGGTGATCTTACCAACCTTATTGGTGTGTAACCCATCCTTTCCAGCTCATTCCTACGATATCTTTCCATTAACACTCGGTGATGCCGTTCAATTCGCTTGCCAGGCTTCTATCACCCCGATATACTTGATCACGTGCGTCACTAACAACCTTCCAGGAGCATTATGGGCACACCTAGTACCTACCGTGATAGTCTTAGCTGGCTATTTCTGTATTGCCGACGTTATCTTGATAATCCAGTGCCTTTACTACAGCAAGTTCATGAAATCCACCACTCAAGACTCCGCCCGTGGTCGGTCATCCACTCCAAGTAGCCCATCAGAACATTCACCTCTCCTCTCACCCAGCCCTTCTCACTCTGAAACTGGCCAGGAAGCCCGCTCTACATCAAGAGCGAAGCGCACCGCCTCCAAGGCCTCATCCGGCCTTCCTGGATCTCTTCGTCGCCTCTCCTCTGTCGGCCAACCTCCACACCCAAGCACCTTGACCAAAGACTGGGAAGCTTCAACCGAGGATGAGAACTCTTGGTCAAGAAACATTCTGAGTATTCTCGCGGTCATTGCTGTCGGTATTGCTGGATGGGCATTTGCCTGGAAGAGTGGAGCCTGGCAACCAGTTGAAGAGCCTGGTAATGTAGTTGACGGCACTGAGGTTGCCTTGGGTGCTGAGATTCTGGGCTATATCAGCGCATGTGCATATCTAGTGTACGTCTCAGTTCCAGTCTCTCTAAAACTTCTAACTCATTTAAACCTAGTGCACGAACACCACAAATCTACAAGAACTGGGCTGAAAAGTCCTGCGAAGGTAAGCTATTAGATTTGATTTCTTCTTTGCGTGCATCAGCTGACACAACTCTAGGCCTCGCACTCCTCTTCTTCCTCCTCTCACTGATGGGAAACCTCACCTACGGACTCAGCATCCTCTGTCACTCCATGGAACGTGATTACATCATGACCAACCTCCCCTGGCTGATCGGTTCCCTCGGCACCATCGCCGAAGACGTCGTTATCTTTGTCCAGTTCAAGCTATACAACAACTCCAAGCACAAGGACTCCGCTATGGTTTAGTTTGCCACAATGCATGAGTGCATGATTACGACGAGGGGGGTAGGGGATAGGAGGCATGCCTGGATGATTGGATGAATCGGGCGATCTGTATGGATATATATAGATCTTTTGGAGTTTTGGGTCTGTATGATTATTGGATGAGGCAGTTTTTCGCACTACAAGACTTTGCGCGTTTAGTAGTGTCGTCCTAGAGCTTTACAATTGAATCTTTACTATAGCATCCTTGGTATGAAATGCCGCCTGCTCGTCTTCTTCTTTCTTTTTTGGGGTTTTGGCTTTCTCCATTCTTTTTGCCTTCAATCAAACAAGAGCACGCCCCCTCCTCTCCATCTCCATCCAAGCAAGACAAAAGAGTATCCAAACAAACTACCCCTTTTTCCAATCCCCGGTGTTACCAACCTCAAATACAACAACACAACCATCCCCCATCCCTACATCACGTGAACCAAACTCACATAATCGAAAAAGAAAACCCTCCCATCCATATGTCACTATTCGCTCAACAATTTAACAGAGGTTTCTGTTTAGATTATCACCTTTTTATCGCTTTTTTCTGTGTATATACACTCCTCAAGCCCACATTATATTATTTACATGCCATACCATACACATACATATATATATATACATACTGAGTGAGTGAGTAAGCAGTTTGAATGCAAGACTTTACTGAGAAGAGATAGACGCAGAAGCAGAAGTACATGGGTTCACTTTTAAACGAGACTGTTATATTCTGCTTCTATATTGTTCTGGGAGTTTTTTTTTAATATAAGTTAAGTAGTTGGTTGGATGGTTGGTTGGATGGTTGGTTGGATGGGTTGGTGGTATACAAATAGCCTTCTTCATGAAAAAGCTTCATTCATGTATGAACCAGCCGCTGTTTTCACCGTGGAAATATGATATGTTATGTCACGTCACCCAAAGGCCGGTTTCTCTTTTGGTAATTATAATCCCATTGTTTATTTATTGTATTTCGTTGTATTTTATCCAACCTCACCGGAACAAATGGCCGGTGTTTCCATTACCCTAACTGCCTGTGCCATGCATTTATCGTACCCCCTCTCTCTTAGTATCTACTTTATGCTCCTCCCTCCTGCAACAATTGATTAGTATTTACATTCCGTGTTGCGGGTTGGGGTGGGGGCTACATACCTTCCGTTGGCCAACGAAGAATCCCAAGCCAAAAGTGTCGGTTGTGAATGTGATCTTGCTTCCCTTGGGGACTAAATTCCAACTCGTTAGCAATTGATTCGCACTTATCTACTTCCCATCCACGAGTCCCTGTCCCCCACTTCCGCCGCTCCAGATCTATACCTTCCGCTGTCTAAATGAGAGATGGGGTAAACCTACAGTAGAAAACATCACCCTTTACAGCGTGCACCTTCTGTCCGCTCTCGTCTTGGATGTCGAACTCTCCATCCACAATGATCTTCATCTCGTGGTATGTGTACTCATACACTAACGGTGTGCCCTTTTCGAGTCTGTAGAAGCCAGCTGAGATAGGTGCGGTAGGGTCGTTGCTCTTGGGGGAGATGTTAGCATTCGCTCGCCATGAAATGGTTGACGAGGGTGATTGAGTGAGCATGGCAAGGAGGTGAATAGACTACGCAGAGTTGTCGAATACTCTGCATAGCACCAAACCCCCAAACCTACGGGTGGAACAGAATTGAGACGAATTATTTGGAACGTACCTCGCTGCTGGACACATCACCCAAGAATGCATTCTCGTTGGCGATCAAAGGTGGCTTGAAGGATGTTTGTGCCTGTGCGTAATGCGTGAACTTAACGGGAGAAGCCATCTTTTCGATTTTGGTAGAAGAGGATGATGAAGAAGAGGATTTGTGTTTGCTGAGCAGGGGATTTATGTTAGGTGTTTGATTGATGGTTTGTTTGTTGATTGAACTGGGAGGGGAAGGGGAGGGGAAGGATTGGTTTTGTACCTTTCTTATCCGAGGGATTGAGGATATATCTCGGTGTTCGAAACTGGTGATACGGGATGAGGACGTGGCTGGATGGAAGCTGAATGCGTATATGTATTCCAATGGCCGTGGTTGTTTATATGAAGGTGGGATAGTTTCGACCGAGGGGTAGCTACCCATAGCTCATAGGATAGTTGAGGGGACTACATCTCCCATTTAGGTTTGCCTAACTTCTAACTTCTAACTCAAAAGATCCGATGCACCATGTTCATTGGCAAGCATTTGCTGAAGGCGTAACTCCATCTGCAGTAACAATTGGCTATAAAGCGATCTTATTCATAGAGGGGTTGAGGTTGATAGCGAACCAATGTGGGGTTATTGACGGATAAGAGATGGTGGGAGGCTTGGGAGACTTGGAGACTTGGAGGGGAAGAGGGATATATTGCCTGCTTTGGGATGGACTCTCCTGTGGTAGCGTCATCATGTGATGTGGTGTGGTGATGGTGCAGAAGTAACGTGGATGAAAACCGCCTTGGCTACTCGAACCTCTAAGTCGTTATTCTAAAAATGAAGCTTGAGATGCCTGATATATTCTCATTATCAAGAAAAGGTGATACAGTTGGATTTGAATTCCGCCTTGTCTTTATGCTGTTTCAATTTTCAATACAACCACCATTGGTTCCCAACGAGACTAATTACTTAGTGTTATTCTTAGATGACTTTCTCGCTGAGATTGGCTTACATCGGCGAAAGTTGACAACAGTTCTAACAATATAGCAATATCTTAGACGGTATTGCACGCAATGATGTGGCTTATCCTCGGAGAGGAGCTAAAATGATAGAGCCGCTGCCAAGGTTCCCCATCATTACGGGCTCCGTGTATTGTGTTTCCACAAGTTTCCTTATTATGGAAGCGCAGTTCATAAGCGGTCCTGAATATGCTAGATCTGTCAATATTGCCATGAAACTTCTCGAGAAAGTCCCGGGTATAACCCAGTTCCCGTCGTGACCTGCTGTGATAACCCCGTATCGAGCCCAAGGGCAATTATTGTTGTTTAGATGAGTTATTAATTCCCTCATACCCCATCTTGAGAAGTCCACGTAGCAATCAAGAACAATCAAAACATCTGATGTGAGGTGTGGAAACTCTAATGCGGATTGTAGCCAGTTGTAGTGGTTAGATATATTGGCATTATATAGAAGGCTTGGAATTAGCTTGATAGCTTTACTCTGGCATGGCTCCTTACGGTATTTTTTCGAATGGAAAAGCTTGTATGCCCATACATCCACTTTGGTTGGCTACCTTTTTAGTGCTTCCGAGGTAATATAAGATTTGGAGATCACTCTCACTGATATCAGAGCTGCTGGGCCAAGGCCAATCAGGCTCATACCTGTGTTGATCCTCAAATGTGAGCATAACTTCTCGTACTTCATAGTGATATTGGTCTCGAAACACTTTAGTAATTAGATGAATCTATGTTTGTTAAGCGCATGACAGAGACAATGCGACGTATGTGGACTTACGGGAAACTTTAGCAGAGCCTGATCGACCTGCCAGGATGTGATCGTCACAACTACTTTCCGATAGTTCCTTTTCACGGGATGTGGATGAAGAATCGGATTTCTAGAAAGATCTGGCAAGGGCTCCTTGGCTCGCCGGTCGATTTCCAATTGAAGCCGACTGAACGCATTTAACATTCCCTCGCCGTATATCAGCGGTATATGGATGCCGAAAATCCCTAGTAGAGCGTAGGCCATGTCTTCGGGACGCTTTGTTGTACGAAGCCGGGCCCATGACATTCGTTCGTTGACGTCAAACTCCGACAGAGCAGCTCCTTGAAGTGCCGGAACGGCGATTCCGGTTATATCGTGAAGCTGCTGCTCTAGTAATTTCTTGTCACCAAGCCGCCAACCTCTGGAACAAAAAAATTCAACTGAAAGTGGTGCAATAAGCTCCTGAAGAGTCCATCCCCGCGTAAACCATCGACTGTTCTGAAAAGCTGGTCGCCACGTCTGCAGGCTCGGGTCGATTTTATCATAATATCTTGAAGTAACATCTGATAGATAAACGTAGCATCTGGCCGCATTGCGATACCAGCGAAACATAGAGTTGATGGCCTCAGAGAGCTCAGTGTGGTTCGTTTTGTCGATACAGCAGGTGTCTACCCAAAAGTATTGCAGGCCGTCACGTCTGGCCTGTTCTCCGCAGAACCCGATCTTGTCGTACCCAGCCTTGCTTTTGCCCGTACCGTCCACCATGTCTTTATATGTAACATCTTCGGTATCCGGCCCCCATGTGTGCGAAAGGATAGCATATTTGGGAATATCGTCGATGAGATCCTCGGTCAGCCTCCACTCGACCTCGCGGCTGCAATCGACGAGACGCATTGTCAAGGCTGGATATGAGGGACTCTGAAATGCGAAAGTTTATCTTTGGGTTAACCTTAGAAGTAGAATTGAATTGAGGTTAAGATTTACCCAGACGCAGCTGAAGGCAGCCACGCGCTAAGATGTTGTGTAACACTGCAACCAATCGCGGACCGGAGATTGCAAGCCATAATACAATATCTAGAAGAGTCAAGCAGATCTCGTGCGAATGTTGCTATATACGACACGTAAATCCTCTATGTGTTCAGAATCGCTTTCACAGAGTTTACATATTAACCAAGCGCTTTTCCCAGTGTTTTGCGTGCGTAGCCTGGGACTGCTTCGGGGCCCTCACGACTTGGGAGTCGCCTCAAAAGTCGTGCAGAGCTAGGAAGCATATACAGAAGCGAATTGATCTGAACTCGGAGGATGGTGGGTAGGAAAAAGAAAGCTAGTTCTAAAAGCATGAAGAGTGGAAGAAGGTGCAGCGAGGGCGGCCACTTATATATACCACCACACTTAGACAGATCCCTGTCACTGTATTATCGTCAAGCTTGACTAGGCATTTTGTTATGGCATGTAAGTGGAGATGCGACCAGGCTTGATTGATTGATTGATTGATTCATTGATTGATTGATACTGATTTACGACTGGCACCCTCCTAAGACCTCCCAGAGGGTACAGAGTCGTGCTATGCTTAAGGTTATTATATATAAAAACCTTCTTTTAGAACATTGAACACTACCAAAAAGATATTTCTTTTTACAAACAGCCCGGGTTCCTCCTTTTACCTGAACAGGTGACCCCTAGGTCAGGTGACCTCCCCCAACGCCTTGTATGTACAGTACAAGGCCCTGACATAGACTTTTGGAATTAGAATAATGGTGTTTATGCGTATAAACTATATTATTGATGCTTCGTAGAGATCGGTATAATCGCCAATCTTAACACATAATTGGGGCGTTAGGAAGAGCATAGAACCTTATTGCGGTTAGAAACGTTATAGGGGCTTGACTCTAGCAAGCATAAGGAAGCGGTTTATTCGAGTGTTATTGACGGGATCTAAGCATGAGCTTGTTTAGGTAGCCTTATTTGTATTTATCGCGTTACTTAGTAGCTATCTTGTTGGGGCGGCTGCTGGAGGGAGAGTAGCAGTGTGCTTGAGGATTCCGGACTCTAGGATAGAGGGGTTTGAAACGGTCGAAGGTAGGTTGATAGAGTGCGCTACAACGTCCTGCGACTCGATCAAATCCCATAAGCAGGCTAGTAACCATAGCACGTAACTGGCACCCACCTCCACCTGCACAAAACAGAATCCCAACCAGCTTCATCAGCGCAGCGGTGAAGAAACATGCGCTCTAAACTTCCTAATATCTATATACGACCCGGGAGTCAATGTGTGATATGCACTGTGCCCTTTGAGATAAGAGAAGACTTTGCTCTGGGTATAAATCTTTTCGGCTTCCTACAAATAATACTAATTGTACTCCAAGTAACCGGGACTAATGAAGATCACTATGAATAGACAGGGAAACTTAAATTCCCTAAAGTTAGAGCGCCTCAAGACTGTACAGTGTTTACGCACGATAGAAAGCAGGGAATACGGAGGTTATGTTATAATCCTAGTCAAGGCTCCAGTGGTATATCATTTCACTTGGATTGCTTTTGTGAGTCGTCAAAACAACTTGGAATACGCACCAGCCTACATATGCGAAATATCTGGATATTCAGTTTATAGGCTAGACCTTGGAAAACAGCACCGTTCTTAGACGAGTTTGAAGCTTCCCACCGTGTTCTTTATGAACCAACCCAGGACGAAAGAGACAAAATCAAGAAGGTCGACAACTTCCTGCAGGAGTTCGGCAACCTTCCCCTGGAGATTAAGCAAGAAATAATGAAAATGACATACGGTTCACTTCTCTAGAGAGTTTTTGCAGCTCGCAATTGGAGAGACAGGCTAAGCAGCCTAGATAACGACAAAGTCACTACCCTCCCAATCACTCGAATAGAGTCTTGGAAACGATCAATAGGATTGCTAAATATTAATCCGAGAGGGAATATTCTTACTATTACCATTGATAATCTCGGTCCTCATTACACGGATGAACCAAGTTCAGTTCTTGATATTTATAATCAAATTCCGCTCAAACGACGACGATCTCTTACTTGGCTGTTTTGCCCCCTTGATCAGCAGCAAATTGAGGATGTATGGCTACGACATCATTCTGGATCTATACTTCCTCCGGTTTTAGTGGTATTTTACAAAACTTCTTTCTTATACTATTATACGTCTAACTATTATATAGGTGAAGACAAATAAAGAGCAAATATACACCTTTGGAGAACATATGAATTCAGGCTGTAGTTTCCAATACCTAGGTAGCACACCCTCTCATATTGTTTTCGAGAGTGTCCCGTATGGAGAGCATATTTCTAAGTTTGGGATTGCTACAACTACGGCAAAGCCATCTCCAGAGCCAGAGCCCTGTATTTCATCTCAACCCAGCCCTCCTTTGGATATAGATGGGCTATATTGCTGGAGTGCATCTTTACACAAGGTACAATGTATCAAAGTTCATTGCCTGGAGGGCAGCTGTGTAGGGATTATGATTATTTATTCCACTGGACTTCAGCAACCTCTCGGCCAATGCAGACCCGATGCAATTATTCACAAGGTTGATAAGCCATTTGGCTTTCATCATCAGTCGAAAGAGGATAATCGACATCGACAAGAGACGGTTTGTTTGTCTATGAACGAAGAAGAGTACCAAGATTTTGCAAAGTCTGGTTGGAAAAGTTCAAAGATAAACGGCAGTGAACTCACACGGCTCTCTTGGTGGTGTAACAACACCCAAAGTATGTGCTCTCTTGAAGACTATTAGCATGGTTGGGGCTTTTTATACTCTAGTTATCCACTCAATCAGGCTAGCCTACTGGCCATTCTATATCACGTTTATATACTATCGGAGTGTGGTTTTCTAACATAGAGTTCAATAGCATATCCTAAGATTTATTTAAATGTAAGTATTTTCAATGCATAGCTTGAGAATAGTGTATCAAGTTTAAGACAAAACATACTCGCTGTTATCCGATTGGTATAACTAAGTAAGTATGGTTGATATATTGTCAAATTTAAATAAAGGTAAGACAAATTCCCTATATGTTTGTGTTAGTCACCGTAAAAAAGAATAAGGCTCTTATAAAGCAGGTGTATTCGGCTAGTAGTATTTACAACTACGGGTGTTTCGGGTCGTATGTAGAAAGGCTGAGTGTTTAGCGAGCGAGCGGTTATCTTATATATATACGGCAGCTATCTAAAGTGAAATTGTATAACAGCCAGCCAGCTTGCCTTCAAGCCGACATTTTCTTTTTCTCACTAGTAAATAAAGAAAAAGATGTTTGAATAGTGTATATAGTATTCTTATTTTTATTGTTAATATTACAGCAGATGTGCGGACTCCGGTGTCTTGTTTCAAATACTAAGTTGTACCATCCTGTGAGGACTTGACGTCAGGAGTTGGCCATCGATCCTTCCACAGCCATACGTATACAAGTATATAGTTAGACACCTCCGTCTGGTCTGGGGGTGAGATCCAGACAACTTTCTACCATTCAAGATTACCACCTACGTGATGCTTGATATATCCCCCAATCCCAGTTTTTGGTTATTCAATGGGCCCAAAATAATAATCAAAAGCTGATTTCCTTTCGAGCATTTAATTTGCCAAATCACCCTTTGGGGGTAGTAGTAAGTGAGGGTGTCGTGGTGCGTGCGTGCGTGCATTCCTTCCATCGCTCTATAGAAACACTGAGAGAGCAATCACGCTCGTCGACGAGCCGCCAATAATGGAAATGCTTATTTCAAGTGTTTCAATCGACAAGCTTTGACTGGTTTACCGTAGCTGCAACTTCTAGTTACTCTCGCTCACCTGGCCACTCTAAGGCCTTTAATACATCCATCTGATCCATTTCACGACATCGATAGAAGCATTCCACCAATCTAACGAGCTCCAACGAGCCATAAATTTCGAGCCATTCATGGCTTGTAAAGTACCTATTACGACGATCAGGATTAACCTTCCCCGTCAACAAGAGCAGTCGTGAGATTTCCCACACTTGATCACCGTCAATTTGGTGAAGCATTTCAAAAGCAAGCATTAGCGGAGTTGAGCCGCTGCTTGACGCAAGGCATGGGTCGATTGTAGTTGATTTGAGCAGCGCCTCCACCATTTTAGGGATGCCAGACCGTATGGCATGTGTTAATACAGTCTCACCAGAATTATCTCTTGAATTTGGATCCACTTCCGGTTGTTTGATGAGATCTAGGGCCATTGCTATATGGGTTTCATCCGCCACCATAGTCGCACACCAAGATAGGGCTGTTAGCCCATTATTATCTCGAGCGTCAATCTCACACTTTGAATTGCTAAGAATGCAACGAAACGAGTTCAGGTCGCATGAAGTCACGGCGAGGGTAAGGGCTGCTTTCCCCTCTGGAGTGCGTGCCATGGGGTCTGCGCCAGCTGATAAGAGCAGTTTGACAAACATCTTTCGCGATTTTAGAATTGCCCAAAGGAGTAGCGTGAGATCCTCTTGTTTGGTTTCTAAATCTAGGGATGATGTGGATAGTAGGAAAATGACTACCTCCTCGTTGTGAGGTTTAAGCATAGCATCAAAAATCAAATGACTGTGTTTTTGGTCAGCTATTAGGCCAGGTTTTTTATCCATTATCAGTTTAA
>Ga0247812_10001729_pt1 | contig 12314 bp, 12 predicted proteins | sample UWRJL149409B1_FD_178011 | JGI IMG/M metagenome (GOLD analysis project Ga0247812, IMG submission 178011) | Plant litter microbial communities from Arlington Agricultural Research Station in Wisconsin, United States - UWRJ-L149-409B-1 | ecosystem: Environmental > Terrestrial > Plant litter >...
TAACAATTGAATGATAAGCATGTATACTGCAATTGAAGGATGGAACTTCTAGCTCACGTTAAATTATATGGTGAGCGTCTTCAAATTCGGCTATATTCTGTCTTTTCATCTCAGTTGTGCCGTTAATGAATCGTTGGGCCAAAAATGCTCAAACAGCCATCATCCTTTATATCTAAGTGGTACTACGAGTCCAGGAGTCTCAATTGGAATACTCCGTGCTAGTATTTCAAGGATCCTAAGAGTTACTACAAGAGTAAAGCACCTACTAAACCCCTCTCTCAATTCTTTTCAGGTCAAAGTGCAACGTTAAGAGGCCGGCTTTTAGGGTTTGCAATAATCAAAAACCTCGAAGAATTTTAAGACTAAATGGGTAGCATGGTCTTTGTGCGAATCACTAGTATATCTCAGCATAGCTGCCGCAAATTTAGACTCTGTTCTTTCTTTAGCCTCTAGATCGCTAATTCTGTAACCAAAAATTCCCAGATTAGACTTTAAAAAGGTGCTCTGTTGATGATAGTATTTTCCCGTGCTCAAAAAAGGGCAATCAGCTGAATATATAGTTAGCCGAAGCTCAGAACTGAATATTGTATTTCTGTAATTAAATTTATTAGACGGCCTATGAGGTTCGTTTCTACTGACCCTAACTATGAACAACCAGCCTTTGCCTAATTTTGTTCAAGTCCTCAACAGAAAACCCCAGCTCCTCAACCAAGTAGCATTTAGCCCCAGAATATAGAATATTACCTTCTGCGAAATACCCTATGGCACTTCCATAGTTTTTGTTCAACGAGCGTAAGAAAGCAAGGATTGTGGGCCCACGAACACCCGCCATTGCCTCGAAACCAGGGACCTCTTTAACTAGATCCTGCAACGTCATCTCGCTGCCTCTCCCCATCCGCTCTAACATTGTGCCTAGGAGCATCTCTTTGAAAGGCTCGACTCCCACTCGAGTCATGCCGTAATCGAGTGCAACGATATCCTCCGGGCTATCTAAGAGGGCATGTATAAGAGCTGCCAAAACTCCTGTCCGGTCTTTCCCTGCCGTGCAATGGAACAATATTCCGCCCTGGCCATCCTTCAGTTCCTGAAATACTGCTTTGTAAGGCTCTTTGTGTGTTTTCAAGATATTGGTATACATGGATATATACCCAGGCTCACCACCATTACTTACAAAGTCATATAGCTCAACACCTTGCAATGATAATTTATCCTTCTCTAATACTCCCTTTGTAGTGGCTGTCTCAACCATGCTGGCATTAGGCTCAATATCAATGCTGCTAGGAATCCAGACTGTTTTTATTCCATCAACTTCAGGTGATGGGTGCTTTTCTCGCTCGCCCCTGGAGCGAAGATCAAAGATGGTAACGATACCAAGGGCCGATTTCAGCAATGAAAGTGAGGTGGCTGGTAAGTGCGATAGTGCACCCGAGCGATAAACGATGTTGGAAGCCAGTGTTTGGGAAGATACAGTACGAAGGTTTAGAGCCAGGGCAATGGGTATGAACGGTGGATTTGAGAGCACTTGATTAACTGTCTCCATTGGAAGGTCTTCTCGAATGGATATTCCAACAAGCTTTGACAAGTCGATTGTTGGATTATCCGATGCCATGTTGTAGTTTGATATTCCTGGGTTTCCTCTGATTGGGACTGACTGGCACCAAATAAATTGTTTCATAATTGCTCATTTGGCTGGCTTTATTGTTGGCGATCGGCTCAATTTAGATCCCGATTACTGTCAGCTTGGCATGATTTTCAAATGCAGGACTTATATGCAGGACTAGAAACAAGGTTTGTCACCGAACGTAAGCTATGATGCCCAAAGAACAATGATAGAGTATTAACTATATCTAATAATAATCACGTATATTCCATTGGTTCCGTTTCCTTCTGTAATCGCACGCATCATTTCATGGTGAGGAAGTACTGGGTTCTTGAAGATAATGCTCAGGTGGAAATGCACAGGAAGGAAACAAACTATTTTCGCGAAGTAGAATAGACGAGTCACAGTAGAGAAGAGGATTCACGCCAGAATACCGGTGTTGAATGATGCATACTTGTACTATAGATTATTCAATATGGACTTTGATAAAAATAAAAGCTAGCTTAGCATGAATCCAAATTCTAAAGCATATTGAATTACCTCACTGTCTCAGGCTAGTTTCATGGGAAAGCTACCTCTCCTCTCAATGGGCTTAAAGTCATCATTGGTTAGTATTCCTTTGCTTTATGGAAGAAGCTATTAATCTAAATAGTGCGATACGAATTCATCATCTACTTCGTAGCTCTTTTCTAAACACAGAGGAATAAAAGTCAAAACACGTTTGTAGGAATTCGAAAATATCTTTAACAGTATGTGTGTGGATAAAGAACGCAGCAATAATAATAATAATAATAGTAATAACTGGTACGGAAGGAAATAAATATGAGTACTCGACACCTCCCTCAGAGCCTTCAAGTTCCTAATTTTCACGGGAGCGATTAAAGTAGAATAACTCTTATATAGGAAGTTCCAACTCATCAAAAATTTAAGGGTTCTGGTGCTGAACTTTTGTTGGAATTGAAGGCTGGAGAGGTGGAGGTGTGCGGTGGGAGTGAGATTGGAAAAGTGTGGGGAAGCTGATCCGCATGACGCCGACGACATCAGTACAAACAAATATAGATCAACCGACAGATATGACCACCTTCACCATAAATTGAGCCTGTCAACTTGGCCGAATCTGTGCCAGCAAAAGACACGATGGTCAACATATCAAGATATCTGCCATTCGCATCTTCGACCACGACAGCCCAAGCTTGTTCCTATCTGTTCGCTGTATGCTTGTTTTCGATATCCTTCCTGGTATTCCTCAACAGCAGCGTCTCTTTCGTGATCACGGACTTGATTGGAGTGAAGGACGGAGTAGGAGATCTGGTTGGCACATTGGGTTTCGTTGATGAATTGGTTGCACTGTTTGCTTGCCCATTATGGGGCATACTCTCTGATCGACTCGGTGTTCGCATAGTTTGCGTGCTAGGATATACGATCGTGGGACTGTCTCTTCTCCTTTTTGTGCAAGCTCGAAATGTGTACCCTCAACTTCTGCTGGCAAGGATGTTGTTTAGTGTAGGAGGTGCTGCGACGTACGTTTTCACCGCTTGCTGATGTTCAAACATTCTATTAATACATTGCACAGAGCTACTATGGTTACTGCCATCTTACCTACGATGACCGGAGGTGGGCGAGGCACTGAAAATAGCATCGAAACCAATAGCCATGATACTCCAAGATCGGCAGCATCGCGGGAAGTACGGAATAGCATTGCAGGTTCTTTGGATTCCGAAGCTACAATTACGCCTTCAAGATATGCCAAACCACCTGGTAACAATAGCTCAGTTACGCCATCTTCCTCAAGCCCGCCGCGGCTGGCTGGATTGGTCGGTGTGTTTACAGGGTGTGGAGCTCTAGTGGCACTGTCACTGTTCCTACCACTACCTGCTCAATTCTCACATATCGAAGGTGTGACGCAAGGCCAGGCAGTTGCTGATAGCTTCTATGTCGTTGGGGCAATAGCATTACTAGTAGCATGTTTCTGTTTCTTTGGACTACGTGGTCTACAGGGAGAGGATGGCAAAGGTTGGCGGTTGCTGTTTGGAATAACATCAACTTTGTCTGGATACGAAGCCTTGACGCAATCCGAGATCCGAGAAGTTGGAAGAGCTCCATTCCTTCCATACTGGCGACTGTTGATCGACTCGTCGGTGCTGGGATTTAAGGATGCTCAAATCGGCCTAGGCTATCTTGGAGGTTTCGTTGCTCGAGCCTCCTCGGTAGGTATTTCACTCTTCATTCCTCTCTACATCAACGCTTATTTTATACGTAATGGGTTCTGTCAAGGCTCTCCGAATGATCCTTCTCCTGAATTGAAGAAAGAATGCAGAGCAGCGTACATACTGTCAGCTGAGTTGACAGGGGTTTCCCAGTTGATTGCTCTCTTGTGCGCGCCAATATTTGGTTATTTATCGGATCGGTACCGCAGATTCAACTTGCCTCTTCTTATTGCAAGTGTCTTTGGAATAGTTGGTTATACGGCATTTGCAAATCTTATAAGCCCAGAAATTAGAGACGTTGAGGGACGAGGAGGAAGTCCGATGGTTTTCTTGATAGTAGCCCTCATCGGGATCAGCCAGATTGGGGCCATAGTGTGTAGCTTGGGACTTCTCGGTCGAGGTGTATTAGGAGATGAGGGAGGTTACAACCTCTCATCTCAACTGGAACGCACAAGAATCTCGCAGGCTAGCGATGCTGATGAGACCCCTTTACTAATTGCAACAGACCCGCTTCGAGAAGCCATCTTAAGGGCTCCATCGCCGGTGTTTATAGCCTTTCGGGTGGTGCCGCGATTCTTCTTCTTACAAAGCTGGGCGGTTATCTGTTCGATAGCTTATCTACCGGTGCACCTTTCTATATGATGGCGATCTTTAATGCCATACTTCTTGTAATAGGCATTGCAGCCGGGGTCTATCAAGAGGTTCGGGCGCGCTCTAAAGAGGCGTGATGAAAACTACATATACTCTGCATTAATATAGACAAGGGCTACGTCTTGAATACCCCAGAACCGCAATATAGCATTACATAGTGTTATAAACAGGAGTGATTCTGCTCAATCGAGAAACCGATCCAGGAACTAATTCCTCCTCTTTTACCAGTGTTAAACATACTTCACATATTTGGTACGCTTTCCCATTTGCTGATTGGGGTCTGAACAATGTCTAGGAAATAACATGCGGGTTTAAATTGTCACGGTGTACGATTTTCTATAAGATCCAACGGTTGTAATTCGTAATTGCATTGATCGTTCTAAGACGCTTGAACGTCAGTCGATTCTTTTGGTTGTCAATATGTATGAATATTTCTTTCAAAGGAGAAACAAGACAGAGTCTAGAGACGTATGCATAAAGAGCAGCTAAGCAAATCTTCCAGGATATCAAATTCTATAGTGCTATTGCAGAAGGCAAATGAAACAAAGGAATGATATAAACTACGTGTGTTAAATACAGTACAAAACATCCTCCTCCACATTCTAAAATCCTGACCCTTCTTTATATCCCACACTCTTAGTGTAGCTCACCAAAACATCCTCCTCAGCTTCTACTGCTCTTGCATTTTTATGGCCACGCGCCCCTAACTTTCACCGACCGCTTCAACAACCTTCGTTTTGCTCCTGCTAAGCATAGATGGGCTAATAGATTAAGCCATTCGGGTACGCTTGCGTTGAGAAGTTGGCTTGCTGGCAACATTGTCACCGTTCTCCAAATGCGGATCTTCAACCTCATTTGCTTTTCGCTTTTTAGTAGATGGTTTGGTTGCCTGAGCAGCAGTTTGAAGACGCGGAAACCCTCGAGTGGAAGTTTCACCCATTACATCCTGCTCACTACTAGTAGGCATGAAGCCTGGTTGCCACGGCTGGCTAAGAAAGCATTGATCATCAGGATATACTGGATCAAGATCCAAGGCAAGTTCAGAGTATTGACTAGGTTCAACATTAACGTCTTGGTCCACTCGACCTTTTTCAGTGACCGGAGGGGCTAGCTTGTTCAATTTACGCTTACCTTTTTTCAGCCCAGACTTCACCACGCCGTTGTTGCACATCGGTCTAAATTGGTATCCGGGGAAAGCAGCCCGATGATTTATTCGATCAATATCAGCCCAATGCTTGAACCGCAGCTTCAATTCCTCAGTCTCGATGGCCCAGCTCTGAGCCGTAACCATGGAAGCAGCTTGCCCACTTATCAGATCACACCACTCCTGAGCTCGTTTATGGTATGCCTTTCGATAAAGTATAAACGCATTCTCGGGGCGCGGGATCTTGCTGCCTTTGTTGAGCTCACTCAGGCGTGTCTCTGTAGATCGGTTAACGTGCGCCTCGATATTTGTGATTTCGGATTGCCAGGTCATACCATCACGGTTCTTAGCCATGGTGCTGAGAGGCTGCTCTAGCTTCGAAGGCAAGGTGATGACGGTTGGTTTTTTATTCTGCTTGATACGCTTGCTGCACTTCTGTATTGGAGTTACCTCCGCTACAACCGTCGGTGTGGAAACTGCGATATTAGCGTTGTCATGCTGCACCCCACTGTTAGGTTCTGCAGCTTGGATAGGTGCTAGATTCTGAGAATCCTTGTGTTCTTCGGCTGTAATTTGATTGTGAAAAGATTGACCTTGCAACAGCCACTCGGAATTCTGTTGCGGCATACTGGTGAGGGCCGGGTTGATATCTGCTTGTTGTGCAGAATCCCACTGCAAATCACCCCATAGACTTTCAGCTTGTTGCGTCTGATTCAAAGTTGAAGACACAGGATGAGCATCCCAAGCAGTCGTCGGATCTTGAGATAGTAAATCTAGAAAGTCGAAAGCTCCGGGGTTAATATGTTGCTGCATTCCTCCATAGTTGCAGGGGCCTAAATGTAGATTGTTAAATTCTGGTTCAACAGGGACTGGCATTGAGTTGTCATAGACTCCCTCAGCAAAAAGAGTGGTAGAATAACTCCCATCAGGAGAGTCTAGGATCTCTATACATACTAGACAATAGGGATCTGACAACAGCGAGTATCCATGCATCGGGCAAGGGCCAACATATCTAGCTTCCATTTTTGGCGTCACGATCACTCGCTGGTATTTACTTATCGTTTCTTTTTATGGAAACGAAAGACAAAAGGACCGGCCAAGGGGAGATTGGATTCAAGTGCAAGAGATAGTCATTAATAACATTGCCTTGAGGCCTGTTCGTAATTCTATGAACATACTTGGCACTGGCCACCTATATCTGACAGGTCCACAAGCCTGATTCCATAATATAACTTTCTTTGTTGTACGAAAAAGAAAAGCTTGTCCGACGATAAAGAAACTTGACAATGAATTAAGCCACATTGGGAAAGAACTTGGATGATAACAATGCCGCCTTTCACTCATCACCGAGCCAGTTTTCGTAATTGCAAGGTCATAACAAATTGATAGTTACGACAGAAAGGATGTGGGAGAATTGGCGTGAATGCATCTCTTCATTCATACCACGCTGCGCACTGTAATATATACACACCGTCAGTGTCCTACCATACATTCCACCATGTTCCGCGCCGACGCTCTTGATGTCAAATTGCAAATGCGCCTCTTGGGTATCATCAACTTATCTTCTCTCATCTTCTATGATCGACGTCTAGACTGACTTTCTTCGGACCTCTTCTAGGAATCTTGTTTTCCTATGGCGAAATTCGCCATTCATGGTTTATTTCTGCCTTTAAACATAATTTCAATCTCTTGCCTCACTAACCCTCAATCACCCTCGTCGGCAACACACCATGGGTGGGTGATGACCTCCTCTATGGTGATTCGCGATTCCACATCGCGATCCAACATCAGCCGAATGAGATCGATGCTGTCGTCACTCATGATGTATGGGACTCGGAGATCACGATCCATAATCTCGTCGATGCTGTAGAATGGATTCTCCTTGTACACGATAGTGTACAAAAGAATTCCAAGCGCCCATACATCTTGCTCCTTTCCACGGTAAGGTTTACCTGCAAGGACTTCAGGTGCTGCATAATCTGGTCTCGTTTAGCGTATGATCAAATACTCTGGGAGAATAACTTACCAATGGTTCCAACGAAGACGTCAAATGGGCCGTTTTTTATATAAGCCGCACTACCGAAATCAATAAGCTTGATATTTCCCTCACCATCTAGGACGATATTTTCATCCTTGATATCTCGGTGGACCACAAGGGCTCTGGTATGAAGATGATGAATGGCTTTCGCGACCTGAACAAAAATGCTCCGACACTCGTTTTCTTCCATATTGACACGAAGCTCAATATAATCGAATAGATCCATGCCGGGCAGTCCGTGAGGAACCATCTCGATGTAGTAGTTGACCTCGTCTTCGAAGAAATCGGCCATTTCGACAATATTAGGGTGCTTGAGCCCGTCTCGACGCAAGTAGTCAAGAACATGTATCTCGAGCGGGACTGTTCCTAAACGTCGGTCTCGAGTCCACGTGTCAACAAGAATGCGTCTTTTGGTAACATACTTGAGTACCATCTTCTTATTGCCATTCTTTTTATACCGTGCTAGCTTCACTTGCCCATAAGCACCCTGCCCCATTTCTTCGAGGATCGTGAAATCATCGATGGTCTTTTTGGGAAGGGTTGATACAGGGAGTGGCTCAGTCTCCTTGGGTTTCTCAGGCTTTGGAGGAGGTGCCATCTCGCGACCTGTAACCTTAGCGACTGTTTTCTTTGCTGCAGCCTTGAGGTGAGCTGTGAGTAGAGAAGCATGCGACTGCTCCTTCTTGGGCTCATCCGAATCCATTTCAATAGGACTCCCAACATGTGTCTGTCCTGGAGAAGGTTGGTGCAATGGGGATTGGACTCTAGATATAAATGGAGATGCAGCTCCGTGGCCTTCATGGCTCGCATGGATGTGTCGTGAATACGTAATCCAGAGGGCATACACAAGCTCTACATGGTTTTCGGACCTCGCCGTATGACTCTCATCTTCATCGCTTAATTCTTCAATCACGTTCTCGTCGAATAAGGGAGCAGATGTTTCCGATTTCACAACTCTTAGCTGAGCATCAATTTTGATTTCTGAACCATCCCGATGTTTCGCGGGTAGCCCATCAGGTCTCAAGAACAATGTAGCAGCATCTGCACTTCCTTCTCTAACCGCTAAGATGGCACTGGCACGCCGGAAACTATGTTCAGGTATCACAATACCTTCGACAAGATCTACACCGTCCTCATCCGAAAGGAGATCCAGTATTCGTTTAAAATCTGGTATGAGATCGGTAATTGGCCGGCCATCAGGTTTTTCTTGGCCGAAAAGAGCAGCAGAAAAGACAGAATTGGAACTCGTGATTTTCAAAGTTTTTGCTGACAGGACCATGATACCAGCGATATGAGGAAGACTTGATACTCGTAGATCGGTGCAACCAGGTACTCTGTCAACTGCGCAAGGGATATTCACACGCCCGGAATTTCTTGCTGCAAAATATCTCCGTTTTGCAACCTCAGCGTAATCAAGCTCGCCACTTTTGCCATCGATTCCTTGTCGAGATATTCGTGGGAACAACTTCCCTATATCTATTCCGACTTGAGCAGTTTTTTCTCCCCATATCGGTTCTATCGACCCAGAAATTTTGGTAAGAATCGCATCCTCATCAAAACCGATTATTGCTACATCTTCATGAATCTCTTCCAAAACCCATATTAGACCCCCCCTTTTTTCCTTGACCCATAAACTAGCTGATCCAGTGGCACCATTCCGCTTCTGTATTGGAACTACATCACCACACAGTAGAACACCTCGGGATTTGTTGCTTGGATGAAATAAACCAGCTTTGGCTGCTTTATTTCTTGCTACGATACTAGACCCTGCTCCATCATCCGATTGTGCTCGACGAGACTGTTGCTGTTGCTTCGTTTGGCGAGAATTTGGTCTGTTCAAAAGTTGTGCAGTAAGGCCTCCTCTTCCAAGAAGAAACGATGTGGTTGGTGTTGGACTCGGTTGCGTATTATGGCCGCTTGGTGATCGAGAGCTGGACTTTCCCAAATCGGGTGTCGTCCCTGTAGCCCCCAGCTTCTCCTCAAGCCAGGATCTTCGCTCCTCTCGCACGACTTCCAGAATTCCCATCTTCCGTACTTCTGCTTTGGTAACTCCAAATACGAGGCATGCAAGGTCGTTTGCTGCTAATATAGTATACGGTGATGTACTCTCTGTCGTAAATATAGCTTGTGCTGCTGGCGCCCATCGACTTGAGTGGCCGTGTACGGCAGGTCCCATGGGATGGGATGTGGAAACAACGAAAGAAGAAGGCCCGGTCCCAGATACTATAGGAGAGAGTAATTGTTCATGTAACGTATCACCAGATGCGAATGGCCGCCCCAAAGTATCTAGGAGAGTGTTTTGTAAAGCTATAGGACCAGTATCGGTAAATGTACGCATCAAGCTTGGCCGTCTTGTGACAGGAGGCGACGCTTTAGCAGTTGTTTGGCTTTCCGCGGTTGGGTCCTTTGAAGATGCTTCCGACTCGGTTGGAACAAACAAGTTATTGTCATCCTTAGATTGTACTTTAGTTATTTGGTCCCATGCTGCAGGCTTTCTTATTGTGACTGGGGAGGTTCCAGGACTTTCAAAAATGTCAGGGCTCTCCGACCGTGGTATGAAGCTTTTGTCAAATATGTTGTCAGCGTCTTCAGTGCCTGCAGGCCCCGTCAGAGGCCCGCCATAGCTTGAGATATTGTTTGCCGTCACCAACTTCGCCCTTGCCAGTAGCTCAAGCATGCCTTGCATTTCCTGGTCTCCGCTAACTCGTGCTTGTGCACTGGCAAGCCCAAGGCTATTCGAGCTCCCCCATGCTATCTTCTGTGTCATAAATTCGAGTGACCTCTTCAGAACATTTTGGCGGTTTTGTATGAACTCTTCGGACTGATGGGCGAAGGAGAAGGAGTGCAGGGACTCGGAGGGAAATCGACTCAGATCTTCGCCATAATTTAACGTAGGAGAGGTGGGAACCGAAGCAAGGGCCATAGATCCAGGCCGGGAGCTCGGGAATGTGAGATTCATCGACCCAGACCGTGGTCCTAGGGAGGTATTTCGAGACGAGGACCCTGAAGGTAGAGTTGGTGTTCGAAGGCCAGGTTGCTGGCGTATCCTGCGTAATCCAGATGCACCGAGTCCATGTTCATGTTCCGTCATAATAGGAGATCTGCCACACCGGCTGATTAGCCAAAGTGATTCTCTATGTTGTATGGCATCGTTCCCTTATGCGATAGCAATTCGGAAGCCTGCGGAGCCCTCTATCACTTTGGTTCAAAACGCTTCAGGCGCGGCATGACTACAAGATAAGACTAACCTTGTGAGGGAATCCAAATCTGCGTGCCCCATACCCGCGTCGAAAGAAAACCGTATTCGTGATCTATCCACGCCTCCTGTCCCATGTGCGAGTAGATTTCCGGTACTGCGGTTCTTAGGAATGACCAGTTCGCTCGGTGGGTTCGTGATCCGACTTCTCCCCCGTTCCCTCTCGGTAGATTGTTCGACGCCTGGAAAGCAACTCAAGTCAATGATTGCCACCAGTGCTAAGTGAATGAGACTATACTATAGAAAAGCCCGGATAGCGACTGGCCATCACTTAGGACTGTGCGACGGATCGTGCGGAGACGTTGGTTTTATGGCCTAACATTTCACACTCGCAGAATGGGGCTCGCACTACGAAGAAATGGGGCGCTCAGGTACTGCTCACCATTTGTTTTTGGGCCATCTGGCTCCAGCATAATTGGCGTGATTATACTTTCAGGAAGGATCGCAATACTGGCCTGGAAAAAAGGACGATAGGTACGGTAGTGCGGGGTCTAAAATGTGTAACCACCAAAGCCAATGTCTTCCTAACGCGCCGGATGCTGGACCAACAGGAATCGAATGCGCTAAGGAACCGGCAGGGCGCTGCAACTGGGGCTTTGAATTCCTGAAGATATGACTATCCCTTCCGGTGCAGTGGTAAAGGTAACGGGACGCGAGGTTTCCAATGAGATGTTTGACGCGCGGGAGGGCAGTCAGCACGGATTTCAAAGGGGCGCTGCTGGCTCGACTTGAAGGATGGAAGGATAGACAGATAGACAGATAGACAGATAGATGTTCTGACGGTGGTACCTGACTCGACGAGGTACTAGGGAAACGGAGAGAGGAAGAGGAGAGAAAGAGGGAGAGAAGGAGAAAGTAAGGTTTTGACAAAAGTAAACAAAAGGATACAACAACCACCCAGGCAGGCCGTCTAGGTAGAAATAAAAAGTGATTGTTGTAAAAATTGAGAATGGTGGTGTATGTAAGACTGGGGTAGCCGGGCGAAAGAGAAGAGTTCAGGTAATTCGGTTATGCTATGCTATGCTATTGGGATGGATATTCATCATGATCGTCGTTCGCGCCGAGTGGGTGGGTGTTGATCCATCGGTTCCCCGACGTTTGCAAGCAAACCCAAGGTGGGATAGGGAAAGGGAAAGGGGACCGCCGTATATATAGATGGAGATAGATGGAGATGGAGATGGAGATGGAGATGGAGATTGATGTGGAGGTGGAGGAGGAGGAGGAGGTGGTGGTGGATGAGGCGATGGATGAGGTGGTGCTGCTCGGCGTGTAGTGGTGATGTTGATGGTGTTGGTGTTGATAGTGGTGGTGCTTTTTGAACACTTACTACTTGCTACTTGCTACTTGCTACTTGCTACTGCTACTACTATTACTACTACTTACGTATCGATATGTAGGTAGCTATTGTTTGCATGGGC
>Ga0247812_10001730_pt1 | contig 12314 bp, 13 predicted proteins | sample UWRJL149409B1_FD_178011 | JGI IMG/M metagenome (GOLD analysis project Ga0247812, IMG submission 178011) | Plant litter microbial communities from Arlington Agricultural Research Station in Wisconsin, United States - UWRJ-L149-409B-1 | ecosystem: Environmental > Terrestrial > Plant litter >...
CCCGGAGCTGCTGCAGGACCTGCTGGAAGTGCGCGGCCTGGGCGTGTTGAACGTGCGCGAGATGTTCGGTGACACGGCGGTAAAGAAGAACAAGTACCTTCGGCTGATCGTCCACCTGACCAAGCCGATGACCGAACCCAGCGCTTACGGATACGAACGCCTGACCGGCGACTCGGGCACCCGCCATGTGCTGGACCTGGATGTGCCGCTGATCACCCTGCCGGTGATGCCCGGGCGCAACCTGTCGGTGCTGACCGAGGCTGCCACGCGCCTGCACATCCTGCGCACCAAGGGCATCGACCCGGCCGCGATGTTCATCGCCCGCCACAGCAACCTGCTCGAGCGCCGCAGCCCCTGAACCCGGCAATGACGGCCGCTGGCCGTCCCCCCACGGATCACCAACACCCCGCCCGCCACCAGTGAGCCCGCCATGAACCGCCCTGCCCCGCCCGCCCCGACCCTGATCATCGTCAGCGGCCTGTCCGGTTCTGGAAAGTCCGTGGCCCTGAAAACCTTCGAAGACCAGGATTACTACTGCTCCGACAACCTGCCCATCGACCTGCTGCCCGGCTTCGTGCGCAGCGTCCTGGCGGTGAAGGGCACGGCGCCACGGCGCTTGGCGGTCGGCATCGATGTACGCGGGCAGAGCGACCTCAGCCAGCTCGCGCAGTGGCGCAGCCAGGCCGAAGAAGCCGGGGTACGCGCACAGCTGCTGTTTTTCGAAGCCAACGACGAAGCGCTGCTGAAACGCTATGCCGACACCCGCCGCCGGCACCCGCTGAGCCAACTGGGCCTGTCGCTGCCGGAGGCCATCGAGCGCGAACGTGAGCTGACGTCCCCGCTGCGCGACGCCGCCGACGCCATCATCGACACCACCGCGCTCAACGTGCACCAGCTGCGCCGGCGCATCGTGACCGAGTATGCCCTCGGCCATGCCACGCCGTTGTCGCTGCTGTTCGAGTCGTTCGCCTACAAGCGCGGCGTACCGGCCGAGGCCGACTTCGTGTTCGATGCGCGCGTGCTGCCCAACCCGCACTGGGACCCCGAATTGCGCCCGCTGAGCGGCCGCGAAGGCGGCGTGCGCGATTACCTGGAGGCGCAGCCGGAAGTACAACGCTACGTCGGCCAGCTGACCGACTTCCTCGACACCTGGCTGCCCAAGCTGGGCAACGACACCCGCAGCTACGTCACCGTGGCCTTCGGCTGCACCGGCGGCAAGCACCGCTCGGTGTTCCTCGCCGAACGCCTCGCCCGCCATGCCCGCGAACAAGGCTGGCAGGACGTAGCCACCTACCACCGCGAACTCGACTGAAAAAAGGGGACGGAGGGGATTAAGTCGTTATTGGCGCGCAGGTGCCAATAACGACTTAATCCCCTCCGTCCCCTTTTTTTATGAATACGGAACACTGAAGGGCTCTGCGCCTGCTATCGCAGCTTCATGCCGACCTGTTAACGTTCAGGCATGACCTGTGGCATTCTCCTCGTAACTCACCCTGGCGTCGGATCTGCCCTGCTTGATGTGGCGACCCGGCTGCTGCGGCATCTGCCGCTGAAGACTGAAGCGTTCGACGTGCCGTTCGATGCAGATCTGGACACCTTGCTGCCCCACGCCTCGGCTGCGATGCGCCGCGTGGATGGTGGCGACGGGGTGCTGATCCTGACCGACCTGTACGGCGCGAGTCCCAGCAACCTGGCCGCGAAACTGGCCCAGCTGGGGACCCCGGCGCGGCGGGTAGCGGCCTTGAGTCTGCCGATGTTGTTACGAGTGATGAACTATCCGGAACAGGACCTGGATCAATTGCCCGCCACTGCGGCGGCGGGCGCGCGCAATGGAGCGATAGTCGACGATGCTTGAGAAAGAACTCACCGTAACCAACCGCCTGGGCCTGCATGCCCGCGCCACTGCGAAGCTGGTGCAGGAGCTGGCGCCTTTCCGCTGCAACGTGACCATGGCCGCCAAGGGCCGCGAGATCAACGCCAAGAGCATCATGGGCGTGATGCTGCTGGCCGCCGCCCAGGGCACGCCGGTCACCATCCGCATCAACGGTGAAGACGAGCAGGCCGCGATGGACGCGGTGGTCTCGCTGTTCGAGCGTCGCTTCGACGAGGATAGCTGAGCATGCCGCGCGCCCGCGCTGGATTGTCCCCCACCGGCCTGCCGCCGGTGCAGCGGCTTTCCGGCCACGGCGCGTCCCGTGGCACCGCTCTGGGGCGGGCACGGGTGCGTCTGGCGCACTCGCTGGATGTTGCCGAAAAGCGCATCGCCCCCCAGCAGGTGGAGAAGGAGCTCAAGCGCCTGCACGCCGCACTGGACGCCGCACGTGCGGAGATGCACGACCTGCGGCAGCGGCTGCAAGGGGCCTTGAACCAGGAAGCCGGCGAGTTCCTCGACCTGCATGCGTTGTTGCTGGACGACCCCGAGCTGCTGTTCGGGCTGGACGAACTGATCCGTAGTGGTCCCTACAGTGCAGGTTATGCGCTACGCCTGCAGCGCGATCGGCTGGCGAAGGTCTTCGATGGTATGGACGATGCCTACCTGAAGAGCCGCATGGACGATCTGGACCATGTAATCGGGCGTATCCATGCCTTCCTGCAGCCGGTGCTGCCGCCTGCGGTAAAAGGCCTGGCCGGCGAGATCCTGGTCTGCGACAACATCGCTCCGTCGGAGATGGCGCAGCTGCAGTCGCAGGGCGTGGTGGCGATCGTCACCGTGGCCGGCAGCGCGCTGTCGCACAGCGCAATTCTGGCCCGCAGCCTGCACCTGCCGCTTATCGTCAACGTGCCTGGCCTGCTCAACAAGGTCAGCGACGGCGACGTGCTGATCGTGGACGCCAGCGATGGCACCATCACCGTCAACCCTCGCGCCGAAGACCTGCGCGACTACCGCGTGCGCCTGAAGGAACACGCACGTGAACAGCGCGACCTGGGCCGCCTGCGCAGCAAGCCCAGCCGCACGCTCGACCAAGTAGACATCGCGCTGCTGGCCAACGCCGAATCGCTGGAAGACGTTACCCAGGCGCATGCGCTGGGCGCGCAGGGGCTGGGCCTGTACCGCACCGAATTCCTGTTCCTGCAGCGCAACGAACTGCCGGACGAAGAAGAACAGTTCCGCACCTACCGTGATGCGGCGCTGGGCATGGCCGGCCGACTGGTCACCATCCGCACCCTCGACCTGGGCGCCGACAAGGCAGACCGCACCGGCCTGACCCTGAGCAACGAGGAAAATCCCGCGCTGGGCCTGCGTGGCGTGCGGCTGTCGCTGGCCCGTCCGCTGGTGGCCGACACCCAGCTGCGCGCGATCCTGCGTGCCAGCGCGTACGGCAAAGTGCGCGTACTGGTGCCGATGGTCAGCACGCGCGAAGAGTTGCTGGCCGTGCGTCGTCGGATGGCCAAGCTGACCGTGCAGCTTCGCGCCGAAGGCCATGCGATCAGCGAACGGGTGCCGCTGGGCGCGATGATCGAAGTGCCGGCCGCCGCGTTCGCGCTGGAAAGCTTCATCGACCTGGTCGACTTCCTGTCGATCGGCACCAACGATCTGGTGCAGTACCTGCTTGCCGCCGACCGCAACAACGAAGCACTCGGTGAGCTGTACTCGCCGCTGCATCCTGCGGTCCTGCGCCTGCTGAAGCTGGTGATCGAGACCGGTCAGCGTTACCGCATCCCGGTGGCGGTCTGTGGTGAGATCGCCGGCGACGCGCGGTTGGCCCCGTTGCTGCTGGCCTTGGGGCTTACAGAGTTCAGCCTGCACCCCGGCACGCTGCTGGAGGTGCGCCGTGCGATCCGCGAAAGCGACCTGGGCGAACTGCGCGAGCGCGCACCGAAGCTGCTCGCCGCCCGCGACCGCCGCAGCATCGAACGCTGGCTGGAAGCCTGCTGATCGGTCGTGACGGCCGCTGGCCGTCAATCAACCTCTGGTAGTGACGGCCGCTGGCCGTCAATCCTTCCTGGCTTCTGCTTTTCACATAGCAGGACCATAATGACGCCCTGACCACCCCTGATGCGGCATCCTCCCCGGGATCGCAGCCTTTCTCTTTCCTGCGGGAGTTCCGATGGCCGAGGCCGTACGCCACGACAAGACCGCGCGCCAACTGCGCCTGCTTTCCGATGCACTGGACAGTGGGCGGCTCGGCCCGGTGCGCCGCCTGGTCAACACGCTGGCGCCGGCCGAGATCGGCAACCTGCTGGAATCGCTGCCGCCCGGCAAGCGCGAGATCGTGTGGGGGCTGGTCGATCCGGAAGATGACGGCGAGGTGCTGGTCCACGTCGGCGATGAAGTGCGCGAAAGCCTGCTGGCCGACATGGACCCGGACGAGATCATCGCCGCGGTCGAAGACCTGGATATCGATGACCTTGCCGACCTGGTCGAAGACCTGCCGGACACCGTCATCGACGAAGTGCTCAAGTCGATGGACCGCGAGAACCGCGAGCGGCTCGAGCAGGTGCTGTCGTATCCAGAGGACAGCGCTGGCCGCTTGATGAACCCCGACGTAGTCACCGTGCGCGCGGACGTCAACGTCGATGTCGTGCTGCGTTATCTGCGTCTGCGCGGTGAGCTGCCCGATCACACCGATCACCTGTTCGTGGTCAGCCGTCGCCATCAGTACCTGGGACGCCTGTCGCTTGCGGCATTGGTCACCCACGAGGACAACACGCCGATCAACCGGCTGATCGACGACGAACAGCCCGCCATCGACGTCGGCGAAAGTGCAGACGAAGTCGCCCGGCAGTTCTCCGATCATGACTGGGTGTCGGCCCCGGTGGTGGACGACAACAACATCCTGCTCGGCCGCATCACCATCGATGACGTGGTCGACATCATCCGCTCGCAGGCCGAACACCAGGCGCTGGGCGCGGCCGGTCTGGACGAAGAAGAAGATCTGTTCTCGCCGATCAAGCGCGCCGTGCGCGGTCGCGTGGTCTGGTTGGGCATCAACCTGTGCACCGCCTTCCTGGCGGCCACGGTGATCGGTCAGTTCGAGCTGACCTTGCAGAAGGTCGTCGCGCTGGCTGTGCTGATGCCCATCGTCGCCGGCGTCGGCGGCAACGCAGCGGTGCAGGTGCTGACCCTGATGGTGCGCGGCATCGCGCTCGGCCAGGTCGGCCCCAGCAATGCGAAGATCCTGCTGTGGAAAGAACTGCGGGTTGCCATGATCAACGGCACCCTGATCGGATTGCTGGTCGGCCTGATCGCCTTCGTCTGGTTCCACAGTTGGCTGCTGTCGCTCGTCATCACCCTGGCCCTGATGATCAACTTCTGTGCCGCTGCACTGGCCGGCGTGCTGTTGCCGCTGATGCTCAAGCGCATGAACGTGGACCCGGCCGTGGCCGGCACCGTGGTGGTGACGGCGGTGACCGATGTCATGGGCTTCTTCAGTTTCCTGGGCCTGGCCACCGTCATCCTGTTGCACTGACCGATACCGATATGGCCACTACCGTAAACAATTACTTCCAGACCGGCTGGCGCGACCAGCAGCACACCTGCGCCTCCTGCGAATGGAAGGGCAGCTCGCGCACGATGGTGATGGAGCTGGCCGAGGACGTGACCGAGTATGACTGCCCGGTCTGCGAGAACCCGTTGCTGATCGTGGTCCATCCGGATATCGAACAGGTACAGGCCGCTGCGGCGGCAGGCAACGAAGAAGCCCGCGAGCAGCTGGACATCATCGCGAGTTTCCCGCGCCCCGACTGATGCAGCGCACGATGCCGCAGCGGCAGAACAGGTCTACGATGGAAGCGATTACATCACTGCCTCCTGGACTCCCATGCGCCGTCTGCTGCTGCGTTGTTCCGCACTCGCCATCTTCATGATGACCCTCGCCGGTTGCGCCACGGCACCGGACCCCACGGCCGGGCATTTTGAATCGCGCACGATCACCGTTGACGGACATGCATCGCGCTATCAGGTGTTCGTTCCGAGCGATGCGGTTCGCGCGTCCGGCCCCCTGCCGGTGGTGCTGTTCCTGCACGGGTCCGGCGAGCGCGGCCGCGATGGCATGAAGCAGACCAAGGCGGGGATCGGGCCGTATCTGCGCGAGCATGCGAGGACGTACCCGGCCTTGGTGGTCCTGCCGCAGGTGCCCAACCGCGAGGAATGGAGTGGCCTCAACAACCGCATCGCCTTGGCCGCGCTGGACGCCAGCGTCGCCGAATTCGCGGCGGATCCGTCCCGCCAGTACCTGACCGGCATGTCGATGGGCGGCTACGGAAGCTGGAACATCGCGCTGGCTGAGCCGACGCGGTTCGCTGCCATCGTGCCGGTCTGTGGCGCGGTGCTGTCCCCGCGCGAAGAACGCGAGAGCCTGTTCGTTGAGGCGGTCGCCCACGAGGCAGATCCCTACACGACGCTGGCCGCGCGGCTGAAGAACGTGCCGATCTGGATGTTCCATGGCGCCGAGGATGACGTCGTGCCTCCCGGCGACGACCGCAAGCTGCACGCCGCCTTCAAGGCAGTCGGCGCACGCGATGCCCGTTACACCGAATACCCCGACGGCAACCACAACGCGTGGGATGCCACGTACGCCGACGCGGCCATGTGGACCTGGCTGTTCGCGCAGAAGCGCTGACGCCCCTTACGCACGGCCACTGGCGCACGGCAATGACGGCCGCTGGCCGTCAACCAGCCCTCGGTAGTGACGGCCGCTGGCCGTCAACCCAGCCCCTCGGTAGTGACGGCCGCTGGCCGTCAACCCAGCCCCTCGGTAGTGACGGCCGCTGGCCGTCAGCCCAGCCCCCGGTAGTGACGGCCGCTGGCCGTCAACCCAGCCCCCCGGTAGTGACGGCCGCTGGCCGTCAACCCAGCCCCTCGGTAGTGACGGCCGCTGGCCGTCAACCCCCGTACCTGACCGTCAGCCCTCCCCCACCCCACGCTCAACCCTGCACCGACTGCGCCCCGCCGTGGCACCCCGCACGATGAGCCATGAGCAGCGAAAAGTTGAACGCAGGCCGACGATCCCTTTCCGGGCAATGTTACGTCCTGACGACCACCTGCCGATTCCGCCAGCGCCGCTTCCTGGACGCCGCGTCCGTCAGTTGCGTCAGCGACCAGTTCCGTGAAATCGAAGCACAAGGGCGCGCGCGCTCACTCGCCTGGGTCGTCATGCCCGACCATCTGCATTGGCTGCTTGAGCTCAGATCGTCGACGCTCGCCGACATCGCCAGACGATTGAAGTCATCCAGCGCGCTGGCTTACAACAGAATGCACGGGCGGCGGGGCGCTTTGTGGCAGGCGGGCTATTTCGACCATGCCGTGCGAGTGGACGCATCACTGCATCGACACGCCATGTACCTCATGGGAAATCCGGTACGCGCAGGGCTCGCGGACGTGGTTGGGCAGTACCCGTTTGCGTGGTGTGTGTGGCCGATGGATTGACGGCCAGCGGCCGTCACTACCGATGCGTTGACGGCCAGCGGCCGTCACTACCGATGCATTGACGGCCAGCGGCCGTCACTACCGATGCATTGACGGCCAGCGGCCGTCACTACCGATGCGTTGACGGCCAGCGGCCGTCACTACCGATGCGTTGACGGCCGGCGGCCGTCAGTACCGGTGCATTGACGGCCGGCGGCCGTCAGTACCGGTCAGCCCAGCAGCGTTTCCAGCACCGCCATGCGCACGGCGACGCCGTTGGCGACCTGGCGCAGCACCCACGACTGCGGGCCGTCCGCCACCTCGTCGGTGACTTCCACGCCGCGGTTGATCGGGCCGGGATGCAGTACGGCAGCATCCTTGCCGGCACGGGCCAGGCGGGCGGCATGCAGACCGTACTGGGCGTGGTACTGCTCCAGCGACGGCACCAGTCCTTCTTCCATGCGCTCGCGCTGCAGGCGCAGCATCATCAGCGCGTCCACGCCTTCCAGCATGGCATCGAAGTCGTCGCCGACCACGCAGCCGTGCAGGGTGTCGTCGTCTGGCAGCAGCGACTGCGGGCCACATACCCGGATCTCGCCCACGCCCAGCGTGCGCAGCGCATGCAGGTCGGTGCGGGCCACGCGCGAATGCTTCACGTCGCCCACGATCACCACCTTCATCTTCGCGAAATCACTGCCCTTGGCCATGCGCAGCGTCAGCATGTCCAGCAACCCTTGCGTGGGGTGCGAGCTGCGGCCGTCGCCGGCATTGATCAGCGCGGTGCCCTCTCCGGCCGAGGCAGCCAGTTCGGCCACCGCCCCATCATCGGGGTGACGCACGACGAAGCCGCGCACGCCCATCGCTTCCAGGTTGCGCAGCGTGTCGGTGGCGGTCTCGCCCTTGCGGGTCGACGAAGTGGACGCATCGAAGTTCAGCACATCGGCGCCGAGTCGCTGCGCGGCCAGCTGGAACGAGCTGCGAGTGCGCGTGGACGGCTCGAAGAACAGCGTGCAGACCGCAGATCCGGCCAGCACGGCGCGCTTGTTGCCGACCCGGCCAACGGCGGCGTCGCGGATCTGCCCCGCGCGGTCCAGCAGCTGCACCAGGGTGTCGCGCGGCAGGCCTTCAAGCGTGAGCAGGTGGCGCAGGCGTCCGGAAGAATCGAATTGCGAGGCAGTCATGGGCAGGGGTCGGCAGGTCAGGAAACAGGAATGGCGTCATCCGGGCTGGACAACCAACGGTCGATGATCACGGCAGCGGCCACCGCGTCCAGCGCAGCGGCATCGCGACGGCGCTTGCGGCCCTCGCTGCGTTCAACGGCGAAGCGGCGCGCGGCTTCGACCGAGCTGGAGCGCTCGTCGATCATCACCACCGGCAGTTTGAAACGTTCCCGCAACTGGCGGGCGAAGCCCTGCGCACGCTTGCGGTTGGGTTGGTCCTTGCCGTCCAGCGTGAGCGGATCGCCCACCACCAGGCCGTTGGGCGACCATTCTTTGATCAATCGTTCCACCGCGGCCCAGTCCGGTCCGCTGCCGTGCACATCCACCACGGCCACCGCGCGCGCATGCGCAGCGAACGCGCTGCCGATGGCTACGCCAATGCGGCGCGAGCCGACGTCGAAGCCCAGCACCGTGCCATCGCGGGGGATGGCGGCCGGCTCAGACATGGCCGCTGTAATCGGTCATCCGGAACATGTCCACGCCGATGCGCGAGGCCGCGCCCTGCCAGCGCTCGTCCAGCGGCGTGCGGAACAGCAGGTCGGCGTCGGCCGGCACGGTGAGCCAGCTGTTGTCGGCCAGTTCGCCCTCCAGCTGTCCTTCGCCCCACCCGGCACAGCCGAGGGTGACCAGGGCATTGGCCGGGCCATCGCCGCGTGCCATCGCTTCCAGGATGTCCCGCGAGGTGGTCAGGAACAGGCCATCGCCCACCGGCAGGCTGGACTCCCACGCACGTGCGTCGTCATGGATGACGAAGCCGCGCTCGGGGTGTACCGGGCCGCCGTTGAGCACGACGCGTACGCGCAGCGCCTCGTCGTCGGTGGTGATGTCCATCTGGGCCAGCACTTCACCGATGGTGTAGTCGGTCGGCTGGTTCACCAGCACGCCCATGGTGCCGTTTTCATCATGCTGGCAGATCAGCGCGACGCTACGGGCGAAGGGCGCCTCTGCCAGCGAGGGCAGCGCGACGAGCAGATGATGGGCGAGGGATGTGGAGATCTCAGGCATGGGCCACATTCTACCTGCTGGGCCGTGTGTGGGTGCGTGAGACGGTAGGATGGCGGCCACGCCGCAGCTTGTGAGACCGCGATGCCGACCCGCACCCCACTGCCTCCGTCCACCCGCAGTGCCATCGTGCTCATTGCCCTGTTGCAGGGGCTGATGCTGTACGTGGCGCAGGAACTGGCCGGCAGTTGGCCGCTGCAGGATATCGGCTCGCGCTACCGCTGGTATGCGTGGGTGCTGACCGTGCCCACCGCCATCGCGCTGACCGCCGTGGACCTGCGCGACCGCCGACTGTGGCTGCACGCCGCAGTGGCCTCGGTGGTGGTGCTGGGACTGTCCAGCTGGATCGGCTGGAACCTGCAGGGCGAGACCGGCCTGCGCAGCGAACCCTTGCGCCTGCCGTTCTCGCTGGCGATGGCCATTGCCACGTTCATCAGCCTGCCGTGGTGGCAGCATCGGTTGCAGCACGGGCACTGGCGCGCCAGCTATGACGCGCTGTTCGAACGTGCGTGGCAGAACGGCCTGACGCTGGCCCTGGCCGCGTTGTTCACCCTGCTCACCTGGTTGCTGCTGTGGTTGTGGGCCGCGCTGTTCGGCCTGTTGAACATTACCTTCTTCAAGGAGCTGTTCGGCCAGGACGCCTTCATCGCCTTGGCCACCGGCACGCTGGCCGGCTTCGGGGTACTGATCGGCCGCACCCAGCAGCGCGCGATCCAGATCACCCGGCAAGTGCTGTTCGCGGTATGCCGCGGGTTGTTGCCGCTGCTGTCCTTCATCACGGTGATCTTCACCGTCAGCCTGCCCTTCACCGGCCTGGACGCGCTGTGGAATACCCGCTCGGCGGCTTTCCTGCTGATCACCCTGACACTGCTGCTGGTGACCTTCGTCAACGCGGTATACCAGCATGACAGCGACACACCGCCCTACCCTGCATGGCTGCGGCGCCTGGTGGAAGTCAGCCTGCTTGCGCTGCCGGTGCTGGCCGCGCTGGCGCTGTATGCCACGTGCCTGCGCATCACCCAGTACGGCTGGACGCTCGACCGCTTCTGGGCCGTGTTGATCGCTGTGGTGGTGATCGGCTACGCGCTGGGTTACGGCTGGGCGGCGGTGCATCGGCGCGGGCGCTGGCTGCAGGGGCTGGAGCCGGTCAACCGGGTCATGTGCTGGGTGGTGCTCGGCGCAGCCCTGCTGTCCAGCTCGCCCCTGCTGGACCCGGCGCGCATCACCGTCGCCAGCCAGCGCGCGCGTCTGCTGGCCAACCCCGATGGCATCAGCATCGCCGATGCGATGATGCTGCGCTTCGAGGTCGGCCGCCGCGGCGTGCAGGCCCTGCGTACGCTGCAGCAGGATCCGGCCTTCGCTGCCGACGCGCGCGCGATGAGCGTTGTCAGCCAGGTCCTGGCCCGCACCGGCCAGTGGGGCACGGGTGAGCCGGCCATCGACGCGGGCATCCGGGATGTCACCGTGTTGCGCAAGCGCCTGCCGCTTGCTACCGGATCGGTATCTCCGCCGGACAGCTGGTGGCAGGCGCTGCTGGCACGAAAACTGGAAGCCGGTGACTGCCTGGACGGCGAAAAGCCCTGCGTGATCGTGAGCGCTGACTTCGACAACGACGGCCGACAGGACGTGTTGCTGTGTGCCTTGCCCCATCAGCTGGGCGCGTATTGCCAGTTGCACGCACTGGGCCGCCAGGGTTGGTGGACCGCAGGCAGTTATGCATTGGGTTCCGGTGATACCCGCGATGGCAGTGCGCAACTGCATACCGCCGTGCGCGAAGGCAGGCTGGTTCCACAGGCGCCGCGCTGGCCCGGTCTGTCGATCGATGGCCGGCCGCCGGTCAGCATCGATAATCTTTCCGAAGAGCCGGAGCAGACGCCATGAGCGGCTATTGCCTTATCGCCCCAGGCCATCCGGTGCATGGTCATTACCATGACCACGAATATGGCTTTCCGCAGCGCGAAGAGCGCGAACTGTTCGAACGGCTGGTGCTGGAGATCAACCAGGCCGGGCTGAGCTGGGAAACCATCCTGAAGAAGCGCGAAGGATTCCGCCGCGCCTACGACGGGTTCGATGTGGATGTGGTGGCGGCCTACGAACAGCCGGACATCGACCGCCTGCTCGGTGATGCGGGCATCATCCGCAACCGCTTGAAGGTGGCCGCGGCGATCCACAATGCGCAGGTGATCCAAGGGCTGCGTGAGCGCCACGGCAGCTTCGTCGCGTGGCTGGATGCCCATCACCCGCTGGACAAGGCGGAGTGGGTAAAGCTGTTCAAGAAGACGTTCCGCTTCACCGGCGGCGAGATCACCGGCGAATTCCTGATGAGCCTGGGCTACCTGAAAGGCGCCCACGCCGATGACTGCCCGGTGCAGGCGCGGATCCTGGAATTGAATCCTGCGTGGGCGGCCCGGTAGCGCCGAGCCGTGCGATGTCGCACCGGTAGTGACGGCCGCTGGCCGTCAAATCGACCATCCTGACGGCCGCGGCCGTCACTACCCGCGATCAAACGTCCCTGTACCGGACAGCGCTGCGCCCGGTAGCGCCGAGCCATGCTCGGCGAGCGCAGCGGCCGCTCAGACGCCCATGTACCTACCGGGGCGATGGTTGAACATCAGCACCAGGCTGAGCACTACCGCGCCGATCGCCGAATACATCACCTGGATCGGCGCCAGCACCGAGAACGACACCAGCATCAGCATGGCATCGAAGCTCATCTGCACCTTGCCAGCGCTCCAGCCGCGGGT
>Ga0247812_10001733_pt1 | contig 12307 bp, 9 predicted proteins | sample UWRJL149409B1_FD_178011 | JGI IMG/M metagenome (GOLD analysis project Ga0247812, IMG submission 178011) | Plant litter microbial communities from Arlington Agricultural Research Station in Wisconsin, United States - UWRJ-L149-409B-1 | ecosystem: Environmental > Terrestrial > Plant litter >...
AGCGCGACGAACATCGAGGTATGGATCAGGCGCATCGGGTGGTTCTCCAGATAGGTGAGTACGAAACCTGCAGCGAAGTCCTACTTCGTGATGCGGATGATGCCGCAGGCGATACGGGCGCCGGCATTGCCGGCCGGCTGGCTGCGATGGTCGTCGGGCTGGGCGTGCACGATGAGGGCACGTCCGCCGATGTCATTGGCAGCGCCTCCCCCCAGGGTGACGCCTCGCAGATGGATGTCGACGTTGGCACGTCCCTGCGCATCGGCGCGCAGGTTCGGCATGTCGCCAAGGTGATGCGGCCCCGTGCCCGGCGCGCCGTGTGGCTGCTGGGTGGGGTTGAAATGATTGCCGGCGCTGCTGGCATCCACTGCGCTGCAATCGCCGCGCTCGTGCACGTGGAAGCCGGGCTGCTGCAGCGGCTGCAGCCCACCGATCATGCCGGTGACATGCACGCCGCCCGCTTCCGGCACCAAGGCCAAGCGGCCGCTGACGATGCTGGCAGAGGCCGGTGACAGGTTGCTCTCGGCCATCTGCGCCGTGCTGATCACGCTGACGGCCACGGGCGGGGCGGCAGGCGGGGACGGCGTGGTGCCGCAGGCCGCGAGCAACAGGCCAGCGGCGGCCGGCAGGATCAAACGGATCGATGACATGGTGGACTCCTTGCAGGGCACGTTACGGGCATCCCTGTCCATGGCGCATCAACGCCACGTCGCACGGACGCACAGGGAGGGAAGAAACGGTTCAGCTGCGGCGGCGGCCGGCACCCAGTTTGCGGGTCAATGTGTTGCGGCCCAAGCCCAATCGGGCTGCGGCTTCGGCACGACGGCCGTGGGTAAGCTGCAATGCAGCGTCCAACAAGGCATGGTCGACCCGCTCGCGCACTTGGGCATGCAGGCCCTCAGCGCCCTCGGCCAGACGCTGTTTGGCCCATTGCGACAACAGCGCCTCCCATTGGCCCGGATCAGTGACCACCGGGCGCGCCGCGCTGCGCGTGCCGCCCCGGTTCACGGCCATCTCCACGTCGGCCACGCCGATCGTGTCGCTTGCCGCCAATGCTGCCATCCGCCAACACACGTTCTCCAGCTCACGCACGTTGCCGGGCCACTCATGTTCGCGCAGCGCCTGCAGTGCAGACGCGGTAAGCCGCTTCGGCGGACCGTCCAGCTTGTGCGTGGCGGCTGCGAGGAACGTCATCGCCAGCTGCCCGATGTCGTCGCGGCGCTCACGCAGGGGCGGCAGCTGCAAGCGCACCACGTCCAGCCTGTGCAACAGATCGGCACGGAAACGCCCTTGCGCGACCAACCCTTCAAGGTCCTGATGGGTCGCCGCCACCACCCGCACATCGACGTGGATCAGCTCGCGCCCTCCTACGCGGAAGAACTCGCCCTCCGCCAGCACGCGCAGCAACCGGGTCTGCAGGGCGAGCGGCATGTCGCCGATTTCGTCAAGGAACAACGTGCCCTTGTCGGCCTGTTCGAACCGTCCGATGTGGCGACGCTGGGCGCCGGTGAAGGCGCCGGCTTCATGGCCGAACAGCTCGCTTTCCAGCAGCTCGGCCGGGATGGCGGCCGTGTTCAGGGCGACGAACGGCGCACCCGCCCGCGGCGATTCACGGTGCAGCGCGCTCGCCACCAGCTCCTTGCCGGTGCCGGTTTCGCCGGTGATCAGGACCGCCAGCGGTGCCTGCGCCAGCTTGCCGATGGCACGGAACAGCGCGCGCATCGCCGGCGTATCGCCCACCAGTTGCGGTGCCTGGTCCCGGGTGGCGGCGTCGGCCGGCTCGGGCGTGTCGGTCAACTCGGCTTCGGCTTCGTCATCGGGCAGCACACGGCGGGCCAGGGCGACGGCGTCGTCCAGATCGAACGGCTTGGAAAGGAATTCGTGCGCGCCACCGCGGAATGCACCTGCCGTGCTGGCCACATCGGTATACGCCGACATGACGATGACCGGCAGCTGCGGGTGCGCCGCTTTCAATTTATCCAGCAGCACCAGGCCGTCATCGCCCGGCATGCGCACGTCGGTGAACAGCAGCGCAGGCACCGCTTGCCGGCCCAACGCGTCGAGCGCGGCGGCGGCGCTGTCGAAGCTTTCGACGCGGTAGCCGGCATCGCGCAGCGCCGTGCTGAGAACGAAGCGCACGGCACGGTCATCATCGACCACCCATACGCGGTGACCGCCTTGCGCGGTGTCAGGCAGATCAGCCATGCGCGGCGTCCTCGAGCAATGAGATGGTGCTGATCGGAAGCAGCAACGTAAACACGGTATGCCCGGGGCGCGAGCGATAGGTGAGCGTGCCGCGGTGTTCGCGTGCGACCTGCTGCGCCAGTGCCAAGCCCAGGCCCGTGCCTTCCGCACGCCCGCTGACCAGCGGCAGGAACAGATGCTCGGCGAGCTCCTCCGGTACGCCCCGGCCGTCGTCGGCGATTTCCAGCCGCAAGGCCATCGGGTGCAGCTGCTCGGCAATGCGCACGCCGTGCTCCACGCGCGTACGCAGGGTGATGCCACCGGCACCCGCCTGCATGGCGTTGCGTACCAGATTCCACACCGCTTGGTTGAGCCGGTCGGCATCGCCACTGAATTCGGGGATGCTGGGGTCGTAATCGCGCTGCAGGCGCACTGCCCAACCGGCTTCACTTTCCGCAAGGCGCAGTACCTGCTCCAGCGCTGCATGGATGTTCAGTGCAGTGTGCGGTGCCGCCGGCGCGGGCGACAGCAGTTGATCCAGCAGGCTGTTCAGCCGCTCGATCTCCGTGCCGATCAGCTCCACCAGTTCACGCTCATCGGCATCCCGGTGATGCACCCGGCGTGCCAGCAGCTGCGCGGCACCCTTCAATCCTGCCAAGGGGTTGCGCAGTTCGTGGGCCAGTCCTTTCAAGGCGGCGCTGAGTGCGCTCGGCAGCGCGGTGGTCGGGTCGAGCCCGGGGAACTCATCCACCGGATGCGCCTCCAGCAACCATCCGCCGTCATCCAGGCGGCTCATCCACCCTTCGGCAAAGCGTGCGCCCTCGCCCGGCATGCCCAACGCCAGCCGATGCAGGCGCAGGCTGTCGCGCTCATCACGTGACAGGAAATGCGCCAGTGCTTCGCCCTGCGTCTCCAGCGCGACCAGCGGCTTGCCGACCAACCTCCGACCACTGACCCCCAGCCAACGCGCAAATGCCGGGTTGCAACCGGTAATGCGACCGTCGGCGTCCGCCCAGGCGAGGGGCGTGCCGAGCTGGTCGATGGCTGGCGCAGGAGAAGAAGCAGTCATTGCACCAATGTAGTGCATAACTGCGACAAGCGTGAACGTCAGCGCCGGCCCATCACGGTAGGAACAGCTGTGCGACCGCGTCCCCGAAGTCACTCAACGAGAAGGGCTTGCCGATCATGTGCATGCCCGCCTCCAGAAACTCGGATTGATCCCGCGCTGCCTCGGCATAGCCGGTCATGAACAGCACCGGCAACGTGGGCTGGGTCTGGCGGGCGATCTCCGCGAGCTGGCGTCCATTGAGGCCCGGCAGCCCGACATCGGTGACCAGTGCATCCACGCGCCAGGATTGCAGGACCTTCAGCGCCGCATCTCCATCCTCCACTACGGTCACCGCATAGCCCAGTTCGGTCAGCACCTCGGTCACCAGCGTACGGACCTGTGCATCGTCTTCGACCACGAGCAGCTGCTGTCCGGCACCGGTCGGCGTTGCCGTCTCCGGCGGGGCCTGCGGTGCCTCGCCGGCAGCGTCGCCCGCGCTGTCGGCCACCGACTCGGGCAGGTACAGGCGCACGGTGGTGCCGCAGCCTACTTCGGAATCGATGCGCACATGGCCATCGGACTGCTGCATGAAGCCGTAGATCATCGACATGCCCAGCCCCGTACCCTGCCCGATCGGCTTGGTGGTGAAGAAGGGCTCGAATATCCGTTCGATCACATCCGGCGGTATGCCCTCGCCGGTGTCAGTCACCGACAGCACGGCATAGCACCCTGCGCGCAGCCGGTCTTCTCCGGGCCCAGTCTCGTCCTCTTCCACCACCTGGCGCCGGGTGCGGATCTCCAGCTGGCCACCCTGCGGCATGGCATCGCGCGCATTGATGGTGAGGTTGAGAATGGCGCTTTCCAACTGGTTGGAATCGGCGCGTACCAGGGGCACGTCGTGGCCCAGGTCCATGCTGAGCCGGATCTTCTCACCCAGGGTACGGCGCATCAGGTCATCGAGCGAATGGACCAGCTCGTTTACCAACAGGCGCTGCGAGTTCAAGGACTGGCGCCGCGAAAATGCCAGCAGGCGCTGGGTCAACGCCGCGGCCCGGTGTGCCGATGCCGATGCCACGTCGATCCAGCGCTCCACGCCATCCACGCGCCCGCTCTCGGCACGCATCCGGATCAGGTCCAGCGCCGAGATGATGCCCGTCAGCATGTTGTTGAAGTCGTGCGCGATACCACCGGTCAACTGACCGACCGATTCCATCTTGCGCGCCTGGTGCAGCGCTGACTCCGTCGATGCACGCGCGACGACCTGCGCCTGCAGTTCGGCGGTCCGCTCGGCCACTTTCTGCTCGAGCTCCTCGGCCTGTCGCTGCACGGCCTCCAGGGCGAGGGTCTTGTCGGTGACATCGGCGACGAAGATATGGAACCCGTCCACCGTGCCGGCGCTGTCGCGGCGCGGCAGGTAGCGGATGTCGCACGCGCGGCGTTGGCCGCTGCGGGTGGGCCAGTTGACGCTGAACTGCACCGCTTCGCCGGCGATCGCACGCTCTGCATAAGGTTTGCGCTGCTGCCACGTGGACGCATCAAGAATCTCGGGCAGGCGTCGCCCGACGATCTCGGCCGTAGGAGCGTCCAGCCACGCTTCGTAGGCTTTGTTGACGAACACATAGCGCAGCGAGGGATCGACAAAGGCAATCAGCACCGGCAGCGCATCGGCGATCAGGCGCAGCTCCGCCTCACTGCGGGCCAGGGTGTCCTGGTTCTGGCTCAGGCGCTGTACCTGGTCACGGATGACGTACTGCTTCTGCCGGGCGCGCAACGCCGATGCGATCGTACTGATCAGGGTCGCCGCACCGACCGGCCGTTCCACCTCCACCAGATTGGGGTAGTTGCCAGGCAGGGGACGCGCCGGTGCGAGCCTGGATTTCGCCGCACGCAATACGACCACCGGTACATCGGACCACGCCGGCTGGGCATGCAGTGCGGCCTCCAGCATCGCCGCGTCGTCACCGAAGAGGGCTTCCTCGGTGAGCACGATGGCGCCGATGCTCGCGTCCAGCTGGGCGGCCGCATGGTCGGGTGTGGCACACCGCTTCGGCGTGGCCAGCTCCTTCCCGACCAGTTTGGCAATGGTCTCGGCATCGCGTCCGAAGGGCGCAACGATCAGGACCGTTGGAGAATGGGAACTAGCGTCGGTCTGCATTGCTGTCCAACAGCGATCCTGATTCACCCACGTACTGCGGCGTGCCGGTGAGGATGCCACTGAAGTCTTTCAGCGGCTCGCTCAGGCGCAGGCCTCCCGCATCGATCCGCAGCTCCCTGATGGAATCCTCGTGCGCGCCGCTGCGGTTCTTGATGACGGAGATCGCCTTGCGTATGCGGCCACCTGCCTCGAAGTAGCGGAACATGATCACGGTGTCGGCCATGTAGGACACATTGAGGTTGCCCGTCGACATCGACCCGACCAAGCCATTCTGCGGGTTGACGAAGAACGTCACCACGCCGCTCTGGTTGAGATAGGAGAGCAGCTCATGCATCTGCAGCATCAGCTGCTTTTCCTGCGGCATCGAGGACAGATAGCCATTCAGGCTGTCCAGCACGATCAACTTGCAATCCCGCTCTTCGACGCACTCCCGGATGGCCCAGGCAAATTCGCCCGGCGACAGCTCGGCCGGATCCATCTGACGGAGCTCCAGCAGTCCGCTGTCCAGGTGCGCCTGCAGGTCCATTCCGAGCGCCTTCGCGCGCGTAAGCAGGGTGCCGGTGCGCTCGTCGAACTCGAAGACACAACAGCGCTCTCCACGTTCGCAGGCGGTGGCGACATACTTGAGCGCCACATTCGTCTTGCCACTGCCTGGCGGGCCGGTCAACAGCGTACTGGTGCCACGCAGCGGTCCGCCATCGAGCAGGGCGTCGATACCCGCAACGCCACTGGAGATCGGATCGCCGACGAAGGGCACGTGGTGGTCCGATGCGATCAACCGGGGGAAGATACGCATGCCGCCCTTCACCAGCGCCAGATCGTGATAGCCGGCGATGAAGTTGACGCCGCGCAGCTTCTGCACCTGCATGCGGCGACGTGCGGCGCCGAAATCCAGAGTGACCCGCTCAAGGGAAATCACCCCGTGGCAGAGACTGTGCAGGTGCGCGTCGCGCTCACCACCGGTCAGGTCGTCCACCAGGAACACGGTGATGTTGCGCGGCGAAAAGTACTGCTTGAGCGCAAGGACCTGACGGCGGTAGCGCAGCGAATCCTGCGCCAGCAGCCGAAGCTCGGACAGCGAATCGAACACGATGCGGGTCGGCTTCAAGCGCTCCACTTCTGCCTGGATCAGCTTGATGGTGCCGTCCAGCTCTACTTCCCACGGATGCAGGACGGACTGCTGCTGTCCATCACCCAGCACATTCTGCGCAGCGGCCAGTTCGAACAGGTGCAACCCGTCCAGCGACCACCCGTGCGAGTGCGCCACTTCGGCCAGTTCGTCTGCCGTCTCGGACAACGTAACGTAGAGGCAGCTTTCACCGAGCTCTGCTCCTTTGAGGAGAAACTGCAGCGCCAGCGTGGTCTTGCCGGAACCCGGCTGCCCCTCCAGCAGGTACAGCCTGGACGCGGGCAGCCCTCCCCGAAGAATGGTATCCAGCCCGGCTGTTCCGGTAGTAACGATGCCACGGTTCATACGGCAACCCCTGTGCTTTTCTCCATTTTATCGAGCGCGGTCACCTTCCTGAGTGAGGAAAGTACGACGTTGCCGAAGCCCTGTTCATGGAAATGAGCCTGCCGTGAGAAACAGAGCGCGGTCCTTACAACCGGAACCCGCTGAGCTGCCAGCCGCAGCCATCTGGCGACGAGTGATACCGCTACTCCGCTGGGCAGCCTCCCCCATTGAAGAAGTCTTCGCCCCGAAGCAGCGCAGAGGGGGTGTGGCCCTGTGACGGGGACCAGTAATAGACGGCGTAGGTCACCTGCATCGGATCCTCTATGTTGTACTGCGCGTAATTGATTGTCTGCTCGGTGCTGTGCTGGTTTGTATCGTTGGGTCCGCGGAACGTAAAGCTTTGGCCGCCGCGGATACCGACCACGAAGCTGACACTATCAGCCGGAAAGGTTCTGGGGCGCTTCCAGCGCAATGTAAGGAAGCGCCGCTCCGTTTCCCATTCGTAGAGGCAGAGATCGGTCGGCGGCTCCAGGGTGTTACCGGCGTTGAAGCGTCCCGTGAACGTCGCAAGAACCTGCCCGCCCTGGGAGTCATAAGCAGTGAGCACGTAGTCATAATCCTGCCTGGGCGTCAGGCCGCCCATCTGCTGGTGCGGCAGCCCTTCCCGCTCCATACTTTCTCCGCTCAGCTTGACCGTGATCCAACCCACTTTGCGGTCCCTGCGCGTATCGCCGAAACCAAAGCGCACGGCCGCATCACCCGAGGGCGTGGGATAGACCTCCACGTTCGGAGCGAACACCTTGGTCAGCTGCACTGTCTGCAAGGGGCGTGGGGACACCCTGTTGTCTACTGCCTGATACACCGTCAGTTGGTTGGCGCCCAGGTCCAGGTCTGCGGCCATGAAGGTCTTGCGGAATGACGCACCGGAGTCGAATACGGGCGTATGGCCAATAGGCTTCTTTACCCCGGCACCATGGGTGTGGCCATGAAAGATGGCGAGTACGCGATGATCCGTGACGAGCTCTTTGAATTTCGACTCAGCCGCCTGTGCTGCAGGACCTTTGCCAAACCCCAAAGGCGGGCGGTGCATGTTGATCACAACGAACTTCCCTGCGGCTTTTGCCTGTTCGAGCACGTTCTCCAGCCAATGCAGAGAAGAAGTGATGTTGAAGCGATAGGTACGCAGGCCGACGGCGGAATCGAACTTGACTTCATACGCGTAATGGTTGTGCAGCTGGATGAAGGTGATGTCACCGACGGTCTTGCTGTAGGCCAAGCTACCGTCGTGATGACGGTACAGCCCATCGTCACGGGTTCGGTAATCGAAGGCGTCGAGATCCCAGTGCTTCGTTGCCGCGTCGAGGTGGGTGATCGAATCGCGCGCGCACCCGTTGTTGAGGCAGCCCGAGCCGTCAGGCAACCGGATGTTGTTGTCGTAATCGTGGTTGCCCATACCCCAGTAGCGGTTCGGGACGGATCGGTTGCCGAGGTCGTCGAGCATGGTCTTCCATTCATCGCCATGCCCGTAAGCGGTGATGTCCCCGTTGAGGAACACCGGGGTGCCCTGCGGGTGGCTTTCCAACCAGCCTGCGATGGCCTTGGTCTGCGCTGTAAGAGTGGCCTTCGGGTCAGGGTTTCTGCCATCGTCGTACCACTTGTACTGGGTATCGGAGTGGACCAGGAACGACTGATCCGCCGCACATGCGGATGCGGGGGCAAGCGAGATGAGAAGCGCAACGGCAAGGTGATGCGCTCGCGCGGTGAGAGGCTTCATGGTCGGCGTCTCGTGGTGCAGGGCAAAAGTGCCCTGTGCCAGTCTCCTGGGAGGCCTCGCCGTGGCCCATCAGGGGATGCCGGTGGGGTCACAGTGCCAAGCACGCTACCTGGTGTCGGGAAGCGCGGCGGGAAGCGGGGCAGCCGACTGAAGTCGGCTCTACCCGTCGGCTCTACCCGTCGGCTCTACCGCGTCGTGGCCTGCTGCTGCAGGGAGTGCAGGATGCGGGCGTCTTCGGTGTCGAGCACGGCCGGCAGGTCATCGCTGCCGCGGAAGCGGCGATGGAACGCGCGTACTGCCGCATCACGGTCGTCCAGCGGATAGCCGAAGGTGGCCAGCGCCTGCCAGGCGTCGAAGCCGGCAGGCGGCATGCCGTCGGTGTCGCGCGGCCACACACCGAAGCCGGCCTGCGCCAATTGCTGCCACGGGAAGAAGCGACTGGGATCCTGTTTGCGCGACGGTGCCAGGTCGGCATGGCCGATCACCTGCGACGGCGGAATGCGCAGGCGGGTGCTCAGGTCCTGCAGCAGCACGATCAGTGACTGGATCTGCGCCTCGCTGAAAGGCGTATCACCGTCGTTGTCCAGCTCGATGCCGATGGAGGCCGAGTTGAGGTCGGTGATGGTGCCCCAGCGCCCGGGACCTGCATGCCAGGCGCGGCGATCATCAGCCACCAGCTGGTAGCGCGCACCGTCGGCGCCGATCAGGTAATGGGCACTGACCTTGCCGCCGCTGTTGGCGCTGCGCAGGGTGTCCAGGCTCTGCTGCACGGAGTGCTGGTCGGTGTGGTGCAGCACGATGACCACCGGCATGCGGGCGTTGTGGTTGGCCGATGGCACCCACGTGGCCAGCGGATTGCGCTCTTCCACCGGCGCGCCGGCACAGGCGGCCAGCAGGGCGCAGGAAAGCAACAGGGCGGATGGGCGAATAAGGGTCATGCCCCGATTGTAGGGCATGAAAAAACCGGCGGCCCCCGGACCGCCGGTCACGACGCAATGCGTGCGTCATCAACAGATCAGAACAGATCAGACTTCATAGGCGGATTCACCGTGCGAGGTGACGTCCAAGCCAGTACGTTCGGCCTCCTCGGTCACGCGCAGGCCGACGACCGCCTTCACCACCAGCAGGATCAGCGTCGTCACCACGGCACACCAGACGATGGTGAACGCCACGCTGACGAACTGCACCCAGACCTGATGCCCGATATCCAGGTCGACCTTGGTGCCGCCCAGCGACTGCGCGCTGAACACACCGGTCAGCAGCGCACCGACGATGCCGCCGATGCCATGCACGCCGAACACATCAGCGGTGTCGTCCACCTTCAGCAAACGCTTCAGGCCCGTGACGCCCCACACGCAGAGCGCGCCGGACACCACACCGATGACCAGTGCACCCATCGGGCCGACGGTGCCGCAGGCGGGGGTGATGCCGACCAGACCGGCCACGGCACCCGATGCAGCGCCCAGTGCGGACGGCTTGCCCTTGGTGATCGCTTCCACCAGCGTCCAGCCCACCACGGCGGCGGCGGTGGCCAGGATGGTGTTGAGGAAGGCCAGCGATGCGACCGTATCGGCGGCGGCGGCAGAACCGGCGTTGAAGCCGAACCAGCCGACCCACAGCAGCATCGCGCCGATGTAGGTGAACACCACGTTGTGCGGCTTCAATGCGGTCTGGCCGTAGCCGATGCGCTTGCCGACGAAGTACGCGCCGACCAGGCCCGCTACGCCGGCGTTGATGTGCACGACGGTGCCACCGGCGAAGTCGATCGCGCCCATTTCACCCAGGTAGCCACCGCCCCACACGATGTGTGCCATCGGGATGTAGCTCAGGGTGAACCACAGCGCCGAGAACAGGATCACCGCCTTGAACTTGATGCGTTCGGCGAAGGCGCCGACGATCAGCGCGGTGGTGATGCCGGCGAACGTCGACTGGAAGGCGACGAACAGATAGTCGGGCAGGCCGGCGATCGGCGTGTTGCCCACCGAGTCCGGGGTGAACCCTTTGAGGAAGGCGAACTGGGTGAACGAGCCGAAGAACTGGTTGCCCTCACTGAACACCGCGCTGTAGCCGTAGGCCACCCAGAGGATGATCACCAACGAAAACACCACCAGGATCTGGCTGAGCACGGACAGCACGTTCTTCGAACGCACCAGACCGCCATAGAACAGGGCCAGGCCGGGCACGACCATCAGCAGCACCAGCAGCGTGGAGGTCAGCATCCAGGCCACGTCGCCATGGTCGTAGGCCGGTGCCGCCACGGTGGCCTCGGCGACCGGTGCAGCGGGTGCGTCAACGGGGAGCGGCTCGACGGCCACCTCTTCCGTCGGCACGGGCGTGACCTGTGCCTGGGCATGCGCCGTGCCCGGGAAGGCACCAAAGGCCAGTGCGCTGAGCAGCATCATCAGGCACACCATATGGAACCGGGCTTGCCACCCGGCGAACAGTCGAATCTTCATGCGGGAGATCTCCGAGTGGTTACAGCGCGTCAGCGCCGATTTCGCCGGTGCGGATGCGGATGACCTGGTCGACAGGGGTGACGAAGATCTTGCCGTCGCCGATCTTTCCGGTGCCTGCCGCGTTCTGGATCGCTTCGATCACCGCGTCGGTGCGCTCGTCGGTCACCACGGTTTCGATCTTGATCTTGGGCAGGAAGTCGACGACATACTCGGCGCCGCGGTACAGCTCAGTGTGGCCCTTCTGGCGACCGAAACCTTTCACTTCGGTCACGGTGATACCCGACACGCCTGCGTCGGAGAGGGCCTCGCGGACCTCGTCGAGCTTGAACGGCCGGATGATGGCGGAGATCAGTTTCATGCGCATATCCCGATGGTGGATGGATCCACGGCGCGTGCATGCCGTGGCGTCAGGCAACCACGGGCCATCATGCTGATGGCCGTGGCTGTTGCGCCGAACGTGGTCTGGGCCCTGGTGGCTGTGTCTCTCTCCAAACACAGCCGGTGACGCGGGAGGGAGGAAGGCCCAGGACGCGCGTCCGGTCTCTCTTGCCCCTGGACGGGTGGAACAACTTCAGCAGCATCTGCAGGCTTCATCCGTTCCGGCTCCCCAGCCGGAAAAGATGCGGCGATGACGAAGGTGGGAGGGGTATCCTCCGCCACCGCCGCGCGTGCTCAGCTGGCGTAATACAACTGGTATTCCAGCGGATGGGTCGCCGCACGGAACTTGGTGACTTCCTGCATCTTCAGCGCGATGTAGCCGTCGATGAAATCGTCGTCCATCACGCCGCCGGCCTTCAGGAACTCGCGGTCCTTGTCCAGCGCTTCCAGTGCCTGGTCCAGCGAGGAACAGACCTGCGGGATCAGCTTCTCTTCTTCCGGCGGCAGGTCGTACAGATCCTTGTCGCTCGGTGCGCCGGGGTCGATCTGGTTCTTGATGCCATCCAGGCCGGCCATCATCAACACGGTGAAGGTCAGGTAGCCGGACTGGATCGGATCGGGGAAGCGCATTTCAATGCGACGCGCCTTCGGATTGGTCACGAACGGAATGCGGCACGAGGCCGAACGGTTGCGTGCCGAATAGGCCAGCATCACCGGTGCTTCGAAGCCCGGCACCAGGCGCTTGTAGCTGTTGGTGCCTGCGTTGGCGAAGGCGTTGATGGCCTTGGCGTGCTTGAAGATGCCACCGATGTACCACAGTGCCATCTGGCTCAGGCCGCCGTAGCCTTCACCGGAGAAC